>Ga0315268_10008798_pt1 | contig 10512 bp, 9 predicted proteins | sample C1_top_MG_FD_204535 | JGI IMG/M metagenome (GOLD analysis project Ga0315268, IMG submission 204535) | Sediment microbial communities from Yellowstone Lake, YNP, Wyoming, USA - C1_top | ecosystem: Environmental > Aquatic > Freshwater > Lake > Sediment | place: USA: Wyoming | collected 2017-08-01 | reverse complement strand
GGCAATCGCGCGGGCCATTTCTCGTCGCCAGTACGCAGGTACTTGTCCCAAGTGTAGGCGATAATTCCGTCTTCGCTGAGTGCATTCGTGCGATCCGGGAAGATGAGCGGTTCGCTGGGAATGTTATTCAGGTTTGCCACGACGGTGTTGGCACTCATCGCTATCATCGTGATCGCACTGTCGGCCTTGTCGGGCGCTGGCTTCTCATTAGAGCCGCCGCTGATGACGAGCAAGCCCGTGGTGTTGGTCGTCTTGTCCGGCACGGCAATGGTCAGGTAGTGCTTCCAGATTGGCTTGTTCACCTCCTTGCTCGTAAGCCACGCTTGCGACGTCAGGCTCAGCACATGCACCGTCACACCGGGTTGCTTGAAAGTGTTAACGACCTGCCACTGATAATTTGTGTCCGGCGCGTACACGTAGCGGTCGAGCGCCGTGGGCGGCGTGGCTTTGACGCGGTCGTTGGCGGGCGCGGCGTTGGTGGTTTGGGCAGGCGGGTTGGATTTTTCCCCACAACCGGCCAGAAGCAGACTGGTCGCAGCGGCCAGGAAAAGAGTTATTTTCATGGCCCCAGATTACTTGCTGCGCAGGAAAATCCAAGCGCAACTTGATCGCAATTCGACACAAAATCAGGACAAACCAGCTTTTTCCCACGCGTCAATGTTTCTGCTTTGCAACCATCGCGACAGGGCTTAACACTTTAGCAAATTCAATCTGCCGAACTGGCTTGCATCGAACATGAACACCCAACTGACTCGTCGTTCCTTCCTCAAGCAGAGCGCGCTCACCGCCGGCATCATCGCCGCCGCACCGTTCAACATCCTCACCGCCGCCAGCGCCGGTGAAAAAATCCGGATTGCTCAGATTGGCTGCGGCGGTCGCGCCATGTCGCACATTGGCGCAACGCTGGGAGAGAATCTCGTGGCCATCGTGGACGTAGATGAAAAACGGCCTGATGCCGTAAGGAAATTGCTTGCCGACAAAGGTCGCGATGCCAGCAAGATTCAGGTCTTCACCGATTACCGGAAGATGTTCAACAAGCTCGGCAAGCAGATTGACGCGGTGTTCATCGCCACGCCGAATCATCATCATGCCCTGCCGGCGATGATCGCAATGCGACTCGGCATCAATGTCTATTGCGAAAAACCAGTCTGTCACGACATCAGCGAGGCGCGAAAATTGCGCGCGCTGGCAGCGAAATCCAAGGTCGCCACGCAGATGGGCAATCAGGGTCATTGCGAGGAAGGCTATCGCCGGTTGTGTGAATACATTTGGGCCGGCACGATCGGTCAGATCACGGAAACGCACAGTTGGACCAACCGCGCCAATGGTGGCGAGGGGCCGCGACCTCCGAAACTGCCCGTGCCCGCCGGTCTGCATTGGGATGAATGGATCGGGCCGGCGCCCTATCGCGATTACCACTCAGATCTCCATCCGCACGAATGGCATGGCTGGTACGATTTCGGCAACGGCTCGATTGGCAACATGGGTTGTCACGTGCTCGATGGCGTTTATTGGGCGCTCAAGATCGGTCACCCCGCGAGCATCGAGGTCGAGCAAATGCGCGGCGGCAGCGATGAGCGTTATCCCACCGGCAGTCGCGTCCGTTGGGACGTGCCAGCCCGCGGCAATCTGCCCGCGTTGAAGGTCTATTGGTACGAAGGTCTGAAAGAAGACGCCAAGGGCCAACCCAGCGGCGGACTCCGGGCGGTCAAGGGTGACGATCGCAATTTGCCGCCGCTCCTGCTCGAACTGCGCAAGCAGTATCCTGACGAGGAACTTGACAGCGGCGACAGCGGCACGCTTTACGTCGGCGAAAAGGGCGTGATCTTCACCGGCACGTACGGCGACAAGATGCACATCCTGCCGTGGCAAAAGATGAAGGAGACGCCCGAACCGCCGAAAACGTTGCCGCGCCCGAAAGGCATCTTCGTTGATTTCCTCGCCGCCGTGCGCGCGGGTAGAAAAGACACTGCGGTGAGTTTCGATTACGGCACGCGGCTGACGGAGTTCGCGATTCTCGGCAACCTCGCCATGCATGTGGGCGCGGGCAAGCAGGTGACGTGGGACGGACCGAACATGAAGGTCACGAACCTGCCAGCATTGAACAAATGGGTGAAGCGCGATTACCGTAAGGGCTGGCACGCTTGAGCCGCGCGATGTGCTAAGAGAACTATCCCTCCTAACAGGCGGCTCTTTTGAGGCGAGGTCGCTGGCATGTCGAGCGGTCAATCAACGGATAGACGGCGCGTTCTGCGGCCATGTCCGTTTTCATGGGTTGAGAAGAATTTGGAAATCGCCGCACGGTCGAATTCGCGCTTGCGATTTTTGCCCCTTCAGAGCTAACTGGCGCGGCGTAGCGCCCATCGTTAAGGGTCGCCGATACAGTTTTGACTGTCAGTCAGGATGCGAAAACTGCAAACCACGACGCTTGTGACGGGGAATCAACTCCCCGTCTTTGTTCGACTCGCGCTCGAAAGGCAAGCAGACCATTACTCATGGCGCGATGATTTGCCGCTAAGCCAACCAATCCCGGAAGCACTCCCCGGTTTACGACCGAACCCAGGAAACCACCACCGAATCCAAACCTGAACGAAGAAAAACCATTATGTTCATCGTTGAATCCTACGCCGTCGCCGTCGTCATGTGCATTATCACCATGTTGTGTTGGGGTTCTTGGGCCAACACCCAGAAACTCGCCAGCAAGGAATGGCGCTTCCAACTGTTCTATTGGGACTATGCCATTGGCGTCTTCCTGCTCGCGCTCATACTTGCATTCACCCTAGGCAGCAGCGGCAGCGGCGGACGCGGCTTCGTCGCGGATCTTCAGCAGGCGGATGCCAAGTGGTTGAACTCGGCTTTCATCGGCGGGGTGATCTTCAATCTCTCGAACATCCTGCTGGTCGCAGCCATAGACATTGCCGGCTTGGCGGTGGCGTTCCCGGTCGGCGTCGGGCTGGCGCTCGTGCTGGGGGTCATCACGACCTACCTGTCCACCAAAGTAGGCAATGCGCCGATGCTCGCGCTCGGCGTCGCGGCCATCATGTTGGCCATTATCCTCGACGCGATCGCCTACAAGCGCCTGGCCAGCGGCGACAAAAAGACACCGGTCAAGGGCATCGTGATTTCGATTGCGGCGGGTCTGCTGATGGGTTTCTTCTACAAATACGTCGCTCAGGCGATGGGTAAGATCGAACCACTGACCAACGCTCTCGAACCGGGCAAGCTAAGTCCCTACACGGCGGTTGTCCTGTTCAGCGCGGGCTTGTTGCTCTCCAACTTCATTTGGAACAGCATCATGATGGTGAAGCCGTTCACCGGTCCGGCGGTGCCGTTCGGCGACTACTTCACGAAGGGCAACGCCCGGTTGCACCTAGTGGGCATCCTTGGCGGCATGATCTGGAATGTCGGCATGGCGTTTAGTATTATCGCCAGCACCAAGGCCGGCGCAGCGCTGTCCTACGGCCTCGGCCAGGGTGCCACGATGATCGGCGCGTTCTGGGGCGTGTTCATCTGGAAAGAATTCAAAGGCGCGCCGAAAGGAACCAACGGTCTGCTCGGCGCCATGTTCCTTCTCTACCTGATTGGCCTGGCCATCTTGATCGCATCCAAAACTTGAACCTGCAACGCTTCAACTTTTATGTCCGCTCCCTCCATTATCGTCGTCGGCAGTTCCAACACCGACATGATTATCAAGCTCGACCATATCCCGCGACCGGGCGAAACCATTCTGGGTGGTGAATTCGTTACCGCCGCCGGGGGCAAAGGTGCGAACCAAGCCGTCGGCGCCGCCCGCGCTGGAGGCAAGGTCACCTTCATTGCCAGAGTCGGTCGGGACATGTTTGGCGACCAAGCCGTCGCGGGTTTCCGGCGCGACGGCATCAACGTGAACTACATCATCCGCGATCTGGTCGCGCCCTCGGGGGTCGCTCTGATCTTTGTCGCCAAGGACGGCGAGAACAGTATTGCCGTGGCAGGTGGCGCGAACAGCCGTCTCTCGCCCGCAGACGTCAAGAAAGCCAGGCGGGCTTTTGCCGGCGCCACCGCCGTGGTCATGCAACTGGAAACGCCGCTCGAAACCGTCCAGGCCACCGCCGAACTGGCGGCCAAGGCAGGCGTTCGTGTCATCCTCAACCCCGCTCCCGCGCGGTCATTGCCGGATAAGCTGCTCAAGCTGGTCTCCATTCTCACCCCAAACGAAACCGAGGCCGAGTTGCTCACGGGCGTCAAAGTCAGCGACGCCCGCGCCGCCGCCCGGGCTGCCGACAAACTCCTGGCCAGGGGTGTCGAAACCGTAATCCTCACGCTCGGCGCGCTGGGTGCGTTTGTGGCCGGCGCGAACGTTCGCCAGCTTGTGCCCGGCTTCAAGGTGAAGCCCGTGGACACGACCGCTGCGGGCGACATTTTCAATGGCGCACTGGTCGTGGCGCTGGGCGAAGGCCGCACGCTGAGTGACGCCGTCCGCTTCGCCAATGCCGCCGCCGCGATTTCCGTCACGCGGATGGGTGCGCAACCTTCCGCGCCGACGCGGAAGGAAATTCACCGATTTCTGGAACGATATGGTTGAAGATGGGGACCAGTTTCCTTTAAAATACTCACTGACTTGTTATGAAGTATCTCTATTACACTCTCTTGGCATCCCTGTGCTGTTTTTTCACTTCTTGTATATCCGTGAAAGGGCCCGTGATATTCAATGGAACTGGCTTCGATATTTCCTTCGTAGCTCGCTTTTCAGACGGCCACGAAATCCAGGCGGACGCAAAGAATCGAACTGGGTGCTGGCTGTCATACGATCAGTCGTCCCTGTCTGAACTCCACATCCGTACCAATAATGTTCAAGTTTACGAGGTTGCAGGGTCGCTGCTTACAGAATGGCAAAAGAACTTGGGCAAGGATGAATTATTGATCATACTTCTCAGACCTTCAGAAGGGGCAAGAATCACACACAAGGAACTTAAGAAACTGTGCCGCGAAGCTAATCGCTGACAATTCTCCGCTCAACGAGTTGACCTTACCTCGATTTGTTGTCAGTCGAAACGACCAGCACCTTCGACGGTCCCGAATCCTCCAACCGGACACCACCTTCGACGTGAAGTCGTTCCTGTCCGTCAGAGTCGAATTCGCTCAAGGTCAACCGGTCGCCGCTGATTTCGATCACCGTCTTTTTGATTTGGCCATAGCGGTTGGTTGACTCGCAGGTCCATCTGCCTTGCAATTGATCGAGGCGCAGCTTCTCAATTGATTTCGCCGGAGCGATGGCAGGTTGAGGGCGCGAACTCGCTTCCTTCCCTTCGGATACAGCCATGACGCACGTCACAAGATATGTCATCCAGAAGATGCCGAAACACAACGCCGGCACGACGATCCGCTTTTGCCCTTCCAGTTCTACTTTCGAAAGGTACATGAGCGCGAAGACGACTCCCGGAAACACCAGCGAAACCGGAAGCGTCAGCCAGCGCCGATGCTTGATCGCTCCCAACATCACGCCGGTCAGGGCGGCACAACTCAGTGTCCCAAAGAAATTAAACAGAAGGGTCAGCAGCAGTACCACGCCCGCGAGCACCAGCCAGAGGCAAAGATGCTTGAACGCAAATTTGACCGGCTCGGAGTTCATGGCGCGGGCGAATTACGTCGGCACTATTCCTCGCGACTTGGCGGGCAAGGGTCGTCTCATTGTTCACGCAACGAACTCTCGCCGTTCGGCAAAACGAGCTACAATCGCTTCGTCAGCGTCAGCGCAATCGTGTGGCCTTGGAGGCGGTCTTCCGCCATGATTTCGTAGAGGTAGCGGAGCGAGAAAATGATGCCCGTCTTCGGACAAACCGCGCTCACTTCCGGGCCTATGCCGACGACCTTATCCTTAAAGGTAGAGGGAGAGTCAGAACCTTGATTCTCTGTGGTCTGGACCTGGTAATAACCCACAACCCCCACATCCACCGTCGGCTTGAGGGCGTAGCTCAAACCCCACTCGAGGGTGTAGGCTTGGCCTGGTGTGAAATTCATGTCCCGCTTCTCGTGGTTGATTTCGTATCGGTTGAGGGCCGAGAGCGCCCATTTCTTTTCCGCATCCATGTACCAAGTCATGCCAGCGGTGAACATGTGCGTCCAAAAACCCTCGCCGGCACGCGTTGAGACAGGAGCGGTGGACGAATTCCCGGTCGGCGCCCAGACACCGTAGCCGACGGCGAAGTCTGCCTGATCCACATGCCAGGACAATGTGCCCTCAACAAACAGATCGCCGATGCCGGATGTGCTCTCGTCAAATGGGCCGCCGAAGTTGCCTTTCAGGTCGGTGTATTTCAACGGCACCAAGGCATCCACGCCGATGAAGCCGCCGAGCAGCTTCTGGTCGGTGATCCAGATAACGCGCGGGACGTTGGCGTAAATGAACGCCTCGGGATTGGCGGCGCTGATTTCGTTGCCGTTCGAGTCGTTCGCGCGGTCGGCAAAGTAAAACACGTTGTAGTCGCGAAAGTAAACGCCGGGCGGCGGGAGAGACGCACCTTTGATGCCTTCCACGCCGGGCACATAGTGGGCGGAGGGTTGAGCCAATACCCGAGCTGGCGACGCCGCGAACACGGTCGCCAACAGCAAGGTCGCAATGAGTTTCTTCATTTGTGTTCCAGTTGTTTGTGGTTTTGGTTTCTGTGGTTCAGACATCTTGCAATTTTCCAGTGAGGTAAGTTTCGTAGGCGCTCAGGTCGAGCAGGCCGTGGCCGGAAAGATTGAACAAGATGACGCGCTTCTTGCCAGCTTCGCGCGCGCGGATGGCTTCCTCCGCGACAGCGGCGATGGCGTGGGCCGATTCTGGCGCGGGAACGATTCCTTCAGAGCGGGCAAACAGCGTCGCCTGCTCGAATACTTTCGTCTGGTGATATGCTTCCGCCTCGATAAGACCGAGCTTCAACGCGTGACTGACCATCGGCGACATGCCGTGATAGCGCAGCCCACCCGCGTGAATCGAAGGCGGCATGAATTTGTGGCCGAGCGTGTACATCATGAGCAACGGCGTGGTTTCCGCCGTGTCGCCGAAGTCGTAACGCAACTCGCCCTTGGTCAGTGTCGGACAGGCGGACGGTTCGACGCCAACGATGCGGTATTTTTTCTTCTCTTTGATCTTTTTTTGGATGAAAGGAAAGGCCAGTCCCGCAAAATTACTTCCGCCGCCGCAGCAACCGAAAATAGCGTCCGGTTCTTCGCCGGCCATTTCCATTTGCTTGATGGATTCCTGACCGATGACCGTTTGGTGGAGGCAGACGTGATTGAGCACGCTGCCCAGCGAGTATTTCGTGTTGGGGTGCTTTACCGTGTCCTCAATGGCCTCGCTGATGGCGATGCCCAGGCTGCCCTGACAATGCGGGTCTTCCGCCAGCAACTTGCGGCCGTATTCTGTCTGGTCGCTTGGGCTGGGATGCACCGTCGCACCCCAAGTGTGCATGAGCATCCGCCGATACGGTTTTTGCTGGTAGCTCACCTTGACCATGTAAACGTTACATTCCAGGCCGAAGAGCTTGCACGCGAGCGCGAGGGACGAACCCCACTGGCCCGCGCCGGTTTCGGTGGCGAGCCGTTTCGTGCCGGCGACTTTGTTGAAGTAGGCTTGGGCGACCGCGGTGTTGGGCTTATGGCTGCCGGCGGGACTTGCGCCTTCGTATTTGTAATAAATGTGCGCCGGCGTTTGCAGGGCCTTTTCAAATCGTACCGCGCGCAGCAACGGCGTGGGTCGCCAAAGCGCGTAAATGTCGCGAACTTCCCCCGGAATCTCGACATGCCGGTCCGGGCACATCTCCTGCCTGACCAGATTCTCCGGGAAAATCGCCAGCAACGCTTCGGGCGGAATCGGCTGTTTTGTGCCCGGATGCAACGGCGGCGGCAACGGCTCGGGGAAGTCCGCGAGGAGATTGTACCACTGCTTAGGAATGTCAGCTTGGGTCAGAGTAAAGCGAGTTTGCATTGTCTGATTCGGGTTAGTTTAACGAGTGAACGGTGACGGATGAACAAAGCCGCGTCACAAGCTTTTTTGCCAAATGCTTTGCAGAAATTGCCCAGGGGTTCTAATCGAATTAAAACGGTTGGCGCGGAAACAACGTGCCTATTGCGCTTTCTCCCAGGTCCGCAGGGCTGGAAGCGGGAAGAGAGCTGGAGAAAGGGGGCAAAAGTCGTGGCAAGAGCGCCTCCTTCCCCGAGCATGGCTCGAATTGAACACTTCCACTGCCAGCCTGTCAGGCCCGTTTCCAACTCCATTTCAAGCTTCCGGGCGTCGTGTGGGTTGCCAGCCGGCTTCGATTCTAAAATATCGTTTGACAGCCCACGGTACCAGCACCATACTCATTTCGTTGTATGGCGAAATATAGAAAAAATCGGTAGCCGAATTCCTGACGATTGTTTATGCGCGAATTCATGTCTATTACCAGGGCGTTGTCCGACCCAAACCGCGTGCGCGTGCTGTTGGCTTTGCGCCGCGGCGAACTCTGTGTCTGCCAGATCACGGAGTTGTTCGGCCTGGCGCCCTCCACCGTGTCCAAACATTTGTCCGTGCTAAACCATGCTGGCTTGGTTCTGTCGCGCAAGACCGAACGCTGGGTGTATTACCGGCTGGCCGACAAGACCGCGCCGGTGGTAGTGCGCGAAGCCCTCGACTGGGTGGGAAAGTCGCTCGTCAAAACTGACGAGTCGGTTGCCGACGCCAGGCGGCTCAGCCGGATTTTGAAAATGGACCTGGCTGAAATCTGCCGGCGTCAATGCCGGCGTTAAACTTTTTGAAAGGTCAATCCCATGAACACAATACTCGATGAACAAAAACAAAGCGCCGTGCGCGAGGCTGTGCGCTCAGGTTACGCGCGCATCGCTGTCACTGAAGAATCCTGCTGCACGGCGGGCACGTCCTGCTGCGGGAGCGGCAAGGCAACCAGCCCCGCTGAATTGGCGAAGCAAATTGGTTATACGGAAGCCGAACTCGCCGCCCTTCCGGACGGCGCCAACATGGGCTTGTCCTGCGGCAACCCCGGCGCGTTGGCGGCGCTCAAGCCCGGCGAAGGCGTGCTCGACCTCGGCAGCGGCGGCGGTTTCGACATCTTTATCGCCGGTCGCAAGGTCGGATCGGCGGGCCGCGCCATCGGCGTGGACATGACGCCGGAGATGCTCGCCAAAGCCCGGCGTAACATCGCTAGTTATCGCCAGCAGACCGGCCTTGAGAATGTGGAGTTCCGCCTCGGCGAAATCGAACACCTGCCGGTGGCGGACAACAGCGTGGACGTGGTCATCTCGAATTGCGTCATCAACCTTTCGCCCGATAAATCGCAAGTGTGGCGCGAGATGGCGCGCGTGCTGAGACCCGGCGGTCGGGTGGCGGTGTCGGACATTGCGTTGCTCAAGCCGCTGCCGCCGCAGGTCGTGAAGTCGGTCGAGGCGCTCGTGGGTTGTCTCGCGGGGGCGGTGCTCGTTAACGAAACCGAACGCATGGCCCGCGAGGCGGGGTTGGCAGACATCGTCCTCATGCCGAAGCCCAGATACGTCGAAGCGATGACGGATTGGAACGACCCGCTCTACAAGGAGATTGTGGCGAATCTGCCGCCGGGAACGAAGCCGTCGGATTTCGTGATCAGCCTCGAAGTTCAAGCGCGCAAACCGTGAAGTGACAATTTTTTGGCCAAACATTTAGACGCATGGCGAAATGACAAAAAAGCGCAGCATGGGAAATACGTCGAAATGAAATGAGCGCGGCGAGCATCGTAAAACGAATGGGTGCATCCAGCCGGGAACTCAAAATCTTCGGCTGGATGGTCGGCGTCTTCGCGCTGGCTTACTTCCTGCCGCTCTCGAATCCCAAGATCACTGTGGCGATTCAGGAAGCGTTCAAGTTGCTCCAATGGTATGCGCGGAATCACACGCTGGCCTGTGTCGTGCCAGCGTTGTTCATCGCGGGCGCGGTGATCACATTTCTGTCGCAGGCGTCGGTGATGCGTTACCTCGGCCCGAAATCCAACAAGCCGTTGGCTTACAGCGTGGCATCCGTCTCGGGTGGAATCCTCGCCGTGTGCTCGTGCAGCGTGCTGCCGGTTTTCGCGGGCATTTACCGGTTGGGCGCCGGGTTGGGACCGGCCAGCGCGTTTCTTTACTCGGGGCCGGCGATCAACATCCTCGCCATTTTTCTGACCGCGCGGGTGCTGGGCTTTTCGATTGGCTTGTGGCGGGCGGTGGGCGCCATCGCGTTCGCGTTTCTGATCGGCTTGTTGATGGCTTTGATCTTCCGGCACGAGGAGAGTGAACGGGTCGCGGCCCAAGCCGTGTTGCCCGAACCTGAAGCGCCGAAGCGTCCGCTCTGGAAAACTTCTGTTTTCTTCGCCTGCCTCGTCGCGTTCTTGGTTTTCAGCGATTGGTACAACCCCGGCGACGTCATTGTGCGTCCGGCGAGCGGCGGACAGTTTGCCGCCGTGTCACTTCAGGAAACCCACGACGACGTGATGTTCCAACTCAAGCAAGACTGGGCCGGGCATCGGAGCGGCGACAAACTTA
>Ga0315268_10008796_pt1 | contig 10513 bp, 4 predicted proteins | sample C1_top_MG_FD_204535 | JGI IMG/M metagenome (GOLD analysis project Ga0315268, IMG submission 204535) | Sediment microbial communities from Yellowstone Lake, YNP, Wyoming, USA - C1_top | ecosystem: Environmental > Aquatic > Freshwater > Lake > Sediment | place: USA: Wyoming | collected 2017-08-01 | reverse complement strand
AGGTCATCCAGATCGTTGGAAGCTGCCGGGGAAGCGAAGTCGAAGAGCGGAGCGCGCGGTTGCGTTCTCGCTGGCGGCAGGAGATTCGCGAGTACGATCACTACATTCGAGCTAAGGCGGGACAGGATGCCCGATTTTCAACCGGGGAACCGACCCTCGACCGGTCTGCCCTCTGGGCACGCGGACTGATTGCCGCGAACGCGCACTACCTTCACGGCGCGATCGTCCCTATGCCGTGCCCGTCGGAGTACAATTTCTTTTTCACCCACGACCTCCTTCTCACCAATCTGGGCGCGGTGCAATTTGACCTCGTACGGGTGAAAATGAATCTGCTGTATCTTCTTTCGCTGACCAAAGACAATGTCATCCCGCATGCCTACTACTGGCGCGACGACGGGTTCAAGACGGAATACTGTGAGCCGGAGAATTGGAATCACCTCTGGTTCATTCTTGTGTCGGGAAGCTATTTACGCCACTCACTCGATGATTCCACCGGTCGCATCCTGTATCCCGTCCTCACCAAGAGTCTCACGGACGCGTTGACGCGTTTGAATCCGGACGGATTGATGTACGCGTATCGCCCGGATTGGTGGGATATCGGCCACATCGAGGGGCCCCGCGCCTACCTGACAGCGTTGACGATTCGTGCGCTGCGCGAATATCTGTTCATCAGCGCATTTCTCCATTTGCAGAATCCCCGGCTGAAGGAGTACGAGCAAACGGCGGACCGCATGCAGCGTGCACTCGTCGACCGGTTGTGGGATCGTGCGGAAGGGTATTTGACCAACTACAATGAAGGCACGAAAGACTATCACGTGTACGCTGGATCGCTCGTCGCATCCGTCTACGGATTACTGGACCTGGCGCACTCAAAGACACTCGTGGCTACGGCGGGGAAACGATTGCTGGACGACCGGATTGGCGTCCGAATTGCGGTGCCGGTAGACTTCAATTCGGACTCCGTGATCGCGAAGTTCAGGTTTGCCGGCGAGGAGGCTGGGCCGCCCTATGCGTACGCTAATGGGGGTGTGTGGCCGCACGGAAATGCCTGGTACGCCATGGCGCTGAAGGCCATTGGGAGGCCGGATGAGTCGTTTGAATTTGTGCGCCGCACGATGACGCTCGATGGCGTCGCCCAAAGCCCGAATGGCCTCCCCGCGATGTATGAATACCGGTACTCCAATCGCCAATCGCCGGATTTCGGGGCGATCGACAAACCAGCCTTCCTCTGGGCCGGAGGAATGTACCTGCAAACTCTGTATCGCCTCTTTGTGACGGAAGAGCCGGAATGGAATATCTCCGTGAGTTCGACACGTCCCTCGCAATGCGACTCCGTGGTGTGTTCACTTTCCTTCGGCAATGTCAAGGAACTGACGGTGAAACGTGTCCGGCATGGTGCAGGCCTGCTGACCGCGGACGGAGAAATCATCCCGTCACGCATCCTGCCATTGCAGAACCAGTCAAAACAGCGCTGGCAATTTGAAGCAAATGCCGAGGGAATCCCTGTGCTCGAGAGCGCAAGCGCCGTCGTGCATCGGGTCACGTACGATCCTACCAAACGTCGTCTCGCATGTGAGGTATCATCGTTTGACGAACATTGGACAGAGATCACCGTCGCAAGTACGCGTCGGCTCAAACGAGCCATTATCGATGGCGTCCGTGTGACGGAAGAGCATAGTGCAATCCTGCGAGCCGGAAGGTACTTCGGTACGGTGCGGTTTTCGGGGAAACAGCAACATCAACACGTCGTCTTTGAATATTGAGAGTCCATGAAAGCGGCACTTTTTGAGAAGCCCCATCATCTCCGCGTCGTCCAAAAGCCGACTCGGACTATTGACGAGCACGAGGTGCTCATCCGCGTCAGCGCATGCGGTGTCTGCGGCACCGACGTGCATATTGTTGAGGGGAGTTCCCGCTCCTCCCCTCCGGTGGTATTGGGCCATGAGTTCACGGGCGTGATAGAGGACATGAAGGCGCCAGTGGGCGGATTTTCGGTAGGCGACCGTGTTGCGGTCGACCCGAATGTCAACTGTGGAAGGTGCTTCTTTTGCCGCCGGGGAGAAGTGCATCTCTGCGAGCGACTGCGCGCGCTTGGGGTTGACTTAGACGGAGGAATGGCGGAATTCTGCATCGTCCCTCCCGCTCAGCTGTACCGTCTTCCCGGCACAATGGCACCGGATGTCGCCGCCTTTATAGAACCGCTGTCCTGTGCAGTGCACGGGATCGATCGGGCGGCCATTCGAGCGGGCGATACCGTCGTGATACTCGGCGGAGGAACGGCGGGACTTCTCCTTGCGCAGCTTGCGAAAAATGCTGGCGCCGCGCACACCGTCGTCGTTGAACCGGTCGAATGGAAGCGGAAAATCGCCGAGCGTGTCGGCGCAGATGTCGTCATCGATCCTGAAGCGACCGATGTTCGTACGTCGATCAACGAATTGACGTCCGTCGGAGCGGACGTGGTCATCGAATGTGTGGGAAAGCCGCGGACAGTTGCACTCGCCCTGGATCTTGCCCGTCGGGGGGGTACGGTCGAGATCTTCGGCGTGTGTCCCCTGGGCGAGACGGTTCCGCTCGAACCGAATTGCGTGTACTCCAAAGAGATCACAATCGTCGGCTCCTACATCAATCCGCACACGTTCGACCGCGCCATCGCCTTGCTCGCCGCGAACAAGGTGACGGTCGGGCCGTTCGTAATCAACAAATTCCCGTTGGACCGCGTGCGCGAAGCGTTGAACGCACTGCAGGACGGTACCACCATCAAGAGTCTTATTTGTCCGTCACTCTGAAGCGAGTGCGGCAGGTTTTATTGGTTGGCGAACTTTGTCTCGTTGAAGTCGGGGGTAACGCTGCAGAACGCTCCGGCATTCATGAAATGCGGGGGGGGCCCAAGCGTCGCGGCTGGGATCGCTCGCCTTGGGACGCGGTCCGCATTTATCGGAACTGTGGGAGATGGTTGCGTTGAGAGATTTCTGGCAAACGAGTTGAAGTCGCTTGGAGTCGATACGCGCGGCATTACCTTCGACCGCGATTTCAAGACGCGAGTTGCGTTTGGTTCCCTGACCAGCGATGGGGCTCGCGACTTTGAGTTCTGGGAGCAGCAGCTGGCGGACCAGGAACTGCATTTCGACAGAATTAACGGCAAGGTATTGTTGGGGTCCGACGTCGTCAACATCGGCTCATTTCTGCTTCTCTGGAATCCGTCCCGGAACAGCGCTATACGGGTTGCTCGCGAGGCTCGAACCGTCGGAAAAGAAGCCTGCTTCGACCCGAATCTGCGTCTGTCGCTCTGGAAAGGCACACAGGAGGCACGCCGGGTTCTAACCGCAATGGTGCGGTGTGTCACAATCGTCCGTCTGAATGGAGAAGAGGCAATCTTTCTGACCCATGTCCGAAATGTGGAAAAGGCGGCGGCGAAGATCCGTTCATACAGTCCGCAAGTGGTAGTTGTGACGCTCGCAGACCGAGACTGCTATTTTCAGTCAGCAATGGCGTCAGGACGTGTGCCGGGATTCCGTGCCCGGTCCGTCGACACGACCAGCTGCGGAGACGGATTCCTTGCTGGTCTACTTCACGGCCTCGTGCGAACGGAGACAAGGCAGGACGGATACTCCACAGATGCGTTGCAGTCGATCTGCGAGTTCGCGAATGCCGTCGGTGCACTTGTGGTGACAAAAGGGGGAGCAATCGCCGCCAGGCCGACCCAGGGTGAGGTCGTGCAATTCCTTGCAGAGAAAAAGGGACTCGATTGAAAAAAGGACTGTTCAGCGTTCTGACCCTTGCCAGCGTCGCTGCGTGCCAGCCTCGCGAGGGCACGCTCGTGAATTTCGCACATCTGCAGCACCTGACTCAGCGAATCATCTTGAACGACGAGCCCGTGAGCATCGTGCACGTCTATGCGGATTTTCCGAATTATCATTGGGTGGATGCGGCAGGGGAGGGAATCGCGTGCGTCGATGATGCTGCGCGTGCGGCGGTCGTCTATTTGCGGGCATTCGAGCTGCGTCGCGACACTGCAAGCCTGGCAAGTGCCGGCGCTCTCCTGCGCTTTGTGATGGCGATGCAGGCTGCCGATGGTGAATTTTACAATTTTCTCCTGCATGATCGCACCATCAATCGCGATGGCAAAACAAGCTGCAAATCGTTTGGATGGTGGGCAGGCCGTGCCGTGTGGGCAATGGCCCTTGGATATCGGGTGATGAAGGACGCGTACCCTGCGATTGCAGAGGAATTGGGAAAAAGAGTTCGACGATCTCTGCCTCATGTCGACGCTCTCGTGCAGAAGCACGGAGACACACGAAAGGTGCAGAATTTCAGAATCCCGGAATGGCTCTTGTACGAATCGGGCTCGGATGCCACAGCCGAATTGGTGCTGGGATTGATCGAATTCTATCGTGTCACGGGAGACGAACAAGTGAAGGCCCAGATCAGGAAGCTGGCCGAAGGGATGATGGTGATGCAGGATGGCGACATCCGCACATTCCCGTACGGCGCGCACAGGTCCTGGGAAACGGTGTGGCATGCGTGGGGGAACGGTCAAACCCAGGCTCTCGCGACTGCAGGGCAAGAGTTCGCCGATACCGTGATGATTCAATCCGCCGAGCGTGAAGCCTGCGGATTCTACAGTCGTTTGCTCATCCGTGGGTTTTTGAAAGAATGGGACTTCATGGAGCCGCGTCGGAAGACCGAATTCGAGCAAATTGCCTACGGGATCCGACCGATGGCGGTGGGATTGCTGCGATTGTATGACGCAACTGGCAACCAGGAATATCTGAAGATGGCCGGTCTCGCTGCCTCATGGTTTTTCGGCAACAACATTCTGCGAGCACGAATCTATGACTCTGCGACCGGTCGATGCTTTGATGGGATCAGGGATTCGATAACCATCAATCGAAATTCCGGGGCGGAATCAACGATTGAAGCGCTCTATACGCTGCTGGAAATTGAGCAATATCCGCTTGCCCGCAGGTATCTCTCCTTCCACAGGTCGGAATCGCAAGAATCTGGCGACATGATGACTGCGGCATTTAGAAACGACCAGGGGGATTCGCTCACGCTCTCACTTGATCTTCGGACGGGAGCGCTGTTTGTCCGGTAGGATATACTCAATGACGATTCGCAGGAGTGAGATCATTTGTCTTGCTATTCTCGCGACAGTACATGTCGGGATTGCACAACAGATTGCCGTCGACCGAATCGAACAGATGCCGAACAGGCCCTCGCCGTACTTGATGAGAGATTGGAAGGCGGTTGCACGTGGATATGATTCCCTCGCGTTCAACCCCGGCGCGACGGGCCAATATCTGCCGCTTGTTTGGTTAACCACAAACACAGTGAATTATCCCGATCACGTGAGCTTTGCGATGCCGAGCTACGTTGGATCAAAGGGTTCGGTAGGCGAGGCCATCAATTGCCTTCCAGCAGTCATCGGAGCGACCCTCTGTGGAATTGACAAGAGCAATCAGAACAGCAGAAACTGGGTGCTCATGTGCGAGGAATGGTTCAACAACCGGCCGGCGGAAAACGTCTACCTTAACCTTCCGAGCGCAAGCAGCGGCGATGATTGGTGGTACGAGACGATGCCGAACGTCTTTTTCTATCAACTGTTCTCGCTGTATCCAAATACCGGTGACTTCTCTCACCAGTTCACCACCGTCGCTGACCGGTGGCTGGCCGCCATCCGGGCGATGGGTGGGAGCGCGACACCGTGGAGGATACCCGATGCTGAACATCGTGCCTGGTCACTCTCGACCATGACGCCGACGGACGGAGGTGTCGTGGAACCGGAGGCGGCGGGTGCCATCGGATGGGTTCTCTACCAGGCGTTTGTCAGAACAGGAGAGGAGAAGTACCGGATTGGAGCGGAATGGGCGCTGGAGTACCTCAACAGCCTCCAATCGAACCCATCTTATGAACTTCAATTGTCGTACGGCACGTACGTCGCTGCGCGGATGAATGCCGAACTTGGGACGACGTATGACGTCGGGAAGATGGTCAACTGGTGTTTCGATATCGGTCCGCTCCGCAAATGGGGTGCGATGACCGACCGGTGGTTCGGGTACGATTGTGCCGGGTTGATCGGCGAGGTAAACGGCGTCAACAATTATGCTTTCGCCATGAATACGTTCGAGCAGGTTGGTACGTTGGTGCCGTTGGCGCGATACGACGCGCGGTTTGCCCGGGCGATCGGGAAATGGGTTCTCAACGCTGCAAACGCTGCGCGATTGTTCTACTCAAATTCATTGCCCGATGAGAAGCAGGACAGCCGGAACTGGACACAAACCTACGACCCGAATGCCGTTGTCTCTCACGAAGCATTGAGACAATACAAATCCTATATTAGTCCGTATGAGAATACCCCGGGTCCGTTTGCGACGGGCGATGCAGTCAAAAACGATTGGGCTTCAACGAACCTGGGGCTGTACGGATCATCCCATATTGGCATTCTCGGAGCAATCATCGACACGACGAATGTCCCGATGATTCTGCGACTCGATGTACTGAAAACTGACTATTTCCATCAGAGCTCCTATCCTGCGTATCTGTATTTCAATCCGGATACTGTTCAGCATTTTGTGGATGTAGACGTTGGAGGCGTCCAGCGCGACATCTATGATGCCGTGACGCATGCATTTCTGCTTCACAATGCGAGGGGGACCGTCTCCCTGCCGATCGAGACCAATGCGGCAGTTCTCATCGTGCTCACGCCTGCGGGTGGGACGGCATCGTACGAAGGCGACAAGCTTCTGGTGAACGGCGTGGTGGTCGACTTCCATTCCAACCAACTCGTCGCAAACTATCCACCGAGGATCAAGAGTCTCGCCCCAGACAGTTCGACCGTGCCGCGGAGAGGAGCCATCAGCGTCTATTGCACGGCTGTTGACCGGAACAACGACACGCTCGCATACATTTGGAGCGCATCAGGTGGATCTCTCTCCGGAAACGGCGCCGTGGTGTGCTGGCAGGCTCCGGACTCAGCGGGTTCATACATCGTCACCTGTACGGTCAGCGACGGACACGGTGGCCAGGTGGTAGATGCAGATACGATCACGGTCGTGACCGCCGTTAACCATCCTCCGGTGATCCGGAAGCTGAGAGCGCTGCCGAGGAAGATCAACATCGGGGCCTCTACTACGATCAGCTGCCTCGCGACAGACCCGGATAGCGACGCGTTGACATATCAGTGGTCGGCTGCCTACGGTGTTTTGAGCGGAAGTGGGTCATCCGTGGGTTGGCAGGCTCCGGGAACGCCAGGGAACTACTACGTCGGATGCGCCGTCGCTGACGGTCAGGGGGGAATAGCGGCGGATAGCATCGGTCTGGAAATCAGGGATTTCTCAAAGAATCAGACTGGTTCTTTGGTAGCGTTTTATCCGTTCAGGGGTAACGCGAATGATGCGAGCGGAAATCACCACGACGGAACGGTCACCGGGGCCGTCTACACGGCTGACCGATTCGGCAATCCAGCGAGTGCCATGGTCTTTGATGGGACCACAACATCGGTTGTTGTCCCGAACGACTCGAGCCTGAATTTCCAGAACGGAATCGCAGTCAGCTTCTGGATGAAAGTGCACGCCTTTTATAGCCGCGAGCAATATCCGATTTCGCATGGGAGCTGGCAGAACAGATGGAAGGTGTCTATCTCTAATGGTAAAGTGCGTTGGACTGTCAAAACCGCAAACGGGACGAAGGACCTCGACTCGGAAACATCCATAGTGGCTGATAGTCTGTATTGTGTCGCTGTCGCGTATAATGGATCGGACGTTGAACTCTATCTGAATGGGGAACTGGATGCCTTCACCAGCTGGAGTGGCAAGTTGCTTGCCACATCGTACGCACTCACGATTGGCCAGGCCCTGCCGGGAGTGAACGCATGGAATTTCGATGGTGTCTTGGACGATACGCGTATCTACGATTACGCGCTCTCGGTGCAGGAAATTCTCAGTTTGTACGACATCCAGACATCCGCACTGACCGGGAATGATGCAGTCTCGCCGCGCGAATATTGCCTTCAACAGAACTTCCCGAATCCATTCAATCCCACGACCACCATCCGCTTCACTGTTCCCGTAGCCGCTGCACGAACGCCGATACATCTGGAAATTGTTGATATGCTGGGACGCACGATTGACCGTCTGATCGATGGCGAGATGAATCCAGGGCTCCACGTTGTGGTGTGGCATGCGGGTTGGTTTCCCAGCGGCGTCTACTATTGCCGGCTCACGATGGCGTCCGGGACGCAGACTCGAAAAATGGTACTCCTACGGTGAGGCACGATGAAGCGAGTTGATCTGTCGGGTGCTTGGGCGTTCAAGGCGGTTTCGAAGACGAGAACGATTCCACCCGAACACGCGAATGTAAAGGAGTGGATGCCGGCCTTGGTACCGGGGACCGTTCACACGGACCTCATGGCGGTCCGTCAGATTCCCGATCCATTCTTCCGGATGAATGAGCGGGAGGTTCAATGGGTGGAGTCCCAACGCTGGCTGTACCGGAGGGTCTTTGAGGTCGAGAACGATGTGTTGGAGGCCGACGTCGTCCATCTCGTCGCCGAGGGGCTTGATACCTATGCGCGAATCTCCATAAATGGGAAGATTGTGGCCAGGACGCAGGATATGTTCGTGGAGCACCGGATCGACGTGAAGCGGTTCCTCAAACGCGGGATGAACGTCATTGAAATCGGGTTCGATCCTCCGGTGGCGCGCTCGAAGCAGCTTGAGAAAAAACACGGCGCGTTGAATGTGGCCCTGGAACCGCACCGGGTATATGTTCGAAAGGCACAGTATTCCTTCGGCTGGGACTGGGGTCCGAAGCTGACGACATCCGGAATCTGGCGGAATATATATCTTGAAGCCTTCTCCGACACTCGCATCGCAAGTGTCTTCGCACGTGCGAAAAGTTGTACATCACGCAATGCCACCGTGAAGGTCGACATCACACTCGAACGGTGTTCTCGATCTCCGATTCAACTCCGCGTGAACATTGTTGGTGAGGGATTCGAGCATCGGCGATCGTTCAAAGTCCGGGGATCCGGAGCGTCGATGACAGTACGGATCCCAAATCCACACCTCTGGTGGCCCAACGGTTATGGTGACCATCCGCTCTACCAGGTCGTCGTTACTGCCTACGCCGACGGAACACAGATGGACATGAAATCCGTTTCGTTCGGCCTGCGCTCGGTTCGGCTCGTGCAGGAAAAGGACCGCGAAGGGCGATCCTTTGTGCTCGAGGTCAATGGGGTAAAAGTGTTCTGCAAAGGCGCCAATTGGGTCCCGAGCGACAATTTCATCCCGAGAATATCCAACCAAACATATGAACGGTTGCTCACCCTTGCCCGCGATGCGCACATGAACATGGTTCGTGTTTGGGGGGGCGGCGTCTACGAGCAGGATGTCTTCTACGAGCTGTGCGACCGTCTGGGCTTGATGGTGTGGCAGGACTTCATGTTTGCCTGCGGCGAGTACCCTGAAGAGCGCTGGTTCCTCAGGGAGGTGAAAGAAGAAGCGGTGAAGGTGGTAACTCGCCTGCGCAATCATCCGTCAATCGTTCTCTGGTGCGGAAACAACGAGTGTGAGTGGCTATTTTGCATGGAGCATCCGGATAAGACACCGGACGACATGAGCGGCGCACAGGTGTTTCATGCGATTCTGCCCGCAGTGTGTCAGAAGCTGGATGGGACCCGTCCGTTCTGGCGCAGTTCTCCCTTTGGGCGAGGATTCCCCAACAGTGAGTCGAACGGGAACCACCACCAGTGGATGGTCTGGAGCGCATGGAAAGATTGTGCGGAGTACGAGAATGACCGTGCCCGGTTTGTGACGGAATTTGGATTTCAGGCCCCGGCGAACAGAGGCACCATGGAGGAAGCGACGAATCCAGAGGATCGACATCCCCAGAGTGAGGTGATGGAACACCATAACAAGCAGGGCGAAGGAACGGAACGCCTGGTGCGGTTTCAGGTGGGACACTTCAGGATCACAAGCGACTTTGACCAGTTCATCTACCAGGGACAACTTGTGCAGGCGGAGGCGCTCAAGCGCGGAATTGAGCACTGGCGGCGGCGCAAGTTCAGCACTGCGGGTTCGCTCTTTTGGCAGCTCAACGATTGCTGGCCCGTAAGCAGCTGGTCCGTTGTCGACAGCGCGTTGACTCCGAAAGCGGGATATTACTTTGCAAAAAGATCCTTCGCACCGGTGCTGGTATCGTTCAAGAGAACACGCGCTGGAATTGAGGTTTGGGGTGTCAATGACCGCCTGCAGGATGTCCGGGGCGTACTGACGACACGGCTTCTGACATTCGGCGGGGAGGAATTGCACAAGAAGGAAACCGCTGTCATGCTCAAAAGAAACTCGTCCAGATTGCTGCAGGACGCCGTTCGCGTCATGCCAGAATCGTTCGATCCGTGCACGTGCTATCTGGTCGCGCGGCTGGTCGTCGGCGGTGACGTCGCGTCCGAAAACCGCTATTTCTTCACGGAGCCGAAACACCTTCGCCTTCCGAGAGTGGCGATTCAACCAAA
>Ga0315268_10008795_pt1 | contig 10513 bp, 10 predicted proteins | sample C1_top_MG_FD_204535 | JGI IMG/M metagenome (GOLD analysis project Ga0315268, IMG submission 204535) | Sediment microbial communities from Yellowstone Lake, YNP, Wyoming, USA - C1_top | ecosystem: Environmental > Aquatic > Freshwater > Lake > Sediment | place: USA: Wyoming | collected 2017-08-01 | reverse complement strand
ATGAAACACAGCTCTCCGATCAGAATTCTATGGTAAATTCTTTAAATTTGCCGGTGGCTTCGCTCCATTCAATATCAACGCTATTTATATAGCGGGAAAAGTATTCCTTAATTCTTTCTAAAAAATTTTCCAAAACGTCTTCTTCCGCCTCGGCAACGATTTCAACTCTGGTATCGCGTAAATTCTTTACCCAGCCGGTAACTCCTAATTCAATAGCTGTGCTTTCAGCAGTAAAACGGAAACCCACGCCTTGAACCCTGCCGAAATAATAAACATGGGCTTGCTTTTTCATGGGGAAATGGTCGCAGCTATTGAACGCTGTGCGAACCTATTTTGAAAAATTGACTACTCAAATTTAATCTATGGCACCGCGCCGATGGCGCTCCCACATTTCCCGATTTACCGTTCGGCTTTGCTGGGGCAAAGCCTCACTGGGCGGCCGTCCGGGGACGGCCTTTTTGCTAATTTTTAAGCGGCTTGGTTTTGCGTCTTGCTTAAGAGAAGTTTAAAAACTCACGGCGCAAGACGCAAGCGTCCTCGCCTTAAGAAGTATTTATAAATAAAAAACAAAGAGTTTTTAATAAGGGCTCGTCCGCTATGCCGCAATCAACAAATAAAAAAAACTAAACGGTGCGGCATACCAAGCCTCTCCCGCGCAATGCTTCAAAACCAATGGGCACCTCTTAAAAACAATTTAGCGAAATCCTCTTACGAAGGAGAAACGAGAATATCGCTTTCTGGTAACTTCGAAGTGGTTAGTATAGTAATTTATGCTTCCCTAACCAGAACAAAAAATCAAAAATGTCAGGGAGCGGAAAACCAAAACAGTATCTATTTTCTTCCCTTACTTTCTCCGGTATGGCCATAACCGTGCCCCATTCCTTCGCCTTGCTTATATTCTTGAGTTTTACCTTTGGACTGTTCTTTTTCCTTTTTGCGCTCCTCTCTTTGCCTCTTCTTCTCTTCCTTAAGCTTCTCTCTTTCCGCTTTCCTCTGCTTTATAGCCTCATGTACCTTAGCGGCTAGCGCTGTACCTTTTAGCCCCTGTGCCTGTGCCAGGTGAGCGGTACGGGAAACTATGTTACCTGCTTCCTGAGGACTTTCACCGCTGTTGACTAAATCATTCATTGAGTCAACTGTACTCTTCAAATCTTTGCCTTTAATCCTATTTTCGGATAAATCTTTTAAAACTTTTTTTAAATCTTCCTTAGTCGCGCCTTTATTCAGCATATTTTTTAAGGGTTTTTTTATGGGGTTTAAATCGTGTGGTGTAAAAGTTGCTTCTTTCTCTAACTCGTTATTTAACTGATCTACAATAGCATTGGAGTCTTGTTCCTGCGCATAGACTAAGACGGCCAATAAAAAACCCATGCAGGCTATAAACGTTCCTATCCTTAAGAATCTCTTCATGCCCCCTCCTTACAGTTCTTGTGTTTCTTTTTTGCCTTTTAATTAAATCCAAATATCTTTTACTTCTTCAAATAGTTCTGGATTATCAAAATCGGCAGGCAAGGTACTTTCTACCGACTTGCCAAATAGATAATCCCCTTCTTTATAAAATCCTGTAGCAATAAGCTCGGAGCAAAGAAATCTTTTGCGGCTACTGAATAAATTGTGTAGAACAATGCCAATTCTACCACAAATAATTGACAAAGGAAACCAGAAAAACTGTAAAACATCGTAAGGTAAATTATTCATCGTTGCCCACCAAAGAGCTACTTTGTACCGCTTGCCCGATTCTTGATTCTTGCGCTTCATGACTTTTACTTCGTATCCTTTATCAACATATTCTTTTTGTAGGTTTATAAGGCGTGAACGAGGAATATTTGCTTCAATTGCGGTATAGCCACCAAGGCTACCAGCAACATGGGTCCATTTGGAGCTTTCACCATAGCCAGCTTTACGCTGAAGTTCCTGAATAGCGAATTTACGAGTAGCAATGAGGATTAGATAACCGATTTTAAAGGAATCGGCATTAATCAATTTCGATCTCTTCATTACAATCGGAACACCTAAAAATTCTCCTACTCTTATCAACCCATTCTACTTTTTCACTTCTTTTTATCACCCTGCCGCAATTTATCTCTTCCAAATTTTTGTCAGAATAAAACCAAGTAAAGTTAATAACACAAAGAATGTATTTATAATTTCTTTAACATTATTTATATCTAAAATCATATGTAGCTTTTTCGCTGCAAAATTAACAATCCATTTCGGCAAAACAAAAATAATAATAACAGAACAAAATATCAAAATACCAATAATAAAACTAGTCAAAATTATCTTAGGGGCAAATTTAATTGTATAATGAGGGATTCCTTTTAATGGCGCCTTTGTTTTGCTATATTTTTCATAAATTTCTAAGGTATAATCTAAATTTTCTTTAAAATTTTTCTCCTGCTTTAAATGGGCAAATAAGAAAGTTTGAGCAATAGATCTGAAAACTTCTGCCCCTAAAGAATAATCCCCCCAAAACTTAACTTTAAAAACATAGTCCTTTAATTTAAATAATTTTTGAATTATCTGATCTTCTTGAACATCCTTTCTATCATACCACTCGTAAAGATTTAGTCGATCAATAACATCTTTCTCCTCTTCTAATCCTGCAAAAAAACTATTTGAATCTATATTGGGACCACTATAAGAACCTGTAGGCCGCTTACCACTCAAAAGCTTATAAGGAATCCCCTCAATCCAATCTAAATCGCCACCCAATCCAAAATCAGAAGGCATTCTAGCCTTAGCATATTTACTTAATTCTTCAGATATCCTGAGAGATGAAAATATTACTGTTTCGCTAGGAGAAAAATTCTTTACTAGCTCTTCACTATTCTGCTGCCTAAGTAAATCCAATTTTTGTACAAGTGGTTTATAACAAGAAATAATTATTGCTAGTGACATCAGGAAATAAGAAATCCAAAGAGAAATATTTAGAATTATTGAAAGAACATTAGGTAAAGATACGGAAAATTTATCGAGTCCGGTAAAATATAAAGGAGAGTGTTTATTTAATTTTTCAATTATAATTCCCACTCCCATAAAAATTAGTGAGAGCGGCGAGAAAAACGTGACTAAATACAATATTTCTTTATTTGTTCTGGCAAATACTGTATGCCAAAAAAGATCGATTCTTAATTTTGAATTTAAAATGAAATTGTTAAGAAACTCAAAATTATATTCCATTATTAGAAATTTGGGATGTTTCTATTTTTCAAAAATTAGAAACGGCACATTTTTATATAGTTAAGTATATTTCTCTTTATGCATCTCGCAATACAAATCAAAAATTTTCTTTGCAATTTTAGAACCTGTGCTATTTTTGATAATACTCATGGTATTCTCTACCGAACCTATCCAAACTTCTCCTTTATGATTTAAAACAGGCCCATGTTTTGTTAATTGCTTCACAACCCATTCCCAATCTTTTTGAAATTCCTCAGGAAAATCTTTTGGTTCTAAAACATGACAAGCGAAATATGCTCTAACCAATCTCCACCTTACATCTTTTTGACCAACAGCTAAAGCATAAACTGCTTCAAATAACTTTTCCTGCACATAAGAATAACTTTTTCCCATAATAAATATTTACCATATTACCTTAAGAATTAAAAGACAACCCACCCATCTTTTAGAGAGCTACTTTTCCTTTAGTTGCTAGTCGACTTTATAAGTATTTAATATTTCACCTATTGTTATGAAAGCTTCTGCGTAATCTTCGAAGTTAGCTTGTCTTCCTCTATGAACAATATCATTCCGCTTAGTCTGGAGATTGTAACATCCATCAAAATTTTTTACATCTTTAGGACTAATTATTTTTAATAACTTTGTACAATCTTTGACATTAAAACTTTGAGAGATTCCTTCAAGGATTAACTCAATTTCAATCTGATCATTAGAATTTATTAAATCAACCAAGTTTTGTATATTAGGATAGTCGTTAAATCTAACGTCATCTCTCTTGAGTTTTTTCCCACTAATTATAAATTCTTGGATTCGTTTAAAAGTTAACTGATATAAAAACATTTCAAAAGAAATATATGTATCTAAAACTCCCCCTGCAAAATCCCAGCTATAATCAAAATATTCCTCTTGCTCTTCTCTAATGTCTTGCGAGAAATCAACTCCATCAATAGTAAGCTGTGTTACAACCTTAAAATATCCATCAATAAATTTGCGCTTATAATCTGGCATATCGCCTAATAAATCGTCGAATAGTTGTCTATTAGTATTCTCGTCGAATCCGCCCTTTTTTCCACAATTAGAACAAAGCACAATGATACTAGCATAATAATCAAACAGGTCTCGTTCTTGCACATATCCACACTTCCCACATTTAGACTTAAATTTAAGATTAAAACCATCCATTACTTTCCGCATTACTGATTTTAAAGAATTGATTTTTTCCTTATTCATATTAAAAAGCCATAAATTTTAAGACGTTTCTATTTTTCAAAAATTAAAAGAGACCTTCTTACCTTTAAATGAGTCTATAATTTAAGAAAGTATTTTATTTTCCAGAGCTTCTTCAAAATCTTTTTTTAATTTTTCGTTGTAAAAAGGCAATCCCATTAGTTTAAAGTGTTTATCTTCAAATTTTAAATCAGTTTCTGATTTTTCTTCCATCTCAAGTAAAAATTTTTGCTTCCATCCCTCTTTAGAATTTTCAAATCCGCCTTTATTGTCTTTAAACTGGTCTCCCTTAGGCTCAATAAAAATCTGATAGATACTAATGACCTTATTTCTTTTCTTCAAAATCATTATAAAATCTGGTTCAAACGCCCTTCCTTCATCAAAATCAAAAACTTGCAAGAATTTTTCATTACGCAATAAAGCAATATCTGAATATATTTTCCTTAATTTTTCTATGACCTCATCTATAAACTTAATAAAATTTTTTTCTTCATCTGTGCCGTAAAGCGCATTATGGGCGTACCAATCTTTGCTGCTTAAATCAACTTCCACCAATTCCTTTGCCCTTTCGCTATCGCCATCAAGTTTTAGAGTTTTTCTGCCTTCGTTCTTACCGAACATATCCTTTATAAGTTGCGCCTTAAACAATTTAGAGCCGATAAACTCTGAAGTATTACTCGCTGTCTGCTCTGATATCCTCTTTAACACAGATAGGGCTATATCTAACATTTGCACAGAACTTAATTCGTCTATTTTGTCTATCGGGCCGGATATCTCTATATCTACGCTCCCCAAATAAGCCGTGGATGATATAAATTCTTTAATTGACTTTAGATGAGGGAAATATTTTCTAAGCGAATCATATTTATAGAATTCCAATCTGTCTAAAGCGCCTCTGATGATATTTTCGCCAAAATCAATAAAGCTAAACGTTTTCTTAGTACGGATGATTTCCTTTGAGGATTGGGATTTTTTATTTCCCTCTAAAATGATTTCTTCCTTAAGTTCGCCTGTTCTTAATTCGTATCTATATCGCTGCTCAATCCTAGCGTCCTTAAAGCAATTTATATCTGTGCGAGGATTTTTTATCCTATCGTTTATAAAGATAACGCCCTCTTTCCAAAAATCAGTCTTTTTAAATGAATCCTTGATAAATAAATCTCTCTGCACATATTTTTCTGGTAAAATTCCCATCTCTGTAAGGGTGGCTTTTATTTCATCAATGTATTTGGGGTTCCTAGAGCTATGATAATGCAGCGTCTCTATAATGCGCAGATCATTCTCCAGCTCTTCATCAAATTTTCTTTTGTATTTATCCTGCACCTCATCCAATGAAAACGGAAAATATCTGGCCCCCCTGCCGATAAGCTGCGCCTCTCCCATCGTAGTATTACCGGGCTTATACTTACCATGAACCCACTTTCCATCGCGAGTATCATATAATCTGACAATATCAAAAAGATTAAGCACATCCCAGCCCTCGTTGAGCATATTCACCGCAAAAATCGCTCTTATTTCATTATTCTTGGCTTCCAGCGAATTAAGTTTTAACTGCTTCTCTTCATCCACATTTTCCGAGTCCAGAAGCATACATTTAGTTTCCGAAAAATCCTCTTGCAACTCCCTGATTAAATTATCAAAAGTTATCTTCTCTTTCTGGAAATGGTTAAACGCTTTTTCTAAATCCATTCCTTTACATCGCGAATATATCTCATGAATGTCTTTGGCCTTTAAATTTTTTACTCTCTTCAAAAATCCTTCATAATTTTCTTTTGACTCCTTGATGCTTTTTGACTTAAAAAGGAGTACCGGCTTTAAGCGCAGTTTGTGTTTGTCCGCTATCTTTCTGCGATACTGGCTTAAAATAACTGCCTGTAAAGCGCGCTCAACCGGCTCTAAATCTGCTTGCAAAACTTCTATCTCTTTTGAGTATTTATCCAGGCGAAACTGTTTTAAGTCGTACTGAAAGATGATTTTATCTTCGTATTTCTGCCGGATATTTTCATTTCCTAAATCAATCGTAGCAGTAAATTCCAATAAAATATTCTTGGTGTTTTTGCCGAAAATCTTTTTAAGTACTGTATATTCCCAACTTTTCTCCAGTTCTTCTTCTCTCTGGTCCCGAGTTATTGTCTGTAAGTGGTGGGCTTCGTCGGAAATAAGAACAATATCCTTATCTACAAATTCTTCTTCTGTGAGACTGTCTTCTTTTGGGTAATTTAAACGTGTATGCAGACCTTGAATGGTGGTAAAAAGAATGTTTATATCTTGCGGATTTACTGCTTCAAAATTCTGAACTTCTTTTATAAAAACTTCTTTTTCGCCGAATTTAATTTTTGGCGCAAAAAGATATTTTTCAGATAAAGGATTTAAGAAATTATCTCTTGTCTTTTCAATAATATTTACACTGTTAACAAAAAAGATAAAATTGCGATAACCAAGTTTATACAAATGCAGGATATTGGCCGCCATTATGAGCGTCTTTCCGCTTCCGGTTGCCATATGAAACAAAAGTTGCGCCGGAAATTTTCTCTTTTGGAACTCGCTAAAATAAAAATCAAAACGGCCCAGCGCCTCTTTTTGATATTCGCGCAGTTCAAATTTAGGGCTGAGGTTCTGGATTATTCCGCTATTAACGCGGCGCGTAAAATAATCCTGTCCGTGCGCTTCTTTTAGTGAATTAAAAGTTTCGTAAAGCATAGTTAAAATTTCTTTATAATGTCAGTAATGATTTTTTCTAATTGATAGTAATCTTCATAATAATCGACATAAACATTAAACGCTCTTTCAGTGTTGGACTTATAAATATGAATTTCTAAAAGAGAATTTGTAAAAGCTAAACTCCATATTGACGGATCTATTTGTAAGTTCAGTCCATGGGGATTGTAATTATGTTCAATTAGTTTGTTTCTCGTTCCGCTAAATTTTGTTAAAAATTTCCCATCATTATGGTTTTCATTGATGAGTTTTAGTGCTTCCAATAAATCAATACATTTTTTACCATGATGATACATCCCGTATAAACTAACCCCGGTTAGGTCATTAAGATGTAGCATTTTCAATCTATCTCCAAAAGCTTCATTGATGCATGCCACTTTATTAAATCTTAATTGTTCAAAACTGAAATAAAAGAGTCTAAATGAATCGTATAAAAAACGATAATTTTGTCTCTCCTTATTCCAATTATTACCAAACGATTTCCATTTGTTGTTCCAATTATCTTCAAAATCACTTAAATTAACTTGTTGCCCTTGATCTTTTTGAAATCTACTAATAAAGTTCTCGTCTCCAAAAATTGTCTGACGAGACACATTATCATCTACTTTAACAATTGTTGTTAAATCTATTAATTTTTCAATATCAGGATCCATAAAATTCCTTATTTAATTTCTTATCCTCCTCGCTCACCCCGTACTCCTCATCATCAATCTCGCTGTAATTGACATAGAGATGGTTTTTATCTAAACACTCCAGCAAAAATTTCTTTTGGTCTTCAAGGGATAAATCAGCAAAATCTTCTGCATGCGCATCAATCGCTTTTACATCGACTTTATAACTTAAAAACGCTCTTTTCTTCATTATCCCCCATAATTTTTTAAGTTCCTCTTTTGTTTTTGCTTTCCGGATATCTTCAGCAAAATTCTCGTTCCATTTCAAGAGTTCCAAATATACAAAATCGCCATCCCCTTTCCAGCCAACAGATTTTGAAATTCCGGTTTGGTCGCCATTGATAACATTTTTTAATCTCACAACAGCGCTATTTTCTCCATAATCAAGCTGCTCAACGCCTATATATTGCCGGCCCATCTTGTGGGCGACCGCACAGGTGGTGCCGGTGCCCATAAAGAAATCTAAAACAACCTCGTCAGGTTCTGTAGCCATATAAATTATTCGCTTAAGCAATTTTTCCGGTTTTTTTCCAGATATCAACGTAACGCCGCCCTCTGGCGCAATACCTTGCCAAGCAATATCATCCCACAATGATCCTAATTCTCTTCCTATAATCTTATTACCATCTATATCTTCTTTTATGTTTTTAGAGTAAAACCTAACCATTTCGCCTCTGTAGCAAATAATATCTTCCTTATCTTCTCTATTATAAACTGCCCATGTTTCCTTTTTTGATTTTTTCATTGCCTCAACAAGCCCCGCGCCGGCTCCTTTTGGAGAAATTGTTCTAAAAATTCTATCTATATTTTTAAATACAAAACTATAAAACAACTCCTCATTACTTTTGTTTTCTTCGCCATATTCCTTTATAAACTCATCTAAGACTTTTCCTATTTTCCATTTCCTGAAGTTCTTTTCGCGAGGGTTAAGAACAATTTTGCTATATGCTCTATCTACTTCCGATTTAATCCATATCGGTTTATATTTTCTTTTTTTATAATTTTTGGCATAAATTAAACCATACTCACAATTCTTTGGCATAAACGGATTTTGGTATTCTTGGGCCGCACCTACATTTGCTTTTATCTCTACAAACTGAACAAAATTTGATTTTTCTTCTAATGTCTTACTAAAAACTTCATCCATTAAAACTTTCAAATGCGCTAGTTCATTATCATCAATCTGTACGAATATAATTCCATCATCACTTAGTAAATCTTTTGCTGCTTCCAATCTGTTTTTCATGAATGTAAGCCACGTAGAGTGATTAAACCTATCATTATATTGAAAGTCGTTTCCAATATTATACGGCGGATCAATGTAAATTAGTTTTACCTTTCCGGCAAATCTTTTTTTGAGCGAATGAAGGGCTAAAAGATTATTGCCTTTAATAATTAGATTATCTTTTATAGCTCCATTTTCATCAGTTCTAAATCCATCAAATTTATGCTCGCCTTTTTTTTCAATTCTTTTTGCATTGGTAAAAACTTTTGGGTCTAAAAGTCTGCTGATTTCATCCGGGGCCAAAGTTTCATTCCAAAAAATCTCATCTCGCTTTTGATCCTCTTTAGTCATCCCGCCTTCCAAAACGCAATCCTTATAAGGCCAAGAAAGCACTACCTCTTTTTTCTCATTAATAAACTCATCACCAACAGTTAAGCCGATTTTATTTTTGAAGGCAGTGTAGGAATCCGGTAAAAACTCTTTATTAGAAACAAAGCGAATAAACTTATCCTTATCAAAGATTAAAGTTTTATCCACTTCAGCAAAGAATACTTCTTTAATCTCTCTATCAGACAAAAGAAGTTTAATTAAATCTTTATCCAATTTTAAAGCGAGCTCAATTATCTTATTCTTCAAAAGCTCCCCTTCGCTAACCAAACGGTCATCCTTCCCAAGTAAATTCTTTAAATTTTTCAATAAATTTTCCATTTTTACCCCTTTATTTTAAATACGGCATTTTATCTTTATATTCTCCTTCCCACTAATGCATCTAAGCTAATCCCAAAGGCATCAGCCAGTTTAAGCAGAGTCTTCAAGGTTGGATGTTCTGCTGCTCCCTGTTCTATCTTTGTTATAGCATTAAAAGATAACCCTGCCTTTTCGGCTAATTTCTGTTGCGTCCAGTTGCGCTCTTTTCGCAATTCTTTAAGTCTTTTAGCTATCATTAATTCTCCTTGACTTAATAATAAAGTTTTAGTACTATACTCTTAGTGCCTAGCAAGAGGTAGTAAATCAATATTATTTTACCATAAAGATATTATTTTAACATCAAAATTTCCGCTCCCTGACATTTTTGATGGTTCGACTCCGCTCACCATCAATCCTGAGCGTAAGTCAAAAGATTGATTTTTTGTTCTTTCCTTTGGGCAAAATTTTGCCCCCACCCAAAATTTTGCCTGTTGGTTTTGAAGCGACATACGCGAGAGGCTCTGCAGGCCGCAGCTCTAGATTTTTTTATTGTTGAGGTGGCACGCGGACGAACTCTTCTTATAAACACATATTTTTTAGCGTGTAAAAACAAGTTGGAGTGAGGACGCTGCGGCTGGCAGCTGCCCCCGCCCAGCTGCCAGCCACAAGCAGAGCCGAACACGCAATAAAATTAGCTGGGAGTGAGCGACCCAGCGAACGCCCAGTTTTGGCTTTGCCCCAGCAAAGCCAAAACGGAGCTCGGGAGATACGGGAGCGCGCTCCGCGCGCGGCAACATAGATT
>Ga0315268_10008794_pt1 | contig 10513 bp, 9 predicted proteins | sample C1_top_MG_FD_204535 | JGI IMG/M metagenome (GOLD analysis project Ga0315268, IMG submission 204535) | Sediment microbial communities from Yellowstone Lake, YNP, Wyoming, USA - C1_top | ecosystem: Environmental > Aquatic > Freshwater > Lake > Sediment | place: USA: Wyoming | collected 2017-08-01 | reverse complement strand
CGCTGCATCAGCTCCTTGTCTGCTTCCAGTAGAGTCAAAAACTTTTTACCGCTGCTCCAGCTTTCCATGGCGCTCTCCTGCACGAATTTATACGCCTCCTGGCGCGAGATGCCTTTGTCGATAAGCGCCAGCATGACCCTTTGCGAGAAAACCAGGCCTTTGGTAAGTTCGAGGTCCTTTTTCATATTTTTGGGATAGACGTTGAGGCCGCTTATAATAGAAGTGAACATAGTTAGAGTGTAGTCCAGCAAAAGACAGGCGTCCGGCAGAATAACGCGCTCGGCGGACGAGTGGCTGATGTCTCGCTCGTGCCACAGGGCTACGTCTTCCATTGAGGTTAAAGCGTAGCCGCGCATGAGGCGTGCCATGCCGCAGATTCTCTCGCATAACTCCGGGTTGCGCTTGTGCGGCATGGAGGAGGAGCCAGTTTGCCCTTCCTGAAAGGGTTCTTCGACTTCGCGCGATTCTGTTTTCTGAAGCAACCTTATCTCTGTGGCGAACTTTTCCAGCGAGGCCGCCGTGATGGCCAGCGTGGTGACGAACTGGGCGTGGCGGTCGCGTTGCAATATCTGGTTGGAGATGGGTGCGGGGGTCAGCCCCAGCTTGGCGCAGGCGATTTCCTCGACCTCCGGCGGTACAGTGGCGTACGTCCCCACGGCGCCGGATATTTTGCCGAAGGCGATGACTTTGGCCGCTTCGTCCAAACGGTGCCGGTTGCGCTGCATCTCTTCCATCCACAGGGCCAGCTTGAGGCCGAAGGTGGTGGGCTCGGCATGTATGCCGTGGGTGCGGCCTATCATAATGGTGTATTTGTGTTTGATGGCTAGAACGGCCAGTGCCGCCACCAGGTCCTTCATATCCTGGCTGAGGATTTTCGAGGCTTCCACCAGTTGTAAGGAGAGCGCCGTGTCCATAACGTCGTTGGAAGTCAGACCTAGATGAATAAAACGCGCCTCCGGCCCAAGGCTCTCGGAGACAGCCCCGAGGAAGGCGGTCATGTCGTGGTGCGTCTCAGCCAGTATCTCCAGCATGCGTTTCTGGTTGCAACGAGCCATCTTTATTTTTGGAAGCGAGGCGCGAGGTATACGGCCTAACTCAGTCCAGGCGTCGCAGACGGCGAGTTCCACGTCCAGCCACTTGCTATATTTGTTCTCGTCGGACCAGACCCGTTTCATCTCGGGACAGCTGTAGCGTTCTATCATCTTGGCCTCTCTTTATCCCGCGGACAATTCTTGGCGGTACTTGTCATAAGTCAGGCGGATGTTATCGTGTTTCAGCCCCAGTATCTCGGCTGCTAGAAAGGCCGCGTTTCTGGCTCCGGCTGCCCCTATAGCCACGGCGGCCACAGGTATGCCGGCAGGCATCTGTACGATGGCATAGAGTGCATCTACGCCTTTCAACTCGCTCGAGGCGATAGGCACGCCGATAACGGGCAGAGTGGTCCAGCTCGCCATTACTCCGGGCAGGTGGGCCGCCCCTCCGGCGGCGGCAATAATGACCTCGATGCCGCGTGAACGGGCCTCTTGTCCGAACTGTCGCGCTTTTTCAGGCGTGCGGTGAGCCGAAATGACACTAACCTCGTACTCTATGCCCAGTTTTGTAAGTGTGTCCAGGCATGGCTGGACGGCCTCGCTGTCTGATTTGGAACCCATGACCACGGCTACCAGTGCCATAATTCACCTCGCTAAGTCTCAAAAAAGAGCGATGTCCTTGCGGTAATGCGCGCCCTTGAAGCTAATGCGCGAAATATTATTATAAACTTTTTGCCTCGCTTGAGCCAGATTATCAGCCGTTGCGGCGACAGTGAGAACCCGTCCGCCTGAAGTCACCACGCGGCAGGCCGCGTCCAGTTTTGTCCCGGCGTGGAATATTATGATGTCTTTGTCCACGTCACCGAGACCGGAAATAGGGAAGCCTATCTCGTAATGGCCGGGATAGCCGCCGGAGGCCATCACCACGCCCACGCAGGCTTTTTTACTACACTGGATGCCCAGTTTGTCCAGCTTGCGCTCGATGATGGCCAGGGAGATTTCGGCTAAGTCGGTTTCCAGGCGCGGCAGGATAACCTGCGTTTCAGGGTCTCCCAGGCGGCAATTGAATTCGATGGTCTTAGGGCCCTGGGCCGTAATCATCAACCCGCCGTAGAGCACGCCTGTGTAGGGTGCGCCCTCTGCCGCCAGCGCTTTAATGGTGGGACGCATGATTTCGCGCATCGTCTGCTCGCCCAGCTCTTCGGTATAGAAATCGGGCGGAGAGAAACTGCCCATCCCGCCGGTATTGGGGCCCTGGTTGTAGTCGAAAACGCGTTTGCAGTCGCAGGCGGTTACCGGGGGGGAAACCGAGTGTCCGTCCGCAAAGACGAACATGCTCATTTCACGACCCGTAAGGTACTCCTCGACCACCACTTTTTCTCCGGACGAACCGAAAACCCTCTCCTGCATCATAGATTTGAGCGCGTTAACGGCTTCATCAACACTCCGGGCAATGACCACGCCCTTGCCGGCGGCCAGCCCGTCGGCCTTGATGACGATGGGAGGCGTTTGTGATTTGACATAAACAGAGGCGGTATCGAAGGAGGTAAAGGCGCGGCTCTGTGATGTAGGTATTCCATACTTGTGCATGAGGTCCTTGGAAAAGACTTTGCTGGCCTCAATGCTGGCGGCGGCCTTGCTGGGGCCGAAGATGGAGAGTCCGGCTTTCTGGAACTCGTCCACGATGCCAGCCGCCAGCGGCGTTTCAGGGCCTACGAAGGTGAAATCCACTTTGTTCTGGCGCGCTGCCGCAATAAGAGCGGCGATATCCGTGGCATTAATCGAAATGTTGCTGGCTATCTGCGCGGTGCCGGCGTTACCCGGCGCAACGTAAATCTGCTCTATGTTGAGGCCCTGTAACAGCTTCCATACTATGGCGTGTTCCCTAGCGCCGCTGCCGATGACAAATACTTTCATAATTTACTATTATCTAATTTTATCATTAATATACCCCCAAAATGGAAGGGGGTGAGCATAAAATTAATTCCATTGCCGGAAGGACTAAAAAATTTACTCCTCTCCCTAGACGGGAGAGGATACAGGTGAGGGTAAAACTCTGGATTCTCAACTTAACCCCTCACTCCTTCGGCAGACTCAGGACAAGTCTTGCCTCTCCGCAAGGAGAGAGAAGAATAAAAGCTACACAGCTCGCTTTCCCATCTGAAAATGCCCATGCCAGGCCGGGTCGTACATCTCGTAGTTACCGTCCTCGCGCAGGTACAGGAAGCGCTGGGCGGGTGTGACGCCGGAGTAGTGGTGGTAGGAAGGGGGCAGGTTCACCGTGTGGGAAAGCATCTCCTGCCAGATATTGTCGTCCGTCCAGTGTCCTGCGCGTTTCACCACATTGAAAAGTTCTTCTGCGGTGGCCTTCCCCGCCGATTTGGCGAGTGCGTTGCGGATGGCACCGGCGCAGGTCTCGGGCTCATAAGTGCGGCCTTTTCCCATTATGACCATAGGCTTTGCCTCCTTATTCCCACTCGATGGTGCCGGGGGGTTTGGAGGTGATGTCATACACCACGCGGTTGACGCCGGGCACCTCGTTGACGATGCGGGAGGAGATAGTGGCCAGCACGTCGTAGGGTAGTCTGGCCCAGTCAGCGGTCATGGCGTCATTGCTTGTTACGGCGCGTACGGCCACGATGTAGCCGTAGGTGCGGAAATCGCCCATGACGCCCACGCTTTTGACGTCGGTAAGTATGGCGAAACTCTGCCAAAGCTGTCGGTAGAGGTTGGCCTTCTTAATTTCGTTCATGACTATCCAGTCGGCGGCCTTGAGGATGTCCAGCTTTTCGCGTGTCACCTCACCGATGATGCGGATGGCGAGGCCCGGACCCGGGAACGGCTGCCGCCACACCATTTCTTCGGGTAGTCCCAGCTCGAGGCCTACCTGGCGCACCTCATCCTTAAAAAGGTAGCGCAATGGCTCGATGAGCTTGAGCGTCATGTTGGAAGGCAGCCCACCCACGTTGTGGTGCGTTTTAATCTTGGCAGAAGCCGTGCTCACCGACGAGGTACTCTCGATGACGTCGGGATAGAGTGTACCCTGTGCCAGAAAATCTATCTTACCGAGCTTAGCGGCTTCTTCCTCGAAAACCTTGATAAACTCGCTCCCGATAGCCTTGCGCTTGGTCTCGGGGTCAGTGACTTCCTTAAGACGCTCCAGAAAGCGGTCGGTAGCTTCGATATAGATGATGTTCATGTGGAGATTGTTACGGAAGACCTCCAGCGTGCGGTCGGCCTCCTGGCGGCGCAACAAGCCGTTATTGACGAAGATACAGGTGAGACGGTCGCCGATGGCGTGGTGTATAAGTGTGGCTACCACGGAAGAGTCCACGCCGCCGGAAATGGCGCTGATGACCTTGCGGTTGCCCACCTGCTCGTTGATACGAATCATGCTCTCGGTGATGAAGTTGCCCATTGTCCAGTTGCCCTGGCAATGGCATATCTTGTAGACGAAGTTTTTCAGGATGGTGGCCCCGTAGAGGGTATGTGCAACTTCGGGATGGCACTGCAAGCCGAAAATCTTGTCCTCGCTGCCCATGACGGCCACCGGCGAGTTCTCAGTGTAGGCCAGAGGCTTGAAGCCAGGCGGCAGTTCCTCGATGCGGTCCCCGTGGCTCATCCAGACGGGGGACGATTCGGGCAGCTCGGCGAAAAGCGGCGAGTGCGTGTCGCCGACATGCAGTACGGCGTGCCCGTATTCTTTTTTCAGCCCGGCGGCCACTCTACCACCCAGTTGTTTGGCGAGTACCTGCATGCCATAGCAGATGCCCAGCACCGGCAGGTGTTTTTCATATATATAGGAAGGAGCCATGGGGGCATTAGGTTCATAAACGCTGGAAGGACCGCCTGAGAGAATGAAGCCTTTGGGGTTGAGGGCGGCGATTTTCTCCCACGGCGTGTCGTGGGCCACCAGTTCGCAATAGACGTGCAGCTCGCGCACGCGGCGGGCGATAAGCAAACTGTACTGCGAGCCGAAATCAATGACGATGATGGCCTCGCGCTCCGCGCCTGAAACAGCTTTGCCTGCGGTGACCGGCTGCTGACCGCCTTTTTCCTTGGCTATTTCCAGGTAAGCAGAAACCTCCAGGTCTCCGCTGGTGCGTATGCGAGGGATTGGCTCGGTCGGTTTGGGAGTATTTTCTTCAGTCATATTTTTACGCTGTAGATTAGCATTATGCTATACTGATGGTCAAGTAATCCGGAGATAAATTACGCTTGTCTTCACTGTGCAAAGCCAGTCCAGAAATCATTCAACAGGGCATAAGTCTGCTCAAAAGTGGGTGCCCCGTTTCCTTCCCCACGGACACGGTTTACGCCCTTGGCGCTCCGGTGAATGACCCCTTCTGCGTTGTAAAAGTCTACGAGATAAAGCAGCGTCCTTTGAGCATGGCCCTGCCGATACTCATCGCGGAGCCAGACGACGTCGAGCTTGTTGCATTAGAGGTGTCCGAGATCTCGCGAAAGCTCATGCGCGAGTTCTGGCCGGGGGCGCTCACCCTCATTTTTAAGAAGACGCCTTTCGTGCACGACATGGTCACAGCGGGCAACCCGACGGTAGCGGTGAGGATTGCCGCCCACCCGCTGGCTATAGAGATTATTGGAGGTGTAGGCATTCCGCTCGTCGGTACCAGCGCCAACATCCACGGCAAGCCCAGCCCGACCACGGCGCAGGACGTCGCATCTCAGATAGGTGATAAAGTCGATTTGATTATCGACGCCGGAAAGACACCTGGCGGGGTCGAATCCACCATAATAGATATGAGCACTGACAGGCCCAGGATTCTGCGGCAGGGCGCCGTTGCCCGCAACATGCTCGAAAAGTTCTGCCGCATATATTGAGGACAGATATGAAAGTAGCCATAGGCAGCGACCACCGTGGCCTTGAAATGAAAGCGGGAATTATCAGTCTTTTGTCCGAAATGGGGCACGAGCTGCAGGATTTCGGCGCGTATGATACGCAGAGTGTGGACTACCCGGACATCGCACAGACGGTAGGGAAAAGAGTCGCCGCAGGCAAGTTTGAACGCGGCATTCTTATCTGCGGCACCGGCATCGGCATGAGCATCGCAGCCAACAAGGTGAAGGGCATACGCGCTGCGCTGTGCTGCGACACCTTTATGGCGGAACGTGCCCGCCTGCACAATGACGCCAATGTTTTATGCCTGGGTGCAGAGAGAACTCCCAAAGCCCTCGAAATCGTGCGTACCTTTTTGACAACGGACTATGAAGGTGGGCGACACCAACAGCGGTTGGATAAAATGGCAAAGATGGAAAGCAGTTGATAACAGTTTCCCGCTGCCCCAAAATGTAGGTTTTTCTTGACACTCCAATCTTGGCTGTGATATTTTAAAGGTCTCTTTCGGTGGGTTTTGGAAGCATATCCGCCCCACAAGGGTGGATTCTTTAATTATTCGGAGACGACGATGAAAAGCGAAGCCATTAAAAAAGGTATTGAGAGAGCTCCTCACCGCTCCCTATTGCGCGCCGTGGGCGTAAAGCCCGAAGAGATGTCACGCCCTTTCATCGGCGTGGTCAACAGCTTTACGGAAATAGTCCCCGGTCATATCCACTTGCGCGAACTGGCCCAGGCCGTCAAAGAAGGCGTCAGACATGCGGGCGGTTTCCCTTTTGAGTTCAACACCATAGCCATCTGCGACGGCATAGCCATGAACCACGCCGGTATGAAATACAGCCTACCCTCGCGCGAGCTGATAGCCGACACCGTGGAGGTAATGGCGCAGGCTCACGCCTTCGACGGGCTGGTTTTCATCCCAAATTGCGACAAGGTTATCCCAGGTATGCTCATGGCAGCCGCTAGGCTCAACGTGCCCTCTGTATTTGTTTCGGGCGGCCCCATGCTGGCCGGGCGAATAGAAACTGAAGACGGCATCAAGAAGGTAGATCTCAACTCGGTTTTCGAGGGCGTGGGCAGGGTGCTCAACAAAGAAATGAGCGAGATCGAATTGGAGTGCCTGGTGGATGCCGCCTGCCCCGGCTGCGGTTCCTGCTCGGGCATGTTCACCGCCAATACCATGAACTGCCTCGCAGAGGCATTGGGCATGGCGCTGCCCGGCAACGGCACCATCCCCGCTGTGGACGAGCGTCGCTGGAAGCTGGCCTGGCAGGCCGGTGAGCAGGTCATGAAGCTATTGGCCGCTGGAGTCAGGCCCAAAGACATAATAAACGAAAAATCGCTGGAGAACGCCTTCATTGTGGACATGGCGCTGGGCGGCAGCACTAACTCCGTGCTGCACCTTATGGCTGTGGCGCACGAGGCGGGCATTGAGTTTTCGCTGTCGCGTATCAACGCCATCAGTGATAAAACGCCCTGCCTGACCAGTCTGAGGCCAGCCGGTATTTATCACATAGAAGATTTAGATCGCGCCGGAGGCATACCGGCGGTGATGAACGAACTCAAAAGCCATTTGCACCTCGACCTCAAGACAGTCTCCGGCCGCACTGTGCTGGATATTGTCACCCACGCCACAGTCGAGGATGCGGACGTCATCCGCTCAGAGAAGACGGCTTATTCCGCTAAAGGCGGCCTGGCCATCCTCTTCGGCAACATCGTCCCGGAGGGGGCGGTGGTCAAACGTTCCGCTGTGGCACCGGAGATGATGCGGCATAAAGGCCCCGCTCGTGTTTTCGAGTCTGAGGACGAAGCCACGAAAGCTATTATGGCGGGTGCCATCAGGGCTGGAGACGTAGTGGTCATCCGCTACGAAGGCCCGAGGGGCGGGCCTGGCATGCGCGAGATGCTGACACCCACCTCGGTGCTGGCTGGCATGGGCATGGATAAAACCGTGGCGCTCATCACCGACGGGCGCTTTTCAGGCGCCAGCCGTGGGGCTTCCATCGGCCACGTAGCGCCGGAAGCTGCCCTGCGCGGTCCCATTGCCGCAATTCGTGAAGGCGACATCATCGATATAGATATCCCGAATTGCAAGCTAGACGTGGTATTGTCTGAAAAAGAGATAGCGCAGCGTCTGGCGCAAGTCGCAGCTTTCAAGCCCAGGCTCACTGGAGGCTACCTGGCCCGATATGTGGAAAAGGTAACCTCGGCGAGCCACGGCGCGGTACTGGCTTAGGAGCGTGGTATTATGAAACTGACCGGCGCGCAGATAGTTTGCGAGAGCCTGCTCAAAGAGGGGGTTGATGTCATTTTTGGCATTCTGGGCGGGCAAATATTACCGCTATACGATACACTGACGCAGTATCCGCAGCTAAGACACATACTAGTCGGCCATGAACAGGGTGCAGCGCATGCTGCCGAGGGCTATGCCCGCGCCACCGGTAAAGTTGGCGTGTGCTTTGCCACATCGGGGCCGGGGGCCACCAACCTGGTTACCGGTATTGCCGATGCGTATCTTGACTCTACGCCCATAGTGGCTATCACGGGCCAGGTAGGACGGTCTTTCATCGGTAAAGATGCCTTCCAGGAAATAGATATTACGGGCATTACTTTGCCTATTACCAAACACAACTACATGGTAACCGACGTGACGGATATGGCCAAAACCATAAAAGAAGCTTTTTACCTGGCGCGCACCGGCAGACCGGGCCCTGTGCTGGTTGACCTGCCTAAAGACATGCAGGTGGAACAGACGGAGTTTAATTATCCTGTAAAGGTGGACCTGCCGGGATATAAACCGACGCTCACGGGACACCCGTCACAGATAGCCAAGGCTGCCAAGCTGATTGCCGGAGCCAAGAAACCGGTAATCATCGCCGGGCGAGGCATAATTATCTCCGGGGCCTACGACGAACTGAAAGCGCTAGCCGAAGTGGCTCAAATGCCTGTCATCACCACACTGCTGGGCATCAGCTCCTTCCCCGAGTCTCACGTCCTCTCCTACGGCTGGCTGGGCATGCACGGCATGGCCTATGCCAACATGGCTGTGACGGATAGCGACCTTATTATCGCTGTCGGCATGCGCTTCGACGACCGCGCCACCGCTAAAGTGAGCGGGTTTGCTCCCCACGCCAAGATTGTGCACATCGACATCGACCCGGCGGAAATCGGCAAGAACGTGCGCGTGGATGTGCCCATCGTGGGCGATGCTAAAACGGTACTCAAGTCGCTTAACAAGTTGCTATTGCCCATGGATCGCACCGAGTGGCTACATCAGCTCGACACCTGGCGCAAAGAGCATCCGTCCCTTTCCATCAGGGAGAGCGACGGGCTATTGCCGCAGTACGTCATACGCAAAATCTGGGAGATCACCAAAGGCAACGCGCTGGTGGTAACTGGCGTGGGCCAGCACCAGATGTTTGCCGGGCAACACTTCTTCTACGACAAACCCAACAGCTTCATCTCATCCGGGGGTTTGGGGACGATGGGTTTCGAGTTACCGGCGTCGATGGGTGCCAAGATAGGCAAACCCGAAGAAACAGTCTGGTGTATTGCCGGCGACGGCAGCATTCAGATGACCATACAGGAACTGGCCACCGTTTCCCGTGAGAATGTCGCCATCAAGGTCGCCATAATGAACAATAACTACCTGGGCATGGTGCGCCAGTGGCAGCAGCTCTTCTACGAGAAGCGCTATATGGCGACGCCGCTGCACTGCCCCGACTTCGTCAAGCTGGCGGACGCCTACGGCATCCCGGCGCAAAACGTCAAAACCCGAGAAGAAGTGGTGCCTGCTGTGCAGAGGGCTATGGCCACACCTGGACCCTACATCATCAATTTCGAAGTTGAGCCTGAAGAGAACGTGTACCCCATGGTACCGCCAGGGGCGTCACTCCACGAGTTTATTGAGGAACCCAGGAAGGAGGTACCGGCATGGTCTCGTCGCAGCATATTATAATGGCAATGGTGTCCGACAAACCCGGCGTTCTCAACCGCGTGGCCAGTTTATTCCGCCGCCGCGGTTTCAACATCGAAAGCATCGCAGTAGGAGCCAGCGAGATCCCCGGCGTTTCGCGTATGACTATCGTAGTTGACGGGGCCACCACGCTGGTGGAACAGGTGCGCAAGCAGTTGGACAAGGTCATCGATGTCATCAAGGTCTCGGACATTACCGGCGAGAGCACCATCATGCGAGAACTGGCACTCATCAAAGTGAAGACCACTACGAACACGCGCAGCGAGATAATGCAGATAGTCGACATTTTCCGCGCCAAGATAGTGGATGTGGCTGTCGATTCGCTGACGGTGGAGGTCACCGGGGATGAAGCCAAGGTGACTTCGTTGTATAATCTCTTAAAGGGATTTGGCATCAAGGAGATAAGCCGAACCGGCGTCGTCGGCATGACGCGCGGTGGTATTGCCCAGGCCGCCTCTGAAGAAGAATCTCGCTAATAAAATATAAATTATAAAGAGGAAGGTGTAACATGGCGACTATTTATTATGACAAAGACTGCGATCTCTCTCTAATTAAAAACAAAGTAATCGGTATTGTCGGTTACGGCAGCCAGGGACATGCCCAGGCCATGAATCTGCGCGACAGCGGGCTCAGGGTCATCGTGGCCGAGGT
>Ga0315268_10008793_pt1 | contig 10513 bp, 9 predicted proteins | sample C1_top_MG_FD_204535 | JGI IMG/M metagenome (GOLD analysis project Ga0315268, IMG submission 204535) | Sediment microbial communities from Yellowstone Lake, YNP, Wyoming, USA - C1_top | ecosystem: Environmental > Aquatic > Freshwater > Lake > Sediment | place: USA: Wyoming | collected 2017-08-01 | reverse complement strand
TAATACAATTGTCATCTATGCCGTTACAAACTTCAGAAGCTCCTGGATGAACGGCCGCATTATTATCATTACAATCAGTGCTATTTGCTACATATCCAGAAGGTGCTGTACAGGCCTGAACACTGCTGTTTAAATTCCCATAACCATCTCCATCCAAATCCTCATAATAAGTAGTAGTAGTAAATCCTTCGTCTATATAACCATTACAATTGTCATCTATGCCGTTACAGACTTCAGAAGCTCCTGGATGAACGGCCCAATTATTATCATCACAATCTATGGGACCACAAGCCCCTCCCTCAATATTAAAACCATCATTATCTACATCAACACAAATTCCAGTTATGTTTAGAGTTAAGAGTCCCATTGGGGGGGCTATTACTCTTACTGAAATAGTATTATTACCCAAAATTAACTTATCTCTTATGGAAATTTCTAGAAAAGATACATTTTGATTAAAATTGTAAGGGCTAACAACTAGGTTACCATTTATGTAAATTCTCGCGGAACTTACAAAGACGTTGTTATGCGTCTCTCCACCGTTATAAACTCTTAGTAGATAATCGGTCGGCATATTATCAACAACGAAATTGTCTATAACTGGTTGAGGCCCTATTGCAGTATAGTCTTTATTACCAAATACTATAAACTCTCCGCCAAAACAGGCAATCGATGGGGTTATAAAGAAAATAAAAAGAGCAATTGAAAAAAGTGTTAGATACCTTCTCATGGTATAACTCCTTTTAGGTAGGCACTGGTTCAGTTTGATGGTGGTTACAATGGGAGCGAACTTAGTATGAGAGCCATGTCCCCTCTGGCGGTGGACTAATCGGCTCAGAAGGAGGCTCTTATAGCGGTTCCCACTTGGATGAACTACAGGTATCAGGTAGGCACAAAGGGGCAAAGGCACAAAGGCACAAAGTTTTTTTCTTTTCCCTCTTGTGCCTCTGTGCCTGCTCTATCCGTAGCATACACAACTGGGAACCGCTCTAGGAGCATCCTTCTGACCCCAGAACGTGCATACGGGTCGTCCCCTACACGGCTCCTCACGTTAATATAAACCTTAATATAAACCTTCATCTTAATCAAAGGACAGCATCTTCAAGCCATTCAAACTTTGTCTCTATAGTATTACCATTGTCATCTGTTCCGACAAACCGGCCTTGTATCAGGTAATTTGGTTTAACCTCTTCCTGCAATTCTGCACCGGAAGCTAAATAGTATACAAGCTCGACCTTATCTATGAGGATAGTTTTTACCTCACCTGTAGCGGACTTGATTAGGGTCTTTGGCTCTTGATACGACATATACTTTTTAACAACCTGATCTGGCGTTTGGATTGCTACCTTATTATCTTTAACAGCAAGGTTTCTTAAGGCATTATAATATCCGGTTACCTGTTTGTTCGCTCCGTAATAGATAGTCGCTTTGGCTCCTGGTCCCCAGCCACGGATGTTATTTTTTTGATTAACTATTACACCATAACCTACAGCCGCTCCGGTAACCTTATCTTCTACCACAGTCTTGGAATTTACATCATAGGCCTGTGCTCTCGCAAAAGAGACACCCTTTCTCTCCAAGCCAGGGATCGACAGCTTATTTCCCTTTAAAAAGCTGTCTCCCAAAGTTGCAAACAGATCCTTTGCTCCTGCTTCATCCTTATTCAATGACTTTAAAACATCAGCACTTTTTTCTGAAAGGAATTCGCTATCCCTATAAAATACGGCACCGGTGCTAAAATATTCTAACCTCTTCCCCGCGTTATCTGTAAGCATAAGGCTTTGCACTTTATTACCGGATTCATCCAGGCTCTTTTTATTAGCCTTCTGAATATCGAAAGCCAAGGCATTAGCAACCGCATCTCCTTCTTTCTCAACCTTTTTGAGATCCTTTGGGAGCACCTTGTAGGTAGGAAGATTCGATGGCACAGAAGGAAGACTGCCTAGAAGCTTATATTCAATAGAAGCGGGTGTAATAACAGGTATTTTAGTGAGAGTCTTGTCTTTTTCAGTTTCAGTGGCTAACACATTCCCTGCTGCTACAAATAAAAACACTATTATCAAGACTATATTTATAAATTTTACTCTATATTTCATTTCGTTATCTCCTTATTTAAATAACTATAAATAAATTTAAATTGTTAAATCCAGTAAAAAAATATGTTTGGAAACCCAAAGTTGGGCTACTTAACCATTGGTGGACCACCAAAAATACCAAAGTATAGTTGGACTAACCGGGTCAGGACTCGTATGTCCAAACCCCCTCAGGTGGTCATTATAGGTATCAGAAATTGCATTGTCAGCTCTCAGGTAGGCGGCAGTAGTCCCATCTTCTGATATGATAGTTGCATCCCTCCATGCCTCCCTGACAGTCTCTCCATACTCCATGGCGTATTTTATAAAGTCTCTTCCTCTGGTATTTACATCGTACGTTATTGAACTGTAGCCGAGGATATAATGAAGTCCCCTGAAGACCGGCCATCCCCACCTGTTCCATACATTTGGCACCCCCCCAGGTTGTAATACTTCACAGGCATCAATTATTATCCAGTCCAGGCCGTCCTGATGATCTCCCCACTTCGCCTCACTGTAATAAAGCTGTGGATCGTCATTAAATGTCCCAAAGTAAAAGCCATTCCTATTACCATGGCCGGAAAAGAGCACAAGATTGACATTGTCTGCATAATAATCATCAGTACCACCAAATATTTCTTCCTTAAAGTCCTCTTCCCAGGCATTATCATCCGCAAATCCATAACTGGTCCACCACCCCATGTAACCTCCATAGGAGGCAATCGCATCTTGAAAATTAGTCCCCTCATTTACACATTCTGAAAGATCTGGGGCCAAGCCGTTATACTCGTCAACCGCTTCCCATCCGGCCTCATAGCCATAGGTCGTCGCTTGAAAACACACGGTTATAAACAAAAACAAAACACATAAAGCCAGGCTCTTTAATAATTTTTTCATCTCATGTTCCTTTCTTGATGATCAAAGTCTTCAAAGTCAAACCTTCCTAAACTAAAATGTACGCTAATGTACGCTTTTTCTGACTTACCGTATTGGAATATAACCAGTGATAAAAAGTTAAAACCAGAAATCACACGAGGTTGAACTTCAATATATCTCAGACCTTAGACCTCAATCTCTTGATTATAAGGTTAATTATAGTATTAGACATGTTGCGATATAAGATATAAAATCAATAAAACAATGAGTTAGACGATGCAAATTGGTTATTTCGCAACAACCCTACTTACTTACTTACTTAACTCGTACCTCTTCACACCTGAGGAAATACAAAACACTTACCGTAATCTTTGTTATTCATGATTCATGCTTGCAGCAATTTTCTGCTGCTTTCATGCCAAGAGAAACCCTCAGTACACGGCGCGGGAATTACCCGTCCACTTGATCTTGTCCTCATATCGGGAGGGAATCCAGTCTTTTCAAGGTCTTCTGGATTCCCTCCTTCCCTTAGATGTTTGCGGTGGATCTAAGTCTGTACAGCAGAAAATTGCTGCAGAGCTATAGATGTTTATGAGTGCTCGCTTAGCAGGATTCAAGTTCAGGTAAGTGGGTCTTTCCAGACTGGACCCACGAGGAACCTCTGCACGGCATCAATTACAAGTTTAGAGTGTATGGTCTCACATTAAGGATAGCAGGGAACCCTAGAATAGTATCAAAAGTCCAACCCGCGTTGGGAGGGTTGGTGGTGATGGACGTAGTACCTGCCCCCGGATCCAGAATCGGCATACCGAAAACGTTGATTACTGCATCAACATTCGCGCCGTTAATTCCCATAATTGCGAGCTGGACATTGTTTCCTCCAGGTATATACTGGCTTCCCCACCAATAATAGTCCCCCATGATGTCTGTATTTGTCCTGGTTAGCGTGACATTAGGACCAGGCTCGACGCTGCAGTATATAATTATTGGTGCACCAATTACGGGAGTACCAGTATAACTACCATTTGTTGTTGCACGACCACGTACCTGGAGTAACGTTGGTGAGTTGCTGGTTGCTGCTGATGCCATTCCTACCATTGCAAATACACAAATCATAGCAATACAGAAATATGCTGCCTTTCTCATTTTTATAATCTCCTTCTTATAGTTCTACTTTGTCACATTTAGTTCTACTTTGTCACATTGCCAACCTAAGTATTCGGCTTTGTTAAAAATATCTATTTTAGTAAATGATAAATATTATCAATATCTTAAGGACAAATGTGACACTGTTTAGGAATAGAAATAAAATGTTAATGCAAGTTAATGTAAGTTTACTCTGATTTGAAACTCTGGCCTTTCCTTTAGGGACTTCACCTCATGGTCTTTCCTCCTTATCATGTTTTGTATTTCCTCATCATACTTGAAAACTTTCTCCAAAGATGCAGGCGGGGTGATCCGGTGGGAACAAGTATTTCCTCATCGTACTTGCAAACTTTATCTTTGCTCAGGTAAATTTAGGAAGGGGGGATTGTATCTACTTAATATTAATATATTGCAATAATAATGCCAAACAACTATGATTGTTTTTCAGGACAGAACTATTTAAAACTAGGTAACGTATATAAAAACTTTTTAATACTATATATTAAAATTTAAAATATTTAATTTTAAATTTTAATTTAATATTTAATATTGCTTGATTATTAAAAATATAAAATATCTTAATATTATTTATAAAATATAAAATATTTTTTATAAACATATATGAAACATTTTGCACAAAATGTAACTTTTTTTGCAGCCAAAAGCAGGGCAAGTTCACCATACCCTGCGAATACCATAACCCTATAGCTCCCTTCCCACTTTTATCACAAACATATGTGAAACCTTTTGCAAATGATGAACGACAATTAAAATTCCCCACGAGCAGGGCAAGTTCACCATACCCTGCGAATACCATAACCCTATAGCTCCCTTTCCGTGCTGTTCCGCTGAAGTGACATCCCTCTTTGGCACACCGTTATGACAACGTAAATCAAGAAGGTAAGTGGTACAAGAATGCGATGCAGCCATTCCAGAATAGTAAAAGAGCATAAGTATGCTTGACGGTTAAAAGTTCTCATCCAATGAAAAAGAATGGTAAGGTAATTTTAGAGGAGGGTGAGCTAATTTTATAAAATAATGTAGTGTAACCTAACATCTTGAACAGTGGACATGCGTTTATTATTTAGTATCATAAAATTTATTTTCATATAGATGTATTTGATGGCATATATAGGGAAATGAGATTTAGCCAAGAACTCAAACTCTGAAGGAGGATGAGAATATGGAATTGAATGCAGATTTTCAAATTCCAATGCATCCCTATTTTCGGGCCACCACCGTAAGCCAGCGTCAATTGTTGTTTGAGGAGGTAGGAAAAACAGGCAACGTGACAAGATCGGCCCTCAATGCTCATGTAGGACTTAGATCATTAAGGAAGTCGCATACATAGAATGCGAATTCTTATGCGGTTAAGATATAGCGGTTAGGATATATAAGATATAACGGTTAAGGTATAAAGGATAAGGATGAGAAAATCCTTAGTACAGGTCGCCATAAATTCGCGGCCAGATAGCCCCCTCACCCCGCCCTTTCCCCCTTTGGGGGAGAGGGACAGGGTGGAGGGGGCTTTTAGATCACCTGGGAAACCGCCATAGAATGCGGGTTCTTATGCGGTTAAGATATAAAGGATAAGGATGAGAAAATCCTTAGAACAATCCTTTCACCCTGCCGGTTTCAGTATCTACATCAACCCGGCGAAAAGCCGGATCGGAGGCTGTTCCTGGCATCAGTTTAATATCTCCGGCCACCGGCACGATAAACCCTGCTCCCCGATACAACATAATGTCCCTGATGGGGAGGGTCCATCCTTTAGGTCTGCCCTTTACATTCGGGTCATGGGAGAGGCTCAGGTGGGTTTTGACCATGCAGGTGCCTAACCTGGCGAGTTCAGGATTCTCTTCGATCTTCCTGGCCTTGGCCAGAGCATCGGGAGTATAGGTTACATCACTGGCACCGTACACTTCGGTTGCCAGGAGTTTGATTCTCTCTCTCAAGGGGGTAGCGTCCTCGTACAGGAAATGGAAGTTGTTTTCGTCATTGCAGGCTTCAATTACCGCGTCAGCCAGTTCCTGTGCACCTTCTCCACCCTTGAGCCAGTGTTCTGACAGGGCCACTCTGGCGCCCGTCTGCTCGGCCAGACGGCGGATGGCGTCAATTTCAGCCCTGGTGTCGGTATGGAAGGCATTCATGCAGACTACGGGGTTGATTCCTGCCTTCTTGACATTCTCGATATGGGCAATCAGGTTCTGGCAGCCCTTCTCGACCAGCTCAACATTTTCGGACGTATAGGCAGCGTCCAGAGGTTTGCCCGGTACGACTCGCGGGCCGCCGCCGTGCATCTTCAGTGCCCGGACCGTGGCCACAATAACTGCACAATGCGGCTTAAGGCCGCTGAAGCGGCATTTGAGGTTCCAGAATTTTTCAAAACCGATGTCCGCACCAAATCCGCTCTCCGTAACCAGGTAGTCGGCCAGCTTCAGCCCGATCTGATCGGCCACGATCGAGGACTGGCCAATGGCTATATTGGCAAAGGGACCGGCATGGACCAGGACCGGCTGGCCTTCGAGAGTTTGCAGCAGGTTGGGATTCAGGGCCTGTACCATCCAGGCAGTCATGGCCCCGTCAACTTCAAGGTCCTTGGTAGTGACCGGCTCTCCACTCCTGCTGTAGGCCACGACGATCTTGCCCATTTTTTCCCGCATATCTTTAAGGCTGGTGGATACGGCCAGAATAGCCATGATCTCGGAGCTGACTGCAATGGCAAAACCGGACTTCATCAAAACGCCATCCATCTTGCCGCCATGTCCAATGGTAATGTCCCGAAGCGACTGGGCACAGAAATCAATGATCCAGCGCATCTCGACATTCTTGGGATCTATACATAATCGTTTCAGGTTCCTTTTGGCCAGTTCTTCATCGGTGTAGTTGGCCTCGTGCTGCATCCGCGAAGTCAGGGCCACCATAGCCAGGTTGTGGGCATTGGTCACCTTATCGATATCTCCGGTCAAACCCAGGGAAAAAGGCGTGAGCGGTATACATTGCGCCAATCCTCCTCCGGCTGCACTTCCTTTAATATTGAAGGTTGGCCCGCCGGATGGCTGGCGAATGGCACCGATAACCTTTATTCCTTTTTTTCCGAGTCCTTCCACCAGTCCCATAGTGGTGGTACTTTTCCCCTCGCCCAGAGGTGTCGGGGTAATAGCCGTCACATCGATGTATTTGCCATTTGGCTTATCTTTCAACCGGTTCAGAATAGCGGCAAAATCAACCTTTCCCAGATAATGCCCCATGGGAATAAGTTCTACGTCTTCCAGGCCAAGCATTTCCCCCAATTCAAACACAGTTTTCATCCGACCTTCTGCTTCTTCAGCAAGTTCCCAATCTTTGTGCTGTCTCGGATCTAAAGGCATAGTTACCCTCCATCAGTTTTTTGAGATGTTATTTTGGTTGAGGAATGCAGCGATAGTATCGCCAGGTTAAAAAATGAGCTGGTAATTCTCATCTTTACTATCATTTTTGGACCTGGGAGCAAAGTCCGTCATTTATATGCACTATAACATAAAGTAAAATATAAAACAATCCTCAATCGAAACGCTGTTTTATTTTTTCCTTTGCCTTATCAGTTAATTTGTTTGGAGAGGTGGCCCCCCATAGCCGTCAGCTTTGGGAGGTATTTTCGGGCTAGTGGGTCTTCACACTTAAAATTGTTGGTATTTCTCGCGCAGAGGCGCAGAGGCTTAAGAGAATGACCGATTTTTATCCTCTGCGTCTCAGCGTCTCTGCGGGAGATCATTATCCACAAAATTAGCTGTGAATGCCTCCTGGGTTCATAATTGAAAAAATTACCTTGCAATCTGCATTGCAATATTATTATATTATATAGAGACATTCATCTTATTTGCCTTGTTTTTAACCTTTCATAATCACTAATCAGTCCTACTCGTAACGGCAACCAAATTAGTCAGCGGTGAAGGGTATTTGAGAGGTTGGAAATTAATAAATGAAACATCTATTTTGGCATCTTAGCTTAATCACATCGAATGAAAGGCACTAATATCACTTCACTTATTTATTTCCTACTCCTTAGCCCTGCCTCAAGACGTATACAAACATGAAGGGAGGCGATGCAGGTATTTCGCAGACCAGGTTTGAACATTCAGGTTTTTGTATGGATAGGTGAAAGAAGAAAGAAGAAAGAAAAAGGAGTAAAGTATATGAATGCCGAAAATCGGAACAGTTACAAGGTCTTCGTTTTGGCTATCTTCGTTCTTGTATTTGCAATACTAGCCATTCAAAGTTCATCCGTAGTTGCTGCTAACTGGCAGCCGCTTCCGCCTTACAATACACTCTGGCCTTTGTGGTCGCCGGTATTGTCTCCCGTTAACTCGGTGACCGGCTTACCCACTCCAATTGTCAGCCAACTCACCAAAAGCACGGTTCTTCCCGTAGAGCCGGGATTGACCTGGGATCCCCGAAATAACTATCCCTGGCTGTTGTATAACACCCCTCTTGGACTCAAGTATTATGACCCTTTCTATGGAATCAATTCCTGGCCCCCGGCATCTCTTGTCAATTCCTTGACCGGACTGCCATCGCCTATTAATCTGGTTGCGGTATCAGCCCTCTATACGGCCCTGGCCCCAACCAGCTCGGCCTGGCTGGCGGCTTATGTTCCTACAGCCAATCTGTATTTTTACAATACCTATCCTCCGACAACGGTATCTTCTACTCCACCACTTTCGTCCTTTTTGACCCCAGCTCTTTTGTTAGGCTTGTAACCTGATTATTTATCAGACCGGTAATTTTTCATAAGAACCACAACTAAGCTTTTATACGAAAGGAGACTGATGATGAGTCGCGAAAAGACTACCCAAAAAGTTTTATTCGCTATCATATTTTTAGGAATTCTTGGTTTTCTGCTTTCTCCAATAACTGAAGCACAAAACTGGAAAGCACTTCCTCCTTATAATACCCTTTGGCCGCTGTGGCCTTCTGCCCTGTCTCCCAAAAGCGCGGTTACAGGATTGCCGACGCCTATTGTAACCAACCTGAAAAAAACGACCGTGTTGCCGGTCCAGCCTGGTCTGACCTGGGATCCAAGCGCTCTCTATCCTTACCTTCTGTACAATACGCCAGTAGGCATGGCCTATTATGATCCTGCACAGGGGGTGAATCTCTGGCCGCCAAAGTATCTCCTTAATGCGACGACCGGCCTTCCGCAGCCTCTCAGCCTGCTTCTGGGCTATCAATATCTGGCTCCCACCAGCGCAGCCTGGCTATCAGCCAATGTACCGGTCGCCAATCTGACCTATCTTTCCACCTATCCCACGTTTGCCGCCGCTGCTAATCCGATCACGCTTCCTGCTGCACTTACCACGGCTCTGCCGGGCTTAAGTACTCTGCTGGTTTCTCTTATTGCTCCACCTCCCAGCATAACTACGCTGTTGACCGCTGGATCTTTGGTCTATCCGTGAGACATCATCAGGGGCTTTGAGAACACAGGGTCTTGAGAATGCACGGCATTGAGACCGCAAAGATTTTTTATTGCATATCTTGTATATCTTATTACATATTTTATTGTATGCTTTATCTCATATCTAAAAAATCGCATATCTGAAGAGAGGGAGAGCCATCTCCCTCTCTCATCAATCATCCACCTTTTTTCATTCCTCATTTTTTCCCCCTGCTTGTAGGCTTAAAGATAAAAAAAAGCCGATCAGATACCTGTCACTAAACCAAACTTCCCATAAAATAATCGTAATTACTGAAAAGCCATTTGCCATTTTTCCGTGGTCACCTGCAAACGGCTTAGATCTCAGTTTCTTAGCAGGACAATTTAGACAGAATTCAGCCGTTTTATATACCAACAATCCTCATAAATTTTTCCAAGGATTAAGGAGGAAAAGATGCGCAGCAAACTTCCCCGGCTTTACTCTATAATACTCTTTAGTTTATTTCTGCTCATTCCAACCCTTTTCATCTCTTCGTGCGGTGGTGGAGGAGGCGGCGGAGGCGGAGAAAGCGGAAGCGGCCAGGCCCCTCAATCCGAAAATTTTGAGAAAAAGTGGGACTTCAACACCGGGCAAAGCATCAGGTCCTCGCCAGCTCTGTCTCCCGACGGCACTACTCTCTACATAGGCAGTGATAATAACCACCTTTATGCCTTTACCCTGAATGGTCCAGCCTTTAACCTGGATGATCCGGTTCTCTGGAAATTCAAAACACAAGGAGCTATCTTTTCCTCCCCCACTGTCGGACCTGATGGAACCATCTACGTTGGAAGTCAGGATAAAAACCTCTATGCCATCAACCCCAATGGCAGCAAGAAGTGGTCCTATCTCACCGGAGACAAGGTTTTTTCCTCCCCTGCCATTGACCCCAATGATGGCACAATCTACATAGGCAGCAATGATGGAAACCTCTATGCCCTCTCCCCTGACAGGCAGGAGAAATGGGTT
>Ga0315268_10008792_pt1 | contig 10513 bp, 5 predicted proteins | sample C1_top_MG_FD_204535 | JGI IMG/M metagenome (GOLD analysis project Ga0315268, IMG submission 204535) | Sediment microbial communities from Yellowstone Lake, YNP, Wyoming, USA - C1_top | ecosystem: Environmental > Aquatic > Freshwater > Lake > Sediment | place: USA: Wyoming | collected 2017-08-01 | reverse complement strand
GTCCAGCAGGTTCAGCACCCCGGCATAGCACAGCTCGGTCTGCAGGGTGATGCCCAGGACATCGAATTCCTTAAGCTCGCGCCGGGTCTCCCATCCGAACAGCGGGATCCCCTGCCTGCGCATGGCCTCTTCCATGTCCGGCCAGGGCAGGTAGCTGCGGTCGGCCAATGCCTGCGGCAGCCGGTTGACCACCGAATACAGAATGGCCAGCCCCAAGCCGGACATCCCGATCTCGTAAAGGTCGGGATAGGCCAGGGCGATCTTTACCTGTGCCTGGTCCCAGTTTTTATGGACGGAATTCAGTTCGTTATCGGTGTAACGTCCCGGCCTCTGTACCAGAGGCAATATTTTATGTAAGTTGGAGTTATGCATAATACTTGTACAATAGTTCCCAGGATTGGCCACAGAAGGCACATAAACCACAAAAGAATTTTCTTGAATTGTATGCTTTATCCAAATGCCATGACCGCACTAATATACAATGATCAAAGTCGGCCTGTCTTATAGGTTTACACAGACCCGATATTACTTTCTCATTTATTTTTTGTGTGCTCTGTGCTTTTTGTGGCTAAAAAGTTGCTTCTTACGTTGATTTTATCATAGCGGATTGAGTTTTGCAATCAAATAAAACCCATATTTATGGTTGTTTTTTTACCAAATCCGGTAATACTGATAAAGGCGCCCTGATAACCCTTTTTTAGGGTCACCAAAACGCCTTTTTAAAAATGGATCTCCCGAATACACGAAGATAGAACTATCCTGAAGGGGACCCTCCTTCCTATCGCACCAAAGGCTGCAAAAGCATTACCGCAGCAGAATCAGCTTGCCCGAGGCCATAAAGCTTCCGGCCCGCAGGCGATAGATGTACACCCCGTTGGACGCGGTGCTGTTCCAGTTGATGGCGTGATACCCGGCCGGCTTGGTCCCTTGGTCAAAAGTTTTGATCAGCTGCCCGGCCACGTTGTATATCTCTAATTTGACCTTTGTTTCTTTCGGCAGTTGGTATTTGAAAGTGGTCTGCCCGCGCGAGGGATTGGGATAAGCCCCGGTCAACGCGTAAACTGCCGGAAGCGATGCGCCCGGGTTCCCAGTTACCCCCAGCGGCCCAATGGCCCTGAAACTGTAGGTGGAGCTTATGGTTTCATGGTCCAGCATATCAATAGCCTTGATATAATAGCTCACACTTAAGGTTTCATCGGTGACCGGAACAAGCTCTGGAATAGTGTCTCTTAAGCTGTCTGATGCAAAGAACATAGCCGTACTGTCCCAGGCCCAACCATTGACTTGAGTAAAAAACCACGAAGACTTGACTCCACTCAGGTCGTAGACCTTGCTGGTTACCTCGTAGGGCCCGTATGGTGCAGATGGATCATCGAGCAAGGAGCTGACATATTGGATGTCCGGAGCTGTGGTGTCCACCCCGAAAGACCTGTAGCCCGAATATGTCCCGTAATTCCCGGCCAGGTCAAATGCCATCACCCGCCAGTAGTATTGGCCTTCGGATAGATTAAACGTGTCCGATAGAATGGCCGTAGTGTCCTCGATCAGCGGGAATGCGAAGGTATTTGATGTATCCAGTTGGATGATGTAAGACACGTCTGCCGCCTTGGCCATCTTGACCACCTCACCCCAACTGCAAATAATTGTCGAATCCTCTGTCCAGTAATCATCAATTGGAGAAAGCAGGGCCGGAATGGCTGGACTGGTAACATCGATATCGAATTGCCAGATTGGTGAATATGGCCCGATATTGCCGCAGGCATCCACCGCCCGCGCTCGCCAGAAATAGATGGCATCGGGGGCAGGCAACATCAAATTTACGGTAGTGTCGGCAACGGTTGTATCCCGCAGGTTCACAATAAACCCGGTGTCACTGGCGCATTGCATCTGATAATATTCAACGCCAAAATCATCAATTGCCGGATGCCAAGCGAAAGCCGCCAGGCTGTCTTTGACATAGCCGCCGTCAGCCGGAGAGGCCAGGTTGACCGCGAGTGGTGCTTGCTTGTCAACGTATATGTAGGAAGTGGCGACATTGCCCCACAAGGTATCGGAGGTTCGGATCTCCGCGATCCGGTACTTGATGGTTACGATGGTGCCGTGGGGGGTGGTTCCGGGTAGCATCAAAGTGAATGCACTGTCGGTAGTCCCGGCGCTGACGTATTCAACGTGCAGCATCAGGCCCGCCTGCATAGTCTCGAAATCGCAGTCGTTGGAAAGCAGCCGGGAAAGGGCTACCAGGGTGTCCGAGGCCAGCGTCTCGGCGAAGGCGAACGGCGCGTTATCCAAACCCCTCAGGGACGGATAGGTGCTGTCGGCCCGGATGGCCCAATTGCTGACGAAGTCCAGATTGGTTAAATTTACAGGATCTTTCATTTCTATAGTGGGCAATCCGGCAACTGCGGTGATCGTCCCTCCCTCACTGTTGTCCCCGCAAGCAAGGCTCTGGCCGCTGGCCTGGGTATCCCAGTAACTGTTGGCGATGGTACCGTTGAATTCCTGATATCCCGCGACTCCGCCTACGAAGACAGTGCCCGAAATACCGCCGCCATTATAGCAGTTGCTGATGGTGTTGAAGGCTCCATTATGTCCCACGATCCCGCCAACACTATTTTGAGAAGCAATCATCCCGGTGTTATAGCAATTGCCAATGGTGCCAGTGGCAAGTGAAGAACCCGCGATCCCCCCTGCCGTTCCGGAAGCGGCGAAAATGCCGCCGGTGTTGTAACAGTTGGTAATGTTGCCGCCGTGGTCATTTCCCAATATTCCGCCGGCAGTATAGCCGGAGCTGGAAACACTGCCGGTGTTATGGCAATAGTTGACCGAGCTGTAAGAAACGGCTCCCAGCAGACCCCCTACCGTGGAGGAGCTGGAAATATTTCCCTCATTCCAGCAATGGTTAATATCGGCATCGAACGTTTCACCCGCTATGCCGCCGACCTGGCTGGCCCCTGCCACGCTGCCGGTATTGAAACATTGACTTAAGATGCTGTTCTGATCAGCCCATCCCGCTATACCGCCGACTAAGTTGCGGCCGGTGATCGCACCGTCAACCAGTCCCAGACTATCTATCATGCTGGTCGCAGAAAATAAGTCGCTTACATACCCAAACAAGCCGACATAATCGGTGGCCGGGCGGTTGATGGTAAGATTCGTTATATTATGCCCCGAGCCATGGAACATCCCGGTGAAACGGGCGGCGCTGGTACCTATGGGTGTAAACCCCGCCCCGGAGTTCTCGGAGGCCGAGGCCGAAGCGTCGATGTCGGCCACCACCCGGTAGACCGCCTCAAGATTATAGGTGGCGTTGGTTCCCACCGTCTTCAGATCGGTGTAGTTGGCCACTAAAAAGGGATCGCCTTCGGTGCCGCCGCCGTCTAGGGTCACCAAAGTGAGTTGAGAGGACGCGATGTTCCCCCACAACGTATCGGAGAAAAGAACCTCGCCCACCCGGTACTTGACCGTGGCCACCGTTCCGTTGGGGATGCCAGCCGGAAAGGTGAGCGTGGTTGCGCTGTCGGTGGTCCCGGCGCTGGTGCTGATGACATGAACCACCAGCGCACTGCCGGCCGTCTCCACGTCAAAGTCGTTGGCTAAAAGATTCGACAGCGGGAAGGACCTGTCGGACGTAAGGGTGTCGTTAAAGGCAAACGGCGCGTTGTCCAATGCCCTCAGGCCCGGGTAGGTGCTGTCGGCCCGTATGTTCCAGACGCCGGAAAAATCCCACCCGGAAAAACTGGATAACTGCCGCATGGCCACTGTCGTCAGCCCCGTGGCCGAAAACGTACTGAATGACTCATTGTAGCCCACCCCAACTGCCATTCCCGAGCTGATGATATTCCAATAGCTGCTATTCACCGTGCTGACGGAGTTCCACCCCACCAAGCCGCCCACATAGGCGCTGCCAGTCACCAATCCGGTGGAATAACTCTGGCTGATGGTGGCGTAGGTCTTGTTATAGCCCACCAACCCGCCGACGGCGCTGCTGCGGACCAGGGTCACCGGGCCGGTGGCATAGCATTTATTCACAGTGCTATACCTGATGTTGTAACCCAACAAGCCGCCGACGCAGCCCCCGCCGGACACGGAGCCGGTGGCGAAGCTTTCTGTAACGCTGCCATAGTTGTCGATGGTCCCGATCAGGCCGCCCACAAAGGATAGGGTGTCCGACACCGTCCCAGTCGAGTGGCAGCGGCTGACCGTGCTTTGGTCGACCAAGCCGATCAGTCCGCCGACGTGGTAATATCCGCCCGTTACCTGGCAGCTGGAGTGACAATCGCTCACCGCGCCGCTGCTGATCAAATAACCTGAAAGGCTCCCGACGGTTCCATAGCCGGAGATGGAGCCACCCGCCAGTCCCAGGCTGTCTATGGTGGCGCCGCTGGCATAGCCGAACAGCCCGACATAGGTGGTCGTCGGCCGGTTGATGTATAGATTAGAGATCAGATGCCCGGCCCCGTGGAACTTCCCGGTGAACTTGGTGCTGCTGTTCCCGATGGGGACAAAGCCCGCCCCGGAGTTCTCGGAGGCCGAGGCCGAAGCATCAATATCGGCCATCAACCGGTAAACAGCACTGAGTCCATACGTAGTACCCACGGCTTTCAGGTCGGCATAGTCCTCCACCAGATAAGGATCAATAGCAGTTCCGCTACCGGGCATTGTGCCGCCGATGGCATAAGCCGTTCCCTGCGTTATAAGCGCCAATGCCATTGACTGCAGGCCAAGAACGACAAAACGTTTAATTCCGTTCATTAATTGTCCTTTCATAATTCTATTCTCCATAAATTAATTAGGGTATAGTCGCAATTATTGGTTGCCGCGGCGCCCAAAAACATTGCTGGTAGCGCTATTAAAAAAATGGCTTTCCCCAAAATATTATTCACCGTAAACTTCCTTGGTTTGGTGATTTTTAGTGTATCAACCTTTTGCCCTGTTGTCAAGCGATATCTTGGATATTTCCACGGAATAGAAAAACCGGACATTGCTGCCCGGCTGTTCCGTTTTATGGAGCGGGTGAACGGAATTCCCGCCGGCAGCCTGCTATTCCTGCCCTGCGACGGCGGATCCGCCGCCGCCTCACATCAAAGCCCGTTTGCTGGCGGAGAACCGTCTTACTACTGACAGCAGGATGCCGAATTAAATAAAAAAATGGAGCGGGTGAACGGAATTGAACCGTCGTATCCTGCTTGGAAGGCAGGAGCACTAACCGTTGTGCTACACCCGCTCGTACATCCGATAATATCTAAAACCTAAATACGAAATCCTAAACTTCTCGGTTTAGGATTTAGGAATTCGCAATTAGTAATTTCAAGGAAGTGGTGGTGAGGGGAGGATTTGAACCTCCGAAGGCTTCGCCGACAGATTTACAGTCTGTTCCCTTTGACCACTCGGGAACCTCACCACGTCTATGATTGCCATTGATATTTAAATGAAATTTAGAAGGTCCGAAGGTGCGAAACTGCGAGGTTATTTTAATATGACCTTCACATCTTCAGAGCGTCTTAACTTCTTGGTAATAGATGGAGCCACCGAAGGGACTTGAACCCCCGACCAGCGGTTTACAAAACCGCTGCTCTACCAACTGAGCTACGGTGGCAGGCCCTTTTGCCACGCTGTTTTTCGTCTTGACAAGAACAATCAAACACCGTCGGGTCAAGGAATCAAATCACAATTTGTAATTTTAGCAGATTTACGGGGTAAAAGTCAAGATGAACGGCATTTTAAAACCTAAGAGATTCGGCTTTAAAGTTTATTTCCCTTTATCCAGTACGGCTTTTACCCGGTCCACCAGATCATGAGGCTGGAACGGCTTGCAAATGTAATCGGCCGCCTTATCCCTCAAAGCCGCCATCTTGTCCCGGGCCTCCACCTTGGCGGTCAGCATCACCACCGGAATATTGGCGGTAGATTCCTCTATCTTGAGGATCTTAAGGAGCTCCAACCCGTCCAAATCGGGCATCATGATGTCCAACAGGATCAGGCTGGGTTTCTCCCGGTATATCAACTGCAGGGCTTCGTGGCCGGAAAGCATCGGCAGCACAGCATAACCAGCCTGCTCCAGGATCAGTTTGACCATATCCAGGATATCCTCTTCGTCATCTATCACCATGATCTTGACCTTATGATTGTTCTTGCCGTTCATAAACCATCCTTTGGGTTGAGGTTAATATTTTTCAGTGAAAAATTGTTATTCCGCCGCCGGCAGTTCAAAACTAAAGGTGGTTCCTCCCCCCAGCCGGCTGGAAACCACGATCTGGCCACCGTGGGCTTCCACTATCGCCTTAACGATTGATAGCCCCAGTCCTACTCCCCCGTATTTGCGAGTGGAAGATCCGTCCACCTGGTAAAAGCGGTCGAATATCCTGGGTAAAAATTCGGCCGGGATGCCAGCCCCGGTATCACTGACCGAGATCAATACCTTTTCCCGAGCAATCTCGGCGATTAAAGTGATGCTGCCAGACTGGCTGAACTTCAGACCGTTCTCCACCAAATTGTCCAGCACCTGCAGGATGCGGTCGCGGTCTCCCTTGACCATGACGTTGTTTGGTGACGAAGCCAATATCTTCATCTTTTTTTTATGGGCCTCGGCCCGATAGTTGGCCGCCACCTCCTCCAACAGCGGCTTGATTTTGAAGGTCGACACATTAATGGTCAGGTGCCCGGCCTCGATGCTGGTAATATCCACTAATTCTATTATTTGGTGGGTAAGCTTTTTAAGATTGCGGCGCATTACCTCCAGACCCTTCTGCTGAGGCTGGCTGATGGGCCCCATCTTTCCGTCCAGCAGATACTCGGTATAACCTACGATAGCGGTCAATGGGCTTTTAAGCTCGTGGGAAACATTGGCCGTGAACTGGCTTTTAAGTTTGTCCAGTTCCCTTAACTTCAGGTTGGCCTGATACAGCTTTTCGTAGGAATCAGACAAGGCCTCCATGTTTTCTTTGATTTGTTGTGACATCAGGTTGAAATCGTTGGCCAGCTCGCCCAACTCGTCTTTGGTATTGATTTCCACCTGCTGACCTATATGGCCCTGCCCCACCTGTCTGATGGTCAATGTCAGACGGGTAATGGGATCGGTGATGGCCCGGGCGGTCAGATAGGCCAGAACTATTCCCAAAGCCACAAAGAAAACGGTCAATAAAAGAACCTGTTCCAGAGTGGCATAGACCAATTGACCCAATGATTTATAGTTGGCCAGGTATCTGACCGAGATCCTGTGTCTTCCCCATTCGTCGAAATAGGGCACGACTATATCCGGGCCTTCGGAACCATCAGCCAGTTTGATGATACTCTGGCTGGCCTCCATCCATTTGGCCCTTTGCGCCACCTGAGGCTCAGCTTTCGGCCTTTGCCCGTTGGTGGCCGAGGCGTCAAGATACCTGGAATCAAACAATACCAGACCGTCCATATCTATGACCTGTATCGATTCCAGATGCTGGTTGATCTTAAGCAATCCGGTTATCAGCCCCCGGAATTTATAATAACCAGAGGCATAGTACAACTCGAAGCTTTGCCCGATTTGAGGAGAGGTCAGGCCGGCAAATGAGCTGACACTGGCCGCTATCTCGGACTTCAACTGACGCCGCCTGGTTAACACCGTGGCCATAGCGTTTACCAGCAAAACCACTACCACCAACAGGCTGATGGCCATGGCAAATTTAAGTTTAAGGCTTTTCATATATTTGGCAAAGGGTTAAATCTGGGCATCGTTTCTGGAGATTTTTAACGGGAATATCCCATGTCAAATAAATTGATTTGGCCATCTTGCCTGGGATGAAAGCTGATCTGACGGCTGACCCCGTAAGTGCGGCTGCGAACGTAAAGCGGAATATACGGCAGATCATCCAGGGCCTTAAGCATTATCTGATGCAAAACCGTTATTCTCTTTTTACTATCTATGATCGACTGGCTGTTTTCGATCAGTCGGTCCAGTTCCCTATTGCTGTAACCTCCCCAGTTGGCATTGCCGTAGCTGCCCTTATCTTTAGTGTGCAGGCAGGCCTCATTAAAATCCGAAGCATCCCCCGTGTTGTTAGACCAACCTATTAAAAAGAAAGGCGATTTTCCTTTATCCAGACGTTCATACATTTCCTGCCAGTCATAGGCTTTGATGTTGACTTTTATCCCCATTTTCCCCAGTTGGCGGGCGATATGAGGCCCGCTCCTTAGAGCTGTCGCCATGGTCATTTCCAAACCCACGGTAAACCCCGAAGGATATCCCGCTTCCTTCAATAGTTTTAAGGCTTTTTCAATCTGGGGCCGTTGCGAACTGAACTTAGGCAGGTAGCCGACGATATAAGGGGTCACCAACTGGTCGGTCGGCTCGGCCTCGGCTTTGCTCTCGCTAATCAAAAGTTTTGGGTCCAGCGCCAAATATATCGCCTGACGAACTTTTCGTTTTGAAAGGGGCCCTGCCATTTTCATATTAATTCCCATCAGTGATACTCCCAACCCCGGACGGCTGAAATACTGTACTTCTTTGCTGTTCTTCAGCTCATTCAGATATCTCTCACCAACATCCCGTATAACCTGAACCTGACCGTTAAAAAGGGCCTGGCATCTGACGGAATCGTTTGGAATCACTACAATAACCGCTTTCTTTATTTGGGGTTTACCCCTCCAAAAATCCGGGTTGGCCGTAAGGGTCATGCTTTCCCCTGGAATATAACTCTCAAAGCGATAAGCGCCGGTGCCTACCGGCCGATCGATGGAATCAGAGCTCATTTCCGGAATGATGGCAATGAAGCATAGTTTGTTAAGCAGCAATGGAGCCGGCTTTGCGGTTATTATCTCCAGGGTCAGATTGTCGATAATGTTTATCCGGCTGACCGAAGAAAGATACTGCCCCACATTCGTTTTAGCGGCCCTTTCCAGGCTGTACTTGACATCTCGGGATGTTAACTTTCGGCCATCGTGGAATTTTACTCCGGACCTTAAATAAAATCGCCAGGTCTGCTCGTCATAATTTTCCCAGCTTATAGCCAGAGCTGGAACTATCTGCATCTCGGCATCAAAGGCAACCAGGGCGTCATAAATGTTGAAAAGCACCGAATTGGTAATGCTGTCATTGTGGCGATGGGGATCCAGGGTAATGATGTCGTCCTCCATTGCCAGAGAAACAACCCGCCCGTTCAAAACCGGACGGCACCACAACAGTGACGCAGCTATCAGAACAATCGCAAACTTTTTCATCTTTAGATCCCCTTAACGTTTCCAATTTTCTGCATTTAGAAACAGTTCCGCAGCGGCAGAGATTTCCCCGGCTAAAGAAGTACCACAATAATCCGTTGATTTAACGGTTTATTAGAGGAACAAGCTGTGGAAGTACTGTTGATCGCTTTTTAAGCTTTATGAGATATTTTTATAATTGTTTAACCAAGTATTTTCATTAAAACATTCGCCAGCCACTCCCAGTTTACAGAAGGGATTACTGTTCGAATAAGCACCAGCAACAGACATCGCTGCCTATCCCTCTTTTGTGATTGGCCGGAAAAACCAGGTTGAGCATTAGCCCCACCGGTTTTGGTAACGGAATATTGAGAAGTAATCGGTTCAGTCAGCCGGTTAACCGGGGGATGTTTTTCAGTTTCTCAAATAGATTGCAGCCCCACTCTTTTTTCTATCATAACCTTAAACACCGGCAAATTCAAGCAAAAACTTTAAAATTTTATTAAAAAATAAACCCGGAAGCTAAACAGCAGTCCCGGGTTTGAATATTTTATCCGTTAACGGCAATTTGATTGATTCCAAAGACTGATGAATGGGCCCATTTGGAGTGAGAATGCTTTTGAACAAAGTCAATTCCCCGAAGCTGAACTCCATCTCCTCCAAAGACACGGTTTTAATTTTTACCGCCAGTTTATCCATGTTGAACAAAGAACGCACCCTTCCCAAAGTAAGATGGGGCTTGAACTTTTTAAGATCTCTGGCAAAACCGCATTCAGCCAGGCCGTTCTCCATCAGAAGTCGCAGGTCTGATATCCTTTGCACCCCGTCAATAAGACCCAGCCATATCACCTGGGGCCGGTTCCAACCCGGGAAAACGCCTATCTGCCCGGTGCGGCAGTGGATTGGTGGGTGTTTTCCGTTCTGGTCAAGAAGAACTTTCCTGGAGCTTTGGACCTGTTCCGGGGATATTTCCCCCAAAAACTTCAGTGTCAGATGAGTGTTCTTAGATTCAACCCACTTAATATCGGCCTTCTCCTCCTTGAGCCTGGAGATGATTTGGGCCAGATGTTCTTGAACTGGCGATGGCAGCTCCAGCGCTATGAAGCATCGGATAAGATTCATTTACTGCCACTACCCAGATACAGCCTTAATTCATTCAGCGCCGTCTGGGCCGCCATTTCCTTTATCTGCCGTCTGGGTCCTAAAAATCTTTTTTCGATCACCTTGATCCCTTTTGGTCCGGAAATTCCGATGAAGACCAACCCCACCGGTTTCAAAGCGCTTCCGCCATCGGGCCCGGCTATCCCCGAGATGGAAAGCCCGAGGCCGCTTTTGAATATCTTCC
>Ga0315268_10008791_pt1 | contig 10513 bp, 6 predicted proteins | sample C1_top_MG_FD_204535 | JGI IMG/M metagenome (GOLD analysis project Ga0315268, IMG submission 204535) | Sediment microbial communities from Yellowstone Lake, YNP, Wyoming, USA - C1_top | ecosystem: Environmental > Aquatic > Freshwater > Lake > Sediment | place: USA: Wyoming | collected 2017-08-01 | reverse complement strand
TATATATTGAAATAGAGGCATTTTTTAACAATTATAGACAGCTCATAATTAACTGAAAGGAGAAATGCTATAGAAAAAAAGGGCGGCAGAAAAAAAAGCTCCACCGCCCTTTGAACAGAGGTTATTCAGTCAACACCTTAGCTCCTATCACTCCACCTCGGCCACATGCGCCGCAATGATCTTCTGGGCAATCTGCGCGGGCACTTCCTCGTAATGGGAGAACTTGACCGTGAAGCTGCCCCGGCCACCGGTCATCGAGGTCAGCTCCAGGCCGTAGAGCTGAATTTCCGCTTGTGGCACCTGCGCTCGAATGATCTCGCGCCTGCTGTTGGAGTCCATGCCCAGCACCCGGCCTCGGCGTGAGTTAAGATCGCCCATTACGTCGCCAACATGCTCCTTATCAACCTGAATCTCCATCTCCATAATCGGCTCCAGTAGCACTGGTGTCGCCTTTAACACGGCCTGCTTAAAGGCTAAGGAGCCTGCAATCTTGAAGGCCATTTCCGAGGAATCAACGTTGTGATAGGAGCCGTCGAGGAGGCTTACCCGCAGCCCTTCAAAGGGATAGCCAGCGAGCACGCCTTTGTCCATTGCCTCCACAATGCCCTTCTCCACGGCCGGGCGGTACTGCTGCGGAATCACGCCACCAACGATCTTATCAACAAATTGGAAATGCTCGCCCTTGGGTAGTGGCTCGATCTCAATGGTGCAATCAGCAAACTGGCCGCGACCACCAGACTGCTTCTTGTGCTTGCCCTGGGCAGTGGCCTTGCCTTTCAGGGTCTCACGATAGGGAACCTTAGGCACGGTTAAGTCCATCTCTACGCCAAACTTGCGCTTCAGCCGTTCCTTGATCACCTCCAGATGCACTTGGCCAATACCGGAGAGCAGCACTTCGTGGGTCTGGGTCTCGCGGGTTAGGTGCAGGGTTAGGTCTTCATCCAGCATCTTCGTCAAGGACGAGAAGAGCTTCTCCTCATCCTTCTCGACCTTGGCCGTGACTGCGTACGAGATGGTCGCGGGCTGCGGTACCAACGACTCATACAGCACTGGCTGGGCTTCGTCACAGAGGGTATCACCAGTGCCAGTGCTCTTCAGCTTGGCAACCGCTGCAATCATACCTGCGCAGACGCTCTCCACTTCCTTCTGCTCTTTGCCTTGGATGAGGAAGAGATGACCAAAGCGTTCGCTCTCGCCTTTGGTCGAATTATAAAAGCTATCCCCTTTGAGCGTACCAGATAGTACCCGAAAGACGGTCAGCCGCCCGGTGAAGGGATCAGCGGTCGTCTTGAAGACTTGCGCCGAAAAGGGTTCATCGGCCAAGCCTCTGCGCTGCACTAGCTCCTTAGTCTTGGGATGCGTGCCAATCAGCACTGGTCGCTGATCTGGTGAGGGCAACAGGCTGGCGATGGTATCAAGAATCACTGAGCTGCCTGCGTTGTGCAGCGGCGAGCAAGGTAGCACCGGCGCAATCCTGCCCTGACGCACTGCTGCGGCCAGACCGTTCTTCAACGCCTCATCTGATAGCTCGCCTTCCTCAAGGAAATGCTCGAGCAGGTCGTCGTCGGTCTCAGCGACATACTCCATAAGGCTGGCCCGGCGCACCTCGGCCTCATTGGCTAGTTCAGCAGGTATCTCGGCAAGATCTGTGGTGCCGTCTGGCCGAAAGAACAAGGCGCGGTTGTTGATGACATCGACCACGCCTTTGAAGTCCTTTTCTGCGCCAATGGGGAGATACAGCACTGCTGGGTTCAGCGTCGGGAAGGTCTGGCGGATTTCCTCAAAGGTCTCGATGAAATTGGCCCGCTCTCGGTCCATCTTAGTAATACAGATCAGGCAGGGCAGTCTGCGCTCCAGAATGCAATCGACAAACCGCTCGGTCTGGCTGCGTACACCGAGCACGCCGCCCACGGTCAGCACCGCACTGTCTGCCAGTCGAGCCGCAAACTTGGTCTCGTTGATAAAGTTGTCATCGCCAGGCGTGTCGGCAAGGAATATCTCGCAGCCCTGCCAGCGCAGATGACCAAAGGCCGCGCTGATGGATATCTTTCGGTGGATTTCCTCCTCCTCGAAGTCCAGAGCGGAGCTGCCCTCGTCAACCCGGCCTAGCCGCCCGCCCGTGCCACCAGTGAAAAGCAGGGCCTCGGCAAGGGTGGTTTTGCCGCTGTGGCCGTGTCCAAGGATAACCGTGTTCCTGATCTGCTGAACGTCGTGCATGAATGCCTCCGGTGCCCGGTGCTGGGAATTGATCTGCCGACGAAAGGCTGGCGCGGAAAAGGTCTTCCCCTTTTCCGCTGAGGGTGGTAACAACCATCTGTCGGGACTGTTGAGCTGTATTCTGCTCCGTAAGCCCTTTCAAGTCAAGGAGCAAGCAAGAATCGTCCCAATCTTCTCCGCAGCGATATAAAATTTTCCCCCGCTCACCGCGCCCGCATTGTGTCGAGCGACGTTTCCAAAATTCCTCGCTCGACGTTTTCCAAGAGACTCGAGCGAGTCTCCCTCCTTCCCTCGAGTGAGTCTCTTGCTTTCTCTCGCTCGAGTCTCCTGCATTGCCTCGCTCGACGCTCTTCAATTTCCTCGCTCGACACTTTTTGCCAGCCGCACGTGTTTGCCTTGAACCCGATAGCTGGCTGCGGCATATCCACCTGGCTTGTCTTTAATGAGAAGAATTCCCATTCTCTTGCAAGAGATATTCCCAAGCATTTTGCGTCTTCTTGTTGCACATTCAAGAGCCGTGCTGAATTTCTCTTGACAGTCACACGGCAGGAATGATACCATCCGCATCATCATTCAGCGGACAAGCACTATCCTCGTGTCCGTCTTCCTCCTTCCTTCAGCGCAGGAGAACTGTCATGCCGACGATTCAATGGCGGCCCGCTGTCAATGCCCTCACCGTTCCCCAGTCCTACAAAATCCTCTTTGTGCCGCGTAACACGGTCGGCTACAGCGAGCTGGCTGCTGAGATTGCGGCGGAAAACCCGAACTGGAACGCGGAGTTAGTCGAGGCTGTCCTGCGGGCGGAACGCAAGGCGATTCAGCGGCATCTGATCAACGGCGACCAGATCACGCTGGAGGACGCCTTCAGCTATCGTGTTTCTTTTCTGGGCAAATTGGACGCGCCGGACGATCCGCTGCCTGACCGCGACGATCTGATCCAAGTGAATATCAACGCCTCGGTGCCGTTCATGCGCGAGGTGCGTCATGCGGCCCAGCTCGAACGCCTCCCGCTCGAACAAAAGCAGCCGATGATCGCCGCCGCCGAGGACAACCGGCTCAAGCTCAACGACGTGCTCAACCCGAAAGGCGTGCTGAAACTGACCGGCACCAATCTGTTCTTTGATGAGGGCGAGGAAGGCTGCGGCTGCGTAATCGAAGGCACCAAGAGCGGGAGGGCTGTGCAGAGCCAGTTTGCCCTGATTTCCAACGCTTCCGTGCTGCTGGTGCCAGAAATCCCGGCGCAGACGCATTCGTGGAACAATGAGTACGCGGTCTCAGTCAGCACGCAGTACACCGAGCATGGCACGCTGCGCACCGGCATCTACGGACGCAAGCTGCGCTCGCCGCTGACGCTGACCAATTTCGGCCATCCCCATCCGCCGGAGGTCGGCATCCTCACTGGCAGCGCGGATGCGCCGTATGTGAGCGTGACCGGCGGCGCGGTGAGCGCGGACGAAACGCTGCGGATTCAGGCGGTCTTGGATATTCACGCAGGCCATCTGCTTTTCAGTCTGCTGGATATGGAGGAAGGCGGCAAGGCAGACGCAGCCGTGACCGTGACGGCGAACGGCAGCTTTACCTTGCAGGGTTTCCCCGGCTCGGCGGTCAGCAGCTTGGAGATTCGGGTGAACAATTTTGCCGACTTGGTGAAGATGGCGAGGAATCAGTATTCAAGCAGGGTGGTGGATGTGCTTGAGGTGAGGGTGGGGTAATAAAGTTAGTCTCTCACTCCAATTTGCTCTATAAAACAACTGTTAGGAGGTGAATGTGACAACAATATGGCGTAAATCTGCTTCTATTATACCAGCCTACGGACATATGGTCTGCGGTGGGTTTGAAGTCGAGATAGGTGTATGGCCGGTTGCCTTAGATCATCGAATTTTGAATCATCGAATAGGTGTGGTCTGGACTGCTGATGGGTGGCATAATGTGCAGTGGTCGGATGCCGAATGGATTGGTACTACTCGGAACAATTATGGTGATTACGACGAGGTCTGGAAAGCAAAGATTGATTACAACTCAAATACACCGTTGTCATTCTGGTACGCCTTGTATGTCATAGACACTTATGGCAACTGGTATTGGGACAACAATAATGGATGGAATTACATCACGCAGGGGCCGAATTGGTGATAGCCTATTGATCTCATTACAACACCATCTAACACCTCTCGTGGGGCAGCGAACAGCAGTGGACTGGAGGTGTGTATAGTCAGTTCCGGCTCTTCTTCTTATAGGGTGGGGTGCTTTCCAGCACTGCACCCTACATACTAATAGGTTCTATGATCATGTTGATATTCAATAAAAAGGCAGGCATTGCGTGTTTATTCGTTGCTGTCGCTCAACATGGTCATGCGACCGTATTGTCGACAATTTCTGGGTCTGATATTGTCCTCTCACCTAACGGAGGAGTATCAGTCAACATCCTGAATATGAAAGTGCCGCCAGGAGAATGGGTTGCTACTGCGAAGGTCTCAATTGTGAATTGGGGGAAAAAAGATTATGACCGTTGTGCGTTGACGTACGACGGAGTCATTTTCGATAGCTCGACAACAATGACAGGTGAGGCCAGTGGCTTCCCGGCAGTAGCAACGATCATCACGCAATTGCGAATCCCCATTGTCGTGACCACCAATGTTGCACTGGTTTGTGGCCATGATGGGAATATATCAGGTCAAAAGGTCGACGCAGGTGCATCTTTGATCGTTAGTAATTCTTCCGGTACTACAGGCCCTGCCGGTCCTCAAGGCCCTGCGGGCACTCCAGGAGGGCCTCCGGGGCCTCAAGGCCCCCAAGGGCCTGTAGGATCTCGCGGCAATCAAGGTATTCAAGGTCCCGAAGGACGACAAGGATTGAAGGGTGACACTGGGCCAGCTATTCATACCTTTGCTGTTTGTCAGTTTTTTGGTAATTGTGCTGGTAGCATATATGCTGCTAAGGTGCAGACTTATGTCAGTGGCCCATGTGAAGCGAGAGCAGAAACTGGCTCATGCTCTCAAGCTGGTTCTAACGGGTCGTGCTGCGTGTTTTCCCCCAATTAGTAATCTTAATTCGTAGATTTGATCAAAGAAACAAAGACTCATCTACTCAGGAGAGGACAAAGTTTATCTGTTCTTTGCTTGCGAGTCGGCGGCATGACCCGGATGCCGAAAGTGCAGGAGAAGGTGAAGGCGATCTTCGGCAAAGAGCCGCACAAGGGCGTGAACCCGGACGAGGTAGTTGCGGTTGGTGCGGCGATTCAGGGCGGCGTGCTCAAGGGTGATGTGAAGGACGTGCTGCTCCTCGATGTCACCCCGCTGTCCTTGGGCATCGAGACCCTCGGCGGCGTAATGACCAAGCTGATCGAGAAGAACACCACTGTCCCCACTAAGAAGAGCCAGACCTTCTCCACCGCCGCTGACAGCCAGCCTGCGGTGTCCATCCACGTGCTTCAGGGCGAGCGGGAAATGGCCACCAACAACAAGACCATTGGCCGCTTTGAGCTGAATGACATTCCGCCTGCGCCGCGCGGTGTGCCGCAGATTGAAGTCACCTTTGACCTTGACGCGAACGGCATCCTGCATGTGTCCGCCAAAGACTTGGGTACGAACAAGGAGCAGTCCATCCGCATCACCGCCTCATCCGGCCTGACCGAGGCGGTGATTGAGAAGACACGACTTTGAAGTGAAGTAACCGGTGGTCCCGCAGGATGAGCAAAAGGAGGACAGAGCAATCTGCCCTCCTTTTCTTTTACGGCCATCCACCCAACTTCACGGCTCGCGGAAGACAGACGTGGAAAAGTGCTTCCCCTTTTGCGCTGAGGGTGGTAACAACCATCGGTCGGGACTGTTGAGCCGCATTCTGCTCCTTAATCCCTTTCAAGTCAAGCAATAACCATCAACCAGGCCGTTCAGGGTGAAGAAGATTATGTCAGAGAAAGCAAGCAGTTCAATCGGCAAGATTGCCCGCTCTGCTGGTGCAGTCAGCGGGGCCGTGATGTGCAGCCGAGTGCTGGGCCTGGTGCGAGAGCAGGTTTTTGCCCACATGTTCGGAGCAGGCTACGCCTATGATGCCTTTGTCGTCGCCTTCCGCATTCCCAACCTGCTCCGTGATTTGTTTGGCGAGGGCGCACTGTCCGCTGCCTTTGTCACCGTCTTTTCTGACTACGACACCAACAAGGGCGAGAAAGCTACGTGGCAGCTCGCCTCGAATGTGCTGGTCTTTCTCTCGCTAGTGCTCAGTGTGCTTGTTCTCGCTGGGATGCTCTTTGCCGGGCCAATTGTCCGTCTGCTGGCCCCAGACTTCGCTGAAGTGGCAGGCAAGGCCCAGCTTACGGCCCTGATGACCCAGATCATGTTCCCCTTCCTCATCCTAGTGGCTCTGGCCGCCGCCGTGATGGGGATGCTCAACACCAAGGGCAAGTTCTTTGTCCCGGCCATGTCCTCGTCCTTCTTTAACCTTGGTTCGATCATCGGCGGCGTGTCGATGGCTTGGCTATTGCCAAAATTCGGCCAGCCCGCGATTGTCGGCATGGCCTGGGGAACCTTACTCGGCGGCCTGCTCCAGTTGCTGGTACAACTGCCTGAGCTGGGCAAGACTGGCTTTCGCTTCCGGCCACAGCTTGACCTGCGTGACCCTGGCCTACGGCGCATCCTCTGGCTGATGCTGCCTGCCACCATCGGCCTTTCTGCCACCCAGATCAACGTCTTCGTCAACACCAACTTTGCTGCCTCTTGCATGGAAGGCTCGGTTTCTTGGCTGAATTACGCCTTCCGCCTTGTGCAGCTACCCATCGGCGTGTTCGGCGTGGCTTTTTCCATCGCTGCGATGCCGGTGCTGGCTCGTCATGCTGCGCAAAAGGATATGGCCGGGCTGCGGCAGACCTTCTCCTCTTCCTTGGTGATGGTCTTCAGTCTGACTATCCCGGCTACAGTCGGCCTGATTCTCCTGGCTAGGCCAATCATCCGCCTGATCTTTGAACACGGGGCCTTTACTGCCAAAGACACCGCCTTTACCGCCGAAGCTCTGATCTGCTATTCCTGTGGCCTCTTTGCCTATTCAGCAGTCAAGATCATGGTGCCAGTCTTCTACGCCCTCAACGACACCAAGTACCCGGTGATCAGCTCTTTCATGGCCGTGGCAGTCAATATTCTCTTTATCACCCTGACCATTGATCGGCTTTCCTTCCGCGCCATTGCCCTTTCCACCTCCTGCTCAATGGTGCTCAACTTCCTGTTCCTCGGCGTTGTCTTGAACCGCAAGCTGGCTGGTTTCGCCCTCAAGCAGCTTGCCTTGGGGACGCTCAAGATCATCGCTGCCAGCGCAGTCATGGCTTTGGGCATCATCGGCCTGAAGCTGTTGCTCCATTCGCTGCTCGAAGGTAGAAGTCCCATGCAACTCATCAGCATGGCGGTGTTGATCGGTGGGGCATCTCTGCTCTACGCTGCCGCCCTGCATCTGCTCAAGTTGCCTGAGTTTGACGAGATCACGGGCAAGGTGCGGCAGCGGCTGGGGAGATAGGGCAACAGCCGCTGGCATTTGACAGTTGCGGCAAATTCTGCTTTCATGCTCTATACGATGAAACGCGGGATCATAATGCGCAGGTCGTTCTGATCTGCGAGCGCACATCGAGCCGATAGCGGAGTTATCAAACAGAATGAGGCAGAGAGCAACATGAGCAGAGAGGCGGACAACCCGCATCAACGGTGGCTGATGGCCGCCGCAGTGCTGATCGGCATCGTCTTCCCGATCAGCCTAACGGTGCTGGCTGACTGCTGCGCTGCGTCATGGACGCTCGTACATGAGCCGCTGACCGCCTTGATTCTTGGCTGGAGCGCCGTCTCTGCGCTTCTCTCTGCCTTGTTTATCATGCTGATGCGGAAGCATCTTGAAGGGACAGAGCCGCGCTCACTGTGGATAGCCGCCGCCTTGACTGGCATGGGCGTGCTAGACGGCTTTAATGCCGGAGGTGCGCCACCGGCGGCCGCGGGTTGGCTTTCCAGCTTGGCCGCGTTGATCGGCGGCCTGCTCTTTGCCCTGACTATCCTGCCCGAACGCCTTGTCCGGCGGCCTGCATTGAACTGGCTTCCTTGCTTCATTGCTGCCTGCTGCGTTCTGCCTGGTGCTGGTTCGCTGCTCTATCCTGACCGCATTCCAGCAGCACCGGCGTTCTTGACGGCCCAGCTCCTCAGTGTGATTGGCGGCGTTGGCTTCTTTATCGCTGGCTTGCAGGTCTTGCGGCAGAACAACAGCCGCGCTCAAGAAGTGCTGCGCTTGGCTGGATCCAGCTTTGCCTTGGCTGCCGCCGCCTGCTTCTTTCCCTTTGCCGCGCCATGGAGCGCAGCCTGGTGGCTCTGGCATCTCCTGCGCCTCGCCGCCTTGTTCTTCCTCCTTTGCTTATTCATTCACCGCAGCCAAGAGAGCATCCAGAAGCTCCGTAGCAGCCGCGATGACCTGGAAACGACCCGCAGGCAACTTGCTGACCTCATCGAAAATTCACCCTCTGCGGTTACTCTGAAAGACATCTCCGGCCGATTTGTGATGGTCAATCGACGGTTTGAGGAGTTGTTCAGTGTCAAGAAGAAAGATGTGATTGGCAAGGTTGCTGCCGAGATCATGCCGCAGCTCACGAGAAAGCTCTGCACCCATGCCGAGCTAGTGAGTGAATACGAGGAAAGCATTACCCTGCAAGACGGCACGAAGACGTTTCTTACCACCTGCTTTCCCCTTGCCGATAAGCTGGAGGATAGCTGCTGTATGGGTTGCATCCAGACCGACATCACCGAGCACAGAAAGCTGGAGCAGCAGCTCCGACTGGATGAAAAGATCATCGCCAACACCGAGGAAGCGATTGTCATCACCGATGCCGAGGCGACCATCCTGGATGTCAACGAGGCGTACACAAAGATCATGGGTTATACGCGGGAGGAGGTTGTCGGTAAGAATCCTAGGATTTCGAAGTCAGGCCACCATAATAAGGCGTTTTATGAAACGATGTGGCAGCAGCTCACGGAGACTGGCACCTGGTCTGGGGAAATCTGGGACCGTCGCAAGGATGGTGAGGTTTTTGAGAAGTGGCTGACCATCAATGCCATCCGAGACAGCAACAATGTCACGGCCAACTATGTTGGCATCTTCACCGACATCAGCGAAAAAAGGAATGCCGAGCGCAAGCTGAGGAACCTGCTCTTCTACGATTCCTTAACCAAGCTCCCGAATCGGACGCTGCTTCATGAGCGGCTTGAGCAGGCCATGATCAACAGCCAAAGCCACGATATTCCCTTGGCTCTGTTCTGTATTGACATTGATCGCTTTAAAGATATCAACGACTCGCTCGGCCATAAAGCAGGCGACGAGCTACTTGTCCAAGCAGCCAAGCGGATTAAAAGCGGGCTGCGCAAAACTGACGTGGTTGCCCGGCTCTGCGGCGATGAATTCAGCGTGATTCTGTCGGAGATTAAATTCATAGAATCTGCCGAGCATCTAGCTCGACGGCTGATCCACCTCCTTCAGCAGCCATTCCACCTTGACGGCGAAGAGGTTTACATTAATGCCAGCATCGGCATCAGCATTTACCCTGATGACGGCATGGAGGTTGAGACGCTGATCAAGAATGCGAACACGGCCATGCACTTTGCTAAGGAACGGGAGCAGGGCAGCTTCCAACACTTCCGCTCGCAGATGAACGAGCAGCTCGTGCAGCGGCTCAATTTGGACAAGCAACTCAGGCACGCCTTGGACAATGAGGAGTTCGTTCTCTATTATCAGCCCAAATATTCGCTGCCAGACGAGAAGATGGTCGGCGCAGAGGCTCTAATCCGCTGGCAACACCCACAGGAAGGGTTGATTTCTCCGGCAGAGTTCATTCCCCTTGCCGAGGAAACCGGCTTGATCACCGCTCTTGGCGAATGGGGACTGAAAGCCGCCTGCAACCAAATCAAAGAGTGGGAGCGTCTGGGCTTGGGGCTGCATAAGATAGCGGTTAATCTGTCCTCGCGGCAGTTTCAAAACCGCAAGCTGCTGACTCTGCTGCATGACACGCTGGCGGAAACCGGCCTTGATCCGGCGTTTCTGGAGCTGGAGATTACGGAGAGCGCAGTCATGGAAAACCCAGAGCAGGCGGTCGAACTGCTGCGCGAAATCAGGGCGATTGGCATTAGCATCGCTATTGATGATTTTGGTACCGGCTATTCCTCGCTGGCCTATTTGAAGAAATTCCCAGTCAACAGCATCAAAATCGATCAATCGTTTATCGCCGACTTAACCAAAGATTCAGATGATGCGGCTATCGTTGAGTCCATCATCCAGATGGCCCGCA
>Ga0315268_10008790_pt1 | contig 10514 bp, 8 predicted proteins | sample C1_top_MG_FD_204535 | JGI IMG/M metagenome (GOLD analysis project Ga0315268, IMG submission 204535) | Sediment microbial communities from Yellowstone Lake, YNP, Wyoming, USA - C1_top | ecosystem: Environmental > Aquatic > Freshwater > Lake > Sediment | place: USA: Wyoming | collected 2017-08-01 | reverse complement strand
GCCCGACTTCCACGGCTAATTTAAAACCTTAAGGGATTGGGGATGGGGGTTTGGGGGAATTTTTTGTAAGCGTAAGGGCCCACCGGCCCTTAGCCCCTTCCCCCAACTAACCTTTTCTCCCAAAAAATTCGCCACCAGCTGCAAGCCGTGGCTGGTGAGGAAGGATTCGGGGTGAAACTGGACCCCGTGCAGGGGAAAGCGCCGGTGGGTCAGGCCCATGACCACGCCATCCGCGGTCCAGGCGGTGACTTCCAGGTCCGGGGAGGTGGGCACCGCCATGAGGGAGTGGTAGCGGGCGGCCCCGAAGGGCGACGGCAGGCCCTGGAACAGGCCCCGGCCGTTATGGAACACCTGGTGCCTTTTGCCGTGCACCGGCACCGGGGCCCGGGTGGTGGCGCCGCCGAAGACTTCGTTCAGGGCCTGGTGTCCCAGGCAGACCCCCAAGAGGGGGATTTTCCGGTGGAAGTGGGCGATGACCGCCTTACTGATGCCCGCCTGGGCCGGCCCCTTGGGCCCCGGGGAGATGCAGAGCCAGTCCGGGGACAAATCCTCGATGGCCGCCAGGCTCACGGCGTCGTGGCGAAAGACCAGGACCTCCAGGTCGAACTCGTAAAAGAGCTGCACCAGGTTATAGGTGAAGGAGTCGTAGTTGTCGATCATCACCAACCGCATGGGCCGCCCCCCAAAATAGAAAAGCCCCCCGGACCGAGTCTGGGTGGCTTCCGCCTGACATAACTCTACCTATCTATATAAAAAGCCTTGCCGGCGCTGTCAACTGTTTTCTGCGGACGGCGGAGGCGAACTTCTATCCCGAGCGGCCTCCCATCCTTATAGATAACTTATCATTAACCCTAACTTTTGCTACTCCTGATAAGTTGCTAAAAATAGCAGGTATACGTAATGATGGATGTCGAGTTAGATATTGCCCGCGCTGCCAAGGGCCACCTACCCGATGCAGTTGAACCGGCCCAGGTTGCTCCCCACCGTTTGGACCAAAACCGGTTCTGACATGGCGGACGCCGCCCCGGCGATCACCAGGAGGAGTCCTAAAGCGAGAAGAATAATCAACCGCTATCTCCTTTGAAACGCCATTTTCTCGCCTGTCTCCTCAGGATATTCCTTTAGGTCGGAAATAAGACCGGGGTTGCAGGGAGGCCATGCCTACTCCCTGCAACCCCGGCCACGTCAGTCATGGCTCAGGCCCCTCGGCCTGTTCATGCTTGGTTTACTGCAATTGCTGCAGCATGCTGATGATTTGCTGAAGTTCCTGGTAAACTACCGCCTGCTCCCCGCAGGACTTGATCCAGTCGTTCTTGTCCGGCGCTCCTGAAGTGGCGCAGCCGTCGGTTTTGGCCAGGAGGTCGTGCTGGAGCTTGTCTATTGCCACCTGGTAGTTCCCCGCCTCAATATCTGCGATGACTGCATTCAACTTGTTGATCAAGGTCTTTTGCATGGTACAGTTTTTAAAGGAGGTGATCGAGATTGAGATCGTCTCTTCTAAGTCCTGGGTCACAGTGATCACCGCCTGCGGGTTCACCCCGCTCACCTGGTACTGAATGGTGGTACTCTTGGTGCCGTCGATCAACCCATCGCTAACCGTCAGCTGGACAAGGTAAAGGCCCGGCAGATCCGGCTTAAAGCTAGTAACTTCCGCAACGGGGTTGGCAATAGTGGCCGAACTCTCAGACGGAACCATGGTAAAGCTCCATAAGTACGTCAGGGGGTCGCAATTGTCATCTTTGCTGGCGCTGCCATCCAGGGTGATTAGAGTTCCTACCGTTCCCGAACCCCCGCTCCCGGCATTGGCCACGGGTGGTACGTTGGTAAAGCTTATAACCACCGTGTCAGGATCACTGGAAGTTCCCCAGAAATCGGTTACGATCAATTGCACTTCATAGTTTCCGTGCTTGTCGGCGATAAAGGTGGGTGTGGCCGAGGAGCTGTCACTCAGCGCGGCGTTGCTCCCACCCGGTTTCGTGAGGATAGTCCAGGCATAAGTTATGGGATCACCATCGGGGTCCCAGCTCGGCCGTTGCGGGTCACTGCCCAGGGTGATAGTGGTGCCAATCGTAATGATGCTTTGATCATTACCGGCATCTGCTATGGGCTTGGAATTAACGGAACTGATGGTGACAGTAGCAGGCAGGCTGGCTAAGCCATGTTCATCAGTGACCACCAACTCGATCTCAAACGTGCCGGGTATGTCAGGGGTGAACGTAGGAGTAGCCGATGTAGGTAATGTAAGCGAAGGATTACTGCCTTCCGGTTTTTTAGTAATTCTCCAGGCATACGTCAACGCATCACCATCTGGGTCGAAGCTCGCAGTTCCATCCAAGACCACTGGTTTGTCTTGAGGAATTGTTTGATCAGCACCGCCTTTGGCCGTGGGTGGCTGGTTTGGCGGGGGGCCAAAGGTTAAAGTGTAAATGGCGCTGGTCAAAACTGCTGTTTCACCCTGGAGCCCGGCATAGATGGTTTTGTCTTGGGCAAAATTGGGAGAAAAGGCGATTACTCTGGGAAAATGGTAAATGGCGGAAGCCAGCACATCCGGGAGGTTGTTCCAGGTCGCACCACCATTCGTGGAAACCATCAAATAAGTCTTACCGTTAATATCTTCTGCTCGGGCTAAGATGGTTTGGTCATTGTGGTAATTGGGGGAAAGGACAACCTCCACAGAAGAAGTTACATTATTATTAAGGCGTGTCCAGGTCTGGCCGCCATCCGTAGACTTATAAAGCCCCTGCCATTGAACCCCGGCAAAGAGCGTTTGGTCATTGGTAAAGTTGGGGCTGATGGCCAAAGTGTCCACCCAGGGTTTGTTAAAATGAGGGCTGCTGTCCGGTAAATTACCCCGCCACTCTTGCCAGGAGTCGCCATTGTCGATGGACCTGTAGAGACCATAGCCTCCAACGAAAATCGGGACATTGGAACCAAATTGGTAATTCGGAGAAAGGGCTATGCACATTCTGGAACTACCCGGCAACCCGGAATTTTTGGTCACCCAATTATTTCCCCGGTCAGTGGAGAGTGAAACCCCATGATTACCCACCATAAACACCGTATTGTCATTAACAAAATTAGGAGAAAGTCCAAATTTCCAGTGAGCATCAAAGGGCACTCCTCCCGTTTGCCCGAACCTGCTGATGTCCACCCAGGCATTGCCGCTGTCCGGGGAGCGATAGACCCGATAGCCCATGCTTGACCCAACAAAGATGGTATCGTCGGGGGCTACGGCCATGGCCGAAAGCCACGAGGCGGACCCTCCTGTGTTTTGATTGCCATTGGCATCCTTTACGTTCTCCAGAAAGATGCTGCTCCACGTGTTGTCACTCTGGTTGTATATGTAGAGATACCCGTCATCGTCGGCGGCAAATATTTTCCCGTTGGTGGCAAAATTTACTGAAAAAGCCATGCTGCACGTATAATTGTAGCTTCCCCCTCCCAGTAAAGCGGGACCGACGGGAGTCCATGAGTTGAGGCCTGCGATAGCTGGGGGCGAACATACGCACAGCACGCTAACAAAAAGAAGAACAAAAAAAGAGGGGAGAGATTTCCTGCTCATGGTTTCCTCCTATTAGGAATTTGCCTTTCTTATTTACTTGGACCAAACCGGAGGCGGGAAATAATTTTGAACTCCAACCAAGGAGCTTAAGATTTTGAATAAATCAATTTTTTTAAAATTCTCCCATTTTTAAGATAGCGTATACTTCTCTGTCAAGAAAAAAGCCCAAAGACAAATTTTGATCACTCATTTTCGCCCCAAGGGAACCCGTTCGGATATGGTATGCTTTCGGTAGTTTTCAGCCCATATTCTCGGTAGGTTTTTAGCCATGCTTTGATAACTTGCCATTATCTTTAATGTTTAGGAAGGTGCGATATCGTGCGGATAACGTAATAACGCGGTATAGAGAAATTCTGTCCCGGCCTCATTCGAGGTTGTACCGCTTGAGCTTCTCCCGCAGGGTCTTGCGGTCGATGCCCAGGGCCCGGGCCGCTTCGCTCTTGTGGCCGTCGCAGTGCTGCAGGGTGTGCAGGATATGGTCGCGCTCCAGGTCCTTGAGGGAGAGGGCGGCGCCGTCCGGGCGGGAGGTGAGGATGGTGCCGGCAAAGGCCAGGTCCGCGGGCTCCAGATAAGGGCCGTGGCTCAGCACCACCAGGCGCTCCACCGTGTTTTCCAATTCCCGCACATTGCCGGGCCAGTCGTGGCGCACCAGGAGGTCCAGGGCCTCCGGGGAAATCCCCCGGATCTCTTTCCGCACCCGGGTGTTGTACTTTTCCAAAAAGTGCTGCACCAGCAAGGGGATGTCGCTTTTGCGCTCCCTCAGGGGCGGCATCTGGATCAGCACCACGTTGAGGCGGTAGAAGAGGTCCTCCCGGAAGGTGCCGTCTTTGATGGCCCTGGCCAGGTCCTTGTTGGTGGCCGCGACGATGCGCACGTCCACGGTGATCACCCGGTGGCTGCCCACCTTGGAGATCTTGCGTTCCTCCACCGCCCGCAGCAGCTTGGCCTGCACCTCCAGGCCGATGTTGCTGATTTCGTCGAAGAACAGGGTGCCGTTCTGGGCCAGCTCGAACTTGCCGATCTTGTTGGCGTCGGCGCCGGTGAAGGACCCCTTGACGTGGCCGAAGAGCTCGCTTTCAAAGAGGGTCTCCACCAGGGTGCCGCAGTCCACGGTGATGAAAGGGCGCCGGGCCCGCGGGCTCAACTGGTGGAGCTTCTGGGCCACCAGGCCCTTGCCGGTGCCGGACTCCCCGGTGATGAGCACGGTGCTGTCGGCGGGGGCCACCCGGGCGATCATGTCCATGATGCGGACCATGGACTCGCTCTCATAGACCAGGACGCGACGCTCGTCCTTGGCCTTCAGCTCCTGGCGCAGGTAGAGATTTTCCAGGTCCAGGCGCCGCTTCTCCAGGGCCCGGGTCACCAGGTTCCGGAGGTCGTCGGGAACGAAGGGCTTGGAAAGGAAATGGAAGGCCCCGGCCTTGATGCATTCCACCGCGGACTGGATGGTGCCGTACCCGGTGATGATGATCACCTCCACGTCCGGGTCCAGGGCCCGCAACTTTTTCAGGGCCTCCAGGCCGTCCAGGTCCGGCATCACCAGGTCCAGCAGGATGGCGTCAAAAGACATGCGCTCCAGCAGGGTTAGGCCCTGGCGGGCGCCGGTGGCCAGTTCCACCTGGTAGCCCTGGCGCGACAGAATCTGGTAACAGGCATCCCGCAGTGCTTTGTCGTCGTCGATAACCAGGATTTGGGCCGGGGCTTCGGTCATGCGGGGTAAATTTCCTTTATAATTCAGCTAATTGTGATTTCGTGAAAATTTTCTCTTATTCTATGCAAACCGCCCCTGGCTGTCAAGGGTTAACCACGGGGCGGGCCGGCGGCCTGGGAAGAGATTTTTAGTGTGCGATTACGATTCCCGTTGGGTTTGCCATTATCTATACTCTGTCGGTTATTGCTGAGCCCTGCCCCCTGACCCCTGGCCCTCTATCCCCCTCCCCTATCGTGCCATTTTGTGGTAAAAGTGGCGGCAAGGAAGGTGTCGTGGGCCTGAAGCTCTTCATCCCCTGTTTCCTGGACCAGGCGGCCCCGGAGGTGGCCGCCGCGGTGACCCGGGTGCTGGCCCGCCTGGGGGCCCCCTATGAATACCCGGAGGACCAGACCTGCTGCGGCCAGTTCGCCTATACCCTGGGAGACTTCGCCACCGCCCGGCGGCTGATGCGGCATTTCTGGCGGGTCTTTGAGGGGGCCGCCACGGTATTGTGCCCCAGCGCCTCCTGCGCCTTCATGGTGCGCCAGGGCTATCCGCAACTGGCCCAGGGCCCCCAGGAAAAACGGCAGATCGAGGCTCTGGGTGCCGGGGTCCTGGAATTGAGCCAGTTCCTGGCGCGGCGCGCCCCCCTGTCCTGGACCCCGCGTTTTGAGGGGCGCCTGGTGCTGCACCGCTCCTGCAAGGCCCGGCAGCTGGGAGTCCTGGCCGGCGCCACCCGGGTGCTGGCCCAGGTGGCGGGGCTCGAGCTAACCCAGGTCTCCCCCTATTATGCCTGCTGCGGCTTCGGCGGCACCTTTAAAGTGGAGCACCCCGACCTGTCCCGGGAGATGGGCGAAGCCTACCTGGAGGCGGTGCGGGCCACGGGCGCCCGGGGCCTGGTGTCCCTGGACTACTCCTGCCTGCTGCACCTCAAGGGCGTGGCCGCGGCCCGGGGCTGGGACCTGCAGTTCTTTCACCTGGCGGAAATCCTTCTTGCTTAATAAAGCATATACACTCTGCCGGTAGCATGGAGTCCAGCCGGCTTTAGAAAGACTGGTTATCACTGTCCCGCTGGCCCTGGCCAAGGGTCTCAACCGCTGGAAACCGTGGGACTTTGTGCCGGGCGCAGCATGATAGTAAGAAACTTGGCTGCAATCATCTTCTGATGAAAGGGGTTGCCTATGTCGGAAGAAACTGGGAAGCAGGGGAGCGGGCTCCCTCCGGGCCCGGCCCTCAAAGATGAGGACATCTACGAGGCCATGAAGCAAATCCCGGGATACCTGGACATCACCCCCGGGGACTTTAAAGAGGTTTACTATCTGGCCTACCGGCAGGCGCTGGAGCGCCTCAGCCGCTCGCTGACCGCGGCAGAGATCATGACCCGGGAGGTGGCCTCGGTGCATCCCGACACGCCCCTGGCGGAGGTGGCGGCAATCATGGGACGCCGGGGGGTATCCGGGGTGCCGGTGCTGGATGGCGCCGGCAAGGTGGTGGGGGTCATTTCCGAAAAAGACTTTCTCCGCCACATGGGAGTTACCGAGCCCAAAAACTTCATGACCCTGGTGGCGGGCTGCCTGAAAACCAAAGGCTGCGTGGCCTTGCCCATTAAGAAGCAAAACGCCGCCCATATCATGGGTTCCCCGGCCGTCACCGTCAGCCCGGATACCCCGGTGAAGGAAGTGGCCGCCATCTTTACGGAGAAGAACATCAACCGGGTGCCGGTGGCCGATGCGGCAGGCCGTCTGCTGGGGATCGTGTCCCGGGGCGACATCGTCAGGGCCACCTCCGGGGTGCGGCCATGATGGGGGGCTATTTCCGCAAGATGGCCGGCACCACCCAGAGCCCGCCCCGGGTCAGCCTGGCCGAAATGCTCTGGTCCTGGCTGGGCGCCTTTGTGGGGATCGGCGCGGTGGCTTATCTCAATTACGGTCCGTTGGAGACCACCACCCTGGTCTTGCTCATCGGTTCCTTCGGCGCCTCCGCGGTGCTGATTTACGGGGCCATTAAAAGCCCTCTGGCCCAGCCCCGCAACCTCCTGGGGGGCCATATCATTTCGGCCCTCATCGGGGTCACCGCCTTCAAATTGCTGGTTCCCCACTTATGGCTGGCCGCGGCCCTGGCGGTGGCCACCAGCATCGCAGTGATGCACGCCACCAGAACCCTCCATCCTCCGGGAGGAGCCACCGCCCTCATCGCGGTCATGGGCGGCAAGAATATTCATGAACTGGGCTATTGGTACGTGCTGATGCCGGTGGGCGCGGGGGCGCTGATTCTGCTAATGGTCGCTCTGCTCGTCAATAATCTGGCAACGAAACGACAATATCCTGAATTCTGGTGGTAGGGTCTCCGGGGAAAGGCAGGCTTATTCAAAGCGACGGCCAAAACTCAGGTAACAATTTCTTATCCTTAGGTCCCGCTCATTTCGTGATAATAGCTGATAATATCTTTTTTGGAGATCATCCCGATGGTCTTATCCGGGGCTTCGGGCCGCACCACCGGCAATTCGTCCGTATTTATCCGGCTCATTTTGTCCAGGGCGACTTGCAAGGTATCTTCCGGGAATACCCGGAGGACTTCAGTGGTCGCCACATCTTTTGCCAGGATTTCCTTGGAGACTCCTGGCTCGAAAATAATCTCCCTGAGGTCATTGATGGAGAGAATTCCCGTTAATTTCGCGTCCTGGTTCACCACCGGATAATACATATCGCTGGAGTGGGTCACCAGCTTGACCAGGTCGGGGAAAGGAAGGTTTTCCGGGATTGCCGTCATCGCCTTCATGGTCACCGCGTCTTTCACGTACAGTTTTTCCAGCAAGCTCCGGGCGAAGCTGGAAAGGTGGGCCGGGGAGGCGATGCGGTCCACCAATTGCTTTTCATAGAGGCTGGTTTTACCCAGAAGCAAAAAGGAGGTGGCGGCCACCAGCATCAGCGGCACCAGCAGATTGTAGCTGGAGCTCATTTCACAGGCCATGATGATGGAGGCGATTGGGACCTTGGCCACGCCGGCGAAGAACCCGCCGATGCCCACCAGGACAAAGGCATTGGGATGGATCACCCAGTCCGGTGCGAGGCTATGGCCCAAAAAACCGAAGGCGCCCCCCAACATGGCCCCGATGAAGACCGAAGGCCCAAAGACCCCGCCGCTGCCCCCGGAGCTGATGGTGCAGGAGGTGGCCAGGATCTTAAACAAAGCCAGGAGCAACATGGTCCCCCAGAGGATCTTGCCCTCCATGGCCATCTGGACCCAGCCATAGCCGGTCGCCATGACCTGGGGATAGTAAAAGAGGATCAGACCCAGGAATATCCCGCCCAAGGCCGGTTTGAAGATTTTGGTCAGGGGCAAGCGGCGGAAGAAGTGATCCCGCAGGCCATAAAAAACCTTAATGTAAACGAACCCCACCGCGGCGCAAACCACTCCGAAAATCAGGTAGGGGACCAATTCCACCGGGTCGAACTTCACCGGCCCCGGAAAGAAAAGGGCCGACCGCTGGTTGACTTGCCAAAAGATGGAGTCCGCCACGATGGCGGCGACGATGCAAGGCAAGATGGCCTCGTACTCCAGCTCGGTCTCCCGGTAAAGCACTTCCGGGGCGAATAAGGCCGCGCCCAGCGGCGCATGGAAAATGGCGCCGATGCCCCCCGCCGCCCCGGCCAATAACAGGATGCGCCTGGTCCGGGGTTTTAGTTGCAGGACCGAAGCCAGGAAGGATCCGAAACCGGAGCCGATCTGGGCGATGGGCCCTTCTTTGCCGGCGGAGCCGCCGGTGCCAATGGTGAGGGCCGAAGCCAGGATTTTCACAAAGGGCACCCGTCGGCGCACGTAGCCGCCGCGATAATGGAAGGCCTCGATCATGGCGTCGGTGCCGTGGCCCTCGGCCTCCGGGGCAATGAGATACACCACCAGTCCCGAAACCAGCCCGCCCAGGGCGGGAATGAACAGCAGCACCCAAGCATGGGTAGGAAGATAGTGGGCCAGGGACAGGGCCGCCCCTGGGCTAGGCTCCTGGTAGCCGCTGGGCAGAGTGATAAACCAGCCCAAAGACAGATGCAGGAGTTTCTCGAAAAAGAGCGCCCCCAGGCCGGAAATCACTCCGACGATAATGCTCAAAAGGGGGAGACTTAAACGGCCAGAAAGCCTGGCTCCTTTTAGGCGCGAGACCCATTCTCCAGGTGTCCGTTTCCGGTCATCAGAGGTTTTCAGGTCCAACATCTTGGTCCGCCTGACAAGATGGTCTCAGATGCCAAAATCCGGGGTTATCTTAAACGAAAATAAGCCGGCGCGGGGTAAAAAAGCGCGTTCCGGGCGATGGACCGGCAGCCTTTAAGGTTGCTCCTGCGCCAGTTGATCCCGGTACGCCGCCACCGCCCGGGGGATGAGCCTTCTGATCACCACGGCCCGGTCCATGGGGTTGAGCTTCAGGTAGGCCTCGTAGTCCGGGTGGATCGGAGAGAGCTTGGGGACCTCCCGGGCAAAAGCGGTCTCCTGGCGCCAGGCCTGTTGCACCAGCTCGATGATGGGGGCCTCCAGGCCCGGCACCGCCTCCACCCAGCCCAGGCGGCGCATGACTTCGAAGCGCACCCGGTCCACCAGGGCGAAGGCGGTGTCCATGATCTTCAGCTTGGCCTCGGAATCCAGTTCATCCAGGTGGAAGCGCGCCGAGCCGCCCAGACGCCGGGCCCCCATGACCAGGTCGAAAAAGACGTAGAGGTTTTCTTCCCCCGGGGTGGCCAGGTACAGGAGGGTTTGAGGACTCAGGTCCACCAGCCGGGTCTCCGGACCGAACTGCTCCTTGAACCGGGCCAGCCAGGTGCGGAACCCATGGTCCGCAGCCACCTTGGCCCGGAAGCGCTCCAGGTCGATGACCTCAGCCATGGCCGCCCTGCCCGGGGCCGGGGGCTGAAGACAGGCTCACCTGCCGGAGTCCGCCGTAAACGTAGTGGATTCCCGAAAGCGCGGTGAGCCCGCCGGTGAGCCAGAAAAAGGCCGGCAGCAATAGCGCCGGCACCACCCAGATCTTCCCCACCAGGACCAGGAGCACCGTGGCCACCTGCATGGTGGTGCACAACTTCCCGGCCAGGGAGGGCTTGATGACCAGGGGGTAATCCGCCAGCTTAAAGATCATCACCCCCAGGGCCAGGGTCAGGTCCCGGCTGATGACCACCACGGTGAGCCAGGAGGGGACCTGGCCGTAAATACTCAGGGTGACGAAACTGGCCGACATGAGGATTTTGTCCGCCATGGGGTCCAGATAGGTGCCCAGAC
>Ga0315268_10008789_pt1 | contig 10514 bp, 11 predicted proteins | sample C1_top_MG_FD_204535 | JGI IMG/M metagenome (GOLD analysis project Ga0315268, IMG submission 204535) | Sediment microbial communities from Yellowstone Lake, YNP, Wyoming, USA - C1_top | ecosystem: Environmental > Aquatic > Freshwater > Lake > Sediment | place: USA: Wyoming | collected 2017-08-01 | reverse complement strand
CTGCCCCATCAAGGAGGAGGGAAAGAAGACGAGCCCTTATTAAAGGTAGTTGTGGGACACGACCCTAGTTTGCCGCCCCGGCTTGCAGCCGCCAGAGGTCGAAAAGCGTTGCAGATTCGTCCCGCTAAAACCATATCTGTCTGATTTACCAATATATTCAGCGGGCGAAACCGGCCCCCCGCGGTGCCGTGGCCTTGGCCGGTGCCGGCGCTGGGTGGGAGTTTTATTTATGTTGCACTTTGCAACGTTCATGCAAGGCGCAAACTTTTGCCATCGGTATATCAGCCGATAACTCAGGGATGGCAAAGATGGGGGCTTACCTCTGCCTGGGGGAGTAATACGTAATGATAACCTGCCTGGCGGTGCAGAAGGTGGGAGATGAGTGGGGTTGACCTGCTGGGTTTTGGCTTTACTTGACCAGTCGGAGTGCCGGGCGCCCGCCCGCACTTCTTGCTCTGCCGTGCGTCTTCCCGTGTTTCAGCGCATTTTTGACCCGGACCCCGTTGATCAGGAAATAGGCGATGACCGCCCGTTCCCAGGCGGGGCTGGGTTCGAATTGTTCCATGCGGTTTTTAAAATGGTTCAGGAGAGCGGTAAGGTCGGTTTCCTCGTAGGCCAGCACCCGGTCGGCGATGCGTTCAATGGCTTCGCAGATCATTAACGATTACCCTTTTTTGTTCCGATAACGTTAAGTTCACTTGTATCTATCAACATTCATCAAACCTTGTCAAGGAAAATCCTGAGGGATTCCCTTGAGGGGATAGAAAAGCACGTATTCGGATGGCCACCACCGCCGTCCATAGCCTTATCTATTTGTATTAATTAAATAATCAGCTGCGCCCGCCCTACCCTGCAACAGCCTCGCGGGCCTTTGGCAACAGCCCCCCAGGGTCCCCAAAACCAGCCGTATTCTTCCTTCCACCTGGAGAACAGGCGCGACCCAAACCATTTGTTAAAGAAATTACGAGCGTACTTTCGCAGGCTGAGGAAAAACTTTCCGGGGGATTAAACGGCCCATTTGAGAGAAGCGCAGATCTCATGTTTGCGGCTGGTTGAGAGCCGGCACGGCGTTCCGGATGACCTGGAAAAGCCGGTTTCCAACCGCGGTTAGAGGCTCTCGGCTTCTTCCAGAGCAGCCACGACTTCGGCCAAACGCCGGGCTTCCGCCTCTAAAATCTCTTCTCCCTGGGCGGCGCTGGCCGCCGCCGGGTCCCCCCAGACGCCCCCCGGCCAGTAGCGCCTCTTGTCCCGCACCAGCACGTACTTGGGGAAGCGGGGCCACTCCGCCGGGGCGGTGCCCCGCACCAGCTGCGGATAAGCCGCCAGCATCAGGGCGGTCTCCACCTCGCCGGCGTGGGCATCCCCCGGGGTTTTCACCAGGTCGGGGCGGGCAGCCAGCACTTCCCGCAGCAGGTCCAGCAGGTTAACCACCCCCAGGCGGGCCTGGGGCAGCTCGCCCAGCAGGGTCTCTGCGGCCTCTAACAGGGCGCCCATGTGGGTGCCGCCGGCGTGGCCGCTGAGAAAAATCAGGTTCCGCCAGCCCTGGCGGTGGAACTCCCGGCCCAGGTCAATCAAAAGGGACCGCAGGGTGTCCCCGGAGAGGCTGACGGTGCCCGGGTGCTCCCGGGTGGAGCGGCACATGCCGTAAAACAGCGGCGGCGCCACCACCACCGGGCGCCGCTGCGCCACCCGGCGGGCCAGTTCCAGGGCGTGAAAGGTGTCGGTGCCCAGGGGCAGGTGCGGTCCGTGCTCCTCCAGGGCCCCCACCGGCAGGATCACGCTGCGGGTCCGGCCCCGGAGTTCCTCGAAGGCGGGCATGGTCAGGTCTTCCCAGTTCGCCATTCGCTATTATCCTCCTTGCCCTGCCCCCAAAGCTGCTAAGAATTGGTGGCACTGGCGTCTCGCCTGTGCTTTGCCGGGGGCGCCCCGGCTAATTATAGGATTTGAGTCAAATCCCGAAACGCCCATGCCGGCATGTTCAAATTTTCCCAATGGCTTAAGCCCGCCATGGTTAGTTAATACGCCGGTGCACCCCGCGGAGCAAGCGGATTTTTAATTTCGCGACAAAAAACTCCTTGACTAACCTTGACTGCCTGGGTATAAAAGTCGGAGGTTGTACCAAAAAGCACAAGGAGTCGGCGTTGGAAATCCCGGAGGCCTTGAGCGATTTCTGGTTTGTCCTGGTATACCTGGTGGCGGCGGCGCTGTTCGCCCTGGGTCCCATCCTCTTAGCCTACCTGATCGCCCCCCGCAGCTACGGCGCCGCCAAAGACGCCATTTACGAATGCGGCATGCCCACCCTGGGCAGCGCCTGGATCCAGGTGGCGGTGATCTACTACCTCTTCGCCTTACTGTTCCTGGCCTTTGACGTGGACGTGCTTTTCCTCTTCCCGGTGCTGCTGGCCTACGGCAAGGGTTACGTCTGGCGGGACTTTATAGAAATCACCATCTTCATAGGCATTCTCTCCCTCGTGATCGTCTATGCCTGGTGTAGAGGAGTTTTCATTTGGAAACGAAAACAGGTGAACCCCTAATCCGGTTTGGCCTCCTCACCGAGGCCCTGAACCTGGCCCGGGCCAACTCCCTGTGGCCCCTAACCTTCGGGTTGGCCTGCTGCGCCATTGAGATGATGGCCGCGGGTATGGCCCGCTTCGACCTGGACCGTTTCGGGGCCGGGGTGTTCCGGCCCTCGCCCCGGCAGTCGGACCTGATGATCGTGGCAGGCACCATCTCCAAGAAGATGGGTCCCGCGGTGGTGCGGCTCTACGAGCAGATGCCGGCCCCCAAGTGGGTCATCGCCATGGGCAACTGCGCCATCTCCGGCGGGCCGTTCTACTATCCCACCCAGTACGCCATCATCCCCGGCGCCGACCTCATTATCCCGGTGGACGTCTACATCCCGGGGTGCCCGCCCCGGCCCGAAGCCATCATCGAGAGCATCCTGCTCCTGGAAGAGAAGATCACCAACCGGGGTCGACTCAGGAAGTTCAGACAAGATGTTAATAGATAAGATTAAACAAGCACTGGCTCCCCTGAACCTGGAAGTCGCGGACGGCGACTACGCCAAGACCGGCTGCCACCTGGCGGTGGCGGCCCCGCCCGACCAGATTCAGGGCGTCGCCCAGGCCATGTTGGACGAGGGTTGCTTCCTGGCGTCCCTCACCGCGGTGGACCTGAGGGAATCATTCGACCTGGTCTACCACTTCGCCAATTTCTCCGAGCTCTGCCGCACCGTGGTCCACGTGCCCCTGGGCAAGAAAAAAGGCATGCCCACCCTCTCCGCCATCTATCCCGGGGCCGACTGGTACGAGCGGGAAGTCTTCGACCTGTTCGGCATCCACTTCTTCGGGCACCCCAATTTGAAGCGCCTGCTGCTGCCGGAAGATGCCGATTTCCACCCCTTACTGAAAGATTTCGGAGCATCCGAGAGCAATGATTGAGTACAGCCTGGAAGAAAAGACCTACACCCTGAACCTGGGTCCGCAGCACCCCAGCACCCACGGGGTCTTGAGGGTGCTGCTGGAGATGGAAGGCGAGTTCATCACCAAGGCGGAGCCGGTCATCGGTTACGGTCACCGGGGCCACGAGCACATGGCCGAGAACCGCAACTACCTGCAGTTTTTGCCCAACACCGCCCGGGTGGATTATCTCCACGCCCTGGCTTACAACCAGGGTTACTGCATGGCGGTGGAAAAGCTCATCGGCTTGGTGGTGCCGGAGCGGGGCGAGTTCATCCGGGTCATCACCGCCGAACTCAACCGCATCTCGTCCCACCTCCTGTGGCTGGGGGCCTACCTCCTGGACCTGGGCGCCTTCACCCCCATCCTCTACTGCTTCGATGACCGGGAAAACCTCCTGGACCTGTTGGACCGGATCACCGGCTCCCGCCTCACCTATTGCTTTTTCCGGCCCGGCGGGGTGCCCCAGGACCTGGACGACGAGTTCATCACCGGCACCCGGGCCTTCGTGAAAAGGTTGCGCACCCGGTTCAAGGACTACGACAACCTGGTGACCAAAAACGTCATTTTCATCAACCGCACCAAGGACGTGGGCGTGATCACCCAGGAGCAGTGCGTCAAGTACGGACTCACCGGCCCCATGGTGCGGGGCAGCGGCATCCCCTACGACATCCGTAAGAGCGAGCCCTATTCCGCCTATCCGCAGTTCGACTTCGTGATTCCCATCGGGGATAAGGGCGACATCCTGGACCGCTACGTGGTGCGGGTGCGGGAGATGGAACAGAGCCTGCGCATCATCGAGCAGGCCCTGGACAAGCTCCCCAACGGCCCCATCATGGCGGAGAAGGTGCCCAAGCGGTTAAAGCCCGCGGAGGGCGAAGTCTACCAGGCGGTGGAGACGGCCCGGGGCGAGTTCGGCTGCTACATCGTCAGCCAGGGCGACATCAAGCCCTACCGCATCAAACTGCGGGTGCCGTCCTTCGGCAACCTGAGCATCCTGCCGGAGCTGGCGGTGGACACCCTGGTGGCCGACCTGGTGGCCATCCTGGGCTCCATCGACGTGGTGGTGCCGGAAATCGACCGATAACTCGGAGTAAGAGCGCGACTTATGGAACTGCTGGCGCAATTCTTGGGAAGTGCCGGGGCCCGGATGCTCGTGGGCCTCATCGCGGTCATCGCCCTGGTCTCGGTGAACGCCTTGTTTCTCATCTGGATGGAGCGGAAAGTGGCGGCCCACATGCAGCTCCGGCCCGGCCCCATGGAAGTGGGGCCCCACGGCGCCATCCAGACGGTGGCCGACGCCCTGAAGCTCATGGGCAAAGAGCTCATCACCCCGGATGAGGTGGACAAGCCCATCTTCTGGCTGGCCCCCATTGTGGTCTTCCTGCCGGTGCTGCTCTCCTTCCTGGTGGTCCCCTTCTCGCAAAGCTGGATCATCCGGGACATGAACGTGGGCATCATCCTGATCCTGGCCTTCTCCACCCTGGCGGTGCTGGCCATCCTGATGGCGGGCTGGGCCTCCAACAACAAATATGCGGTCTTCGGGGCCATCCGCTCGGTGGCGCAGAACATCGCCTACGAAATCCCCCTGCTGATCACGGTCATGAGCATCATCCTCATGGTGGGGTCCTTTAAGCTCAGCGACATCGTGGCGGCCCAGAGCCAATACTGGTACGTGCTGCTGCAGCCCCTGGCCTTTATCATTTATATTACCTGCGCCACCGCGGAGACCAACCGGGCGCCCTTCGACCTGCCGGAGGCCGAATCCGAGCTGGTGGCCGGTTTCCACACGGAATATAGCGGCATGCGCTTCGCCCTGTTCTTCCTGGCGGAGTACACCAACATGTTCATCGTTTCGGCCATTGCCACCGTGTTGTTTCTGGGCGGCTGGCACGGCCCCTTCCTGCCCGGGGTCATCTGGTTCCTGCTCAAGGTCTATGCCCTCATCTTTCTGATGATGTGGTTCCGCTGGACCTTCCCCCGGGTGCGCTTCGACCAGTTGATCACCTTTGCCTGGAAGATCCTGATCCCGTTGGCCTTCGCCAATCTGCTCATAACCGCTTTGGTCCTGAAACTCAGATGAGGTGGCAGGTCTTTTTTGCCGGAACTAAGGTTGGATTGCGATGATTAATTATTTCAAAGAGATCGCGGTGGGATTTTACAGTCTGCTGGCGGGGATGGCGGTCACCATCCGCTATTTCGTCAAACCCATCGTCACTGTCCAATACCCGCGGCAACAGCTCACCATGTCCCCCCGGTACCGGGGCTATCCCCAGTTTATCATTGATCCCGAGACCAATACCCACCGGTGCATCGCCTGCGAGATGTGCGCCCGCATCTGCCCCTCCCAGCTGATCCAGGTGGAAGGGACAAAGTTCCCCGGGGAAAAACAGAAGCGGGCCACCAAGTACCTCCATGAGCATTATTATTGCAGCCTTTGCGGGTTGTGCACCGAGGTCTGCCCCACCGAAGCCCTGGAATACTCCAAGGAGTACCGCCTGGCGGGCTTTCACCGGGAGGACTTCGTTATCGATCACCTGGCCTTGCTGCAAAAGCGACAGCAGGCTGCAGCTCTGCCGGTAACTCCTATTCCCACGGAAGCTGAAATTGCCGCGGCCGCGGCCGCGGAAGCTGCGGCCAAAGAAGCCAGAGAAAAAGAAGCCGCGGCCAAAGCCAAGGCCGCCAAAACCGCAGAGGCCACTAAGGAGGGCAAGTCTAAAGAGGCCCCTGAAGAAGCCAAGTCTAAAGAGACCCCCCCTGAGGAGGTCAAAGAATGAACTGGTTAAGCTCGTTTTTCTCTCCCCAGGCAGTGGCCACCCTCGCCTTCCTGATGGTGGTGGCGCTCACCATCGTGGGCGCCCTCATCGCGGTGGCGGCCCGCAACATCTTCCATAATGTGCTGGGGCTGGCGGCGTCGCTGCTGGGAGTGTCCGGTCTCTTTCTGTATCTTAACAGCCCCTTCGTGGCCCTGATGGAAATCCTGATTTACGTGGGGGCCATTTGCATCGCCATCTGCTTTGCCATCATGCTGTCCGAGCCGCTCCACCTGCCCCGGCCGCCCCGGAGTATGACCAAGCTCCTGGGCGCCGGGCTGGGGGCCGGCGCGGTCTTTGTTTTCCTGGCCCTGCTGGTCAAGAAGACCAAATGGGTCCCGGCCCCGGAGCAGAGCCAGGACTGGTCCGTCACCACCATCGGCCACTATCTGCTCACCAATTACGCCCTGATCTTCGAACTGGTCTCCCTGCTGCTGCTGGTGGCCATGCTGGGCGCCATCGTCACGGCCCGGGGCGGCCGCGGCAAACCGTAAAGGAGAGCACCAAAAAATGCCTGGTCGTAGTGGGAAGTCATTCATAATCCCCCTAAATCCCCCTTTAGAAAAGGGGGACTTTAAAAGAATTTCCCTGATTTATGGGAGGCGTTTTCTTTAATTACCCCCCTTTCTTAAAGGGGGGCAGGGGGGATTATTAAGACCTCCCACCTGGGGAAAAATTACCTAAGGTACTTTTGCATAGTTCCCTAAAGAGGTTTTGAAGATGCTGCTGTTCAACCAATTGCAGACCTACCTCTACCTGGCCCTGGTGCTGTTCGCCATCGGCCTCTACGGGGTGCTGGCCCGGCGGAACCTCATCGCGGTGCTGATCTCGGTGGAGCTGATCCTGAACGCCGCCAGCATCAATTTCATGGCCTTCAACCGCTTCCTGGCCCCCCATCCGGCCGTGGGCCAGGTCATCACCCTGTTCATCATGGCGGTGGCCGCGGCGGAAGCCGCCATCGCCTTGAGCATCATCATCGCCGTGTACCGTAAACTGAAATCCGTCAACATCGAACAAGCCACCGAGCTTAGGGGTTGATCATGGGCTCGCTTGATTGTCCTTTCCTGGTTTGTTTACTGATAGTGGCGCTGCCGCTGCTGTCTTTCGCGGTTATCATGATCTTTACCGTGAACCGGCCCAAACTGTCATTGGCCATTTCTCTCACCTGCTCCACCATTCCCATGCTCCTGGCCTGGAGCCTGTTCTATGTGCTAAGGGCCAGCACCATGGCCAAGCCCCTCATCACCCAGGTCAATTGGCTGGTGTCGGACACGGTGGTGGTGCCTTTCGGCTTTCTGCTGGACCCGGTGAGTCTCTTGATGGTGGTCCTGGTGGCCACCATCAGCTGGCTCATCCAGATTTATTCCATCGGCTACATGGGGGGAGACCCGGGTTTCGCCCGCTACTACGCCGACCTGTCGCTGTTCGCCATGTCCATGTTGAGCCTGGTGATCTCCAGCGGCATGCTCCAGCTCTTCGTCTCCTGGGAGTTGGTGGGCCTGTCCTCCTACCTGCTCATCGGTTTCTGGTATGAAAAATTCTCCGCCTCCGAAGCCGGCAAGAAGGCCTTCGTGGTCACCCGCTTCGGGGACATCGGTTTCTTTATGGGCCTGGTGTTCCTCACCTACTTCATGAAGGACCTCAACTTCTTCGGTCTGGGCATTGCCGACATCAACGGCGTCGCCATCGCGAGCAAGCTGACCGGGGCCCAGATCACCCTGTGCGCCCTGTTGATTTTCTGCGGCGTCTGCGGCAAGAGCGCCCAGTTCCCCATTCACGTCTGGCTGCCGGACGCCATGGAGGGCCCCACCCCGGTGTCGGCCCTGCTGCATTCCGCCACCATGGTGGCCGCCGGCGTTTACCTCCTGACCCGCATCTTCCCCTTCTTTGCCGCTTCGGCCACGGCCATGTCAGTGGTGCTGGTCATCTCCACCATCACCCTGCTGTTAAGCTCCACCATCGGCATGGTGGCCCGGGACATCAAGCAGGTCTGGGCCTACTCCACCGTGAGCCAATTGGGCTTTATGGCCATGGGCCTGGCGGCCGCCGCCCTGGGGGGCGGCACCATGTTCGCCGGCTACTACCACCTCACCACTCACGCAGCCTTCAAGGCCCTGCTCTTTCTCTGCGCCGGGGTGTTCATTCACCACTTCGGGACCAACGACTTTTTCGTCATGAGCAAGGACGGCGGGCGCAAGCTGGCCATTCCCATGGTCACCGTGGTCATCGGCGCCCTGGCCCTGTCCGGCATCTTTCCCTTTTCCGGGTTCTTCAGCAAGGAGGCCATCCTGGGCCAGCTCTGGCACCTGGACAACAAATTGTGGGTGGCCCTGGGCCTCTTCGGGGCCTTCCTCACCGCCTACTACACCTTCCGGGTGATCTTCGTGCTCCTGTTTCCCCGGCCTGATGACCACCCCGTCTGGGGCACGTATTACGTTCGGGAAGCCGGGGGCCACGGTCATGCTTCCCCTGGCCACGAGGAGGCCCATGAGGAGGAAGCCCACGGCGCCTCCGGCCATGCACCTGGACACGGCCATGAGGAACACCACGGGGTGCCCTGGGTAATGTCCTTCCCGCTTCTGGTGCTGGCCGGTTTTACCCTGGTCCTGGGCTTCCTGCAAGCGCCTCTGGAAAAGTTCCTCCTGGGGGAATCCCACCCCCATGAAATGAACTATCTCCTGCTGATCCTGGCGGTGGGCGCCGCCCTCTCCGGCATCGGCCTGGCCTGGCTGGACTGGGGCGCCAAAAATGCCACCTGGCAGGGCTTCATCAAGAAGGCCCCGGCCCTGGAGCATTTTTTCATCCAGAAGTGGTACATGGACCATTTCTGGCGCTGGTTTCTCAACACCTTCATCTACGGCCTGTTCTCCAAGTGGTTCACTTACAACGACCGGCGGGTGGTGGACGGCGGGGTGGACGCGGTGGCCTTCTCCACCATCGGCAGCGGCCGGCTGCTGTCCTTTATCCAAACCGCCTTTTTGCAGTACAACCTGCTGTTCATGGTTCTGGTCCTGGCTGGCGTCGGGATATATCTCTTGATGGGTCGCTGATATGACCGAACATACTGCAACTTTCCCGTATTTGAGCTGCATGCTGCTGGCTCCGCCGCTGGGCCTGCTCATCCTCCTTTTCCTGAAGGAGGAGCAGAAGTTCCTGATCCGGGCCGTGTCCCTGGTGTCGGCGGGCATCACTCTGGGTCTGGCCATCTTCACCTTCGTGACCTACGACAAGGCCCTGGGAGGCCTGCAGTTCGTCGAGAAGTACGAATGGGTGAAGACCTTCGGCATCACCTACTTCGTAGGGGTGGAGGGCCTGAACGCCCCCCTGCTGCTACTCACCGGCATCGTCATCTTCACCGGGGTGCTCACCATGTGGGAGCTGCAGGAGCGGACCAAGGAGTACTTCATCTGGATGCTGGCCCTGGTGACCGGGGTGTTCGGCGTCTTCATGTCCTATGACATGTTCTTCTTTTTCCTGTTCTACGAGATCGCGGTGGTGCCCATGTACATCCTCATCCTGGTCTGGGGCTCCACCCGCAAAGAATACGCCGCCATGAAGCTGACGCTGTACCTCATGGCCGGCAGCGGTCTCATCATCCCCGGCATCCTGCTGCTGTACTCCACCTCCGGCCTCTACACCTTCAACATGTTGCAGCTGCATGCGGCCCATTTCTCGCCCTGGATCCAGAAGGTGGCCTTCATCATGCTGTTCTTCGGATTCGGGGTGTTGGCCGCGGTCTGGCCGTTCCACACCTGGTCGCCGGTGGGCCACGTGGCGGCGCCCACCGCGGTGAGCATGCTGCACGCCGGCGTGTTGATGAAGCTGGGGTCCTTCGCGATCCTCCGGGTGGCTATGTTTCTCTGCCCCGAGGGCTTTCAGTACTGGGCCCAGCTCATGGCGCTCCTGGCCACCACCGGCATTGTCTACGGGGTCTTCGTGGGGTTGGCCCAGACCGACTTGAAATACGTCATCGGCTACTCTTCGGTGTCCCACATGGGCATCGTTTGCCTGGGGCTGGCCACCGGCACGGTGGACGGCCTCAACGGCAGCGTCTTCCAGATGTTCGCCCACGGCATCATGACGGCCCTCTTCTTCTCCTCGGTGGGCTATATCTATGACCGCACCCACACCCGGGACATCCATGAGCTGGGCGGCTTCTCCAAGATCATGCCGGTGGCTTCGGCCTTCTTCATCACCGCGGCGTTGTGCGGCGCCGGCGTCCCCGGCATGGCCAGTTTCTGGG
>Ga0315268_10008787_pt1 | contig 10515 bp, 11 predicted proteins | sample C1_top_MG_FD_204535 | JGI IMG/M metagenome (GOLD analysis project Ga0315268, IMG submission 204535) | Sediment microbial communities from Yellowstone Lake, YNP, Wyoming, USA - C1_top | ecosystem: Environmental > Aquatic > Freshwater > Lake > Sediment | place: USA: Wyoming | collected 2017-08-01 | reverse complement strand
CACAGAAGACAATCACCACAGCGTCGATGACACCCCTTACGGGGGAGGCGCGGGAATGGTGATGAAGCCAGAGATCTGGGGCGAGGCTCTTGATCCTTTGATGATCCCTGATACCGATTTGATAATTCTCACCCCTGCCGGGGATGTCTTCAATCAACGTATGGCGCACGAATTGGCCCAATCTCCTCATTTGATTTTCGCATGCGGTCGCTATGAAGGTATTGATGCGCGAGTCGGCCAGTATTACTCGCAAGAATCTTTTGCAGCACAGGGGATCAGAGTGCGCGAAGTCAGCATCGGAGATTATGTCCTCGGCGGCGGGGAAGTCGCAGCCCTTGTCATGATCGAGGCGATCACGCGATTGCTACCTGGAGTACTCGGCAACCCAGAGTCACTGACTGAGGAATCACACGTGGAAGAAGGTTTCCTCGAATATCCCAATTACACCAAGCCGAAAATCTGGCGGGATATCGAAGTGCCAGAAATTTTGCTGAGTGGAAACCACGCCGCCGTCGCACAATGGCGCGCGCAAGAGGCGGCCAAGCGCGGGCTCAAATGAGCGTCAACTCGCTAGTAGTGCTAGCACTCGCATAGGATTAGCCAATGGCATCCATCGATCCGGGGATTCAGGCACGGTTAATCCGCGACCTCGAACCCGCTGTTGCCGTTGAACTCGAGCGCCACCTATCGGTGCAGAAGAACTGGTACCCGCACGAATACGTCCCTTGGAGTGAAGGCCGCACCTTTGCTGGACCTCTGAATGGGGACGCATGGGAAGCCAAGGATTCAAGGCTCTCCGGCATAGCCCAAGATTCACTCGTCCTCAATTTGATGACCGAAGACAACTTGCCGAGCTACCACACCGAAATTGCCATCTCCATGGGCCGCGACGGCGCATGGGGAAACTGGATCGAGCGCTGGACAGCCGAAGAAGCCCGCCACAGCATCGCTATCCGCGATTACCTGATGGCCACCCGTGGCGTGGATCCTTACGAACTCGAAGATCTCCGCATGGCACATATGCAACTTGGTTATGAGACCCCGTACGACAAGGACATGCTTCATACGGTCGCCTATGTTTCATTTCAAGAGCTGGCAACCCGAATTTCACATCGCAACACCGGTCGAATTTCCAATGACCCAATTGCAGAAGGTTTACTGCAGCGAGTAGCACTGGATGAGAACCTCCACATGATTTTCTATCGTAACCTTCTGGGCAAGGCGATCGACCTCGAGCCAAACGCTGCGATGCGGGCGATCACCGATGTCGTGAGCAATTTTGCGATGCCTGGGGTTGGCATGCCGGGCTTTGGTCGAAAGGCCGTGCAGATCGCCCTTGCTGGTATTTATGACCAGAAACAACATATTGACGAGGTAGTCGCGCCAGTTCTTCGCGCGTGGAATATTTTCGATCGCGAAGACCTCAACGATGACGGAGCCAAGGCCCGCGACGAACTGAGTATTTTCATTGCCAAGGCAGAAGAGGACGCCAATAGGTTCATTGAGAAGCGCGACGCTCACTTTGATCGATTAGTCGCGCGCGGCCAAGAACCTATCCGACTTAAGTAGTAGTTTTGCTTCATGGCAGCCACTCCAGCAGAACTTGCTTCAAAGGTCGCACTCGTAACCGGTGCAGGTCGTGGCATTGGTCGTGCGATCAGTCTTCGCCTAGCTAAAGCCGGCGCGCAATTAGTTCTGGTTGGTCGAGATAAAACTAGTCTTGAAGAGACCGCACTTCTTATCGCGGCTGAAAGCGGATTTCCGGCACTGATCTGCCATTTAGATCTACTTGACCGCTCCTCGATCCAAAGCGCTGTTGCTCAGACACTGGAAGCTTTTGGGCGCATCGATGTATTGGTCAATAACAGCGGCATTACCGGCAAGACCGTGCCCATGTGGGAGTTGCAGGAAAACGAGTGGGACGAAACTATCGATACTAATCTAAAAGGTCCCTTTCTCCTCACACGTGAAGTGATTCCCTCCATGATCAAACGCGAAAGTGGATCAATCATCTTTATCGGCTCTGTTACCGGCAAACGCCCCTTCATGAACAAGACCGCCTATGCGGCATCAAAGCTTGGATTGGTCGGCTTGATGCGCACGCTCGCTCTCGAACTCGGAACTCACGGCGTCAGGGTCAACCTCATCTCACCTGGTTTTGTTGCCGGCCCGCGCTTGGACGGGGTTATCGAGTTGGTTGCAGAGGCAGAGAAGACGAGTTTTGAAGCGGCTCATGTGAAGATGAGAGAAATGATTCCGACGGCAAAATTTGTTTCACCAGAAAATATTGCTGAAGGAGTTCTTTTCCTAGCAAGTGATCGATCTGCTGGAATTACAGGAGATGATCTCAATATCTCCGGCGGATTGGTCATGTACTAAATCGTTTTTTCTTCTAAGTACTTACTAATTAGTGTGATTGCTTTATCTGTGAGAGGTTCCCTGCCGTGGTATCGAGCGTAGATCGATTTGGCATCTTCAAGAGAGGAGATCCTGCAAATGCCCAGCAAGGCGAGAATATCTTCGGCATCGCGTATACCTCGTGTGGCCCGCAGCTTCATTGCCAGAAGTAGCGGAGCGGAGGCCACGAAAATCGTGATCTCCCCTGATATTTGAAACGCTATCCAATCATCCTCTGTGTTACGAGGCATGAAAACTTTTGCGTAGTCATTTAGCCAATCGTAAGGAATACCTTTAACACGAGCAATCTCTTATACGACTTCCCGTAATTCGTTCTGTGAAGTATTAGTCGAGATGAATTCCGCATCAATGTCATTTGTGGGTGGTCTTTCAGCGTATTTCAAAGCAATGGCTGCCCCACCTATGATTTGAAGACTTCCTTTGATTTCCAATTCATTGAGTCGCTTTGCAAGTTCATCAAGAAGCTTAATTAGATCTGTCCGGCTAAAACCCATGCATGATCTAAACGCTCATTAATTCACTTTCCCTTATAAAGACATTTCGGTGTGCAAAACATTCGGGGGTCGATATTTGGATCTCCTCTTTGTCGAAGGGAAATTCTTCAAAATACCAAGGTGAAAGCAGAGAGCGATTCTCGTTATTCACCCAATCTGGAAGAAGAAGCCTAGAACCGATGAAGTAATATTCAACAATCCCAGCAATTAGTGCGTCATAGCCCTCATGTCCAGTCAGGGGTGGTTCATTAATCGCCATATCCTGTTTGCGAATGGGGTCTGAAGCATGAAGGTTGTCATTTAATTGGATAAAAGTGCGAAGAGCCAGCGATCGCCTGTCTTCGCTGAGCGCGCGAGCAATCTCTTGAGCGAATTCTGCAACCGGAGGACTTCTAAAGATGTAAGCACTTCCCATTTAACACCTCCTCGAGTATTAACAGAATAGCAAGTAAGCACCGTTGGCATTAGGATCCGACATCATGAGAATCGAAAAGAAGCGCGTTCTCTTTATTGAACACGACCATGTCAGCGAAGGCGGCCCGGTCTGGGAGCAGTTTGTTATCCGAGGTTTTGACATCACGCGCTTTCACATAGTCGACGAGGCTAATTTCAATGAACCAAATGTCAACGTCGTGTGGCCAGACTTACTTTCCTTTGAAGTTGTAGTCGTGATGGGCTCACCATGGGGCGCATGGGAGGACGAGCGAATCGGCAACTGGCTCCTGCCTGAATTGAAATTGATGCGTGAGGTTCACAATGCCGGTGTTCCGATTCTTGGAATTTGTTTCGGCGGACAGTTGATGGCACGTGTACTCGGCGGATCAGTTGGACGAGCCCCGAAGGCAGAAGTGGGCTGGTTCGAAATCGATAGCAACGATGAATCGTTGATTCCACCAGGACCGTGGTTTCAATATCACTGGGATCGATGGGTCAATCCGCCCAAAGCTGTTCAGATCGCGCGTACAGAGGTGGGGCCGCAAGCATTCACATTCGGTCGAACCCTTGGACTGCAGTTTCATCCCGAGATCGATCCGTTTGTCCTAGACCTTTGGCTGGAGATGGACGGTGGCTGCGCCGAAGTTGAAGGCGAAGGTTTAAGTGTTGAAGAACTGCGAATTGCGACTCGAATTCAGGAGCCTGACTCAAACAAACGCGCCCGCGATCTTGTCGACCAATTTCTTGATCGGATCGCAGGCGCGCCTGTCCAGTTAGTGGATTAGTCAGTAACTCCTAGTCAAGAGGAGTTACGTAGGCTCCTGAAATTCCGCCATCAACTAAGAAGTTTGATGCGGTAATGAATGAAGAGTCATCACTTGCCAAGAAGGCAACTGCTGCGGCGATCTCTGTTGCATCAGCAAAGCGACCCATAGGAATATGAACCAACCGACGAGCCGCGCGCGCTGCATCTTTGGCGAAGAGTTCTTGCAGCAAAGGCGTGTTGACTGGTCCAGGAGAGAGTGCGTTCACGCGGATGCCCTCACGTGCGAACTGCACGCCGAGCTCGCGAGACATTGATAGAACTCCACCTTTGGAAGCGGTGTAGGCGATCTGCGAAGTAGCAGCGCCCATCGTGGCAACGAAAGATGCAGTGTTGATGATCGAACCCTTACCGGCTTTTTGCATGTAAGGGATTACATATTTGCAGCAGAGAAATACGCTGGTCAGGTTGACTCGGTTCACGCGATCCCATGCATCAAGACCAGTCGTCAGGATCGAATCGTCATCAGGGGGAGAGATACCTGCATTGTTGAAGGCGATATCGATCCGTCCGTACGTGTCGAATGCCACCTTGTACATGTTCTCGACATCTGCGGTTTCAGTGACATTTGCCTTAACAAATATTCCGCCGACCTCCTTTGCTGCTGACTCGCCTGATTCAGGGTTCATATCCACGATGACGACTTTGGCGCCCTCACTAGCAAAGCGACGTGCTGTTGCAAGTCCGATTCCGCTTCCGCCGCCGGTGATCGTGGCGACGCGACCTTCTAAACGTTTTGACATTGTCATGAGCTCCTAGTCGTTGGAAATGAAGACGTTCTTAACTTCGGTAAATGAATCTAGTGCGTCTGGGCCCAACTCGCGCCCGAGTCCAGATTGTTTAAATCCGCCAAATGGCGTCCAGAAACGAACGGAGGAATGGGAGTTAACCGAAAGGTTTCCGGTCTCCACTCCGCGTGAGACGCGCAGTGCACGCCCAATATCGCGGGTCCAAATCGATCCTGAAAGTCCGTATTCGCTGTCGTTGGCCATCGTAATTGCTTCGGCCTCGTCCTCGAATGTCATCACAGAGACGACGGGTCCGAAGACTTCCTCGCGCCATGAACGTGCCTGAGTGTTCTTTGGCAGTAGCACCGTAGGTGCCATCCAGTAGCCAGGACCAGAAGGGGCCGATCCCTTAAATGCAATCGGCTCGTCCAGGAATGTCTGCACCACGTCGTACTGCTTGCGTGAGATGAGCGGTCCCATCTCAGCGGTAGCCAGAGAAGGATCTTCTACGCGGAACTTCTTGATGGCGGTTTCGAAGTACTCCATGAACTTATCGAATGCGCTCTTCTGAATGAGAATTCGTGAACGTGCGCAGCAGTCTTGGCCGGCATTGTCCAAGAATGAACCAGGCGCAGCAGCAGCAGCCTTTTCAATATCCGCATCAGCAAAGATGATGTTGGAGGACTTGCCGCCAAGTTCAAGAGTGACTCGTTTTACTTGGTCGGCACATCCGGCCATGATCCCTTTGCCGACCTGAGTTGAGCCGGTGAAGACGACCTTGCGAACTGCAGGATGGGTGACGAAGCGCGCCCCAACCACACTTCCTTTGCCTGGCAGGACGTTGAAAACGCCAGATGGAAGGCCAGCAAGAAGTGCGAGCTCGCCAAGTCTCATCGCAGTAAGCGGTGTGGCCTCAGCAGGCTTGAGAACAACGGTGTTACCTGCCGCAAGGGCTGGAGCAAAACCCCAACCAGCAATGGGCATTGGAAAGTTCCACGGCACGATGACGGCGACAACTCCCAGTGGCTCCTTGAAGGTCACATTGATACCACCTGCTACTGGAATCTGTCGACCAAAGAGACGCTCTGGAGCCGCTGAGTAGTACGTCAGAACATTGACGACGTTATCGACTTCCCAGAGGGCGTTACCGCGGGTGTGTCCTGAGTTGGCGATTTCCAACTGGGCCAATTCCTCTTTATGGTCGGCGACAACATCGGCGAAGCGACGGAGCATCTTCGCGCGATCACCAGGTGCCACATTGCGCCATGTCTCGAAAGCCTTGGCAGCTTTTGCAATGACTGCATCGGTTCCTGCGAGATCGAGGTGCTCGATGGTTGTTACTAATTTCTCTGTTGCAGGATTTATTACGTCATACGTGAGTGACACGAATTTAAGACCTTTCAAAGTTGCGGAAGAGTTCCCAGTTGGTTACTGCTTTGCCGTATGCGGCCATTTCAATCTCAGCATAGTTCGTGTAGTGGTTTTGAACCTCAGGACCAAAAGTTTCCTTGACCCAGGCGCTCTCTGACCAGAGCTTCTGTGCTTCGAGCATACTAGAGGGCACACGCGCTGAATCTGATGCGTAAGCGTTGCCTTCAAAGATGGGCTCAAGTGTCATCTTCTTCTTGATGCCATCTAGGCCTGCCGCGATGATTCCGGCGACGGCCAAATATGGATTTACATCCCCACCGGGAACGCGGTTTTCTAAGCGCAGTCCTTGACCATGTCCGACCAAGCGCAATGCGCAGGTGCGGTTATCGCGGCCCCAGCGAATAGCTGTTGGCGCGAATGATCCAGGAACATAGCGCTTGTACGAGTTGATATTCGGAGCAAACATCAGGGATAGCTCGCGAAGGTGGGCGATCTGTCCGGCGATGAAATAGCGTCCGATATCGCTCATGCCTTGCGGGTCCTTCTCATCGACCATCACGAGTTCGTCATTGAGTCCTCGGAAGGAGCAGTGGATGTGAGAGGAGTTGCCTTCCTTCTCATTGGGCTTGGCCATAAAGGTCAGGGCGACTCCGGCGGCCGCGGCGATTTCCTTCGCACCATTTTTGTAGATCACGTGGCTGTCGCAGTTGCTGAGGGCATCTGAATATCTAAAGGCGATCTCGTGCTGACCGAAGTTGCATTCGCCCTTCACGGACTCGACCATCATGCCGGCCCCTGCCATGCCCAAACGGATCGCACGCAAAAGAGGTTCGACACGTGCACCACCCATGAGGGAGTAGTCGACATTGTACTGATTCGCCGGTGTCAGGCCGATGTAGTGCTTGTTCCACGCATCCTCATATGTGTTGTTGAAGAGGACGAATTCAAGTTCGGTACCGACGTAGGGTTTCATGCCGGCATCCTCTAGGGCTTTGACCTGCTTGCGCAGAATCTGGCGAGGCGATGCAACGACATCTTTGCCGTCCAACCACTTCACATCAGCAAGAACCATGGCCGCACCTTCTTGCCAAGGAACGCGACGAAGTGTGGACATATCTGGCTCCATGACGAAGTCGCTGTAGCCGCGCTCCCATGAAGACATCTCGTAACCGCCGACAGTATTCATTTCCATGTCGACCGCGAGTAAATAATTACAACCTTCTGTGCCGTGGGCGAGGGTGTCGTTAAGAAAATGCTCTCCGTGAATTCTCTTACCTACTAAACGTCCTTGCATATCGGTCATGGCAACAATCACTGTGTCGATTTTGCCGTCTTTTATTTCCTTTTTTAATTCTTCAACGCTTAATGATGACATGCGGGCAAGTATTCCAGTTTCCACTTAAAAGACAACCCCTATATGTAGTGGTACGACCCCTATATGTAGGGTTTTCGTCGTAGAAGACCGGATCGGATTGCATAATGCATAAAGCCCGCCGCAATTGGGCGACGGGCTTTATGTAACGAGATTGTTACGTGTTGGTCTTACTGATCAATTGTGCGGATTGGTCCCTTGAACCAATTCTTCACTGAGAGGTGCCACCAGATCCAAATGATAATTAACGCAGCACCAGTGAGTAATGGCGCGTAGTTAACTGCCGTCCAGGTGAATCCCTTGTTCCAAGGAATACCTGTTGGAGTAAATGGCAAGATGAAGTAAACGGAGATGATTGCAATTTCGATAACCGCAACCAAGTTCATCCACTTGTACTTGTTTCCAAGTGTCCATTGGCCTGGTACGAACTTATCGCCCATCTTCCATCGTTGCCAGATTGGAATCAAGAATGCGAGGTATAGGCCGATAACTGCCACAGATACCACAGCGTAGAACGCGGTTGGTGCGCCCGTTGGGCTTCGATAAAGCGCTGGAAGAGTGATGACAACACCGATGACTGCTGAGATCAGTACAGCGTTCAAAGGAACACGGTGCTTGTTGACTTTCTTCCACAGCCGTCCTCCGGGAACCGCGCCGTCACGTGAGAACGCGTACATCATGCGCGAGCAGGATGTAAGGCAAGCAGCCACACAGAAGATCTGTCCTGCAGTTGTGATGATCATGACCAACTTGAACAACGCCCCATCACCAAGTGCGGTAATGAGGATGGCGATCACCGATCCTCCACCGTACGGGTTCACCTTTGGATCGAAGGAGTTGATGTAGGTGGTATTTGTCGCAACATAGAGGAACGCCATCAACAAGATGTATCCACCGATTGCTGAGTAGAAGATCGACTGCCAAATTCCTCGAGCAGAGGCCATGTGGGCGCCTTGAGTCTCCTCGGAAAGGTGAGCAGAGGCATCAAAGCCCGTAATGGTGTACTGCGTGAGCAAGAAGCCCAATGGGAGTACGTATAACCAATAGGTACTGCTACTGCTTCCGAACCCGGAGTTGTTGATCTGGGTCGTGAACATCCATTTCAACGACTGGTGATGAGTTGGGGCGAAGACCAAGATGCCAACTACTGCGGCTGCGCCAAAGACGTGCCACCAGACTGAGACGTTGTTGATAATCGCAAGTAAGTGCCCGCCGAATATATTGATGACCGTCACAAAGATCATCAATACGGCAAACCAGAAGAACTGCTGCTTCAGGTAGTCACCGTTCATGAACGATGTTCCGTACTTAGGTGAGATATCCCCAATTAAGATGTTGAGGAAGGTTGCCGCGCCGTATCCGACCGAGGCTGTTACGGCGAGAAGGCCAATCAGGTTGAGCCAACCGGTGTAGAAGCCGGCCTTTGCTCCGCCAAGTTTGGATGCCCACCAGTAAATTCCTCCTGATGTTGGGTAAGCCGATGCGAGTTCGGACATGCACAATCCGATTATTAAAATGAACGAAGAAATTACCGGCCATCCAATTGAGATAGCGACTGGCCCACCGTTGTTCCAACCTTGTGCAAAGGTTGTAAAGCATCCTGCAAGAATTGAAATGATTGAGAAAGAAATCGCGAAATTTGAAAATCCACTCCAACTTCGGTGGAGTTCCTGTTTATATCCCAGTTCAGCTAAGCGACGTTCGTCATCTGTTTGGTTCAGCAAGATATCCTCCTGTAGCCGTTTGCACTCAGATCCTTTTGGACCGAAGTAGATTTCGGGTCGGTGAGGGGGCACCGAGCAATCTTTCTAGGCAAAGTGTCCTACTTAGCCTGTAATTTGTCTCACAATTGTGAGAGCTATTTGAACTCGTGTCGCATATCGAAAATCGTTGGAGTTTTTTATGCCAACACTCAAAACCCCTCTTGATTTACTAATGAGTACTCTTTATGCCAACGAGGTAGTATTTGTACCTGCTCGATGGCCATTTGGGAAGGGTAAACACGAAACATGTGTCGATTAATGGGGTTCGTTTCTCACGAGAAGACCACTTTTCCTGCGATGGCGGGTTCGGGTTTTAAGGATTTCGTCGCACTTTCCTCCATTCATTGCGATGGATGGGGCGTTTCCACTATTGACCACGACGAGGAAAAGGCTCACTTGGTCCGTTCGGCCGAGATGGCGCATACGAGTTCGCAATTTGATTCAGCTATCGCAGATACCAATTCCGATGGGGGGCTGCTCCATCTTCGATGGGCGACTAAGGGTTTGCCCGTATCGGAGAACAACTCTCACCCCTTCGTTTATAACGATTTCACTTTTATCCATAACGGCTCGATTATGCCGCCGAGTGCCCTTGACGAATACATTGATCCTGAGTTCACGTGGATGATCACGGGGGATACCGATAGCGAGCGCTATTTCTATCTATTGATGACCGAGATCAAGAAGCATGGCTTTGTGGCTGGTGTTCAGCGGGCCGTGGCTCTAGTCAAAGAGCACGCCGATTTCTCGAGCATCAACGCCATGATCATGAACGAAGACCTCTTTATTGCTTTAGCTGAATTCGACCCTGAGCGCAGACCCCACTTTGGCGCCTCCGACTATTACGACCTCCATTACCGCAAAGATGATGATGGTGTGGTTGTCGCCTCAACTGGTTGGCCACACGAGGGGTGGACGCCGCTTCCCAACCACCACATGCTCGTGGTGGATCGCACCACCTTCGATACAAAAATTCTCCCCCTCTTCTAATCTGCCAATGTCGTTTTAATTAGTTGATGCACGCCTTCGATCTGCTCAAGGTCGTCCCTGCTTTTGCACTAACAGCTCTGCTTCTTGCCATTGTTCCCGGGCAAGGAGTCGCGATGGTGCT
>Ga0315268_10008786_pt1 | contig 10515 bp, 8 predicted proteins | sample C1_top_MG_FD_204535 | JGI IMG/M metagenome (GOLD analysis project Ga0315268, IMG submission 204535) | Sediment microbial communities from Yellowstone Lake, YNP, Wyoming, USA - C1_top | ecosystem: Environmental > Aquatic > Freshwater > Lake > Sediment | place: USA: Wyoming | collected 2017-08-01 | reverse complement strand
ACCTGGTGATCCTGCCGCGGCTCAACCAGGACGGCTACGAGCTCGTCAGCACCAGCCCCGGCTACACCACCGCGGTTTACTACGAGTCCGACATCCCCTACGCGCAGCTCTCGGCCTCCGAGCGCCGGGACATGGCGGAAAACGCCCGCGGCGGGGACCTCCACCCCACCCCCCTGACCGATATCATCGGCGAGGAGTCCATACACCGGGACATCTTCGTGGTCCCGCGCCGCTGAGAACGGCGGGAATTTTGTATCGTCTCCGGCGATGCTCGCCGCGCTCTCCCTCCTGGCCCTGACGGCTTTTCCGCTGCGCGCGCAAGAGCTCGCTCCCGCGTCCACGGCGACCCTGCGCGGCGTGCATTTCAGCGGCTGGGCCGCGGGCTCGGCGAAAGCGCGGACGCGCTTCCGCGACGAGATGAAGGCCGCCGGCTTCAACGCAGTCGTCATCACGCTGAAGGACTCCGACGGCCACGAATTCGTCAAGGACGTCCCGCTCGCGGTCCGGACCAAGGCCTTCGTCAACGCGATCCCGGACCTTCCCGTCGCCGTGCGCGACTTCAAGGGGCAGGGCATCTACGCGATCGCGCGCGTCGCGGTCTTCAAGGACGACCACCTCGCGCGCGCGCGGCCGGACCTGGCCGTGCACTTTCCCGACGGGCGGATTTGGACCGACGACAAAGGCCACTCCTGGGTGGACCCGTATAAGAAGGAAGTCTGGGAGTACGCGATCGACATCGCCTCGCGCGCCGCGGCCGCCGGCTTCGACGAGATCCAGTTCGACTACATCCGCTTCCCCTCCGACGGCAAGACGCGGCAATGCCGCTACTCGCGCAAGGACCACTCCCCCGAGGCCGAAAGCGCGATCCTGCGCGAGTTCCTGACGTCGGCCCGCGAGCGCCTGGGGCCGCTCGGCGTCAAGCTGTCCATCGACACCTTCGGGCTGACCGCCAGCGTGAACAGCGGCATGGGCATCGGCCAGCGCCTCGACCAGATGGCCGACGAGGTGGACTTCGTTTCGCCGATGATGTATCCGTCGCACTACGCCAAAGGCCAGTACGGACTGAAGAACCCGAATCGCCAGCCCTACCTGACGGTGCGCCACGGCGTCCAGGACGCGCTCGAGCGCCTGGGCGCGAAGCCCGAGCAGCTGCGCCCCTACCTCCAGGATTTCTCCCTGGGCGTGCGCTACACGCCCGCGCACGTCCGCGCGCAGATCCGCGCGGCCGAGGAGCTGGGCGTGCGCGGCTGGATCCTGTGGAACCCACAGAACCATTACAGCTGGTCGGCCGTGCAGGCCGGCCCGATCCAGAAGCCCGAGGCCGAGCCCGCCGCGCCGTCCGCGAAAAAGGCCAAGTCCGCCCGCAAACCGAAGCCCCCCGTTCCGAACGCCGACGCTCCCGCGCCTCTGCCGGCGACGCCGCCCGCGGAAGCCGCGCCGAACACTCCGGACGCCGACGCGTTCGGCCCCGCGCCTTCCCCTGAAGCTCCCTCGACCCCGGAGACCAAATGAAGACCCGCCTCGCCCTCGTCTCGCTGCTCGTCCTCGCCTTCGCCGCCTCCGCCGCGGCCAAGCCCGCGCCCGCGACGCTGGCGCCGTCGGTCCCGGCGACGCTCGACTCGCCCCTGCCCGACGACCCGATGGGCGTCACGATCCACCGCCTGCCCAACGGCCTGACGGTGTACCTAAGCCCCAATAAGGGACAGCCGCGCGTGACCGCCTACATCGCCGTGCGCGCCGGCTCGAAGAACGATCCCGCCCAGGCGACCGGCCAGGCCCACTATCTTGAGCACATGCTGTTCAAGGGAACGACGCGCCTCGGCACGCTCGATTACGCGAAGGAAGCTCCTCACCTGGCGCGCATCCGGGAGCTCTACGAGACCCGCGCGAAGGCCAAGGACGCGGCCGCGCGCGCGAAGCTCGACAAGGAGATCGACGCGGAGAACGTCGCCGACGCGGCGCTGGCCGTCCCGAACGAGATCGACAAGTTCTACCGCGCGATCGGCGCCGACGACGTCAACGCGCACACCTCCAACGAGGAAACCGTCTACGAGGTCGACGTTCCGGCCAACCGCCTGGAGGCGTGGGCGACGATGGAGTCCGAGCGCTTCTCCCACCCCGTCTTCCGCCTGTTCCCCGGCGAACTGGAGGCCGTCTACGAGGAGAAGAACCGCTCGATGGACAACGCCGAGCGCATCCTCGGCGAGGAAGTCGAGAAGGAGCTCTTCAAGTCCCACCCCTACGGCACGCAGACGACGTTGGGCACCATCGAGCACCTGAAGAACCCGTCGCTGGCGCAGATGCAGGCGTTCTACGACCGCTGGTATGTCCCGAACAACATGGCCATCGTCCTGGCCGGCGACTTCGACCCCGCGGCGGCCCTCGAGACGATCTCGCGCCATTTCGGCTCTTGGACGCCCAAACCCCTGCCGCCGGCGCAGGCCTGGCCGCTGCCCAAGCCGAAGGGCGAGGAGCGCTACGAGGTCAAGTACGAGGCCGAGGAGAAGGTCGTCGTCGCGTGGCCCACGGCGGCCGCGTCGCACCCGGACGCGGACGCGCTGACGGTGATGGACATGATCGTGGACAATTCCGCGGCCGGGCTGCTGAACCTGCGGCTGAACCAGGCGCAGAAGGTCAAGATCTCGGGCTCCTACCCGATGATGCGCAACGACGCGGGCGAATGGGACATGTGGGCGGCGACCAAGAAGGGCCAGACGCCCGAGCAGGCGCTGGCCCTGCTGCTGGAGACCGTCGAGGCTCTGAAAAACGGGGACTTCGACGAGTCGGACCTGGCCGCCGTGATCACCGATTTCGAAATCTCGCAGAAGCGCCGCCTTGAGTCCAACGGCGGCCGCGTGACGACGATGGTCGACTCCTTCATCTCGTACGAGCCGTGGGAGAAGACCGCCGCCCGCCTCGAGCGCCTGCGCCGGGTGACGAAGGACGACGTGGTGCGCGTCGCGCGGCAATACCTCGGCCCGAACCGCGTCGTGGTGTTCCGCCGCAACGGCAAGCCCGAAATCCCGAAGATCGACAAGCCCGGCTTCACGAACCTGGACATCGACCCGTCGCGCGAGTCCGCGTTTCTGAAAGAGGCGCTGGCGATTCCGGCCCTCCCGATCGAGCCGCGCTGGCTCGTCGCGGGCCGGGACTACCAGATCGCTCCGGTCGAGGGCGGCCGGATGTACGCGGCGAAGAATCCCTACAACGACCTGTTCCAGCTGACGATCCGCTTCGACCGCGGCTGGCGCAGCGACCGCCGGCTGTGCGCGGCGCTGGACCTGCTCGACCTGTCCGGCGCCGGCCCCTACTCGGCCGACGAGTTCAAGAAGCGCCTCTACGCGTTGGGCGCCAGTCTGAGCTACTCCTGCGGCGAGCGGAGTTCGGCGATCCAGCTGGAAGGAATCGACCGCAACTTCTGGCCGTCGCTGGAGCTGATGAGCCAGCGCTTCGACTGGCCCAACGTCTCGAGCGGGACGCTCCAGAAGATGGTCGAGGTGGACCTGGGCGAGCGCGAGGACGAGAAGAAGGACCCCGGCGCCGTCCACTACGCGCTGGGCCAGCTCGCCTCGCGCGGGCGCGAGAGCGCCGTGCTCGGGCGCCTGAGCAACGACGAGCTGAAGAAGCTCGACGAGGCGTCGCTGAAGAGCCTGATCGCCGATTTCCCGCGCTGGCAGCGCCGCGTCGGCTACGTGGGCCCGCGCTCGCCGTCCGAGGTCGCGAAGCTGCTCGAGACGTGGGGCCGCTACAAGCCGACGCCGGCGCGCGCGCCGATCCGCCTGCTGAAGCCCGCGAAGACGCGAGTGCTCTTCACCGATCGAGAGATGGTGCAGGCCCGCGTCGGGCTGTTCGCCTCCGACGAGATCTTCGACCCCGCGCACGTCGTCGACTACCTGTTCTACGCGCAGTACATGGGCGGAGACATGAGCTCCGTGATCTTCCAGGAAGTGCGCGAGGCGCGCGCGCTGGCGTACAGCGCGGGCGGGGGCCACTCGACGTCCGCGGACAAGGGCGACGAAACCCAGGTCTGGGGCTCGCTCGGCTGCCAGGCCGACAAGACGCCGGAGGCCGTGTCCTTGATGCTGAAGCTTCTGGGCGACTTCCCGGCCTCGGACAAGCGCTTCCACGAGACGGCCAAGGCGGTCGAGGAGCTGTACCGCACCAATCCCGTGCAGTTCCGCGAGATCCCCGCGGTGCTGATGGATTGGGAGGACGCGGGAATCACCGGCGGCGACCCGCGCCCGAAGCGGTTCGAAAAGGCCCTCGCATACACTTCGGCGGACCTCGAAACGTTCGCGCGGCGGCTGAAGGACAAGCCGATGACGGTGTGGATCCTGGGTCAGCGCGACCGCGTGGGGCTCGATCGCCTCAAGACGCTGGGCGAGTTCGAAGAGAAGAGCCTCTCCGACCTGTTCCCGTACTGACCCGTCCGCCGCCCGGCGCCCTTACTTGCTTTGGGCGGCGGAGGTCGTCTCGACCGCCTGACGCACCTGGCCCAGGTTCGCCTTGAGCGCGGCCTTGTCGGAGTCTTCCAAGGGCGAGCTGTCGATCTGCCGTTGGGCGTCGTCGACCTGCTGCATCGCGCCCGCCGCGGACGGTCCCTGCGGGAACTGCTGCTGGGCCTTCTTGCCCGAAAAATTATAAACCGGTCCGGCGGCGCGGCCCATCAATTCCGCGCGGTTGCTGACGCCGTAATGGACGCTCGACGCGAGAGCGCTCTGCGTTTTCGACAGATCCAGCTTCGGCGCGAGGAAAGGCTTCTTCGCCGGACGGGCCTTGGCCGGAGCCGCCGCAACGACGGCCTTCGCCGACGAAGTCGCCGAGGCGGTGCCGTCCAGATGCTGGGTCACGACCAGCTTCCGCGAAAAGGAAGGCGCCTCCGTCGCATGGGCGGGCGCGGCCGGGGCCGCGGCGGGAGCCGCGGACGCCGCGGCTTCGGAGTCCGCGGCGCGTTCGGACGCGGGAAGCAGGGGCGCCGGCGAAGAGGCGACGGAAGCGGTTTCGCCCATGGGAGTTCCGGCGCCGTTCGATTTCACGGCCGCCGCCGGAGCGGCGAGGACCGGAGCCGCGTCGACCGGAGCGTAGGAGGAAACCGGGGCTTTGATGGGAGAGCCCCCGCGATGCAGCATGAACGCGGCGCCCGCTCCGACGACCACGACGAAGCCGACGAGCCCCGCCCCGAGCGCCTGAATCTGAGCCTTGCCATGATCGGTCATGCTGTCCTCCCGCGACTCTCCCAGTGTAGTCCCGCGCGCAGGTTCACGCAAGGGGGCCAAGACGGATTTCACCTGTTTTTTACTGTTTTTACCGGCCTTTTACGCGGCGCGGTGAGCCAGGACCGGGGCGATTTCCTTGCTGAGCTCCGCCAACGCGGCGTCCTGGGGGAAAAGATGCCGGGCCGACTCGATGCGGCGGGCGGCCTCGTCGCGCCGGCCCAGCGCGACCAACGCGCGCAGGCCGTTGACGTGAAACGAGCGCTCGCCGGGATACTTGATCACCGCCCGGCGGCACAAAGCCGCGCAATCCTCGAAGCGCCCGGTCCGGCCGTAGATGGCGGCCAGCCCCAGCCAAGCGAAGGCCTCCTGGCCGCGCACGGCCAGCCACTCGCACAGCGCCTCGGCCTCGCCGTACATCTCGAACGAGAGCTGGGCGGCGAGCAGGTTCTCGACGAAGCGCTCCGAGCCGTCGCCGCCGAGCGCCTTCAGCCGGTGCAGCATCTGCAGGAAGTGGCGGCAGGGCGTCCACGCGTAGCGGCCCTCGCTCAGGGGAAGCCGCACGAGGCGGCGCACGTCCTCCGGCCGGAACTTGCCGGCCTCGGGCATGGTGAGCAGGATCGGCTTGTCCTCCCCCGCCCAAGGCCGCAGCTTCCCGAACGACAGCCGCGCGCCCGCGGGGATCACCAGGCGCTCGAGCGGCAGTTCGTAGCGGACCGGCCCGTCGGCCGGCATCAGGCCGTCGGCGAGAGCGCGGGCCTCGACCCAGTTGATCTCCACCGACGACTCGGCGTCGAGATAGAGCTTCAGCCCGGCGAAGCGGCGCACGCCGCGCGCCAGCGCGAAGACCTGGCCCGGCATGTGTCCCATCCAAAGGAATTCCTTCCCCTTCGGCGCCTTCAGCCGGCGCGCCAGGACGAACTCGCGCACGCGGTCGCGCGCGGGGAACACCGGCACCCACACGCCGCCCAGCTCGGGGTCCTTGTCGGCCCAGACCGGGAACGAGGCGTCGGCGCGCGTGACGCGCTTGGTCTCGCCGTCGAGCAGGGGCTCGTCCACCGTCAGCAGGTACGTCTCGGAGCGCAGAAGCTCCTTATATAGGGCCGCGCGACCGGCGCGAGGATCGCGCGCCGCCCGACGCAGGAGATGCTCCAGGTTCTCGACCATGACGACAGCTTAACCCTGGTACGAAAACGCGTCAAGACCCAGAAGCGGGCCGCGCCGGCGAAAGGCCATCGCGTTGCGAGCTATCAAGACAGCGGGAGGCCGCCATGGACACCGTCGATGTTCTTCTCGAGCAGCACGCCGGTCTGCGCCGCCGCCTGGCGGAGTTGGAGACGATGCTGGGACCCGGGGGCGACGCGGGCTGGGACGACTGCTCGGACTGCGACATGGACCGCTTCCAGTCGGCGTTCAAGGATTTCCTCGCGGACCTGCGCTCGCACGAGGCGGCGGAAACGCGGGCCTTGGGCCGAGTTCTCGAGGCGCCGGGACCGGAGCGGCGGGAGAAAAGAGCGGCGTACGCGAAGTCCCATGAAGCGCTCGACCATCTCGTGAAGCTTCTGGGCGTCGAGGCGACGGTCGACCACGGCCGCCACGTCTACTCGATCCGGCACATCGTCGCCCGCGTGCGCGACGAGCTGGAGTCGCATCTGGCCCACGAGGAACGAGAGATCTTCCCGCTCCTCCGCCGCGAACCCAAAGGGCTCGGGCGCCCCGCGGCGTAAACCCCGTCGAATAATCGCCCGGATTCGCTAGAATCTGGACGATGCGGCGATGCCCCCTCCTGGCCCTCCTGATCGCCCTCGCCTGCGGCGCGGCTTCCTCCGCGTCGGCCGCCCTGTCGTCCGCCGAGTACGTGAAACGGGCCCTGGACGCCTCTCCCGAAGTCCGCCAAGCCGAGGAATCATGGCGCGCCGCCGACGACTCGTACAAGGCCGCACTGTCCTCGATGCTGCTGCCGACGCTCTCCTTCACCGGCCAGGACTATCCGTACGGGGACGACCCGTCGCTGGGCTACCTCCATCACTCCTGGCGCCTGCGGCGCTCGGATTTCTCGTCGAACACGTCGCTGAACTGGAACCTGTTCAACGGCTTCCAGGACTGGCTGAAGACGCGCTCCGCCGCGGCCGAGCGCGACGCCGCCGCGCTCGCGCGCGACGCGGCGCGGCAGGACCGGGCCTTCGCCGCGCTTCAGGCGTTCTTCGCGCTCGACGCCCGCGCCCGCCTGCGCGACGTCGCGCGCGAGGACCTGCGCGCGCAACAAGAGCAATACCGCCAGACGCAGGGGCTGTACCGCGACGGGCTCAAGGGCCTGGCCGATCTGTACAAGAGCGAGACCGAGTGGCACGCCAGCGAAATCCGCCTCGTCTCGTCCGAGGCCGACTACAAAGGGGCGCTCCAGCCGTTCAACTCCCTGCTCGGCCAGGCGCCGTGGACCCCCGCCGAGCTCGCCGCCGAATTGGACCCGGGGACCACGGAGCTTCCCCGCATCGACGACGACGCGGCGCGCCTGGCGCAGCGCCGCCCGGAGATCGCGCGCGCGCTGCGCGAGGCCGAGAAGGCCGCGACGGCCGAGAAACAGTCCCTGGTCGGCCTCTTCCCGTCCTTGGCCGTGAACGCGACCTGGAACCGCCAGGAAACCGCGACCAGCGGCCTGCCCGCCTCCAGCCTGGGCATCCCGAATCCGAACCGCCAGGTCGGTCTCTCCCTGTCCCTTCCCTTCGGCTGGAACGGCGCCACGCAGGGCTTCAACTACGCCGGCGCGCGCGCGGAGCGCCGCCGCGCGAAGGCCGCGGCCGAGTCCTCCCTGCGCGCGGCGCGCGACGAGCTGTACGCCGCCTGGATCGGCCTGGAGCGCGCGACGAGCACGTTCGGGCTGGCGGACCGCCAGGAGCAGATCGCGCAGAAGGGGCTGGAGATCGTCGAGGCGCAGTACCGCCAAGGCACGGCCGACGCGCTGCGCATGGCGCAGGCGCGCAGCGATCTGCTGTCGGCGCGCGTGTCGAAGGCGACGGCGCTGCAGGACATTTTCGTCAACCGCGCGGCCTACCGCCGCGCCGCGGGGGTTCCGTTATGGTGAAATCCTGGAAATTCTGGGCGGTTCTGACGGCGGTCGCCGCGATCGGCGGCTGGGCGTGGAAGAAGCACGCCGCGGCCGCGGGCGCGCCCGAGGCCTCCGATTCCGCCGAGGTCTCACGCGGCGACCTGGAAAAGCACTTCGTCGACTCCGGGGAGATCGCGCCGAAGAACTTCGTCGACGTGGCGTCGCAGGTCAGCGGCCGCGTCGTGTCCCTGAAGGTCGACGAGGGCAGCCGGGTGCGCAAGGGCGACGAGCTGTGCGTGATCCAGCCCGGGCGCAGCGAGGCCGAGCAGTACGTCCCGACCTCGGTCAAGGCGCCCATCGACGGCATCGTGATGCGCTATCAGCGCCAGGGCGGCAACGACCCGAGCGCTCTCGCGCGCGTCGGCGACTACGTGACGGGCCTGGTCGAATCGAACGCCCCCACCTACCTGATGACGGTGGCCGATCTCACGCGCCTGATCGTGCGCATGAAGATCAGCGAGATGGACGTGCTGAAGCTCCACGAGGGCATGGACGTCTCGGTGACCGTGGACGCCGTCCCGGGCGCGACGTTTCCGGCGAAAATCAGCCTGGTGTCTCCGCAGGCGGAGAAGGACCAGAACGGAATCAAGAGCTTCCGCGTGGACGTCGCGCTCGTCAAGAACGATCCCCGGCTCAAGCCGGGCATGACGGCGCGCGTCGACGGCCTCCTCGAGTCGCGCAAGAACGTGCTGAAGATCCCCCTCTCGGCCGTCTTCGAGGAGCACGGCAAGGAGATCGCCTACGTGGGCGAGTCCGGCGAGAAGGCCAAGGAGAAGCCGCGCAAGGTCGCGCTGAAGCTGGGCCTGCGCAACGAGACCGACGCGGAACTGCTCGAGGGGCCCAAGTCCGGAGAGAAGCTCCTGACCGAGAAGCCCGTCGAGAAGCCCGCCTCCTGACGAAGCCATGGCCGGCGAACCCCTCGTCGTCTGCGACGATCTCAAGCGGAGCTACGGCGGCTACGCCGCGCTGAAGGGCGTCAGCTTCTCGGTCGCGCGCGGAGAGTTCGCCGCGGTGATGGGGCCGTCCGGCTGCGGTAAGTCCACCTTGCTGGCGATCCTCGGCCTTCTCGACCGGCCGTCGTCCGGACGCTACGTCCTGAACGGCGTGGACGCGGCCGGCCTTCCCGACGCGGAGCGCACGCGCCTGCGCCGCGAGCACATCGGCTTCGTCTTCCAGGCCTACAACCTCCTGCCGCGCCTGACGGCGCTGGAGAACGTCGCCCTGCCGATGGCCTACGCCGGCGTGCCGCTGGACGAGCGGCGCGCGCGCGCGACGCGGCTGCTCGCGCGCGTCGGCCTGGACGCGAAAGGCGGACGCACGCCGCTGGAGCTGTCCGGCGGCGAGCGCCAGCGCGTCGGCATCGCCCGCTCGCTGGCCAACTCGCCGGCGCTCCTTCTGGCCGACGAACCCACCGGCAACCTGGACTCCAAGTCCAGCGCCGACGTGCTGGCGTTCCTGAAGGAGCTTCACGCCGAGGGCCTGACCATCCTGCTCGTGACGCATGACGCGGCGGTCGGGAGCGCGGCGCAGCGCATCCTGCGCCTGAAGGACGGCCTGCTCGCATGAACCTCGGCGAGGCGGCGCGCGCCGCCGCGCGCGAGATCCGCATCCACAAGGTCCGCTCCCTGCTCAGCTTCTCCGCCATCTCGGTGGGCGCCGCCTCGCTCCTCTACACGCTGGCGCAGACGCGCGGCATGCAGGAGGCCTTGCGCAAGAACCTGGAACTGATGGGACCGGGCGCGCTGACGATCTCCGCGAAGGAGCACTACGTGTCCCGCGGCCTCTCCAAGGGACTGACCGTCGCCGACGCCGACGCGATCCGCGCGGAGATGCCGGACCTGTACATGGTCTCTCCGACCGCTCGCTCGTGGAACGCTCGGCCCCATTTCGAGGGCAAGAAGCTGGACGGGGCCTCGGCCATGGGCGTGACGCCCGAGTGGCGCCGGCGAAACTGGGTGTTCAGCCTGCGCGGGCGCTTCATCGACGAAACCGACGTGCGCGAGGCGGCGCGCGTCTGCCTGGTGGTCGAGCCCGGGGGCTGGTTCAAGAAGCCGTTCTGGGCCTCGTTCTGGAACTATCACGGCGAGTTCGACACCCTGGTCTCGCGCCGCGACCTCCTGGGCCGCCGGCTCGAGCTCGGCGGCCACGACTTCCTTGTCGTCGGGGTCCTGCGCCTGCCCCCGCGCGACCTGGACC
>Ga0315268_10008785_pt1 | contig 10515 bp, 12 predicted proteins | sample C1_top_MG_FD_204535 | JGI IMG/M metagenome (GOLD analysis project Ga0315268, IMG submission 204535) | Sediment microbial communities from Yellowstone Lake, YNP, Wyoming, USA - C1_top | ecosystem: Environmental > Aquatic > Freshwater > Lake > Sediment | place: USA: Wyoming | collected 2017-08-01 | reverse complement strand
GCAAAGAACGCCGAGCCGCCGAGAAGGCCAAGGGCGACTAGCGTAACCACCCTACCTAAAGGAGAAAGATCATGCGTACGTTCCTGTTCCTCTGTCTCATGCTCGCACCGACGATGTTGCTGGCCGCAGACCCGACCCCAGCGCCGGCTCCTGTTCCAGCCGTGACCCCGTCGCCACCTAAGGTCAAGGCTGCAGTGCCTTACAGCTCAGACCTCGACACCAACCATGACGGTGTGGTCGACGCGGCAGAAGCGGCTGCAGCCACAAGCGCCCCGGCCACCACCGGAGACGTCATCAAGAACGGGTCTGAAGTCATCAGCGCCGCTCAGGGCCTGAAGGACCCCACCATGCCGAAGAGCGTATTGATCGCCGTACTCTTGGGCGCCATCTTCAAACTCCTGCTGAGCCTTCTCAAAGTGGTCGCCAACAACATGAGCTGGTCGTGGTTCGCTTCTGCGGACGGCAAGCGGGTCATCAAGTACTCGACCCTCGGGCTTGGTGCTGTCGCAGCGCTGTGTGCGAACCTGGCCTTCGGCATGGGCTGGATGCAGGCGCTCGTGCTCCTGATCTCTGGTCCTCTGGCCGTGGCCATCCACGAGTACACCTCGGACTCCAAGCCGGTGCCGGCCCCTGAGGCACCCAAGGCGTAGCCGTGGCGGACGACAAGAAGGAACTCGAATCTGGCGGGCTCGAGCAGCTCCTCCTCGACCTCGTCAACAAGGCAGCCGGGAAGGCTGAGGACTCGAAAGGGTCCTCCCTTCCCGTCTACCTCATCGTCACCGCCGCGGTCGTCATCTGCTTTGCCATACTCGGCATCGTAGCTGTGAGCGCCCGGAGACGAGCTGCTCAGCTTGAGTACGAGCTCCGCATGAAGGAAGAGGAGCAGAAGCGACTGGTTGAGCAAGCCAAGCTCGAGCAGGACGCTTCCAGGCGGGCGGAAGCTGAGAGCTCGATCGACAGCCTCACCGAGGACGTCCAACGGCTAAAGGGAGACCTTGAGCTCAATGAAGCTGCCGCAGTCGATCGGGCCAAAGCCCTGGCGAAGGCAGCAAGTTGGGACGACCTGGTGATCGTGGACAAGAGAGCCCCCTGATGCTGGCACTGCTCACAGCCCTGATGCTCAGCGCCCCCGTGCAGGTGGAGATCCACTACATGCCTCCCGGTACACAGCTCAAGCTGCAGACAGGGGAGCAGGTACGCTACTTCACCTTCGACGAGTACAAGCTGCTGCTCAAGCTCGATGGTGACCTGTGGGACACGACCCAGCGGCTCTCTATCTACAAAGACCTGGACCTCAAGTACGGCAACATCGTTGGGCAGAAGGACGTCATCATCAAGACGCTCCAGGACGACAACCAGGTACTCAACGAACGGCTAAAAAGAAGCGACGAGAACTGGCAGGCCGCTGAGAAGCGGTACATCGAGGCCGCCGGCGGCCCCGTCTGGCCATACGTTCTTGGCGCAGTCGGGGCCGTCGTCGGCATCGTTGGGGCTACGTTGTACGTCTCTACTCTGGTGCACCGCTGATAGCTTCGTAGGCCGCTGCTGCGATGGCACCCATCTGGGCCAGTCGCTTCAGGAACTTGGCCTTGTCGTAGTAGGCCTCGCCCTGGAACATCGGCGTCTCGTTGGCGAGCTTCCCAAGCCACACGGACAGGATGACATGCCACTCCTCGGGAGTGTGCTTCTTGTCGTGGTCCGGCCCCCAGCGGTTCTTCTGGTACTCCCGCTCCTCGATGATGGCATTCAGCGCCAGGCGCTGCGCCTCGAGCACGGGCTCTCGACGTTCCTCTTGCGGTTCGTCCATTGAGTCCTCCAAAGAAAAAGCCCGCCCCCAGCATGCGCTAGAGGCGGACTCGTGTCATCTGACTATCCACCCTCCAGGACCAACTTCTCCAGGAGGGCCTCTTGGCCGAGTCCGGCATGCCCGACCCCGACCTGCGCGGCGACTGCCTGGAGCTCCTCCAGGCTCATCTGCTGTAGGTCGTCTGTCGAGATGACGACTTCAGGTAGCGACTCGCCGTCAGTCGCTACTGCACTTCCCCCTCTGGCACTTCCTCCTGAGACTCCTCGGCCGCGGCCTCCTCTGCGGGGGCTTCCTCGCTGTCCGGCGGGTCAGCCGGGGTCTTGATGGTGTGCAGGTTCTCCGGGTTGAAGCCCGTGCCCTCGACGTGGGCGAAGATCTTGGATGGGTGCGTCCAGAGCTGCGGCGCCTCCATGACGAAGGAACCGTCCTCACGCACGACATAGTTGCTGTCGGCGTCGATCTTCTCGGTCTGGAAAGTGCCACCCGTTTGGCCCGCGATGTCACCCAGGATGGTCGCACAGTCGATGGTCGTCTGCTGCGAGTGCTTCATGAGGTTCAGAAGCTCCTCGAACATCGGATTCACTACTGCGAAGACCGCCGCCTGGAGCTCGTCCTGGGTGATGCCTGGAGCTGCTGCTGGGGCTGCTGCAGGCCTGGCTGCGGCTGCCGGGGCAGCACCAGCCGGTCTGGCTGCAGCGGGGCGCCCTGGGGCTCCCACGGGGGTTGCCACACGGCGAGCCGGGGGATTGGCCACCCGACCACCTGCTGCCGGAGCTGCTGCCCCTGCGGCTGCCGGGGGACGAGCAACGGTCTTGGCCGCAGGCGCTGCCGCCGGGGCTGCCGCAGGGGCGGCTACCGGCTTGGGCTGGGCCCTACGAGCAGCGGGAGCAGCCGACGGAGCTGCAGCAGCCGGTCTGGCAGCGGGAGCTGCTGCCGGCGCCGCGGCCTTGGCCGGTGCGGCTGCAGTGGTACGAACGGTACGAACTTGTCTTCCTGGTCCTGGCATCTTGGTCTCACTTTCCTCTTGAGGTTGCTGCTCCGTCGACTCTACGGTCGCGGAAGGTTTCTTGACTTTGACGAGTAGGCCGAGCTCGACCTCCGTCTTTAGGATGTGGTCCACGCATTGGTTCGTGTTCCACGCCCACACTACTGGTTTCTCAGCTCGGATGGGGCCGTCGGGATCTTGAGCGTACGCCTTGATGTGGTACTCGGGGCGAGCCAGCTTGTGCTGGACCCCCTCCTTGTCGATCTCAACGATGATCTGCCCGTTCTCATCCGTCTGGTGCCGGAGGACATCATCTCTTTCGAGAGTGGTCATGCCCTCCCACAACAGCTTCGGGTCTTGAAAGTTGGGTACGTTCTCGTACATCAGTTCATCCTTTTCTCCTTGTCGAAGTCCTTCCATCACCAGCTCTGGAAGCTCATGTAGGGCGCGCAGGTACCCCAAACCGAAGTTCTTATACATGCGCTCTCTGACACTTCTCTCCCTGGTGCCCGTGATCTCATCGAACTTGGGGCACTCTCTTGGTCTCTCCTCGGTGATGAGTCGTTCGGCGTCGAACCGCCCGTCTCGGCCGAAAAGGAGGGGGCAGCCTAGTGCTCTTTGGCAATGCAGGCAAATCCCACTCATCTACCGCCTCGTTGTACCAGGCTTGATCTGCTTCTCGTTTTCGGAGTAGCAGTCCAGTACCTGGAGGTCTTTGCACAGGTGGCAGTTCGGGCAGACCTTCTTGGGCATCTGCATCCGGATGTTGTTCCACCAGCGCTTCAACCACTCCGACATCTGTGTTCTCTTCTCGTCGAAGGGTATGGGTAGCTCTGCCGGTTGGAACGTCTCCAACGAGCTCATCAAGATCTCCCGAGGCATTCCACGAGAGGCCGGCAGCCCACACCACTTCGCAAGCAGAACCAGCTCAGAGTGGTTGAGCATGTTTAGGTCAATGTGGATGTCCGGGGTTCGTGCCATCAGCACCTCCTATTGGTGAAGAATCGTGACTCGTCATGCTCTACAGTCACGGAGACTTCCGCTCTCTGGTTGTCTGGGTCTTCTCTCTTCTCCTGGTGCCCGACGAAGATCTGGGAGTCGTCAGGGATGCCAATCGACTTAGACACGCAGTCCTGCAGAAACTTAATGCGGTTGTCGTAGTCGATCCGCTTATACCGAGTCACGGCCTTTCTTTCCCCACGCTTGTACTTCAGCTCGCCCTTGCGATGCTTGCCGTCCTTTGAGTCCTTGGCGTAGTGGACGTCTCGGTCCCAGTACTCAAACCAGCCTGGGTTCTCCAGGGAGTCGAAGTAGCACACGATGTCGAATCGGTAGATGAGCTCAGGCCCGATGGGGAAGGACATCACCCTTCCCATCTTGTTGACCACGACGTTCTTCACCCGCTCCTTGAACCGCTGTGCCACTTCGGTGAGAGCCACCTGCCCCCCACGTCGGCGCTGGTAGAGCGCGTTCGTGGAAGGAGGCAGCTCGGTCACCAGCTCAAGCCTAGCGCCGTGTGACGCGGGGGACTTGGACTCTGGGACGTCGAGGAGCGGGCTGGCCCTCTTCGGCTGCACCCTCCTCAGGTCCGTCTGGAGCAGGATCCTCGGTCGCACCACCATAGCTTGTGTCTCCTCCGAGGGCATCGTTGAATGCTCGCCCTCGATTGCCGAAGCCCTGCAACAGGAGCTCCTTGTGCATCTTCTCCTGCTGGATGGTGACCTCGCGGCTGATCACCTTCATGTCTTGGTTGGCTACGTCTCTCATGGCCTCGAGCATGTTGTAGAGGGCGTTGAGCTCCTCGTACCTGGCATTGGCCAGCACGTAGCGCTTGTCGGTCTTGGCCGCGTCTGTGACTGCAGTCTCGACCAGCTTCTTCCCTTCCTCATCTGGGAGCCGGTAGTGGTTCTTGAGATGGTTCAGGATGAAGTCGCGCTGTCGCGTGGCCTCCGATCGCTCTGCTGCAATCAGCATGAACTGGGTGGTGATGTATCCAAACCAGTTCGAGTAGAGGGAGTAGAGGGCGGAGAGTTGGTCGAGACTGAGCTTCCGAATGACCGTCGGTAGACGACCATCGAAGTAGTCTCCCTTCTTCAGATGAAGCACCACTCCCTCGTGGTCCTTCTCCAACCTGGGGCGCTCATAGTTCCCTACGCCTAGATCAGCAATCCGCTTCTTCACCTTGTCCGAAAAGGTGTAGGCGGTCATGCCATGATTCTCGTCCGAGACGAAGATCTCTTCGTTGTTACCATTCGACATGGTCGTCTTTGCCTCCTTTCTCTGGGCAACCGTGTTGGTACAGGCACCACTTGCAGTGCCAGCCTGGGTTTGCTGCTACGGCAGGACCCTTCTTGTACGCCGCGTCGATGACAGGAGTGACAACCTCCCGTTCCATCTCGTCCCACAGCGCCTGGTTGAACATGATGGCGTGCTCTTTGAACTCGCCAGCATTCTTGTTCATGTAGAAGATGAGAGCGAACGGCACGTCAGCCAGCTTCATGTAGAAGTGTGACTGACGTACGTGGTCCTCTTGGGGCTTTGCCTGGACCTTCTCCCACCCGTAGTTGCCACCCTCTTTGATGGATTTCATCTCGAGAATGAAACGGTAGTGGGCGAAGTCGAAGAGGCCGTCGGCGCTGCTCTTGATGTACCCGTCCTTGCTCTTGAGCGGAACCTCGAACTTGAATTGGTCCCCGTACATGTCCGAGAACCACTTCTGGTGAAGGTCATGCAGCATGGTGCCTACGTCCCAAGTCGTTTGCGACTTCTGGCTGTAGGCATCCACACCAGGCTTGACCTTGTTCGTGCATTCGAAGAAGAGCTTCAGCAGGCACACACCCTTCTTCGAAGCCGAAGACGGATGGATGCCTGGAGCTCGTACCTTGTTGCGCTTGAGGTGAGATACCACCTCGGTTGTGACCTCGTTGTCGGAGAGCCACCTCAAGTAGTTGCAGAGATCTTCTTCCACGGTGACCTGAGTCAGGTAGTGCTGCACCAGACTGTAGTTGTCCGTGATTGCCTGCTGCAGCTCACCGATCGTTCTGACCGTGTCCAGCATCAGGTCTCCTTCCCGACTCCACCATCAGAGTCTCATAGGCCCACTCGGGCATGATGACGTACCGCTTCGCCGGCGACTCCGACTGGAACTCCACGTCGAAGACCGGCATCTCTCCCGAGGCGGCCTGTATCTCCAGCTTCTTGAGGTCAGCCAGCTTCAGACTGTAGGAGGACGCCCGAGTGAACTTGCATTCCCCTCGGTATGCCCCTGGGTTTCTGACGTCCCCCTCCCATCCGTCTCTGGCTCCAGAGCCAGGCTGACGCCGACCTCCCTCTCTCACAGCCACTCTCCTCTCCTGCTTCTGGCTGCGGCGCTGGTTGTCGAGTGTTCGTTGACGAACAAACTCTCCCACCCGATAGAGGTCCTCTCCACAGGCAGGGCACGGGAATGGAAGGCCAGCACGCTTCTTCTTCCTGGTTTGGAAGACGAGGGTGTCGACCTCACACTCCGACCCGCACGACGTGCACCGTAGCTTCATCGGTACCTGATGGTGAGGCCAGAAGCTCGAAGGCACCCCTCTCGGAGCATGGACTCGAGCTCGGGGTCGTTGGCGACCTTCTCAGCCAAGGCCTCATCTCCCTGGGTTCTGGTGATGAGCTTGCCGTCTTGGTCCTTGATCGTGCGCCATGCACCACCGATCTCGATGATGCCCGTGGCCTTGGAGGCCTCGACCAGGTCCGTGACCTTGTCCGCGCCACCGATGATGGCCCCGCTTTGGACATCCTTCCAGAAGATCGGGTCGTGTACGTCCTCCCCTTCCTTCTTGAAGAAGTACCAGTTGACTTCGCCCTTGGCACCCTCGTGGCAGCCGGCCTTGCCCTTCTTGATGCCCCACTTCACGATCTTGCCGCTCTGGTCGGTGTGCTTCGTGTCCTTCCAGAGAGGCTCACCTGTTTTGAACTCGACGTTCACGAGCTGGGCATGCTCCCAGGACTTGGCACCTGCAGCCGCCCTGGTGGCTCCAGCAACCGGGCCACCAATCATGGCACGAACCTGGTTGATGCCCAGGATGGTGGTCTGCAGGAGGCTGCCGTCGGCCAGGTCGTTGATGTACTTCGGCTGCATCTTCGTCTGCCAGAGTGTGATGATGCCGGAGCTGCCACCGTAGTGCTTGTCACTGACCGACTTCTCGTCCTGTTCGGGCGTGAGCAACGAACCCAACGAGTCGACGATCATGAGCTGACACGTACTACCGAGCTGGTCTGCTACTTCGAGGGTGCTTTCCAACATGTCACCGCCAGTGGTGCCACCCAAGAAGAAGACCTGGCCAATCTGGTATCGCAGGTCGGCCTTCTCCTCTTCAGTGAAGGGGAGGAAGCCGTTGGACACCCGGATGTTCTCGTACTCCGAGATCTGCTGTTCCGAGTACGCCACGCAGAAGCCTGACATCCTCATGAACCCAATGTCGGCTCGAAGCTCGCTGATGCCGAGAGCGATGATGGCGTTGTTCCCGTAGTTCTTCTGAACCTGTCCGGCTACGCAGAAGCACAAGTGCGTCTTGCCGGAGGACCGGGCTCCGTACACCTGGGACGCTCCACCGGCAGGGAACCCCCCACCCAGTGCGAGATCCAAACCCAGGATGCCCGTGGGTCGACGCAGGAAGTACGGTGTCTTGTACTCCTTGGCGCTGCGAACCTGGACCTTGCCTCGGTATCTAGGGCTGCTGTTCATCATCTTGATGAACGCTTGCGTCCTCTCCGCAGCACTGATGCCGTCAGCAGACACTGGCTCCTGGACCGATGCCGACTTAGGCTGAACGGCCTTTGGGGATGAGTCTGATGACTTTGCCTTGGGCTGGGCCTTTTTGATCTTCACGTTTGGCATGTTCCTTCCTTTGGTCAAACCACTCCCACAACTTGCTGTGGGCGTCTTGGTAGTCCTTGAACGGCCCGAGGGGTGGCTCGTCGAGCTCTCCGACGAGGTAGACACCTCGATTGTTTTCGGTGGTCAATGGTAACGAGCCGAGGTAGTCGACCCGTGGGGAGCAGCACTTAGGGCAGTAACCACCCACGCTCCCTATGTCGGACCCCAGGAAATACACCTGGGGGTCGTAGATCAGTCCACAGTTTCTGCAGCCGTAGACCTTCGGCAACTCACCGCTTGGGGTTGTTGTCGGCAGGCTCAAGAGGCTCAGTGCCATGCACTGGGCACGAGCCAGCATCGTCGAGCTTGCGAGAACAAGTCGGGCAACGACTCGCCTCGCCAGCTTTCTCCGAAGCCTGCTTCGTCTTCTCGTCATCGAGCTGCACTCCGTACTTCGTCATACCGTCACTGTCTGACATTTTCGTTCTCCTGGCCCTGAATCTCCTGGACGGTAGGAAATGTAGCTTCCACCCGTCAGGGATAGGGCCTGAATAAGCCCCGGAGCCTGGGCGTCCCTTTGACTTCCGCCATCGGAACGTCCCCAGGCCACGGATCTTTACGTCCTCGCCCGAGTCTACGGCACGGATGATCTCTTCGATAGAGTCCAAGATGAACCCGCCGGCGACTGCATCTGGCATGCAATGCCGGCGGGCTATCTTTTTGATGATCTCTGCCAATGTCATTTCTCGGCCCAGCTAGCTGCGACCTTACCGTCAGCAGGAATCGGAACCAACAACGGGTCCTTGCCCTTCACGAAGGGGTGCTCCATGCACTCCAACACGATTGGCAGGGCTGCATCGGCGTTCTCTTCCGGCACCTGCAGGATGAGCTCGTCATGCACCTGGTTCAACATCTCAGCACCCATCAGGTTCAGCTCCTTGTTTCTCTCGATGCGCAACATGGCACCCTTGGTGATGTCGGCAGCAGAGCCTTGGATGGTGGTGTTGACTGCCTGTCTTTCCGCTTCAGACTTGAACCGATAGTTGGAGTGGTTGATGTCTTCCAGCCGTCGGTATCGACCACACAGGGTTCGAACGTAGCCGAACTTCTTCTCGTGGCCAGTTCTGGTAAGAGGCTGTGGTTGTCCAGGCCTCCAGCTCGCAGAGTCCTCAGACCCGAAGTCCCAATCGTACTTCAACCCGTCGTCGATCGGCTGGTTGTTGTCATCGACTGGACGGCTTCTCGGCTTCCGAACTTCTCCGTTGAAGGACTCGCTCCACTCCATGAGCTCTCGACACATCTCTGGTACCACCTGCATGTACTGGTGGACCCCAGGGAACGTCTCGAAATACGCCTGAATCTTCTCACCTGCGATTGACTGCCTCGCAACCAAGATGATTGCCTTCTCCGGGGTGAGCAGAGGGTTGTTCTTGATAGCTCGAGCAATTCGACCTGAAAGGGTACGGCCCTTCTTCTTGTCGAACAGAGTGGCCTCAAGCTCTTCCCTCTCCATCCGGGCGATCCTCTTGTCGATGTCGGCTTGAGGAATCTCAATCTGCTGCGCCACACGAGGCGGCCCAGCGCCGTAGATGATGCCGAAGCCGATGGCCTTGTTGTCCTGCCGCTGTAGCAGCAGCCACTTCTGCCTATCGGTCAGCTTGCTCTTGTCTACCTCCTTCTGTTTCTTCGCAGCAACAACCTCTTCGTAGGTGACTCCGGGCACCATGCGAGAGACCGTGAAGGAGTGCAGGTCCTTGCCCTCTTTGATGGCGCCAATCATGGCCTTGTCCCCAGACATGTGCGCCATGATCCTCATCTCCAACTGCTCGTAGTCGGCGATGATCAGCTTGTACCCAGGCTGGGCAACGAATGCCTTTCGGATTCCCCACTCGTCAGTGTCTGCCCGAGGGAAGTTCTGAGAGTTGGGAACGTCGGTGGAGAAGCGACCTGTGATAGTACCGAACTGGTTGAAGTTCGGGTGGATGCGCTGGTCTCCGTAGTACTCAGCCAGGTTGAGGAGCAACTGCAGATAGGTGCTCTTGGTCTTGCTGATGCTTCGATGACGCACGATCTTCTTGGCCAGAGGAACGCCAGACTCATTCAAGAGACTGAGCACCTCTTCATCGACAGAAGCCTTTCCTCCCTTGGTGAGCTTGACGGGGTTCAACCCCAATCCACCTTCGCTCTTTGGGCCAAAGAAGAAGCTCGTGAGCTGTACGGGAGACTTGACGCTGATGGGCCTGCCAGCCTGATTGTAGATCTCCTTCTCGATTGCCAGGATCTCAGCGTCGATGATTGGGATCTGGGCTCTCAGGTAGTCCAGATCCAGGTACATGCCTCGGCGCTCCATTCTCCAGAGCACCTCAGTCATCTCCCTCTCCATGTTGAGGAAGTAGTCCCACAACGTGTACCCCGGCTCGATGATGGTCTCGATCAGCCGGTCTCGCACCCACTCCACCGTCATGAGGTGGCAATAGGCGTCGTACGAGGCGTAGTCCGAGACCTGCTCTCCAAGCCCCTGGTCGACCAGGTCCATGAGAGAGTACTCGTACTCCTCGATCTTGCGTCCGTACTTGTCCCTGGATGGAAACAAGTCCTTGTACTTGGTCATGGCCAGGCCCATCCAATCATGGGCGCAGACCTTCAGACCTCTCGTACGTTTGTTGTCATCGTGCAGCCCGGCTAAGGCCAGTCCGTCGACGATGTTCGCATTCCAGATGTTGATGCCGCTGTTCCACGATACATGTGCATCGTACTTGGCGTTCCAGCACGCAAACCAGGCCTTCGGATTCTCCAACAGTGGAGCGAAGTACTGGAAGTGCTCGCCTCGGATGCAGAACCGATGAGACTCGCCTCGGTATC
>Ga0315268_10008784_pt1 | contig 10515 bp, 8 predicted proteins | sample C1_top_MG_FD_204535 | JGI IMG/M metagenome (GOLD analysis project Ga0315268, IMG submission 204535) | Sediment microbial communities from Yellowstone Lake, YNP, Wyoming, USA - C1_top | ecosystem: Environmental > Aquatic > Freshwater > Lake > Sediment | place: USA: Wyoming | collected 2017-08-01 | reverse complement strand
AGCCAACTCGTTGTCGCAGACATCACGGGGAAGGATGTGTCTTATTTCCTGGCCCACCTGGAAGGGCAGCGCCGGAACTCGATCCAAACCCGCAACTATCGTCTGGTTGCCATCCGGGGACTGTTCAACTTTATCGCGCTACAGGAGCCGGTGTTGATGGATCATTGCCGCCGGATCACCGCGATTCCATTCAAGCGGCAGCATGCGATCCCTGAGATTTGCTACCTTGAGAAGAACGAAGTCGAAGCCATGCTGAAGGCGACCGACCGGAACACATTCCTCGGACGACGGGATCATGCCATCCTCCTCTTCATGTACAACACCGGCGCACGTGCACAGGAAACGGCCGATGCGCGCGTGTCGTGGCTCAGCCTCGATCCGCCGCCCAAGGTGAATATCCTCGGGAAGGGGCGCAAGTGGCGCACCTGTCCCTTGTGGGAGGCGGTCGCCAAAGAGTTGCAGGCTCTGCTCTCGGAGCGACCGGCCACTGGGAGTGATGATCGCCACCTATTCGTCAACCGCTATGGCGACGCGATGACTCGGTTCGGTCTCTGGGGCATCATCCGCAAATATCGGGACCGGGCGGCCGAAACCGTCCCGGGTTTGAAGACCAAGCGGGTCACGCCGCACACGTTGCGCCACACGACCGCGATGCATCTGCTCCAGTCCGGAGTGGAGATCAACGTGATCCGCAGTTGGCTGGGACACGTGAACCTCGCCACGACCCATCGCTATGTGGAGATCGATCTGGCGATGAAGCGGAAGGCGTTGGCGTCCTGCGAGTTGATTGTCGCCGCTGACCGACAGAGCCGCTGGCGGTCGAACGCCGATCTCCTTTCCTGGTTGGAGTCCTTGTGAGCCTTACTCATAGACACCGTGCGTACGTTGTCGATGCTGTGTTACACGCCTTGGTCAGAAGAACGACTGAGGAAGCGTGTCCGTCTCCCCCGTGTCGCAACAGCTACCGAGGATAGGGGTGCCGCCGAGACCGCCGCATCCTTCTTCAGTACGTCCTCTCATATTCCCCCTTCCCAAGTCGTTCGAGTTTATGGAATCCGGCGCTCTTCGCTCGGTCATCGAATCCGCTTCTCGATCGGCCCACGGCGGGAGCGGTGATCACCTTCGTTACGGGCATTCCGCACCTCGGACAACTTTTGAGGGGGTCGTCGGATATGTGCTGAATGACCTCGAACACGTCAACACAGTGCGGACATGACCGACTGCGTTCCTGGGCTTGGTATTCGTATATTGGCATACTCAATCCTTTCCTCCGATCCCGTGCCGCAGGCTTCTTCAGCATCTTTCTGGAGGCCAACCCCTATGCCGGTCGACTCTAACAAGGGTTCGCCAAGGCCAGCTTCCCTCCCGATGATGATCGTGAGTTCGGTCAAAAGCTTCTCGACATCATTTGGACTCGATGCGGCGAGAGCCGCTTTTGCTGTTGCCTCAAGCCGATCGCACTCCGCGTTGCGGAGGAACTGACGAACGCGTGCGACCCGGGTCGGACTCATACTGAAATGCCGGAAGCCCATGCCAAGCAGCAAACCGGCGGTCGCAGGGTCACCTGCCGCCTCTCCACAGATGGACGCCTCTTTCCTCGTCTTGCGGGCTTGGGCGACAACGTGCCGGACCGCCTTCAAAACCGCGGGGTGCAGGATGGAAAAATACCCCACCATTCCCGTCGCTTCCCGATCAACCGCGAGAATGAACTGCGTCAGGTCGTTCGTGCCTACACTGACGAAATCAGCCAGCGCGAGGATGTCGTCAACACTGAAGACGGCGGCAGGGGTCTCGATCATCGCGCCAACCGGCGGGACAGGCACTCCCTCTTCTTTTGCCAGTGTGTGCACAATGTCCAGCGCTTCCTGCAGGTCGTCGGCTCCCAGGACCATCGGAAATAGGATTCGGATGTCCGCTCTCCGGCTCGCACGCAACATGCCGCGCAGTTGCGTACGCAAGAGCCGTTGTTCGGACAGGGAAAACCGCAACCCTCGGAGACCCATGCCGGGGTTGGCCTCGTTGGCCGGAGACAGGAACGCGGGCCACTTGTCGCCGCCGAGATCGAGCGTGCGCAACACAATCGGCTTCTTGCCCGCGACCTCGCCGATGGATCGGTACGTCTTCTCGTGCGTGTGTACATCCGGCGGCGACGCGACATTCAAGAAGAGAAACTCGGTGCGAACGAGGCCAGCGCCCTCAAGACCGTGTCTGGGCACCTCGCTGGCATCCTCCACCCGCCCAATGTTCGCGTAAAAGTGCATCGTCACATTGTCCCTTGTGGTACAGGGGGACAACTCCTCGGCCCGTGCCGATGCGCTCGCCGCTTCGTACCGGCGCCTTGCGGCTTCGAACTCCCCGGCGCTCCCGTCGGGTACACTGATCGTAACGGCGCCCTTTTCGCCATCCACAAGAACCCAGTCGTTGGGCCGGATGTGTTTCATCACCCGCCGAACTCGCGTGACCGACGGTACGCCGAGCGCTCTCGCCAGAATGGCCGCATGCGAGGAAGGCCCTCCGAGTTCCGTCACGATAGCCGCGACATGTTGCCGGTCCATTTCAACAGTGTCTGAAGGCAGGAGTTCATGCGCGACTATGACGCTCCGATCCGGAAGGGATGCGAGGCTAGCGGATGGATGACCGCGTTGGATCGCCAGGTGTTTCAAAACGCGCTGCCCGATGTCGCGCATATCCTGAGCCCGCTCACGAAGATACTCGTTCTCGAGGTCGAGTAGCAGCCTCTCCAGATCCCGGGTGGCCATGTGAACAGCGTGTTCGACGTTCATCAGATCCCGCGAAATCCTGGCCTTGCAGTTGTTAACGAAGTCAGGGTCTCTGAGCAGCGCCAGATGCGCGTGGAAGATATTGGCCTCCTTGTCGCCCAATTGGGAGGCGACGCGCTCGCGGAAAGATTCCAGTTCCTTGGTGGACTTCTCCAGGGCTTGCTCAAGACGACAGACCTCAGTTTCAACCTGGGTCCTATGGATTCTGTACCTGGGCAGTCTTCGGATGCCGTCCCTGCAATAGACGTACGCCGCACCCTCCCCGTAGCCTGGGGCCAGACTAACCCCGGTGTAGGTTCGCGCGTGGTGTTTGTGCTCAGTCATAGTGTATTCGACACAATCATCAGTAGAAGCAAACTGACCAGCAGCGCCAGAATGATCCAGTGTGTGGGCGGCACACCTCTGGTCAGCAGGCGACGCCACACCGTGTCCACAGATGTCAGAGCATGCATGGAGGCCTGCCCTTTCTTCGGCGTTGACCTCTGGCAAAGCGCCGAACAACCTTTGCCAGTTCTTCCGGGCCGCTGTCTTTCAAAACGTAGGCGCAGGCTCCCGCCTGCCTCGCCGCCTGACGCTGTTTTGGGTTATCGGACAGCGTGAACATCACCACCGCCGTGTTCGGGCGATCCAACTTGATCTGCCGGGTTGCCTCGATCCCGCTCACGCCCGGCATTCGAATGTCCATGATTACGACATCCGGTCGGTGTTTCCGCGCTACTTCCACTCCCGTCTTGCCGTCGCCGGCTTCAAGGAACTCGCAGCTCGGAAGTCGCTGTTGGAGGAAATTCCTCACCGCTCCGCGCATCAGATCGGAATCATCGACCAGTAGGATCCGCTTCTTCACTGCCTTCCACCTCTGTGCGCGACTTTGTTCGCTACATAGTTTCCTCGCTTGGATGTTCCCGCCATCGGGCACTCGCCCGGGACGCGCTACGGCCGGGGCAACGGCGGAGAACGCAACGCTCTGATGCGCGCGTTCTCGCGCCGCCCCGGAGCCAAACGCCGCTGTTCAGCGGGGATAAAACGCGGCTCAGTAATCTTCGGCCGCGTCCCCTCCGTACTCGCCGCCGGCCCCTCCGCCTCCGGCAGGCTTCTTCTCCTTCTCAGGGATCTCGGTCACCATGCATTCGGTCGTCAGGAGTAGACCGGCGATGCTGGCGGCGTTTTGCAGCGCCGTACGGACCACCTTGGCCGGATCGAGAACGCCGTCCTTGATCAAGTCCGCGTACTCGCGTGTCGACACATTGAACCCGTAGCTGCCCTTATGCTTCTTCACTTCCTCGACCACCACGGCGCCGTTCAGGCCCGCATTCTCGACCAGTTGCTTGACCGGATCTTCCAACGCCCTCCGAACGATATCCACGCCGACTTTTTCGTCTCCCTCGGCCTTTGCCTCATCGAGGGCCGATTGCGCGCGAAGCAGCGTGACCCCGCCGCCGGCGACCACGCCTTCCTCGACGGCGGCCCGCGTCGCATGCATCGCGTCTTCCACCCTCGCCTTCTTCTCCTTCATCTCGGCTTCGGTCGCCGCGCCTACTTTGATGACCGCCACGCCGCCGGCCAGTTTCGCTAAGCGCTCCTGGAGCTTTTCGCGGTCGTAGTCGGAGGTCGTTTCCTCGATCTGCTTCTTGATCTGCGACACGCGCCCCTGGATGGTCGACGTCTTGCCCGCGCCCTCGATAATGGTTGTGTTTTCCTTGTCCACGGTAACGCGCTTGGCGCGACCCAGGTCTTCCAGCTTCACCTTCTCGAGCTTGATTCCGAGGTCTTCCGTGAGACACTTGCCGCCGGTCAGGATGGCGATGTCCTCCAGCATCGCTTTGCGCCGGTCACCGTAGCCGGGGGCCTTCACCGCGCAACACTGCATGGTGCCGCGCAGTTTGTTGACCACCAGCGTTGCCAGGGCCTCGCCCTCCACCTCCTCGGCAATGACCAGCAAGGGCTTGCCGGTCTTCGCGACGTTCTGCAGCAGAGGCAGGAAGTCATTCAGATTCGATATCTTCTTCTCGTGAATCAGAATGTAGACGTCTTCCAGGACGCACTCCATGGCCTCGTTGTCCGTCACGAAGTATGGCGACGAGTACCCTTTGTCAAACTGCATGCCCTCGACCACATCGAGCGTGGTCTCGATGCTCTTGGCTTCTTCGACGGTGATCGTTCCGTCCTTGCCGACCTTGTCCATGGCGTCGGCGATGATCTCGCCGATCGTCTTGTCGCCGTTAGCCGAAATCGTCGCCACCTGCGCGATCTCGGCGTGCTCCTTTACCTTCTTGCTCTGCTTGCCGATATCGGCGATGACCAAGTCGACCGCCTTATCAATGCCCCGCTTCAGACTCATGGGGTTCGCGCCCGCCGTCACGTTCTTGAGCCCGTGCCGGTAGATGGTCTCAGCCAGCAAAGTCGCCGTTGTCGTGCCGTCGCCGGCCACATCGCTGGTCTTGCTGGCGACCTGCCGCACCATCTGCGCGCCCATGTTCTCGAACGGGTCCCGCAGATCGATCTCCTTGGCCACCGTCACCCCGTCTTTTGTGACGGTGGGGGATCCCCACTTCTTGTCGAGAATCACGTTGCGCCCCGCCGGTCCCAGCGTTGTCTTGACGGCTCTCGACAGTTTCTCGACGCCCGCCAAGATCGCCTCCCGAGCCTTTGCGTCATACTTCAGTTGTTTGCCTTTGTCTGCCATGATCGTGTCTCCATCCAGAGCGTGCCGTAGGTATGTTGAGTGCCGCGCAACTCCGGCGCGGGCGCTCTGGGAACCTCCCGCCTGCCGGGTTGCGCGTGAACGCCTAAGTCTCGATTACACCCAGGATTTCGTCCTCCCGGACGATCTGGTATTTCACGTCGTCGATCTTGATTTCCGTGCCGCCATACTTCGGCATCAGAATCATGTCGTCCTTTTTCACGGATATCGGGATGACCTTGCCGTCGTCATCGAGCTTGCCGGGACCGACGGCAATCACCTTGCCCTGCTGCGGCTTCTCTTTGGCCGTGTCCGGAATGATAATGCCGCCTTTTTTCACCTCTTGTTCTTCGAGTGGCTCCACCAGCACTCGATCCGCCAACGGTCTGATGTTCATACTTCCTGTTCCTCCTTTGTTTGTCCTTGTGTACTGCCACAGTTCCGATCTGCACCGTGAGGTTGATCCGTCCCCCCTTGGGGCGGGCCTGTGTTTGCCGCCTCTCCGGTGGGCCCTTTGTCGGGCGAGTTGTCCGCCGACTCCGGTTTTGTCTTCGCGCCGGAGCCATCCCCGCCGGCCGGGGCGCGCGGGCCGCTCGATACGACTACCTGCGCCGCTCTCAGGACCTTCCGGCCCAAGCGGTAGCCGCGTCGGGTTTCGGCAACGATCATATTCTCAGGGTGTTCTTCAGAGGTGACATGCGAGACGCATTCGTGCGTGTGCGGGTCAAACGCCGATCTTTCCCGCGCCTCGATGCGCGAAAGCCCTTCCTCAGTCAGAACCGCCGAAAGTTGGTCGTATACGAATTGAAATCCCGCGACGATCTGTCCATCCATGCGGTTGATGTGCGCGCTGTTCAACCCGAGTTCAAAGTGATCGAGAACCGGTAACAGGCGACTGAGCAAAGCTTCCTTGCTTTCTTCGGCAATCTGACTGCCGTGTCTGTGCATCCGCTTTCTGTAGTTTGCGAAGTCGGCCGTGAGGCGCAGCAATTGTTCGCGGAGCCTATCTGCTTCCGACGGTTGTTTCTCGTCGCCTTCCTTTGCCCCCTCGGCTGCTTGCGGACTTGAAGGCGGCGCGTCGGGCGCAGTCATCGTGTGGGTGGCAGACGATTCTCTGCCGGTGCCCGATCCGTCGGAAGACGGCGCACCCCGGGGGCGAGTCTCGTCTGCGGGCAACCCCGCTGATCCTCTTGGGCAATCCTCAATGGTCGGTGGCTGTACGTTCGGTTCAGACATGGTCTACTTCTCGCTCGGTTTGTCGGCGACCCCCGCGTCGCCACGCTCAACGACGTTCATCAGATGGCGTGCATAAGCCGCCGTCTGAGCTGTTGATGGCTTGAGTCGAGATGTTTCCTCCTCGGTCTGTGCCAGCAGTGTCCGCAACCGCCCGCGAACGCGTGCGATCGTCGAGTCCACGTCCGCTCGACCGCATTGGAACGCCTGCGCGATATTCTCGGCGTCCATCCCCTCCAAAAAATGCAACTCGAAGGTCTCACGTTCCGGTTTTGGCCAGCCCCGCGCCATGCGGCGAAGCATGGCCACCAATTCCGCCTTCTCGATCTGGGAGTCCGGAGGCTCCGCCTGGTTGTCGGGAATCGTGTCGGCCAGCGTGAGTTTCTCGGGATCCAGCCGGCTCTGCAGCAGGTTAAGAGCGAATTCCTCCGGCTCCAGGGCCTCGTCGTCACTGGGCGCCGGCGATACGTCGAGGTCAACGGGAACGGCCAGGCTTTTCTCTTCCGCATAGCGCCGAACGGCCTTTCGCGTTTCTCGAAAGGCGAGCGCCGAACACCACGCGCGATAGTCCATCTTCTGCGGCTTCATCGCCGGGTGTCGCAAGACATCCTCCGCAACCCGGTCGACGACATCTCTCGCTTCTATCGCCCCGTGGGGGATCGTTCCGCTAAAGACATATTCCTCAATCTGACGATTCACGAAGCCAAGCAGCCTTTCGTAGTCCTTTTTCAGGACTTCGACAACGGCATCCGCATGCGTCTTTGGGCCCTCTTCTTCCGGCAAGGGCGCAACCGAGAAGGCGGAGTCGCGTTCGGGCATTTTTTCACCCCGACGGTGCTTCCACGTGTAGTCCTGACGGTACCTGGCCTTAAGCCGTTCCAGTCGCCGAGCAAGTGTGTCTGCACAGTCATCCATGGCTCCGGTCAGACTCTTGGCTTCCTTTTCCACGTGCAACATGTCTGATGGTACGCGAAGATTGAACGTGATGCGCCAGGTCTTGTCGTGCGCCCGCGAGTCCAGAATGACCTGCAAATGAACCGCGTCCTGCGGGAAGTGCGACAGCAGCTTTGCCAGTTTCGATATCTTGGGTCGGAGTCTGGCCGCGATTGTGTCGTGGTCCTCCCCAGTCCGGTTCACGACATTCCAGGTAATGGCCGGCGCAGTCATGTCTAGTTCACCGTTATCACGCTGTTCATAGATCCGTAGCCATTCGGCGCCCATGCGCAGCATTTCGGATCGCTACGCCATTCCCCGTTGACGACGAATCTGTACTCGTGCCGGCCCGACCACAGCGTTACGGTTGTTGCGTACTTGCCGCTGCGGGGCTTGGCCTTCATCGGGTTCCTTTCGGGGTTCCAGTCATTGAACGTGCCTGCGACCGAGACCTTGCTTCCGGGTTCCGCCTCCAATTCGAATCGGACCTTCTTGCCTGTTGTCTTCTTCATCGCCACTTTGATCACTGTCCATCTACTACTGACGACCGCGTACAGACCAGACTCCCCACAACATCCAGCACCGCCCGCAAGAGGTCTCGCTACTTGGGTTGCAGGACCACGAACAGGCTTGCGTCTTGACGCCTGACCAGAAACAGCACGTTGCCTTTGCCCTTGGGCAATAGACGATCGAGATCCTCAACGTTCGCCACGGGTTGCCGCGCGGTTTCGACAATGACATCGCCTTTCTGCAGCCCGGCGAGGGAGGCGGCGCTGCCTTCGGTGACGTCCGTAATGACAACCCCGTTTTCGGCTCGCACCCCAAGTTGCCTGGCCAGATCGGGCGTCAGCGTTTGCACGCTCAAGCCGAGGTTAGAGAGCATCGTCGCGCCCTCTTCCGGCGGCGCGGCGGCGGCCGCTTCCCCGATTTGAGTGGCGATGGTGGCACTAACCGTCTGCTTTCCACCGTCCCGCACGATGTCGATCTTTACCTTCGCGCCCGGCGCCGTTCCGGATACGAGGTTGCGGAGGTTGCCGGAGTCTTCCACGTCCCGGCCGTCGTAGCGGACGATCACATCACCAGCTTTGATGCCGGCGGCTTCGGCCGGCGAATCCTTGTTGACTTGCGCCACCAGAGCGCCTTTGGGTTCGCTGAGTTTGAACTGCGTCGCGAGGTCCTTGGAGACGTTCTGGATCATGACGCCCAACTGGCCGCGTACGACCTTCTCCCCTTTAATCAACTTCGGCAGCATCGTCTTGATCATGGCGCTCGGGATCGCGAACCCGACGCCGGCAAACTGGCCGATGCCCGTAGCGATGGCGCTGTTCATGCCAATGACCTCGCCGCGCATGTTGACAAGCGGCCCCCCGGAGTTGCCGGGATTGATCGGTGTGTCGGTTTGGAGGAAGTCCTCGTAGTCGGCAACACCCACTCCGGAGCGACCCGTAGCGCTGATGATGCCCTCGGTGACGGTTTGGGCCAAGCCGAACGGTGCGCCGATCGCCATAACAAGGTCGCCGACGTGTAGCGCATCGGAATCGCCCAGCGTGATAGCCGGCAAGTCATCGGGTATGCGCCCCTTAATCCGGACAACGGCCACGTCGGTCTTCGGATCGACACCAACAACTTCCGCCTCGAATTGACGCTTATCCGCCAGTTGCACCTTCAGATCATCCGTGTCGCGCACGACGTGGTAGTTGGTGAGAATGTGGCCTTCTTTGTCGAGTACCATGCCGGACCCCATACCGTGTTGCTCGCCGCGAAATTCGCGCGGGCCGGGTTGACGATCTTGCGGGATCGGGAACTGATTCCCGAAGAATTGCCGGAAGACGTCGTCACCGAACGGGAATGCGAATTGAGGCAGGTTCAACTTCACGGTCTTCTCAGTATACACGCTGACCACGCACGGTCGGATGTGCGCCGCGACCATTGCGAATGCTTTACCCAGTTGTTCTGCCGGCGCGATGACACTCGGATCGATCGGCCCCGGTTTCAGTTCGCTTCCCATCCCCGCGCCGATCGTCGTCGGCGATCCGACGGCGCCAAGCACTACTACTCCCAACACCGCGCCAATGGCACGCACTCTGTTCGATGCTCTCATGGACTAGCTCCTTTCCTATTCGTCTCTACGGCCGCCGATCAGACCCGCACGCCACAGGTAGTAGAGCAGGGTCAACAACGCGCCCACAGCGGCTGCCACATACGTCAGGAATGCGGCGTTCAGCACCTTGCCGGCGTCTTCCTGCTCATGGGGACTGACAATGCCTGACGCCACCATCAAGCGACGGGCGCGTGAGCTGGCATCCCACTCCACGGGCAGCGTGACCATCGAAAACACAACACCCAATGAGAAAAGACCGATACCGAAATAGATGAGCGACGGGTGCTGAAGCATGAATCCCAGCATCAGGATAACGTAGGAGAGGTAGCTCCCAAACTGTGTAGCCGGAACCAGCGCAGTGCGCAGCCCTAGCCACATGTAGCCGGTTGCATGTTGCAGCGCATGCCCCGCCTCATGGCAAGCCACCCCAACGGCTGACAAGGACGAGGAGCGATACACCTCTGGCGAAAGGCGCAGTGTCCGGCTGGACGGGTCGTAGTGGTCGGACAGGAAGCCCCCGACTTCTTCCACCGGCACGCTTCGCAACCCTTGCTGGTCGAGCAACGCGCGCGCTGCTTCGGCGCCGGTCATGCCCGAATACGGCTCAACCTGCGAGTAGCGCGCGAACCGCGACTTTATCAGAACGGTTGCGTAGAGGGAGAGCAGCAACGCCGGCAGCGCAAACAAGATGTATATTGGATCGAAGAACATGTCACCCTTTCTGTCTCGTTCGGTCGTCCGGTCGCGCCGGGCGATCAGGGGGGCCGCCACCCCCCGCCCCCCCCAAG
>Ga0315268_10008783_pt1 | contig 10516 bp, 9 predicted proteins | sample C1_top_MG_FD_204535 | JGI IMG/M metagenome (GOLD analysis project Ga0315268, IMG submission 204535) | Sediment microbial communities from Yellowstone Lake, YNP, Wyoming, USA - C1_top | ecosystem: Environmental > Aquatic > Freshwater > Lake > Sediment | place: USA: Wyoming | collected 2017-08-01 | reverse complement strand
TCATTTCCCGCTGGGCAAAATATGGCGTAGTATAGCACAATCGCAACAATCTGCGAAGCGCATCCTTTGGATAGAATGCGTCAGCGTGCTATAATTCTGGCCTCATTGTTCCCTCCCCGAAGGCGGTGGCTCAGTTAGGCGCGCAAGGGTCGCTTGCGGCGGGCAAGGGGGATCCGACGGACAGCAGGATGCTCACAGCGGCCACGGGCAGAGGCAAGACGACTCCGGAAGCCACTAGGGATCGGAACCCTCGGCGATACCTCGCGCCGCGGCGATCCGGGCAACCAATGATGCGCTACCTGAACTGTGCTCCCTTCTACCTTTCCTCTGTGCTCCGTCAGACCATTGAGCTTCAGGCAAATGAGTGAGACGAGGGTGCCGGAGGCTGAATCACTGAGGGCTGTACCTATCTTTTCTGGCTGCTCATCCACGGAGTTGGTCGCAGTCGCTGCCTCCCTAGAGGAGGCGGCTGTGCCAATGGGCATGGTGATCTTCCGCGAAGGCGATGCCGGAGACTACATGTATCTTGTCGCCTCCGGGCAGGTGAGAATCGTCTCGGATGTGGAGACCGAGAAGGTCATCTTCGCACACCTGGGGCCGGGCGAGTTCTTTGGTGAGATGGCATTGATGACAGGGGCTCCGCGATCCGCGGCAGCCATGGCCACCACGGACGTGCGGCTTTGGCGTCTGAGCAAGGAGAAGTTCGACCTGATCGTTGGGAGATACCCCCAGGTGAGCCTCGAGATCAGTCGGGTCCTTGGCGAGCGCGTGGGCCGAGGCAACCTCCATCGCTTTCAGAACGAGGCTTTTGCCGTGCTGAGCCTGACGCCTGAGCGTGATGAATTCGCCATTGGTCGCTGGTCGGAAAACGATCTCGTCCTCCCCGACCCGCACGTGGCCGGAGTGCATGCGCGCATCAGGCGTATCAATAATCGCTGGCTGATTCACGACGAAGATTCGGCGAGCGGCACTTACGTGAACCGCCAGCGCATTCGAGTGGCTGAGCTTCAGGATGGCGACGAAATTGTGATCGGCACGCACAGAGTCTTCTTGGATGGCCTAACCATCAAGAGCTTCGTGGGCCGCGAGGGTGTCCGCATAGATGCGCTGGAGCTGGCAAGGGTTCTGCCAAACGGTAGGCGTATCCTGGACAACGTCTCGTTGTGCGTCTACCCCGGGGAGCTAGTGGCGATCGTGGGTGGGAGCGGCACAGGCAAGACCTCGCTTCTGCACGCGCTTAATGGCTTCTTCCCGGCCAGCAGCGGCGATGTCTGCTACAACGGCGTGAGTCTGTATGAGAACCTTGGCCTCTTCCGCTCTATGATCGGCTATGTGCCACAGGATGACATTGTCCATGGAGAGCTTACCGTGGAGCGCACGCTCTACTACGGGGCCAGACTGCGGCTGCCGAAGGACACGCGGCCCGAAGAGATCAGCCGGCGCACCGAGGATGTGCTCGCCGCTGTCGGCCTCACGCAGCACCGCCAAACGGAGGTCAGACGTCTGAGCGGCGGCGAGCGCAAGCGCGTCAGTGTTGCGCTGGAGCTATTGGGCCGCCCGCGCGCTCTGTGCTTGGATGAGCCCACTTCTGGGCTAGACCCGGCGCTGGAAGGCCGGATGATGGGTCTGTTCCGTGATTTGACCGAGACCGGCACCACCGTCTTGGTGTCGACTCACGTTACCCAAAACCTCCGCGGTTGCGATAAGGTCGCCTGGATGGCCCCCGGCGGACGCCTGGTCTTCTTCGGCTCCCCGGCAGAAGCGCTGAGGCACTTCGGCGTACAGGACTTTGGCGAAGTATACAGCCTACTGGGCACGCCGGAAGAGCGAGAGCGCTGGTCTTCCGCCTTTCTGGATTCCCCCGCCTATAGGACCAATGTCGAGGAGCGCCTACAGTCCCATCCGGCAGCGGTGGAGACGAAAGAGTTGCCTGAGGCGACATCGGCGGCGCAGAAGCCCGGCATGGTGAGGCAGCTGTTCTGGCTGACTATGCGCTACGCGGAGGTGCTGAGGCGGGATGTGCCGAACCTGGCGCTCCTGCTTCTCCAGGCCCCCGCCATCGGCCTTGCGCTCTTGTTCCTGTTCTCCAAGGGTACCTTCGCCATCACATCCGCAGAAGGTGGTAACGCACCAGATGCCCTAGCGGCCCTTCAAATCGTTACGGCCTCTGCTATCTTCCTCGGCGCCTCTAACGCCGCCCGTGAACTGACGAAAGAGTCGGCCGTTTATGCGCGCGAGCGTCTCGTGGGCCTGGGCGTTGTGCCGTATGTGACGTCGAAGGTTCTCGTCCTCTCGCTCCTCTGCCTCTTACAGTCCGCGGTGCTCGTCGGCATCTTCGCCGCTGGAATGAATCTTCCCGCTTCCAACTGGGAGCTCTACTCCAAGCTTCTGGCTGCGATCTTCCTCACAGAGCTGGCTGGCCTGAGCATGGGCTTGTTGGTCTCGGCCCTATCCTCTAATTCGGATCGGGCCATGACCGTCGTTCCCATCCTGCTAATACCGCAGCTGATCTTCGCCGGGGCAGGAGTGCCTCTGGATCGTATGTTGGCCCCCGCGAAGATCATCTCACTCTTTATGATCAGCCGGTGGGCACTCCAGCTCGCCGGCAGCATTACTCACCTGGGCGAGCGGTTCACCGCTCAGTTGCCTCCCGCGTTTGCGGAACCCTACCGACACCAGTTTGATATCGCCATTTGGCTACCTTGGGCCGTCCTCGCTGCCTTCGTCGTCGTCATGCTCGGCGCAGCCGCAATCGTACAGAAGCAGAAAGACGTGCTCTAGGGTTGGGCACCGGGCGCGCAAATCCGGCTGGTACTCGGGGTCAACTACAGGAGCCACGCGCAAACGCCCGGCCCCCAGCGGCTGCTGGTGCGCCGGCAGGTCGAGTAGCAGCGGCCACGAGGTGAAGTCCCTGGGCGATGGCTTCATGGTGGCCTTCGCCTCGGCGCGAAAGGCCGTGGCCTACACGGTCGGCATCCAGAGGGCGCCGGAGCCGCGCAACCGTCAGCACTCCGACCAGCAGGTGCGGGTGCGCATCGGCTTGAACACGGGGAGCGGCCATCCAGGAGGAGGCTGACCTGTTCGGGGAGGCGGTGAACGCCGCCGCCCGCATCGCTAACAAGGCCAAGCGCGGCCAGATCCTGCTCTCCGAAACCGTGCGGGGTGTCCTGGCCGGGCCACGGATGCCGAGCTGGCCGACCGTCGCCGCTTCCGGCTCAAGGGGTTCCCCGAACGCTGGCGTCTCTACGAGGTCGCCTAGCAGGAGGCGGGAGCACCTATGGCCGTATGGTAGAGGGCGCCGGGGGCCGAGCCACTTCACCTCATGCCCGCCGTGGGCCTCAGCAGCCTCTCGGAGCAACCGGTGGTGCGCCTTAAAGATACGCTGCGCCTGCTCGTCGCCGGCCCGTTGCAGCAACTCGGTGGAGCTTACCAGGTCGGTGAAGAGGATGGTAACGGTCTCAGCTCTGGTCGCCATGATCAGACCAATTGTAGCACAGATGTACAACGCGTCACGGGGGTGATCTGAGGAACGCCTGGCGGAAGGCTCCCCCGGTTCAGGCCTGTGCTACGTCTGCCACAATGAGTGGATCGAACATCGCGAGTGGCAGTTGCCGTCTATTCGCTGGACGGGTGAATGCTCGACAACTGTGAAGGTTCTGCTTCGGGGTGCCGCCTCTGGCAGTCAGCGCTGAGGCCGGGACGTTTGGGAAGCAGAGGGTCACGGGCTCAAGCCCCTTCTGCCTCACCGAAGAACAAGAATAGAACTCGTTCTAGGTCACCGAGGCGCCTTTTGCAGCGCGTAGCCCCACCCGACAGCTTGGTTCCATCCAGAGTCATAAATGACAACTATTGGGGGTACCACCCAAACTGTCAAGCAGGTGCCGCGCGACGAGGCTGGCGCCCGGACTTCTAGAGACGGCGGATCGTCTCCAGGACGGTATGGCTGGCCAGGCGAGTCATCATTTGCCCAGCGGCCAGTACAGCGCCGGTGGTGGCAACGGCGACCAGCGCCAGGTACAGCCAGGGAACGGACACGTGCTGGGGGGGTGGGTCGAATACCTGCGTCAGCAGCTTGACCAGCATTTGGGCGACGCCCCAGCCCAGCACCACGCCGGCCACGCCCCCACCAACCAGCATGACCATGGCCTCGCTCCAGACAAAGGCGCCCAACTGACGAGGCCGCGCCCCCAGGGCGACGGCGATGGCCAGCGTGCGCCGCCTTTCCTCCAGCCCCAAAGCCAGGACCAGACCTGCTCCGCCAGCCGCTAGCGCTGCCGCCCAGGACATCTCGATCCGCGTGAGTCCATGGAGGCTCACGGCGGTGAGGCTAGAACTTGCGCTTTGGCGTGCCTCCTCGATGTCGCGTACCGTTGCGCCAGAGCTCCCGCCAAGCAACTGGCGTACCGCCTCTGCTACCGCCGAGGGCGGCTTGTTCGTGCGGATAAGGATCGTTTCCACGGAAGACGATTGCGTCTGTTCGGCGACATAGCTGGAATTTGCTAGCAGAAATGAATCGGTGGGCGCCGTCGGGAATTCGCGAACGACTCCCAGGTAATGAAACGGCACCGCGTGATACTGGTGATCCGAGGCGCTCTGTAGGCGCAGGCGAATCACATCGCCCGGCTGCAACTGAAAATCACGGACTGTCTCTGCTGACACGAGGAGGCCATCAGGGGTGCTGCTGAGCGCGGTGAGTGCTTCTTTGGCGCTCTCGCTGGCGAAGAACGCGTCGGAGAGGGTGGTCGCGTGAGCGAGGCCGTCTGCACGGATGCCGTACAGGTCCTGCAGATCGGAACCGAGATAGGCGAAGCGATGCTGCATCGGCTCGGCGCTGTCGACGCCAGCCAATCGCCGAATAGCGGGTAGACGCTCGCCCAGATTAGCCGCCGCCGGACCGGTTACGGTGACATCCGCTCCGTTTGTCAGTTCTGCATCGACGCGCGATTGCGCCCCATAGGTCGAATTGAAGATGGCGGTGGAGGTAGCAAAGGCGACGGCCAGGGCAACCATGACCAGGCCAGTGGCGATGAGCAGTCGCTGGCGACTAAGGGAGGCGCTGATTAGCGAGGACAGCCGCCCGGCAACCGGCTTGATCAGGGAGCTAACGATCCTGCCACCACGGGTCAGCCAGAGCCGCGTCAACCGCATCACCAGTAGAGCGGCGCCAACCCATAAGAACAAGGGGGCCAGGAAGGCGGAATAGGAGACAGACACGCGCGGCACGCCCTCAGGCGCCACCACTACCTGATAGCCGCCGCGGGCAGTCAGCCAGTAGACCAAGCCAGACAGGGCCAGGAACAGGAAGTCCAGCCCCAGGCGCTCCCAGGGAAGAGGCCGATCCCGCTCCGCGGTCAGCCTTGACTTCACGAAGCTCAAGCCCGACGCTTCTCTCCCGGCCGGTAGGAACACCATCAGGAAGGCGAGGGCCAAACCAGCCAGGGCTGCCAGGCCACCCCAAGTCAGAGTAGCAAGCTGACCGTTGCCGAAGCCCCAGCCGCCGAACGTTGCCCTGACCGCCAGACTGGCCAGGCCCAGGCCCAGGGCGGTACCGCTCAGCCCGATGAACGCCGCCTCGACTGATGCCAGCCTGAGGATCGTAGCGATGGAGGCGCCACGCAACTGCAGGAGAGCCTGTTGGCGCCTCCTCCCCACACTCCCCGAGCCGACGAGCACTGCCGTGAACAATCCGGCCAGAGCGGCGCCCGGAAGACCTAGGAAAAGGAACAGCACCTCCGCATAAAGGGCGTCTGAGCGCGCCGCGTCCAGCCTTGCGGCCAGGTTGTTCCCCACCAAGACCCCGCCAGCCAGCCTCGCCTCGCAATTGCGCGCCAGTCGCTCCACCGTGGTGAAGGCGCTGGCCGGATCTGAGGGGAGGTTGTGGACCAGCGAGACGTGCAACTGAGTGTGTAGGGCGTCCGGCGCAACCGCGGCAACCGGGGTGAAGAGCTGCTGCCATCGCTCCAGGGGCATCAGGAGGACGTTGTCCGGGGGCGCCTGGGGGCCGGAGCCCGCTGGCGCGCCGACCACTTGAAACAGGGAGTCGGCCAGGGGTAGGTCGACGATGGCGTCCACCTTGACCTCCGCCGGGGGCAAGCCTGGCCTTTTGATGGACACCAGGGAGCCGGGCTCCGCGTGCAGGTTGGCAGCCGTCTGCTGGGCGAGCATGACCTCCCCCTGCCCCACCAGGTCGCGGATCTCGCCGGGAAAGGCGCCGCGGTAGCCAGGGGGGAGCCCAAGCACCTTGCCCGGACCGGTGACCTGGACCGTTCCCCCGTCCCTCGCCTCGAAGCCGGGGGTGTCGAAGTAGCCAACCTTGAGGAGGTTGGTGTACCCCGCTGAGCCGGCTAGCTCGGCCGTCGCCTGATCGGGGTCGGTCCCGGGCGCTAGCTGAACCTGCCAGTCCACGGCCACGCCAGCGATCGCCTGGCGGGTCATGCTTGTCCGTGTGGCGGCAAAGAAGCCGGCTAGAGTGGCGACAAGGGCTACAGCGACGGCGATGCCCGCGATTATCGCCGTCAGCCTTCCCGCTCGCTCCCTCAGGAGACCGCGCAGCCAGATCAGGTGGAGCATGCCACGCCCGTCTTCAGATAGCCGTCGTTCATCTCCCACACAGTATCGAGCTGCTGCGCCACCAGCGGATCATGGGTGGCGACGACGGTCGCCGCTCCCAATTCCCTGAGCACCTTCAACAGAGTGGCTAGCACCTGCCTGGCGCTGGCGGAGTCCAGCTGGCCCGTGGGCTCGTCAGCCAGGAGCAGGGCGGGCTGAACGGCGATGGCGCGGGCGATGGCGATTCTCTGTGCCTGGCCAGCCGAGACCTCTTCAGGCAAGTTATCGCGGAGCTGCGCTACCCCGAACCGGGCGAGGGCCGCGTCCGCCAGGGCGGTCGCCTCCCTTTCTGACAGGCCCTGAAGGAGCAGCGGCAGGCGGACATTCTCTACCACGGAGAGGGGAGGGAGGAGACTGGGACCCTGAAACACGTCGGCGATCTTGGCTGGCCGCAGAGCCTTGCACGGCCCGAGGGCCGGCCACACGACGCTCCCGCTGGTCGGGCTATCAAGGCCTCCTAGCAGACGCAGGAGGGTGGACTTGCCGCTGCCGCTGGGGCCGATGAGCGCAATGCAGTCAGTTGGGCAGATGGCGCAGGAGGCCCTGCGCACGGCCTCTGTGGCCGTACTCCCCGACCCAAAACGGCGGGACACTTCTAGGGCCACCACCAGCGGCTCAGCCATCCTCCAGCCTCCCATCGATCAGGTGAAGCACGCGGTCCGCCGCCGAGGTCACTGCCTGGCTATGAGTGACGATGAGGTTGGCGCCGCCTGTGCGGGCGCGCGCCACTAGAAGGTCGAGCAGGCGGGCCTCATTGGCTGCATCCACTTCACCGGTGGGCTCGTCGGCAAAGAGCAGGGGCGGGTCATTGATCAGGGCCAGGGCTAGGCCGGCCCGCGCCAGTTCGCCCCCCGAGACTTGAGCAGGCAGCGCATGGGCGCGATGGGCCAGCCCCACGGCGCCTAAGGCGGCTTCCACGCTATCGGGGCGACGGCCTCCCCGCGCCAGGTAGATGCCTAGCCTGAGGTTGTCGGCGAGGGTGAGGTGGGTCAGCAGGTTGCTGGACTGAAGCAGTACGCCTATGTGACGCGCCCGCAGGGAGGCCCGCCTCGCTTCCGGCTGGCGGGTCATCCGCTCCCCCATTACGGCCACCCAACCGCCGTCGGGCTCATCGAGGCCGGCTAGGCAGTTCAGGAGAGTGGTCTTGCCGCTGCCCGAGGGCCCGGCTACGGCGACAGTCTCCCCCGGCCGGAGCACCAGCGACACGCCGCGCAGGGCTAGCGTCTCGTCGTCGCCAACGTGATAGAAGCGATAAAGGTTGTGCGCCTCCAGCAGCACCGCCATCAGTCCCACTTAAAGCTGCTGGAAATCTGCTTCCAGACGTCAACGTTGTCGGACCCGGCCGGGGCAGCGAGGGAGATCGCTGCCAGCTTGCCATCCTTGAACAGCTCGTACCGGTCAACCTCAAGGCGAACCTTCTTCCCCGTCACCGAGTCGGGGGCCGAGTTCGCCCGATAGCGGATGCGGACCGCCTGACCGGCGGGAAGACCGACTGCGGTGATCTCCACCTTCTCGAACGCTTCCACCTGCTGTTCCAACTGCGGCACGTCGCTGTCCGTCACGCTCTGCACGGTAGGAGCCGCAGAGCCCGAAGTGATCTCGACCTTGATACTGTCGAGCTTATCAACAAAGCTGACGTTCGGCCCTGTCTCGCTCCGCGCCCACCCTTCAGGTATGTCAAGGGAGTAGCCGCCAGCATCTGAGTGGTAGGAGACAAACACCTGATTGTCCGGGATGTCGCCGGACGGGTTTTGCTCCTGCGTAACGGGACTGGGTCCGGGCTGCGAGCTGCCGCCGGGGTTCTGCGTGGGCGCTGATGAGCCGCAGGCGGTGAACAATACGCCCGCTAAACTTGCACAGAGCACCATCAGGAACCCCCTCACCTTCCACGTAGAACGATTCTGAGCCAGCAGAGTCATTAGCGGAACCTCCCTGATGCCACCGACTGGCGTCAATTCTGGCACATCCGGATGAAGAGGAGATGAAGTGGGTAGGGGGAACGGGATGAGCTGCAAACGGCCGGGCCGTCCCCGGCTGCGGACAGGCTCAGAGCAAAGGGAGAGCCGCGCACTAGCGGCCCTCCCTTTCTTGCGCGGAGGCGCGCTGGGGTCTAGTCCGTTGAGTCCGCCGAGAGCACGGCTCCCGTGTGGGCGTCCACCTTCACGTCCTTGTCGCCGACGTCCACGTTGAAGATCAGCTTGCCCTGGTAGTGCTCCAGGTCCACCTCACCCACGGGCCCCGAGGCCGCTGACTGGGCCGCCGCTATCGCCTGATCTAGCGTGGTCCCGGCCTGAGGCAGCAGGTCCTTGCCATCGTCCAGGGTGCCGGTTTGCTGCTGCTCGGCCGCACCGTCAGCCTGGCTCTGGCTATCTGCCTCATTCTGGTCGCCGCTCTGCTCCTCGACGGTGTCAGTGTCGGGACCTTTCGTGGCGCTCTCGCTGGCGTCATCGGCCTCATCCTGCTGGCCGCTGGCCTGGACGACGGGTGTAGGGGTGGGCCCGCCGGCCGAGGTCAGGTGGGCCGTCAGGGTCGCCGCAGCGCCAGCTAGAGCCATCACAGCCACCAGGGCTATCATCCGGTAGAAGCGTTTTCCGATGGCCATATCTTATTCCTCCTTTCCCAACTCCGCTGATCCAGGGGCAGTGTAGGGGGCCCAGATGAAGCCGCCGTGAAGCTTGCATTAAGAGTTGCTTCCCCGTGGTAGCTGATTAGGTCCAGGTATCCGTCGGGAGGTTCCTCGCATTCTCCTGTTTAAGGGACTGGTTCAGTGCGGTGACCCCAGTAGCTACGTGGAGAATGCTGTAGCGACGCGCGCTCAGTCTGTGGTGATCTCAACCAGTTGAATCTCCTCGGAGCCGCCCTTGACCATACTACCTATCACGAACCCGACGCCTGGCGCGAAGTACTTGTGCTCGACCTTGTCCGGCTCAAGAGACGTGAAGTCCTCGGTGAGAACAACCTCGCGGTACGAGCCGGCAGACACCGTCGTCGACTCGTTGACGTTGAGTACCGTAGCCATGTCCTCGGCCTGGCCCGGGTAGTACTCCTGGCGGTAACTGTCGCCCACCTCGGGGGACGCTTCCATGACGATGCCGGGCTGGGCGCCATTGACGCCAGCCTGCCAGGAGCCCTTTGTGCTTGTGACCTTGCCACCGTCGTATTCTTTGCTGTCCTCTCCGAAGTACCAGACGTTGCCGTCGCTGTCTTGGGCGTACCAGTCGAAGGTCTCCTCAACGAGGTTGCCTTCCTCCGTGACGAGGTCATGGACGACGACGCAGCGCACCCCGACGACCGTCTTGGTGTCGCGAGTGACCGTGACCTCGTTGCGTTGAGGGGTGCCGTCCTTGGTGCCTTCGTACACGTAAGTGGTGCCCGAGCTTAGTGGCAAATAGCGGTTCGTGACGTGGTCGGTGAACCGGGCCGGGTCGATGGTCGGAGCATAGGGCGAAGCAGTTGGGCTCTTGCCCGCGTCTCCGCCGCCGCTGCACGCTCCCAGCAGCACGGCCAGGACCGTCGCCAACCCGAGGACGATTACGTGTGGCTTCATCCGCATCGCCTACCCTCCTTGTCTCTACACGATCTGTAGACCGCCATCTTGTGGCAGCAGCATGAAGGGAAGATGAAGCGGATTATGACGGGGAAGGGCGTTATTGCCTGCGGATGAGAAGGCGGACGGTGAAGGTCGAACCCTTCTCGGGGGCGCTATCCACGGAGATGGATCCGCCGTGGACCTCGGCGATCCAGCGGCAGATGGATAGGCCGAGCCCGGTGCCGCCCTCGGCGCGGCTGCGAGCCTTGTCCACCCGGTAGAAGCGATCGAACAGGTGTGGGAGGTGCTCGCTGGCGATACCGATTCCCGTGTCGCGGACCCAGAGCTCCACATAGTCGACGTGCGGGGTCCACCCCA
>Ga0315268_10008782_pt1 | contig 10517 bp, 5 predicted proteins | sample C1_top_MG_FD_204535 | JGI IMG/M metagenome (GOLD analysis project Ga0315268, IMG submission 204535) | Sediment microbial communities from Yellowstone Lake, YNP, Wyoming, USA - C1_top | ecosystem: Environmental > Aquatic > Freshwater > Lake > Sediment | place: USA: Wyoming | collected 2017-08-01 | reverse complement strand
GAGCCGCTTGGAAATGTAATTCGCGTTGAGGATGGCGAACTTCGTCGCCTCGGTCAGTCCATCCGCGCCCATCATCGCGATATACATCCACGAGATGGTGAGAATGCTCGCGCTGCCCCACGGCGCGGCAGATAGCGCCCCGATGGGGCTTTCGCCACCCAGATTGATGACGTTGTGGCCGGGCAGAAATTCCACGAGATGTTCCGCCACGCCAATCGGTCCGACGCCCGGTCCGCCGCCGCCGTGCGGGATGCAAAATGTCTTGTGCAGATTCAGATGGCAGACGTCCGCGCCGATGAAGCCGGGGCTGGTGAGGCCGACTTGGGCGTTCATGTTCGCGCCGTCCATGTAAACCTGGCCGCCGTTCGCGTGGATGATTTCGCAAATCTCGCGGATGGTTTCCTCGAACACGCCGTGCGTGGACGGATAGGTGATCATCAGGCACGAGAGATCGGCTTTGTGCGCCTCGGCTTTCCCGCGCAGGTCGGCGACGTCAATGTTGCCGTTGGTGTCGCACGCGACGGCAATGACTTTCATGCCGGCCATGACGGCGCTGGCGGGGTTCGTGCCGTGCGCGGAGGTCGGAATGAGGCAGACGTTACGATGCGCGTCGCCGCGTGATTCGTGATACGCGCGGATGACGAGCAACCCGGCGTATTCGCCCTGCGAACCGGCGTTGGGCTGGAGCGAAATGCCGGCGAACCCGGTGATTTCTGCGAGCCAGGTTTCGAGTTGCTCAAACAGTTTCTGGTAGCCGCGCGTTTGTTTGATGGGCGCGAACGGATGAATCTTGCCGAACTCCGGCCACGACACGGGAAACATTTCCGCTGCGGCGTTGAGCTTCATGGTGCACGAGCCGAGCGGAATCATCGAAGCCGTGAGCGACAAGTCGCGGGATTCGAGCCGCTTGATGTAGCGGAGCATCTCGGTCTCGGAGTGGTAGCGGTTGAAGACGGGGTGTTGGAGGAATTTGCTGCGCCTGGGCGTAATCCCGCTAACAGCGTCCAGCTTGTCGATTTCGCGACCCTCGGGATATTTGTCGTCATTGAACACCCGCCAAATTTCCGACAGGTCGTGATCAGCAACCGCTTCATCGAGTGAAATGCCGATGGTGTGGTCATCAATCAGGCGATAATTCATGCGGCGGGACTCGGCGAGCTTTGCAATATCAGCCGACTTTTTGCCGCCGAGGTTTACGCGCAACGTGTCGAAGTAATTTTCCGATGCGATCGTGTAACCGAATCTTGCCAGGCCAGCGGCGAGGATGCAGGTCATGGCATGAACTCGCATCGCGATCTTCTTCAATCCTTCCGGCCCGTGATAGCAGGCGTAAAGCGAGGACATGTTCGCGAGCAACGCCTGCGCCGTGCAGATGTTGCTGGTGGCTTTTTCGCGGCGGATGTGTTGCTCGCGAGTGCTCAGCGCCAGGCGCAGCGCCGGCTTGCCGCGTGAATCTTTGGAGACGCCGACGAGTCGTCCCGGCATCTGGCGTTTGAATTCGTCCCGCGTGGCGAAGAACGCGGCGTGCGGTCCGCCGTAACCAAGCGGCACGCCGAAACGTTGCGCGCTGCCGACGGCAATGTCCGCGCCGAATTCGCCCGGCGTCTTGATGAGTGTGAGGGCAAGCAGATCGGTTGCGACGGTGACCATCGCGCCAGCGGCGTGGGCTTTCTCGACAAAGGGCGTGTAGTCGTGAATCGCGCCGAATGTGTCGGGATATTGCACGAGCGCGCCGCAGACTTTGTCGCTGAACTCGAACGTCTCGTGATTGGCGACCACGACTTCGATTTTCAGCGCCTTGCCACGGCTGCGAACGACCTCGATGGTCTGCGGATGGCAGGTTTCCGAGATAAAAAAAACATTACGGCCATCTTTGAGCCGGTGCGACATCGTCATCGCCTCGGCGGCGGCGGTGGCTTCGTCGAGCATTGAAGCATTGGCGATGTCGAGCGCGGTGAGATCGGCGACCATCGTTTGGAAATTCAGTAACGCTTCGAGCCGGCCTTGGGAGATTTCCGCTTGGTAGGGCGTGTATTGCGTGTACCAGCCGGGATTCTCCAGCACATTGCGTTGGATGACGGCCGGCGTGATGCAGTCGTAGTAGCCTTGGCCGATGAACGAGCGGAAGACCTGGTTCTGGCTGGCGGTAGCTTTCAGATCGCGCAACGCATCGAACTCACTTTGTGGCGCCGGGAGGTCTAACGCCTTCACCAGTCGAATCTGTTTCGGCACGGCGGCGTCGGCCAGCGCGTCGGTTGAATCGTAGCCGACCAGCTTGAGCATTTCCTGCGTCTCAGTGGCATTCGGTCCGACGTGGCGGCGAACGAACTGATCCGGATGAGCCAGTGCTTTAGAGTTCAATTTTTGCGTTTCCGAAAACGACATGGACGGGAGATTAAGTTTGGTTGGCATGTTAGCAAGTTGGAATTGGACACGTGGTTTGCGAGCGGTGGTGACGATCGTGGCGCTGTCCTATCTATTCGTGACCCTGGTGGTGGAAGGCATTTCCTTCTTCGACCGCTACGACAACTGGTTCATTACCCGCCATTTTCGTTGCTGGCTCCTGATGTTTCAAAACCCGGTGCCGTGGCCGCGAATCCTTGAATCGGAAAGCATCTTGATCGCGGTTTGTGCGATGGCTTTTGTCATCGGTTGCACGGTTTTTTACGTGCGCGACATCAAGTCCTGAAGCTGCTTTTTTTCGGTCAAATCGGGTTTCACGGCAGGTGTTCGAGGGCGTTTTCGCACCCCAATTAGTCGGGCATGGCCATCGAACCGCCCGCAACTAATGGTGTTATTGGCCCTAAGAAAAGGGAAATAAGAGTTGTGTCGGCATCGTGATTTTTTTATTCTTTCATGTCTATCGGTACGTGGGCAAAACGGCCCAGTTGGAATTGAATTTTTATGGCGAAAACCAGCGCGGTGGCGGACGAAGAAAACGCGAAAAGTGCAACAAGTTCGGCGGGAAAATACGACGCGTCAAAGATTGATAAGCTCGAAGGTCTCGAAGCCGTGCGCAAGCGGCCCGGCATGTATATCGGCGACCCGGACGAGAGAGGGTTGCATCATAGCGTCTTCGAGGTGCTCGATAACTCGATTGATGAACATCTAGCAGGACACTGTGACAAGATTGAGGTGACGATCCATGTGGACGGTTCGGTTTCCGTCCGGGACAATGGGCGCGGGATTCCGGTGGACATGCACCCGAAATGGAAGATGCCCGCCATTGAGTTGGTGCTCACCAATCTCCATGCGGGCGGAAAGTTTGGGCAGGGGGCTTACAAGTATTCCGGTGGGTTGCACGGCGTAGGGGCGAAGTGTGTCAACGCGCTTTCGGACTGGTTCAAAGCGGAAATTTCGCGTGACGGCAAAGTCTATTCGATGGAGTTTGCGCGCGGCAAAACGACGCAGAAGCTCGAAGTCATCGGTACTTCCAAGAACACCGGCACGCTGATTACTTTCAAGCCCGACCCGACGATCTTTACGATTACAACGGAGTTCAAGTTCGACATTCTGGCAAATCGTTTGCGCGAACTGGCCTTTTTGAATCCGGGTATTGAAATCGTGCTCAAGGATGAGCGCGACGAAAAGACCGAGACGTTTTTCTTTCGCGACGGGATCGAGCAATTCGTTCGGCAGCTTGGCCGGAACAAGCAACCGCTGCATCCCAAGCCCATCGTGATCACCGGCAAACGCCAGACGAAGGTCGAAGGCGGCAAGGAGGAGGACGTCTTCGTGGATTGCGTGTTGCAATACACCGACAGCTACGCGGATCAGCTTCTGTGTTTCGCCAATTCAATTCCAAATCCTGATGGCGGCACGCATCTCACGGGATGCCGCAGCGCTTTGACCCGCGCCATCAATCAACACGCGAAGCAGAACAACTTGCTGAAGGAGAAAGACCCGACGATCTCCGGCGACGACGTGCGCGAGGGTCTTGTGTGTGTGTTGAGCGTGAAGTTGCCGAATCCGCGCTTTGAGTCACAGACCAAGGTGAAGCTGGTGAACACGGAAATTGACGGCATCGTTTCGTCCATCGTCTATGACGGACTGATGACGCATTTCGACGCCAATCCCGGCGTGGCCAAGAAGATCATCGAGAAGGGACTGCTTGCCGCGCGGGCGCGGGAAGCGGCCCGCAAGGCCCGCGAAACCGTGCGCAAAGGCGCGCTTACGGGTGGTGGTTTGCCGGGCAAACTGGCGGATTGCTCCGACCGCGACCCGGCGAACACAGAGTTATTCATCGTCGAGGGCGATTCCGCCGGCGGCTCGGCCAAGCAGGGGCGCGACCGGAAATTTCAGGCGATTCTCCCGATTCGCGGCAAGCTCATCAACGTGGAGAAGGCGCGTCTGGACAAGGTGCTTCAGAACAACGAAATCCGGACAATGATCACCGCCGTGGGCACCGGCATCGGCGACGGGGAAGGCGAGGGCGCGTTCAATCTTGAAAAGCTGCGTTACCACAAAGTCATCATCATGACCGACGCCGACGTGGACGGCTCGCACATCCGCACGTTGCTGCTCACTTTTTTTTACCGGCAGATGCCGGCGCTGGTGAAACAGGGGTACGTGTATATCGCGCAGCCGCCGCTTTACCAGATTGCGCGCAAGAAACGCGTCGAGTACGTGGAGGACGACGCAAAGCTGAACAAGATTTTGATCGAACTCGGCACGGAGGAAGTCCGGCTGAAAAACTTGTCGGACAAGAAAGAGGTTTCGCAAAAGCAACTCGCGGAAATTCTTGAATTGCTCGAATCGCTCGACAAATACGCCAACGCCATCAAACGTCATGGTGGGGATTTCGCAGACTACGTCGAGCATCGCCACGGGAAGACGCAGGAATTGCCGAGGCATCTCGTCAAGGTCCGTGCGGGCAACGATGAGACGGTGCAATACTTCCATACCGAGGAAGAGTTGGCGAAGTTCGGCGCGAAGAATTCCGATCTGAAACTGTTTGGCGAGGAGGAATCCGACACATCGCTGATCGAGAAGTCGAAAAGCGATTCAAAAAACGGGCAGACGCGCCGTGCGCGGCACGTGGAGTTGCACGAGAGCAAGGCCATCGCCGAGTTGCTCGGCCGGCTGGCAAAGAAAGGTCTCAGCGTCGAGCACTATGCCGGTCAGGACGAGCCGCTGTTTGAGATTCACGAGGGCGAGGGCGAAAAGGAAACCGTCAAGCCGCTCTTCTCGATTCCGGAGATTCTGGCGGCGGTGAAGGAAATCGGCCGCCGCGGGTTGACCATCAAGCGCTTCAAAGGCCTCGGCGAAATGAACCCGAAGGAGCTTTTCGAAACCACGATGGATCCGATCCGACGCAAACTGCTGCGCATTGAAGTGGTGGACGCCGTCGAGGCGGAGGAAATGTTCACCAAGCTCATGGGCGAGGAAGTCGAGCCGCGCAAACAGTTCATCGAAGACAACGCGCTGAACGTGAGGAATCTGGATATTTGAGCGCGCTGGAATTTCTTACCCGTTAATTTCTATGGCTGAATCCAAACAACCCAAAGAACCCAATGAGTCGAATGATTTGCCCGTAAGCAACATGCCGTTGTTCGCTGCCGGTGAAAAGATCGCCAAGGTCAACGTGGCCGAGGAAATCAAGAACTCGTTTCTGGATTACTCGATGTCCGTCATCATTTCGCGCGCCCTGCCCGACGTGCGTGACGGATTGAAACCTTCGCAGCGGCGCATCCTTTACGCGATGCACGACCTCGGCGTGATGCCGACCCGCAAACATCTCAAGTGCGCCAAAATCGTCGGCGAGACGATGGGCAATTACCATCCGCACGGCGACCAGGCGATTTATCCGACGCTCGTTCACATGGCACAGCCGTGGGCGATGCGCGAACGATTAGTGGACGGGCAGGGGAATTTCGGCTCCGTCGAAGGCGATCCTCCGGCGTCCATGCGTTACACCGAAGCGCGGCTGGCGCATCTCGGCGCGGTGCTCATGGAGGACATGGACAAAGATACGGTTGATTTTGTCCCGAACTATGATGAAACGCGCACCGAGCCGACGGTTTTTCCCGCCGCGTTTCCGAATCTGATCGTCAACGGCGGCACCGGCATCGCCGTCGGCATGGCTACGAATATGGCGCCGCACAATCTGGGTGAGGTCATTGACGGAATATGCGCTCAAATTGACGACCCGAACATCACAGTCAAAGGACTGATGAAGTTTATCAAGGGGCCGGATTTTCCGACCGGTTGCATGGTGTGTGGGCTGGACGTCATCAAGGAATATTTCACGACCGGCCGCGGCAGCATCAAAATCCGCGGCAAGGTTGGTGTCGAGCAACTCAAAGGTGGAAAGGAGCAAATCGTCATCACGGAAATTCCATATAACGTGAACCGCGCGCTGTTGTGCGAGCGCGTCGCCGAGTTGGTGAACGAGAAAACCGTTGGCTTCACCGACATCACGGCCATTCGGGACGAGTCCGATGAAAACACCCGCGTCGTCGTCGAAATCAAGCGCGACGCCATCGCCAAGGTGGTCATCAACAACCTTTACAAGGGCACGGCGCTCGAAACGAGTTTTGCCGTCAATGCTCTGGCGATTGACCGCGGGCGTCCGAAAACGCTGGGCCTGAAGGACCTCATCGCCTGTTACATTGAGCACCGGCGCGAAGTGGTCCTTCGCCGAACTCGATTCGAGTTGAAGAAGGCCGAGGAACGCGCCGAATTGCTCGAAGGTTACCTGGCGGCGTTGGCGAACCTCGACGAGTTTATCCAGATCATCCGCAAATCGAAGACGCGCGAGGAGGCCAAGGTCAAGCTGCTTGCGTTCGAGTGGACGCAGAAGCAAGTCGAGCGCTGGGGAGTTCTGATTCGCAACGAATCACGTTTGATCAAAGGCCGCTACGCGCTGACCGAACGGCAGGTGGACGCGATTCTGGAATTGCGTTTGTATCAGTTGACCGCGCTGGAAATTGACAAGGTCGAAGGCGAATACAAACAACTGCTCGAACGCATCAAGGATTTGATGGACATCCTCGCCAAGGAAGAACGTGTGCTCGCCATCATCAAGAACGAACTGAAAGCGACCCGAGAAAAGTATGCCACCCCGCGCTTGACCGACCTCGTGCCCGACGAAGGCGAGATCAATATCGAAGACCTCATCGCCAACGAAGGTGTCATTATCACGCTCACGCACAATGGCCTTATCAAGCGCACGAACGTTTCGAGCTATCGCGCGCAGCGCCGCGGCGGCAAGGGTGTCATCGGCATGACGACCAAGGAGGGCGCGACCGAGGAGGACACGGATTTCATCGAACACCTTTTCACGGCAAGCACGCACGACTATCTCATGTTCTTCACGAACACGGGTCGCGTGTACGTCGAGCGTGTGCATGAAATCCCCGACATGGGCCGCGCCGCCAAGGGCCGGAGCATCGCCAACCTGCTCGAATTGAAACAAGGCGAGACCGTCGCGGCGTTGATTCGCGTGCTTTCCAAGATGAACCCCAACAAGGAAGACGTGACGTGGGAACAGCCGGGCTTCCTCTTCTGCGCCACGAAGCAGGGCACGGTGAAGAAGACCGCACTGAGCGATTTCGCCAACGTCCGCAAAGGTGGCATCATCGCCATTGGCATTGATCCGGGTGACAACTTGATTGAAGTGAAGCTGACGACCGGTCAGAGCGAGGTTGTGCTCATCACGCGCGACGGCATGAGCATTCGATTCAACGAGGAGGACGCGCGTCCGATGGGCCGTCCTGCTGGTGGTGTGCGGGGCATCAGCCTTTACAAAGGCGATTCGGTGGTTGCGCTCGCCATTGTTGATCCGGACGCGAAGTTGCTGGTTGCCGGCGAAAACGGAATCGGCAAACGCACGGATTTCGAGGAATACCGCATCCAATCACGCGGCGGCAAAGGAATCATCACGATGAAAACCACCGAGAAGACCGGCGGCGTGGTGGGCGCATTGAGCGTGCGCGATACCGACGAGATCATGCTCATCACCACTGCGGGCCAGATGGTGCGCACGTTTGTTAAGGACATTCGCGAGACGGGCCGCAACACACAAGGTGTCAAACTCATCAATTTGGACGAGAAGGACAAGTTGCAGGCCATTGCCCCGGTCATCAGCGAACAGCAGGAAGACTCCGCTACCGAAGCTGTCACAGCCAAATAACCCTCGCCGAAGCAAGCCCTCAGTCGTTGATTCCGAAACTGGGCGGTCGAGGCGGCTGATTCAGGATTTCGTCGAGCACGGACGAAATCTGGGAGGCACGCTGCTCGGCCTCTTCAAACGAAGCGGGAAGCGTGCCCGTCATGGTTTGCGGGCTGGTCTCGAAATATTCGAGCATCGCGCGGTGGGCAACCCCACGCAAAAATGTCTCCATGGGCCGGGCGCTGCCCGTTTCCGTCAGGTTCAATAAAGCGCCGTCGCGACCGTGACGGTCCACGATCCAGCTTTCAAACCACGTTTTCAACGTGGGTGAAAATTCGTTCTCCGCGCTGGAACAAAAAATTAAAAAGTCCGCCGCCGCCGCCTGCCCTGCCGCCGTGCGGGCCATGTCCGCGTGCTCCAGAAAGTCCGCCCGCCACCAGTGAAAATCGAATTCGACTTCTGACCAGAGCTGTTGCATGAGAAAATCGCACGCGCCCATCGCGCGCTGACGCGTAGTGGCGTCTTCATAAATAACGACGACGGTGCAGATTTGCTTCTGGTCAAATTGTTCGTCAATCTGACTCATGACGTTCATCGCTCGTCGCGCCCGACGGGTTTGGCCACTTTGCTGTACGACTTAATCGCGACGCCTGGGTCGGACGCTATCCCAAGTTCGTCTTGTCGAGACGGGATGCAAGAAAAATCTTGGGAATGTTGTTCACCGCCTTGGCGACGCGGTTCATCATCGTTGGCAAAGACGAAAATAAACCGCGCTCAACGTTGGCGGAAGATTCGGCGGAGTGACCAGTCACGCGTCCGGTTGGCAGTGACACTCGCGAGGTGCGGTCTCAGGGTGCAAGCCGTTCGATTTGCCACGAGCCGTCGCCTTGCTTTGAATAACGGAAGCGATCATGCAAACGATTGGGCCGGCCCTGCCAGAACTCGATGCGCGCAGGCGCAAGCACGTAGCCGCCCCAGTTCGGCGGCAGCGCCACTTCGTCACCAGGGAAACGAGCGGCCATCTCCTGCCACTTCATTTCCAGCGCCGGGCGGTCCGCTACCACGGCGCTCTGGCTCGATGCCCATGCCGCGAGCCGGCTGCCCTTGGGCCGGCTCTTGAAATAAGCCTCGGATTCTTCCCGCGGCAGCTTCGTCACTTTGCCACCTACACAGACCTGCCTTTCCAAGTTCGGCCAATAAAACACCAACGACGCGCTCGGGTTTTCGGCGAGTTCATGTCCCTTGCGGCTGTCGTAATTCGTGAAGAAGATAAAGCCGCGTGGGTCCACGCCTTTCAGTAACACGGTGCGGGCGGAGGGTTGGCCGTCCCGCGACACAGTGGCGAGCACCATCGCATTCACGTCGACGGGCGCGTGCCCGAGGAGCGCGTGTCCGAGCTTGTAGAGGGCGATGCCGACCTGCCGCCAGCGGCTCCCGGACTGCGTGGCTGACGCCTGACCGAACCAGTTTTGGAACTGCGCGAGCGGATCGGCGGCCAAATCCTGGCGGTTCAATCCGCCAACTCTGTATTCTCGTCTAAGGTTTGCAACAGCCATAATCCGGGCCGCAGCTTACAACGCGCGTTGCTGGACTGCCACAAAGAAGCGCACCCGGCGCATTTTGGACTTCTCATCCACGCGGCGACTTGTGCATGCTGCCAGCAATCGGAATCGTTGGATTCGTTCTCTCGCACACGAATATGTATCGCGGCAAAAAAGTCGTAGTCGTCATGCCGGCTTACAACGCAAGCCGGACGCTGTGCCAGACCCACGCCGAGGTACGGGAACAGGATTTGGTGGACACGATCATTCTAGTGGACGACCGCAGCCGCGATGACACCGTGGCGGTGGCGCGAACGCTCGAGGGCGTGCAAGTTCATGTGCACGAGGTCAACCGCGGCTACGGTGGCAATCAAAAAACGTGTTATCGCCTCGCGCTGGAAGCTGGCGCGGACATTGTGGTCATGATCCATCCGGATTACCAATACACGCCGAAGCTGTTGCCCGCGATGGTTTCCATGATTGGCAACGGTCTGCACCCCTGCGTGCTCGGCAGTCGTATCCTTGGGGGCTACGCGCTCAAGGGCGGGATGCCGCTGTGGAAATACATCTCCAACCGTCTCCTTACTCTGGCAGAGAATATTTTGCTCGGCGCGAAGCTTTCCGAGTATCACACCGGCTACCGCGCCTTCTCGCGGGAAATTCTGGAGACGCTCCATCTGGCCGACAACTCCGAAGATTTTGTGTTCGACAACCAGATGCTCGCGCAAATCCTGTGGCACGGGTTCACCATCGGAGAGGTCAGTTGCCCCACAAAATATTTTCCGGAGGCGTCGTCCATCAACCTGCGTCGCAGCATCAAGTACGGCTTCGGTTGTCTGGTCACGGGACTGAACTATCGGCTG
>Ga0315268_10008781_pt1 | contig 10518 bp, 11 predicted proteins | sample C1_top_MG_FD_204535 | JGI IMG/M metagenome (GOLD analysis project Ga0315268, IMG submission 204535) | Sediment microbial communities from Yellowstone Lake, YNP, Wyoming, USA - C1_top | ecosystem: Environmental > Aquatic > Freshwater > Lake > Sediment | place: USA: Wyoming | collected 2017-08-01 | reverse complement strand
CGATAAAGCCAAAGCCCTTGTTCTCATTGAACCACTTTACGCGTCCTTCTGGCATAGTCGTATTCCTCCTCCTGAAATATTTCTCAAGTTGGGATACGACCTAAAAAATAAAAGGCATCGACCTGATAAGCTTCGATGCCTTGAACTGTCGACTTGATCACCAACTCCGACCGCCACCCTGTCCCGAAAGGGTGAATGACGGATTTACTAATGCATAATAATAAATGATGGAAAAGGCGATGTCAAGTTTTTTTTTCAACAGGAATCGGGGGCGGCTCATAAAATGCCGTACTTATAGATATCATTAGATATTTTTGCCATTAGATTCTTAAAGATTACCTTCTGAGAATTTATCTATACCTTTCCAATATCAGGTGTTGGGCGGGACCCCCCAACACCATTTATTCAAGACTTGGGAAAAAACTTCAAATCTTTTTGGTTAGGTTTTTTATAGGCCTAAGAAATTTTCACCTCTTAATGAGGCCGGACCGGATTCCGTTGGAGAAAAGGATCAAAAAAGGATACGCCCCCGCTCTTTCCCCATTCGATAAACCTGCTCGCGAAAATTTTTCGGGAAATCCTGTTCATCCGGGCGGAGGACCAATCCCAGGGATTGGGTCGGACATTTATAGGCGCAAACGCCGCAGCCAAGGCACAAGCCTTCCTTGAGATTACTGACTTTACCCAACTTATTCCGGGCTTCAGGCGAAGCAAGCAGTTCCAGGGCCTTCATGGGGCAGCGCTGAACGCATAGACCACAGCCCTGGCAGGTCCGGGTATTGATCTCGAGGATATAGTTGGAAGGCTGGTGGCCGTAAAGCCCGAGCTTGTGTTTGGATTCCAGAAACATGCAGCAACAGGAGCAGCAGTTGCAAATGGTGTCCATGCCTTCTCGGGTATTGGAAATGCCGTGAACCAGTCCGGCTTCAGCCGCCGCCTGTAAAATCTCCAAGGTTTCCTCGCGGCTGATTTCCCTGCCCATGCCTTCCTTGACCATGTAGCGGGCCAGGCGGCCGAAGTGGAGGCAGTTGAAGGTCTCGTGCCGGCAGGTGGGGGCCTCTGGGTCCAACTTTTTCCGCTGGCGGCAGGGACAATGGGAGGTGCAGAAGGTGTCTTCCAGTTCCAGAACCTGGATCAGGTCTTCATAGGGCAAAACCCGGCGGCTATCCTTGATGGTCCTTTCTATAGGGATGGCCCTGAGTCCCATGGTGGGATAGGCCCCGAATTCATGGCCATAGACCTCATCAAAGTACCGATTGGAAAGATGGGCCAGCTTTTCCATGTTTTCATCGGACTTTCCTGACCAGAAGGGGCTCCGGTAAAGGGAAAACATGGAATCGTTCAGGGCATAACGAATCGTATTTCTCGACGCACTCCGGAAGAGCAATCCTTTTTCCGCCAAGGGATCGAGCCTGGCTTTCAACTCTTCGGGTGGAAAGTTTAACCGCTCGGCCAGTTGTTCGAGGGTCTGGGGAAGAAAGGGGAGGTTGGCGAGAAAGGCGGCTTCATCAGCCGTCAAACGGGCCTCCAATAAAGGCAATAAAATATCGGCATCAGGCAGTCCGATATACCAATCCCGGAGGTGCTCAACCAGTTTTTTGTACGCCTGGATCTTGGCCATGGCAGAAGGGTTCAGGTTCCGACTCTCATCCATCCTTTTCATTCCTTTCAGAAGCCTTGATGTTGTCCTGACACTATAACACATCGCGTTATAGTGTCATCACCCCTTTACTCATTCGACTTATGACGATCATAGGAATCCTTACTGATGCGATTGAATCGCTCCTCAGCAACCTGATCTTTTCCAAATTTTTCGGGTTAGGAGTTAAGGGACGATCTAATATCTTCGGCAATGGAATGAATAAGACCGGGAAGTTTTTCCAGTAAAAGGGGGGATAATTCTTCCCCGAAGGAAACCGGATTTTCTATTTCAATCCCGTAAATTCCGGCAACCTTCGGCATTTGGAGTCCCAGATTCTTCCCTAGTTCGATCAAGTCAAAAAAGTCCAAGCCATGGGAGGAGAAAAGATGCCTGGTTCCCTCTCCCGACGGTACTTTTTTCAATTCACCAGGATCGTTTTTTCCTGAAACCAGGGCGTCGATCAGAAAAAGTTTATCATATCCCTTTAAATGATCCAAGAGATTAAGCCCCACCATCTGGGTGGTCACCACCCGAGCATTCGGAATTTTTCCCTCGAGGGCCCGAGCGATGCATAACCCCACCCCGTCATCGGACAGGATGGGGTTTCCCATTCCTAAGATCAAGGTCTTCATGGTCATTAAGGTCGGGTAAGGGTTCGGACTACAACCCCCTTTTTATCTCTGATGGTAACGGTCAGGGGTATGTGTCCCGGCAGGGAGTGTGTGGCGCAGGACAGACAGGGGTCATAGGCCCTGAAGGCCATTTCCACCCGATTTAACAATCCCTCCTTTACCTCGGTTCCCCGAATAAATTCCTGGGCGGCTTTTTTTACCGACAAACAGATAGGCGCGGCATTATTTTGGGTGGCTACAATCAGGTTGACCTTGGTTATTATCCCCTTCTCATCCGTTTCATAGTCATGGAAAAGGGTACCCCGCGGGGCTTCTACGCACCCCACCCCTTTTCGGGTTAATTTCAAGTTCATATTACGGATATCTTTGCTGGTTAATAAAGGATCATTGGCAATGATCTGGTTGTGCTCGGCGGCCTGAAGGGCGCAAATTAGGCGGGCCCAGTGCATGGCCAGGGTCTGATGGGCGGGTTTGCCGCCCAGGGTATCAAACATCTGCTCATATTCCTTTTGAGCCAGGGGGGTAGCCATGCCATCGGCCACATTGAGCCTGGCCAAGGGGGCTACGCGGTAGAGAGAGGTCCCTTCCCCGTCGATTAATCCTTTCCAGCCGAGTTTTCGTAAATGATTCAGCTTAATATAGGTCCAGGGTTCGACCCATTCACCGATATGTTCTACATAGTCCTTAGGATCAAAGAGGGCGAATTCGTTCCCTTTGGGATCAACAACGCGAACCTTACCGTCATAAAAGGATACTTTATTATTCTCATCCACCAGGGACATATAGTAGGTCTTCAGGCTATAAGCGTCACTCAGGATCATATCCAGGTATTCCTTATTCCCAAGCACGACGTCTTTAAATAACTGCAGGGCAAACTGGGCGAATTCAACGGAATAATCCGTGGTTTCCTTGATCCATTTCCTTTCGTCCTCGGTTATGCCCCGAGGAACCCCCCCGGGCAGTCCCCCTTCCGGATGCGGGGCCTTGGAGAAGATCAATTTAATGATCTCCCGGTTCCTTTTGCGGACCTCGATGACTTTGGAGCCGATCTCCAGGCCGACTTTTCCCAGGACCCCCAAAATATTCCTTTCTGAAGGATCGGCATCAGGCCCAACTATAAAATCCGGGGCAGCTAAAAAGAAAAAATGGATATAATGATCTTCGACATAGAAAGCGTTGAACTCAAGCTGTCGGATTAATTTGGCCGTCGGGGTGGGTTCGACCCCAAACAGGGCATCCAGGGCCTTGGTGGCGGCCATGTGGTGAGCCGAAGGACAGACGCCACAAATGTTCGGGACGATCCGGGTCATTTCCTCTGCCGGTCTTCCCAGACAAAACCGTTCAAAACCCCGCAACTCAGCCACCTGCCAGAAGGCGTCATCAACTTGCCCCTGGTCGTTAAGAAAAATCTCTATTTTCCCATGGCCCTCCAGTCGCGTTATCGGATTGATCGTTATTTTTTTTGGCATCTTTATTCCTCCATCTCTTTCCAGGGCTTCTTCCTCCCCAAGATTGAAGAGGGTTGGGTAAAACGATAAAAATATCCCGCGGGATCAACGAGGGAATCGATTATCTCTTGGATCTCCTCATCTTTTTCGGCTTTGATTAAAGAGGCCACAGCAGACAGATATTTAGGGCCGGCCCCCACTACCCCTGGAGGAGGACCGAAGCAGCCTCGGCAGGGAAGGTTGGTCTGGATACAGCTTTCCCCGCACCCGGTACGGGTTACCGGGCCCAGACAAAGGATACCCTCAGCCAGAAAACAGGTATTGGGATCCGCCTCCCATTCATGGATCCTTTTAAATTGCTTAATTTCTATCCGGTGGGGTTTCAACCTATTGCGTGGGCAGGTGTCGCATAAGGCCGTACGAGGTGCCAGGGTGGATCCTTTGGGAGGGAGGTCGCCGGCAATGACGGCCTTGACGGCACTGGCAATCAAACCCGGCGGAGGTGGACATCCGGGCAGATAAAAATCTACATCGATGAGCAGGTCCAGACAATAGACATGTTCATAAAATTCCGGAAGAGTCAAGACGTTGCCATTGATCCGGGTTTCTGTTTGGGGGAACTTGGTTTCGGGGTTCACTACCGTAGGGGCATCCCGATAAACCCAGTTAAAGATATCTTTCTTGCTTGTAAAGTTGGCCAAGCCGGCTGTTCCTCCAAAACAGGCGCAGGCCCCTAAGGCTAAAACCAGTTTAGATTTTTTTCTGAGGAGCTTGGCGATTTCTTCATGATCAGAATTTCTCACCGCTCCGGAAAGGATACTTAAGGTGATTTCTTCATCCTTCAGGGATTCTATGTGACTATATTTAAAATCCATAGCCACCGGCCAGAGAACAATATCTACGGCCTGGGCTACCTCCAGAAGGGTTTCGTTTAAGTCCACTATGGATTCATCGCATCCGGCACAGGCACTTAACCAATAGATGGCTACTTTGGGCTTGTCAGCCATTTTGCATTCCTCCTTTTTTATAGCCGCTTGATCGGACCAAGTTTGATAAGGTTTTTCCCCATCTTAGTTATCAGGGCGGGGATACCCTTCCCCTCGGGGTCCAGGGAAAATTTCATTTCAACCCTTTGCGGTTCAATGCCAAAGGTTTCTAGGACCTTACGAAGGAGAAGCACTTTTTTCTTGGTCTGAATGTTTCCATCCTGATAGTGACAATGACCCTCGGAGCAGCCCAAAATCAAAACCCCATCGGCTCCGGAACGGAAGGCCTTAAGGATATGACTGGTATCGATCTTGCCGCTGCAGACCACAGGTATCCAGTTGGCGATCCTGGAGGCCCGGCCAGGTTCTTCGGAAAGATAATCCCAACCGAACTTGCAGGAAAAACATACTAACTTAGGATTATATTCTGCCATGATCTATCTCCTATGCTGATTTATAGCGAGGCATATACTGCGTTGATTCTGTTTTCCATATTATCCCCGACCAACTTCCTGGCCTCGGAGGGGCAAGCCACAACGCACATCCCGCAGGATTTGCACTTGAAAGTGTCGGTAAATGAAATCCTTCTGATTTCAACATCCTTGAGTTGGGCCGCATCATAGTTGCAGACCGAGACACAAATACCACAACCGCAACAGCGGTCTTTATTGACTTCAACAGTGGGTAAGGACTCCTGGATGCCAATGGAGAGGCAGGCCTTGCAGGAGATACAAGGGCCGCAGCTCAAACACCTCTTGGCCTCGTCAATAGCTTCCGGCAAGGTAAATCCTCTTTCAAATATCTGGAAATGCATTCTTTTTTCCGGCGGGATCCAGAGGACCTCCGGTTCGGTTAGATAATGGCTTCGCCGGGGAATGTCTTGGGCCTCATACAGCCTTGGGCTGATTTCTTTCAGACTCAGGCCGCGTAAATACCGTTCAATCGATTCAGCCGCAATCAAACCATCCTTCTGGGCATCGGCCATGAAGCCGATCCTCCTGAGATCCCCGCCAAGGAAAATCCACTCCTTTTTTAGGCTCTGCAAAGTCACCGGGTCGACAACCAAGGCCCCCTTTTCATCCAAAAGGTCCTCGGCCTGTAAGGCCGCCCTATCCGCCCCTTGGCCGACGGTAATGATTACTATATCTCCTTCCACGGGGATGGTGTCGGAAAGGTCAAATTGCGGATTAAACCCCGTCTCGTCAAAGACACTGGTACAGCGGGGGCATTCAATTTTTTGAATCCGTCCACTCTCTCCGAGAATTTTGCTTACCCCGCGGGAATATAAAATGTGGATCCCTTCCTCCCAGGCCCCCCTGATTTCTTCCCAGTCGGCCGGTATATGGTCCTTTGACTTTTTATCCTCGCACTCCAAACAGATGATGGTCGTCTCTCCGCCGAGTCTTCGGGCCGACCTGGCTACGTCAAAGGCCACGTTGCCGCCGCCGATAACCAGGACTTTTTTGCCCACGAAGTAATTGGGTCTAATCTCGCCGTGGCTGACTTCATAAAGAAAGGTAGTTCCGTACATAATCCCTGAAAGTGATTGGTCCTCCACCTTTTCTCTGCCGAAGGTCAGGGTCCTCGGAGCCGGTGTGCCTTTGGCAATAAAGACGGCCTTGTAGCCTTCATTTCTAAGTTTTTCCAGGGTCAATTTTCCTTCACCCACGTTGGCATTGTATTTAACGTCGATACCCGCAATGCGGACGAGATTATCGATGGCCGAGGTTAATACTTTCTCGGGCAAACGATACCGGGGTATCAACCATAGAGCCCCACCCAAGCGGTCGGAGGCCTCGAACAGAGTCACCCGATAGCCTCTTTTGCTGAGATCAAAGGCGCACATCAGCCCTCCGGGTCCTCCACCGACAACAGCGACGTTCTCTTTTTGCTTTATGAGATTAAACTCTTCTTTCTGATTTAAATAGACGGTGTAGGTATCCGAAATGAATCTCTTTAAGAGCCTTCTTCGGATGGCGCCCCCCTTGGCCTGGTAATTACATTCCAGTTCGCATAAACCACAGACATACCCGCAGACGGTGAACAAGGGATTTTTTTCAAAGAGGTAGTCCCCGATCTGAATAATGCCATCGCGGGCTAATTCCAGATCATCCGGAAGGAGCGAAATGAGAATATTGGTCCTTTGGATGTCCTCATTAATGGGACACTGCATCTGGCAGGGAGGTAAGAACTGCTTTACTGCCGGTTCCACACCGGCCAGGCCTTGATGGATAGATTTCCACATGAGTATCCATCCTCCTTTCTGAGGTTGCCCTTTTAGTGATGAAATTGTTAATAGGAATATAGATCTTTGTGAAAGAATTATCAATATCCATGCCACAAAAAAGATTACCTAAAAATAATCCAGAGACAAAAAATTGTAGTTAAATCAAATAGAAAAAATTTCTCAGGAGGAACCTTGTCAAGTGGAGATGTTAAGAAAGTCTCCTAAAAGTTTCATTAGCGATTAAACAAGAGACAATTTAAATCCCAGAAGTACAGTTGACAATTTAAGGGGTTCACGAAAAAGGAACCACGATCCCGGGCCACGGAAATAAGAAAATCATCTTTACATTTCAGCCCCGCTCATTTATCTTTTGGCCAAACCAATTTAAAAGGAGGGTGAAAAGATGAAGCGAGTTCTTTTAAGCATAGGTGCGGTTCTCTTGTTTGCCGTTTGGGCCTGGGCCGGGGCCCCCAAGGGTTACCAGGTTACGGGACCGGTGCTGGACATCAAAGATGACCTGGTTACCGTACAAAAAGGGGATGAGAAATGGGAACTGGCCAAAGACAAAGATACCAAGGTGACGGGTGACCTGAAAGTGGGGTCCAAGGTAACCATCCAGTATCAAATGAAGGCTATGGCCATTGAAGTCAAGGATGGAAAGAAAAAAGAAGAACCCAAGAAAGAAGAGCCTAAAAAGGAAGAGCCCAAGAAGAAAAAATAAGTCCAATAGTTAAGGGGCAGCGGTCTTTCAGTTCATAGAGGCCGTTGCTCCTTTTGTGGCTTTCCCCCCTCCAAAGGTCCATTCCGAATTCATCTCTCTCTGTCTTATTTAGGATAAGATCCCTGGGCATCTTGGATGTGGGCGATAAGTTCGGCCACCATGTTTTTAAGGGGTTCGGGAGGCAGGAATTCTCCGGCCCAGGCATAGGCCTGAAGGAGACGGAATACGCCGCTCCAGAGGCTTTCAACTCCTTCCCGGCCGGATTGACAAACCTGAGCGATGGGGCAGAGATGGCAGGCATTGCGGGATTCCAGATCCAGACAGAAGGGGATGGGGACCTGGGCGGCTTCCAGGATGCTGACAAAATCCTCCTGGGAAAAGGCTGTAGCCAGGAAGGATTGAATGCGGAACCATTTGTCCAAAACCAGTTGAAAGGGATCTTCCCTCCTCTGGTGTCGAGCAACCATCTCTTCAGAGGTCATCAGTTTTACTTCTTTGATCATAGGGTAAATCCTGTTAGGCTATGGTTTCAGAATGATGGCCGGGAAGGCCGCCGCCGGCAGCCAACCCTTTTATCTTAGCACGACCCCAATTGCTTTAAAACAAAAATGGAGTTTGTCCCAACGTTACGTGATTTTTAAGCCATCCATTCATAGAGGGCTTCGGGGGTCTTGATTTCAAGGTTGTCCGAAAGGGTATCCATAGCCCCAACCCGGCCCGAATTTCTAAGGTGGTTGGGAGCCGGGCATTCATCCAAAACGATAAATAGCTTTGGTGTTGGCCTGTTTCTAAACCCCATTATTAATTTCCTGCCCGGGTTCAGGCTGCCGGTGTTTTGGCGGACAATCCTTGAAATCAAGACCCCTGAAGCCCTTTAAGGTGATCTTATATTTTAAGGCGCTAGCCCTTCGGTTTGAGAATCACGTAACTTTGGGACTAGCCCCAAAAATGATAGGACGGAACAGGTGCGCGGCACTCTAATAGAGCACCTGCCGGGAATCGTTACCGTCTTACCATAGGATAGAAAGTTTGATATACTATAAAAAGAAAGGGCTGTTTCGTCAGGCTGCGGCCCATTCAAGAAAATGGTTAAGAGGAGGACGTGATGGCTAACCGGTTTAAACTTGGACTGCTTTGTTTTTTGTTGCTTTTGATGTTTTCAGGCTGTGGCTATAATACCATTCAAACCAATGAGGAGGGGGTCAAAGCTGCCTGGGGGGATGTGGAGGCGGCCTATCAAAGGAGGAATGATCTGATACCCAATCTGGTGGAAGTCGTTAAGACCTATGCCAAACACGAGAAAGAGACGCTGACGGCTGTTACGGAAGCCAGGGCCAAGGTCGGAACTATTCAGGCGGGTAAGGAGCTCCTGAACGACCCCAAGGCCTTCAAGCAGTTTCAGGAGGCCCAGTCCGGCATGAGCAGCGCCCTTTCCCGTTTGCTGGTGGTGGCTGAAAACTATCCGGATCTCAAGGCCAATCAGAATTTTCTCGATCTTCAGCATCAACTGGAGGGGACGGAAAACCGGATCAATGTGGCCCGAGGCCGCTATAACAAAGCCGTTGAGGTGTTCAATTCCTCCATTCGGATTTTCCCCAACAACCTGACCAATAAGTTTTTATTGGGTTTGAAACTTAAGGAACCTTTTAAGGCCGAAGCCGGGGCCGAAAAGGCGCCGCAGGTGAAATTTTGATCCAACGCTCCCCTCAATTCCGTCTCGGCGGATCTTCGACCCCTCCGATCCTTTCCCCCGGCCTGTCTGCTTGGACTGCCGAAGCAGGCGGGAGAGGGAAGGGAGGGGGGAAAGGAATAGTGAAACCAAGAGTTGCCCTACTGATTTTTCTTATTCTTTGCCAGTCTCTCTTTTCCTATGCCCTGGAAGTTCCCAAACTCCAGGGCTCTATCAACGATTATGCCGGGATGATTTCTCCGGCGACCGAAAGCCGCCTGGCGGAGGAATTAAAGGCCTTTGAAGAGAGCGATTCCACCCAGATCGTAATTCTGACCGTCCCCTCGTTGGAAGGGGAAAATATCGAAAGCTTCGGGATCAAGGTAGCCGAAGCCTGGAAGATCGGGCAAAAAAATAAAGACAACGGCCTGATCCTGATTGTGGCAAAAGAAGACCGCAAGATCCGGATCGAGGTGGGAAAAGGATTGGAAGGGCGACTGACGGATTTGCTGGCCGGGAGAATCATTGATCTATCCATAAAGCCCAGATTCAAAAGGGGGGATTTTGAGGGCGGATTCACGGCCGGTGTTTCCTCCCTGATTGACGCCGCTCGGGGAGAATTTAAAGCCGAGGATCATCCCGGCGCGAAAAAAGAAAAGGGCCTGCCTTCCTTCTTTACCCTGTTCATTGTCCTGGGGATCGCCCTGTTGGTCCTGGGAAGCCTTTCACGTGTTTTGGGAGGAGCGGTCGGGGCCTTGGGGCTGCCTCTGATTATGCAGGGTATCCTCCCCTTGAAGCTTCTAACCCTCGTCCTGTTCGGCCTACTGGGTCTGGCCATTGGGATTATGTTGCCGGTCCTTTTTTCATTGGGCGGCCTCCAGAGCCGTGGCGGCTTATGGTCCGGTGGAGGTTTTTTCGGATCCGGCGGCGGAGGGAGCAGCGGGGATTGGGGCGGGGGGTTCAGCGGTGGAGGAGGGGACTTTGGAGGCGGAGGCGCTTCCGGGGACTGGTAATCAACTAAAGGATTCAAGGGGTCAAGAGAAAATCAGGCTAAAGGGACAAGGCGATGGGAAGTTGTTTCTAACCAATTAAAAGGGAGAAGACCCAAGATTAGGGATAGTCCCAAAGTTACGTGATTATCAAACCGAAGGGGTAGCCTCTTAAAATATTAAGTCGCCCCAAAGCCCTCCAAG
>Ga0315268_10008778_pt1 | contig 10520 bp, 8 predicted proteins | sample C1_top_MG_FD_204535 | JGI IMG/M metagenome (GOLD analysis project Ga0315268, IMG submission 204535) | Sediment microbial communities from Yellowstone Lake, YNP, Wyoming, USA - C1_top | ecosystem: Environmental > Aquatic > Freshwater > Lake > Sediment | place: USA: Wyoming | collected 2017-08-01 | reverse complement strand
TCTATGATGCCGTCGTGATTCTTCACGATCGAATAGCTTGTCGCCAGTCCCAGACCGTTCCCCTGCTGCTTGGTCGTAAAGAAAGGATCGAAAATACGCGGCAAATGCTCTTTCGTGATCCCCACCCCGTAATCCCTGATGGAAACGCAAACATGGGTGTTCTTCACCAGTGGCGCCGGCGCGTCATCGGGCGCAACGTTTCTCACCGTAACGTCTATCTTGCCCCCCAGCGGCATCGCCTGGCGGGCATTGATGGCGATGTTATCAAATACCTGCGCCATCTGGTTTTCATCAAAATCGCAGAGCCGGACATCGGGGGAGATGGTGAAGACCGGCGATATGTTGGATCCGCTTAACGCAAACGACACGGACTTGCGGACATGCTCCGCAAGCGACAGGGTCTTGCGGAGCGGAAGGCCGCCTTTCGAGAACGTGAGCAGCTGCTGGGTGAGATTTTTCGCCCGGTCAAAAACCCCGATCCCCTTATAGAGGGTTTTTGCGGCGCCCCCGCCATCGCCCTGTTCCGCCTGTTCCCGAGCCAGCTCAAGGTATCCGAAAATCCCGCCCAGGAGATTATTGAAGTCATGAGCAATCCCCGCCGCCAGGACGCCCACGGCTTCGAGTTTTTGTGCGTTCTGCAGAGCCAGCGTATTCTTTTCCTTCTCCGTGATGTCGCGAAATACCAGCACCACCCCGATGATCCTGCTCTCCCGATCGCGGATGGGCGCGCCGCTGTCGGCGATGATCATTTCCGTGCCGTCGCGGCGGATGAGGGCCGTATGGTTTGCCAGCTCCACAATACCCCCGTTCTTCAATACCTTCTCCACGGGGTTCTCGCACCGCTCACGCGTCTGCTCGTTGATGATATGAAATACGTCGGCAAGCGGTTTCCCGAGGGCCTCATCAAGAGACCAACCGGTAAGCTCTTCCGCCACCTTATTCACCAAGGTTATTCTGCCCTGCCGGTCGGTCGTGATGACGCCGTCGCCGATACTGCGCAGGGTCACCAGGAGCCGCTCCTTTTCATCGGCTATGGTTCTTTCCGCCTCTTTGACTGCGGTGATATCCTCCAGCATGACGAGAAAATGCTCAAACCGGCCATCTGTGCCGCGCATCGCGGAAACTTTTAGCTTACCCCAGATAATCTGCCGATCTTTCCGGACATACTTTTTATCGGTGTGATACACCGGAATCTCTCCCGCCAACAATTTCCGAATCTGTTCCGTGTCCTGAGTGACATGATCGGGATGCGTCAAGTCCTTAAACGTTCGTGAAGTTAGTTCCTGCGCGCTGTAGCCGAGGATTTGGCAGAACGCCTCATTGGCGCTGAGAAAACAATAGTCCGATCCGCTGGTCGCCATACCCAGCGGACTCTCGTCGAAGATCTTGCGGAACGACTCCTCGCTCTCCCGCAAGGCCGCCTCAGCCAGCTTGCGCTCCGTAATATCCCGAATGATTGTCTGCAGGTGCTTATGTCCCTCGATCGCAAAGAAACGCGCACTGACCTCTACGGGGAATGTGGTGCCGTCTTTCCGGACATGCGTCGTTTCATAAACCATTCCCTCTCCTTCTACTACTTCCTCAAGCAATTCCGGTAAATCCGATTGCTCGCCGGGCGTGCGCAGATCCTGAATACGCCTCTGGAGCAGTTCTTCCCGGGAGTATCCGTATTTAACGCAGGTCTGATCGTTTACTTCCACGATTTTCCCTCTGCTATCAAAAAGAATAATGATGTCGTTGGCATATTTCACCAGATAATCAAAATGTTTGAGCAAGGCCTGGCGCTCAATCTCGGCCCGATATAGCTGGCGATAATGGCGGGAACGATGATGCCGCCACCAGAGGCCGAGCACGGCGCCCGTGGCAATGATGATGAGAATAACGATGGATATGATCGTCCACAGATCGTATTTGAGGTGATGATAGATCTCCTGCTGATCTATTTTCGCGACAATGCCCCAGGCGGTCTTCGGCACCTTTCGCGTAACCGCAAATACGGGGACACCCCGGTAATCAATCCCCTCCATGATCTGCTCGATCCCCTGCGCGGCCAGACTTGCCGGCAGTTCCGTGCGCGTGAGCGGAAATCGCAATTTCAGGCCTGTATCCTTCTGGTGACGAAGTTCATTGAGAAATACTACCTCACCGTTGGTCCGCCGCACCAGCAGGGTCTCGGCCGTACGGCTCGGGGTCGGCCATGACTGGATCAGAGGATAGAGCACCCGGTACGGATCGATCCGGAAAAATAAGGCGCCTATTGACGGATGATCTTTCTCCTCCCAGAGTATCAGCGGGATGATAAGACCGATCGACACTTTTTTCGTCACCTCGGAAATATAGAGATCCGAAATATCATAGCGCTGCCCTTTCATCACTGCATGAAGGTGTTCGTACCCTTCTTTTCCGATGTTCGCGCCGCCGTCGCCATACGCGTACCGTACCGTTCCCCGGGTATCAAAGATGGTGGCGCTTGCATAACCGTTATGGGTGCATACCGCTTCGATCCAGCGGGTCAGTTCCCTCTCCGACGTCTTTCGCTCGATATAATTCTTCACCAACCGGGCAATGGCGCTGTTTTCCTGGATCATGAGGGCATCGCCCTCGCGTTCATCGAGCCAGCGGACGATCTGTCCCACTTTCAGATCCGCAATGGCGGCAAGATTCTCCTCCTGGTTCCTCTTGATTGATGTCACTTCGCTCTGGTAGTGATGGGCTGCGGTAAAGATTATGCCGATCGTAAAAAAAATAAATACGACGACCGGTATCCGGGGGAATGATCTTGCCGATTGATTATTATAGGATTTCATGGACCTAATCTCCCATAGTAGGAATGGGAACAGGTAATTGGGCCGGGAAAACCCGTACAGAAAAAACCTGATCTTTCTGCAAAAAAGAGAACTTCGCCAAGCGCCTGCATTAACGTGGCGTTATGGGGTGGCCGGTTCAGGATACTCTTGAAGTACGATCAAACGATCCAGCGGGAGGCCGTCTATTTCAGACCCTTCGCGTTGAAGAAGGGGGAGTATTTCTTATCCGTGACGCTGATGTGGCTCTTGAGCCAGTCACTCAGAAAGTCCATTACCTGGATGGACAACCCCAGCTTGCCCGCTTCGAATCCGGTCTTGAACTCCGAGACCTTCTGGACAAAATTCCGGTGTTCCGTCTTGTGGGCATCGGCCTCGGGGTAACCGAACTGATCGAAGTATTTCTCCTCGGTCGCAAAGTGCGTCCCCGTATAGCTGATCAGTCCATTGACGATCTTGCCCATGACGTCCCGTCCCTTGCCCGCCCGCATTGCGCTATCGAGCTCTCCGATCATCGTGATGAGCCGCTGATGCTGCCTGTCTATCTCCGCGACATGAACGCTCAGTCCCTCATTCCATAGAATTAAGGCCATGCTGACACCTCCTCCATTGATTTGAGCCCTGCCCTTCTCCTGACAAGAACCCTCTTATTGCGTAAGTTACGGAAAGGAGTCATGCGTGTCAAGGGGAATTTATTTCAACATCTCTCCCCGGGTGGAGATCGTCACGACCTTCAGCGGGATGTTCTTCCCCGCCTTGGCCATCGCCTTCTTGACGATGACCGGCATCCCCTGGCAGCAGGGGACCTCCATCACCGCGACCGTGACGCTCTTGATATCCGCCTGGGAGAAGATGGCGGCGAACTTGTTGATATAGGCCTCTGCGTCGTCGAATTTGGGGCAGCCCATGAGGAGAGTTTTTCCTCTCAGCAGGTCGTCATGGAACCGGTGATAGGCTGCGGGCGTGCAGTCCGCGGCGACGAGCAGGTCCGCCCCACGCAGGAAGGGCGCCGTCGGGGGGACGAGGTGGATCTGGATCGGCCAATGGGTCAGGGCCGAAACGCCGGAGCCGTGACGCGAAACCGGGATGTTGGCCTTTTCACAGGCGGTCTGCGGCGCGAAGGTCTGGATCACCGAGGAGGGGCAGCCGCAGGGCAGTCCCTCCTCGGCGTGGGCGGCCGGCTTCTGCGCTGTCGCGTGGGTGTGACCCGCATGCGTTCCTGCGTGATCGATGGCGCGGACGTGTTCCTTCGCGGCCTCCTCATCGAAGGCCTCCACCTCCGCATCCACGACATTGAGCGCCCCCTGCGGGCATTCGCCGAGGCAGGCCCCGAGGCCGTCGCAGTACTTCTCCGCAACGAGCCGCGCCTTGCCGTCGATCACGCGGATGGCGCCCTCGGCGCACGAGGGGACGCAGATCCCGCAGCCGTCGCACTTGTCTTCATCGATTTTTATGATCTTCCTGGTGTTTTTCATATCAGTCTCCTTTTTTCAGCCTTGTTTGGTATCGCAACCGCCGTTCGGCGGGTCAGTCATTGTTTCCGGCTCCCTTATCTCACAGTATGATAAAAAGTGCTTTGACATAAGTCAAAGAGATGTGTAGTTTATTCGCGCTCAGGAGGCGCCAATGATCGATGTGGTGAAACAGCTTGCCGGCATCCCCCTTTTTGCCGGTCTTTCGAAGGCGCAGTATGAGGAGCTGGCCCGGATTGGCGTGCGGCGTTCATGGCGGAAAGGAGAGCGGATCTTCTCAGAAGGCGACGAAGGGACGGGGTTTTATGTGGTCGTCGCGGGCCGTGTGAAGATCTTCAAGGTCTCCACCGACGGGAAGGAGCAGATCCTTCACCTCTTCGGGCCGGGAGAGTCCTTCGGGGAAGTCTCGGTCTTCACGGGCCAAGGGTTCCCGGCGGACGCGGTGACGGCCGCCCAGACGACGCTCCTCTTTTTTCCGCGGATGGCCTTCAGCGCCCTCATCCAGAGGGACCCGGCGCTCGCGCTCAACATGCTGGCCCAACTCTCCAGCCGCCTGAGGCAGTTCGCCGGCCTCATCGAGGACCTCTCGCTCAAAGAGGTGCCGGGGAGGCTCGCCAAATATCTGCTCTATCTGAGCGACAAGGATGGAGACGGCGGGGTGGAATTGGATGTCTCCAAGGGGCAGCTTGCGTCGCTTCTGGGGACGATCCCCGAGACCCTCTCCCGGATCCTCGCGAAGATGAACCGCCGGGGGCTGATCCGTTCACGGGGAGCGCAGATCCGAATTATCGACCTCCAGGGCCTGGAAGAAATCGCCCTGGAGGGAAAGAAACTGCCGTGAATCATGGATAACGACCCTGAATAAACCTGAGGTGAAGCGCGATGGATATTATCGATTTGAAAAGCAGGGAGATTTTCGGCCAGGAAGGGCGGGGCGTTGCGGCGCTCGTGGAAGAGCCGTATCTGAAGATCCGGCAGATCGGTCTGGAGCCGGGGAAAAGCGTCCCGGTCCACACGGCGGATGCGCCGGTGACCATCCAGGTCGTCCGCGGCGAGGGGGTATTCATCGAGGGTGACGAGAGCCTCCGGATGGGGCCGGGGAAGCTGCTCCGCATCCCCCAGGGCGCGTCGATGGGGATTGCGAACGACTCGGAAGAGCCCCTTGTTTTTCTGGTAATCAAGACGCCCAAGCCGGAGGAGGCCGCCCGGGAAGCGGCATTAAGCGACAAGCCGGAGACCTTTGTAAATCTAATCGATTTCGCACCGGTCAAGCCGGGGAAACAGGAGGCGTTCTTGGAGTGGTTCCGCCGTTCCAGCGAAATCTTCGCACGGCATCCGGGGTTCATCTCCCGGACCCTCCTCGGGCCGATCGAGGGGAGCAACCATTATGCGGCGATCGTCGAGCATGAATCGAAGGGAACCTTTATGGATATGCACCTGAGCGACGACCGCGTGCAGCTCTTCCAGGAAGCGGAGCCTCTGGTTCTCGGCCAGTCGACGCCCCATTTCTATGAACTGCTCATCTCGTACCGGCATACTAAATAGCGACCCATGCGCCCGGGAGGGCAGTCGCACCGCCTCGTCATGAACTGCCGGAATCGCCTATTGTATGAACGCCGCATGGTGTGATATATTTCTAGAATATGCAGGACCGCTCTCTTATCCTAAGTTCACACAAAAGCACATTCTATCAGTAAGACAGCACTGGTGAACCAACATAAACCATGAAAGGAGCAATAAAATGAAAAAGGCGTGTATTTTTTTTCTGACTGTCGTTCTTCTCTTCGTGGCCAGTGCCGCTTACGCACAGGAGTATCCTACAAAAACGGTGCGTATGATCATACCGTTTGCGCCTGGCGGGGCATCGGATGTCGTCGGCCGTCTCCTGTCGCCCGGTCTGACCAAGGAACTGGGACAGCAAGTCGTGATTGATAACCGCAGCGGCGCATCCGGCAACATTGGGGTAGCGGTTGCCGCGAGCGCCCCGGCCGATGGCTACAGCATATTGCTTGGAAACATCGGCACTATGGCAATCAACCCAGGCCTCTTTCCAAAATTTCAGGTAAAACCGGTGCGCGACTTTATCGGCATCACCCAGGTGGTGGACGTACCCACGGCCCTGGTCATTCATCCGTCGCTGACGGTAAAGAGCGTGAAGGAATTCATCGAGTATGCCAAGGCCCATCCCGGCAAGCTCGATTTCGGCACCGCCGGCCCCGGCAGCAACGGCCGGCTCGAGATGGAGATATTCATGCGTGCGACCGGAATTGAACTCGTTCATGTCCCTTATAAAGGGGGTGCCGGAGCGTCGGCTATCGGGTTGCTCAGTGGCGAAGTGAAGAGTGCTTTTACCACTCTTGCATCGGTCATAACTCATGTCAATGCCGGCAAGCTGAAAGTGCTCGGTGTTGCGGCGCCCCATCGCGTCGACTCCCTGCCCGACGTCCCGACTTTTCCCGAACTCGGGTATAAAAACATGAAGAGCGGCTCCTGGCAGGGGGCATACGTACCAGCCGGCACCCCAGCCCCGATCGTCAAGAAACTCTTTGCCGCTTTCACCAAGATAGTGGCCGATCCTATGGTTGTTAAACGACTCCAGGACAATGGTGCGGAGGTCGTGACCAGTAAGTCGCCCGAGGAGTTTGCCGTTTTTATGAAGGAAGAAAACGACAAATGGACCAAGGTCATTAAAGAGGTCGGCGTTGTGATGGAGTAACTAGTAACATCCTCCGCATGACGGAGCGATTCCCCATGTCAAGGCGGCAGTTGCCATCGGAGAGTTGAAAGGCATCGCGATGGGAAAACGATGGGTCGAAGAACGGAAAACCGAAGATCTGTGGTTGGGCAGTAACGTGTAGCAGTTCGGCACGCGTATCAATCAGACAGAGATCGAGGGAGTAAAGCATCAGACATCGACAGGGAGGAATATCATGAAAGAAAAACCAGAACAGACGGCAAAGCGGCTCGCCAAGACGCGTGGCTACAGTTACCCCGAGTGGGAATACCTTGCGGAAAAGGACGCCGAGTTCCTTGACGCGTACAATCGGCTCTCGGGCCTGAGTCTGCTGCACGAGGGAGTTTCCACCAAAGGCAAGCAGCTTCCGGCTAAGTACCGGGAACTGATAGCGATCGCGGCGATGATCGGTCAGGCGCGCATGTGGGGCGTGAAGCCGCACATGGAGCGTGCGATACGGTTGGGTTGCAGCGAGCAGGAACTACTCGAGGCGCTTGAGACGGCCCTCACCCCGGTGGGGTCGCCGCCGTTTAGGCAGGCGCTCAACATCCTGATGCAGGTGACGGGGTGGCAGCCGGCCGCGGAGCGTAAGAAGGACGCGAAAAGGAAGAAGGCCTAAGCGCACCGGGGACAATTCGAATCACACGGGCAGGCCGCTCCACGGTCTGTGTGTGGCCGTCGGGATCAATTAATATCAATCAAACCAACATCAAAGGATAATAATGATGACAAAAAAGGAGATGTGTTCCAAGCGAATTGAAAAAATCAGGGCAATGATGGCTCAGGAGGGGATGGATGCATTGATGCTCTTCAGCCCCATCCACATGTTCTACTATTCCGGATACTATCCGCATCGGCCCATCTATCCGACCGATGTTTTCCGACTCTTTCCCCTGATCATACCGAAGACCGGAGAGCCGTTCCACATCGTAGCAAAAAACGTAGCACGGTTTCTCAAAGAAGAGTCATGGATCCAAAAGACGTTCGTCTATGATGAATTCCTTCGAAACGCCGAAGAGTTCATTGCGGAGGTCCTCCGGGGTGAAGGGCTCTCCTCGGCAAAGATCGGTATCGAGGAAGATGTATTGGTCCTCTTTACGATGGAAAACCTGAAAAGACTTCTGCCCGGCATCACCCTTGCCCGTGCTTCCAACATGTTGCTCCAAACAAGGGACATCAAAGATGACGTCGAAGTCGAACTGATTCAGCATGCGATTGATGTAACGATCATCGGAATGGAAACGGCCTTCCGGGAAATACGGCCCGACAGAACCGAGAGGGAAGTCGCGGCGGTATGCGAATATGAGATGAGGAAGGCGGGAGCGGAGTGGTTCATCGAGGAATCACAGGTTCTTTCGGGAGAGCGTTCAAAGCTCGTAAGGGCAAGGTCTTCGGACAACAAGATCAAAAAGGGTGATTTGATCTTGATGGATATGGCCGCCGTGTGCAACTCGTATGGTTCCGATATCAGTAGGACAGTGGTGGTGGGAAAAGCGACGCCGAAGCAGAAGGAGTTTGCCAAGATGATGTTGGATGTCTTCGATTCGACGCTTCATTTCATCAAACCCGGAATCATGGCATGGGAAGTGGATAAGTTCGTCAGGGCAGCCTTCACAAAATTTGGTTATGGGCCGGAGAATCAGGCTCACCTGATCGGCCATGGATTCGGACTCGATTTTCATGAAAACCCCATCCTGAAGCCGGGGAGCAAGGCGGAGTTCAAGCCGGGCATGGTGTTTGCTCTTGAACCTGCGGTATCGGATCCCAATTTCGGGACCATGCGGTTTGAAGATGACGTCCTGGTCACCGAAACAGGGACACGGGTGCTTTCTGCAAAACTGCCAAGAGAACTGATTGAATTGTAATTGATGAACTATTATCCTGCGCCGGGAGGGGGATCATGCCGCCGGAAAGAAAGAAGTTTCGCTTTTTCTTGGTACAGGCCTTCAGCCTGCCCCCGACCAGCAAGTACGTGCACCGAACGATCGAGGGCCCCAAGGAAAAGCGCCTGATGAACTACGACAACGTCAAGCATTTGCTGGAGGACGTTAAATGGGAGCTGCATCCTGGGCCGTTGGCCCCCTATGGGGACTGGCCGGTGGAGAATCGGGAAGAATTCTGTTACGTCGCCGCCGCCCGCCTGCCGATTATCCGGGAGGCCTGTGAGAGCGGCAAGTACAACGCGATCGTGCTGTTGGGCGGAGGGGAACCCGGTTTTATGGAGGCTCGGGAGATTGCCCGTCCCTACAAGATCCCCGTGACCGCATGCGCCTTCTCCCAGATGCACGTCGCCTCTCTGCTGGGCAACAAATTCAGTGTCATCGACATCGCCGAAAATCACAATATGTACTATTACAACCTCGTTATCCAGCACCGCTTCACCGAGCGGTGCGCCTCGATCCGCAACATCAATTACCCCCTCCCCCGCCCTCCGTTCACCGATGAGCCCTCCCTCCATATGGAAAAGGCGAAGGCGCTGCGAGGAGAACCGTCTAATGCCGTGGAATGCGCGGTCCGTGAGGCCGTCGCCGCCATCGAGGAAGACGGCGCCGAGGTCATCACCTTCGGATGCTCCGCTTCCTTTTGGCTCCGGCCTTTTGTCGAAAAACGCCTGCATGAAATGGGATGGGAAATCCCCGTCCTTGAGGGGTACAGCTGCGCCATCGAATTGGCCAAGGCCATGGTGAACCTGGGAGTCGACGTGAGCGGGCTGATGTTGCCCGGTGATCGACCGAAAAAGTGGCGCAGGAAAAAGACATTTTAGCCCGGCCGCCATCAATGATCCATCATCAATCGGATCGCAAGGGAAATCTTCATGAAGTATCGCAAGCACGAAGCCAAGGAATACGCCCGGACGGTTTTGAAGGGCATCTGGACGGCACTGCCCTATAATTTTACCGAGGACGACAGGCTGGACGAGGCCGGGATAGCCTTCAACCTGGAACGCTGTATCTCCAAACTGCAGATCGAGGGGCATTACTGTTCGGGCAATGTCGCCGAGTTCTGGGCGCTGACCAACGATGAGCGGATGCGTGCTCATGAGCTCAATGTCGAAACGGCGAAGGGGCGGATTCCACTGATCGCCGGCTGTCATCATCAAAATCCGTACGAAGCGGCGGCGCTGGCAAAACATGCGCAGGAAATCGGCTTCGATTTCGTGATCATCCTGACGCCCTACATTGCCGTCCGCAGTGACGATGCCGTGTTCGATTACTACCGGTTTGTCGCGGAACGCGTGGACATCGGCATCATCCTATTCAACATTCCCCAGACCTATTACCCGATATCGGAGCATCTTGCCAAGCGGCTCGCCGCAATCCCAAACATCTGCGGTTTTAAGCAAGCCGGGCCGTCGCCGGCGGCGACCATCTCCCTTCGGGAGGCGGTGAGTGACAAACTGGTCGTCAGCGTTGCCGACGAGACGCCGTGGCTCTACAACCTGAGCGTCATGGGCGACCGCTGGCTGCTCAATTACTGCCCGCATCTCTATCAGGCGCCGGGTTATCTGCC
>Ga0315268_10008777_pt1 | contig 10520 bp, 12 predicted proteins | sample C1_top_MG_FD_204535 | JGI IMG/M metagenome (GOLD analysis project Ga0315268, IMG submission 204535) | Sediment microbial communities from Yellowstone Lake, YNP, Wyoming, USA - C1_top | ecosystem: Environmental > Aquatic > Freshwater > Lake > Sediment | place: USA: Wyoming | collected 2017-08-01 | reverse complement strand
CACTCTAAGAATGTCTTTCGTTCGTTGCTGGACGAATTCCGCTCGGTTAGAAGAGAGGGTTTTGCCGGAATAAGCATGTCCCTCGTCGGCGTTTCGGACACCGCGGTTTCCGGCCGCTGGAATGAATCCGAAGCGCCTTCCCTCAAATCGCATCTGCAGCAAATGGAATACCACAATGAAGGCCACCGAATGGCTCCCGGCCGCTTTACTTCGGCACAAGCAGCCGCGGTTCCTTACCTTCCATACGGCGAAAACGAAGACATGGCCCACTCGAGCCTCGTTTCAAAACTGGTGGCCCCCCGACAGTTGTTCCCGTACGCCGCAAGAGGAGTCGGCGGCGTTTCGCTTGCCCACATTGGCGTGAAAGGACCTTCTCTAACGCGCGCAGAGAGAAAAATCCGCCGCCAAAACTTCTTCAAAAACGAAAGCCCGGAACTAAAAAACTGGATTAGCCTAGGCAAGAAAATGATGCACTTGAAACGGCGGTAACATGAAACAACTGATTATAAACGCGGACGACTACGGACGAAGCGACTACTTCGATAGGGGCATCATAGAAGCAATGATGCAAGGAATTGTTACCAGCACAAGCGTAATGGTTCTGCGTTGCAAACCAGAGGCCGCCAAGACGCTTCAAGACTTCGACGTAAGCATCGGACTGCACCTGGACCTAGCCGAAGGAGACGCGGCACCACAGATTACGGAACAAGACAAGAGATTCAATCAGTTGTTCGGAAAACCGCCTACGCACGTGGACGGCCACAAGTACTACCACATTCGCGACGACGAAACCAAGCAAGCGGTTGCGGATTACGCGAAGTCGCTGTCAATTCCGGTTCGCGCTCACTACGAGTTTGACCGCAAGTTCTTCCGCGGACAGGGACTCAAGACCGCCGATAACATCCAATTGTTGATGCGGAAGAACGCTTTCCAGATAGTTCAAAGCGTCGGCGAACTGAAGGAAGGCGTCACCGAATGGATTTCGCACCCCGGTTACACCGACCCCAACTCGGATTCGACACTCAACAAGGAACGCGAGGAAGAACTAAAGATTCTGCTGAGCATGGAGTTGAAGGCGGCGCTGGAGAAAAACGACGTTTACTTGATAGACTTCCGCGAACTTTGAGCCTATTTCTTGCGAGCTTTCTTCTTTAGAGCAGGCACTGGAATCGGTTTTGGAACAGGCATTCTCAGCGTCAGCACCTGCACCAAGGCATCCTTGAACTGCTTCAGCGCGTCGCGGTTGAAGTTGCCTTGGAAAACCACGCCGCCGTCAGTTCGAATGTCCACGTGAATCAGTTCGGGCGCAAAGTCATTCAAGTCCTCGTCCATGACCCGAGGGTAGGCCAACGGGTATATGCGGAAGCCCAGGTCGCGGTGCGACGCCCGTTTTGCCGAAGGCTCCTGGTACTCCGGCAGCTGCTTGAACAAGTCGGGGGCAAAGAACCTCACTAGGTTGAGGAGCACGTAGTTTATGACAAACAACGCCGCGAAAAGAAGCAGCAAAGTAAAGTCTCCGGCCAGCAAGCCTATTGCTATCGCGGCCACGCCAACCCAGAACAACGAGTTGACCGACAATTGCCGAAGCACGAAAAGCTCTCCCAATCAAATCTCCTGCTAGGCTATGGGCTTGAAAGTTAATAAGAAATCAGCCCAAACACAAGCCATTTATATAGTAACTACCTAATAGTAGTTACAATGAAATCATTGGCTTTTGAGGCTGTTTCGGCAAACGCCTGCAAGGCAGGAATTGCCGCCGCAGCAACAGGACCGAACGCACCCGACGGCCACGCGGAATACGTTCACGTGTGGCCGCGGGACGCGGCTCTCGTCGCACTCGAACTCGGCGAACACGGCGCAAGCGAGGCGAAGGCACTTGCGGGCGCGTTGTGCGCGCTTGAACGCGATTCCGAATTATTGTTTCAACGCTATGAATTGAACGGCGAACCCGACCCCCGCGGCTGGTGCAACGAAGCGGGAAAACGCCAGCTGGACCAGGACGCGCTCGTTTTTCTGGCTGCGCAAAGGCTGGGAATTCAACACACTGCGGGACTTGACGCTCTTTTGAAGGAAGTCGAGGCAGGAACGCCGTCTACGGACGTGTGGGAACAGAAGCAGGGCTATTTCTTTTACACTACTTGCGCGCTTGCATGCGGAATAAACGCCGCGGCGAAACTGGCGTCCGGGCAAAGAATCCGCTGCAAGAAAACGGTTTCAATGCTTGTGCAGAGCCTTGACTCGTTCTGGAACAATGAACTGAAGTGCTTTACTAAAACCCCGCAGGGAACAATCGACTTCGAAGCCGCATTGGGAATAACGCTGTTGCTTCAATTCAAGCCGTTCAACCCGGACTTCCGCTTTCTCTGCCGCTCTCTTTTGACTCTGAAAAAAATCGAGAAAGAATTGTCCGTGCGCGTCGGCTGCTCAAAGGCCCTGATCAGGTATAAGGGAGACTTTTGGGACGGTGAACGAGTGGGGCCGGAAGGCATTGGAAGGCCGTGGCCCATGGGAAACCTCTTTGTTTCCGAAGCGTATTCGCTGCTCGCAATCGAATTCAGCCGAATGAAAAACAAGACGATTGCAAAACAGTGCCTGGAAAAGGCGAAAGCATGGCTTGCTTCAACCGAAGAACTGCCGGGCTTCAACGAATTCCCGGAGCAAGTTGACCCAAAGGGATTCGTTCCCGCAAGCTCGCCGAAGAAACTGAGCTGGTGCGCCGCCGAGTACTTGAAGGCAACGCGGCTAGCAAGACAGGCAGGCGACGTCGCACGCGTCGGGCGTGCCGCAGTGGTTTCCGCCGCCGTCAATCATGTTGCCCATTCCGCAAACTAAGTCGTGGCCGTTTCCGCACACTTCGTTTCGCGAGTAAGTGTTGTTCGGCTTCGACTCCGTGTCCTCGAAGATTCCGCCGCCGGCTCCGCCCAATCCGTTTGCTTCAACCAAGTTACCTTCTAACACGTTGTTGAACGAACCGCCGCCGACCGTCAAGCCGTAATTGTAGTTGTCCCGCAACTCATTGTTTCGAACAACGTTGTGGGACGACGACCATAACCAAATTCCTTCGGAGTTGGCCGAAAACTCGTTGTCTTCAATGACGTTCGACTGAGAGTTTACGTTTATTCCATACTTGAAGCCGCGGGCAACACAGTTCCGCACGGTAGCGTTATTCGCTTTTCTTAAGAGAATCGCGTTTCCTTTGGAGCTGCCTGTAATCGAATGGCCGTCGCAGTCGAAAACCACGTTTGCGGCGTCAACAGTAATGCAGCTGAAGTCGTTTCCGACTTCCGAAACCAACAAGTCCCGGGACAGCCGGTAGCTTCCAGCAGTGGCGATTACGCCGCACTCGCTTACAACGCTTCCTGAAAACGGAGGAGCTGAAACAACTGGTTGCACAGTGGGAATAACAGTCGGCCTCGGCGTTGCCGTCGGAGTTGGAACGTAGGGCGCCGGATTGGGCGATGGAGTCGGCGTCGCGACAACGGAAAGCACGCGCTCGGGTCCGATCATCAAAACAACGGCTATCGCGATTACTAGCAAAACAAGGGCGAGAATCCACACTAGCGGAATCTCTTCGCGTTCAACTGGCTTGTTGTTTTTTTCTTTCAAGTGCGACTCCTCCTGAAACTCTTACGAAAGTAAAGGCAAACCGAATTTAAAGGACACTCAAGACACCTGGGCTTACGCGGTGCGCAGATGGTTCTCCCGAGCAGAATCAAGTTCACGTGGCAAACGCCTTTCTGCGAGTCAGGCACCAGCGCGTCCATCACATCATGCGCTTTTTCTCTGGAAGCATTCTCCGAAACAAGGCCCAGCCTGCGCGTCACGCGGTAAATGTGAACGTCAACAGGAAAAACGGGCTTTCCAAAACCGAAGTTCAGTACAACCGCAGCAGTCTTTGGCCCGACTCCTTTGAAAGACAGCAAGTACTCCCTGGCTTGAGCGGTTTGCATTCGGCGCAGGAAACTCAAGTCAAGCTTTCCTTGCTGGCGCTTTATTTCGGACAAAACGTGTTTGATGCGCTTGGCCTTCAAATTAGCCAGTCCAGCGCGGCGAATGACCGCGGCAATCCGCTTTTCGTCGGCAGACAAAACGAGTTCCCAGCGCGGAAAACGCTTTTTCAACGCGTGAAACGCGGGAATGCTGTTGCGGTCGCTCGTGTTCTGGCTCAAAATCGTTGCAACCAGAATATCCAAGGCACTTCCGCGGGGAGTAACTCCAGGGTCTTCGCGGCCAAAGCGCTTTTCCAGAAGCAAGCAAACGCGCGCCGTTTTCGCGCGTATTTTTTCCATGCAAAAACGGAGGAAAAAGAAGTTAATTAACGCCGCGCCAAAAACTTGCGTGAAACCAATCTTCGTAGTCCACGACCACTTCGCGCGCCAACACCACCACGACTTACGACTGGAGATGGACGGAGTGCTGAAAAGCTGGGCTATTCCGAAGGGCGTTCCCGAAGAAGCAGGAGTACGCCGGCTCGCAGTTGCAGTCGACGACCACCCAATGGAATACGCTAGTTTTACCGGCAGAATACCTGAGGGACACTACGGGGCTGGCGAAGTCAAGATATTCGACGACGGAACCTACGACTTACTCGAGCGCGAGCCTCACAAAATCCGTTTCGTCTTTCACGGAAAGCGCTTGAAAGGAGAATACGAATTGGTTGACTTCAAGCAGGACGGCAAAAACTGGCTGTTGTTCAAGAAAACGTCTTAAAGTAACGCCGCGCTTGTTTTACCGTGAAAATTTCTTCCCTCGAATTAACCAAGCGCCTCGTGCGCTTCAAGACTGCTAAGGAAAATCCTATCGAGCTAGTGCAAGCAGTTGATTACTGCGCGCGTTACTTGCGAGAACCGCAAACGGTGGTCAAGCGCTTCGAAAAAGATGGAAAACCTACGTTGCTTGGGTTCAGGGGAACTCTGTCGAAAGGAATGCTGATTCTCGGCCACCTGGACGTGGTCGAAGCCCCAGACGCCGACTTTGTTCCACGTCAAAAAGGAGACTGGCTTTACGGCAGGGGCGCGGCAGACATGAAGGCCGGCTGCGCAGCGGCAATGAATGCATTCAAGCGCGCCTGCGCCGAAGGCTGCGAAAACATTGCAATAGCACTCACTGCTGATGAAGAACTGGGCGGTTTCAAGGGCGCCGGCGAACTAGCCAAGAAAATAAAGTGCCGGTTCGTCGCGGCCCCGGAGCCGACGGAAGGAGTTGTAGTGGAAGAAAAAGGAGTCATGTGGGTCGAATTGCGCGCTAAAGGAAAGGCAGCTCACGCTTCGCGTCCCTGGCTCGGCGAAAACGCCATAGACAAGCTAACGCAAGCCATAGAACAGCTGAGGAAAGCCGTTCCGAAAAGCGATTACTCAACTGAAGCAAAGCGGTGGAAAAGCACGATGAACGTGGGCTACATCCGCGGAGGCGATGCCACTAACAAAGTCGCCGACAACGCAGTGGCACGACTGGACTTCCGGTTCGCAAACGAAAAAGACCGACGCAACGTGATGAACGCGCTTGCAAACACAAGCATTGACTATCGTTTGTTGGAAAACGAGCCACTAATGGCCAGCGACTCTAACAACCAGTTCGTCAGACTATTCGTAAAAACAGCCGGCGAGGCTATGAGCAGAAAAATTGCGTTGGTAAAGGAACACGGCGCTTCCGACGTGCGTTTCTTCACGGCAAAAGGAATCCCGGGAGTAGTATTCGGGCCGCGCAACCGAAACATCCACGCCGAAGGCGAACGAGTGTTCATTCCCGACTTAGCAAAAATAGAAGAAATCTACTGCGAGTTTGCGAAAAAAGTTTCAGCTAGCCCCTGAACTGCGGCGGAAAGCGTTTTTCCCATTCTTTTAGTTCGTCGAGCAAGCGCTTCGGAGTGTACCCGCATAGTTCGTGGATAAGCCTCTTGTCTTCAAGCATCTTCGTTTCAAGCGGAAGGCTCACGCCGTCAACCGTCTTTGCGTCGGACATGTGAAGCGAACCAATTGGAACCCTGCAAAGCTTTCCCGAAGGAGTCTGCGAAGGGTCGATCGTTATCGCGTCAATTGTTTTTTCGTGCCCGCCGCCGACTTTGAAGCCGACTTTCTTCTGCACTTCGGCAGCCCAGCGGCCAGTGTAACTCGCCAGCGCGTCGTTTTTCGAGTACTGAAACAGCTTTTCGTAAACGGCGTTCGGCTGCGGCTTTTTGAAAAACAAGTAAACGTGGAAGGAACTGCCCGTCCAAGCCACGAACGGCTCACCTTGCAAAAGCTTGCCTGCCGCTGTCTTGAACTGCGAGTCGTCTTCGATCGTTTCCACGAAGACTTTCGCCGCCTCTTGCGCCTGGCTGAAACTCATTTTTTCTCCCCGGTCCAAGTCAAAGAACACGCGGTCAATCGGCTTGCCTGGAGACTCGCCGTTGGTTGCGTAAAAAAAGTCGTTTAACTTGCGCGGAAGAAAGTACGCCCAGACTTTCTGCTGCACTTTCGACAGCTTGGGCTTCGCGTCCTCCAAGTGCTCGGTCATGCGCCTGACTTCAAGGAACTCTGGCGTCACCGCGTCACAGAGCTCTTGCACCGAAAGGGGTTCTTCTTTGCTTCCGCGTTTTATCAAGTAAGGCATCGGGCCTTTGGGAAGCCAGTTCTTTACGGCAACCAGCTTGCCTTGCAGAAACTTTTTCAGTGAGGGAGCGACAAGCGCGTAAAACAATAGGGTTTCGGGTTGGCCGAAGGGCCTTACAACGTCTTTGGAAGACGCGAGTTGTTGGAGGGAAGTCATAAGCTGGCTTGGAAAGAGGAATAGAAATAGGTTTTGCTTAAGAGTTCAGCGCCTGGATGTCGATCAGAGAGATTTTCTTGCCTTTCTTCAAGTCGTCCATGGCCTTAACCGCCTTTTCTTTGGCAGTCATTGCCTTCGTCTGTTCCTCGGCCTTCTTTTCGGCAATTGCTTTCTCGCGCTCCGCCTCTACCGCGGCTTTTGCTTCGCCGGCCGCCTGGCGATAGTCGGAAGTGGCTTCCTCGAAAGCGCCTTCTTTTTCTCCGAGCAACTCCATTGCCTTTGAAATTTCTTGGCGGAGGAAGTCCATTTTCTTCGACAATTCGCCTATTTTGGCGTGGTGCTCGTCGCTCTTCTTAGCGTGCTCGACCATCTGCAAGTGCGCCGCTTCTGCGTCGGACTCGACTTGCTTGAGTTGGGCGCGGACTGAAGACAATTCTCGGGAAGTAGCGTCGTTGACTTCAGCTGCCTTCAACTGCTTCTCCAACTCGTTCATTTCAGCGGAAATCAGTTTTTCCCTCTTCGGGGAAGCGCCTTCCACGTGCAGCATGTACTCCAACTGCGAAAGACGGTAGCGCAACTGCCCCGCTCGCATACCCCCGGTTTCCTTGAACTTCGCCTGCAAGACACGCGCCTGCTCGCGGAATTCAACTGCTTTCTTGTGGAGTGAGTCGCGGCGTTCCTTGAACTCGGCAACGGCCTTGTTTTCCTTGTCGCGCTCGGTCTTTTCCTGCTTTACTTGCGACATGGACTGCCTAAAAGAAGAAATGTTCTCGCGGTTTTTCTCCCGCAAGTCCAGCAACGCCTGGCCGGCAAGCTTGCGCTTTTGCGCGGCGTCGGTCTTTTTCGAGTCCAACTCGGTTTTTTCATCGCTGGAATCCATTCAAATTCACTGATTGGGCTGGCTTTCGGGAGGAACTTCCAACTCGATTTCAGCCACTATTTCGTCAAGCTCTGCTCTCTGCTTCTCTAAAACCTTTTGTATCTTGCGGATGCGCTTCTGGTTCAAAGCAATCTCGCGGTACTTGCGCGCGGCTTTGTTGAAGTGCTCTATTGAAAGCGTGAAATACTCTTCCTTGTCCATTGACTGCGCAATGTCGGCCAGGATTTCGGCCAGCAGCATGTTGGCGCCCAGCTTGACGTCGCGCTTCAACTGATGCTCGTTCTTCAAATTCTCCTTGATTATCGCAACAACTCTCGCGTTGGGAAAAGGCAACTTTAGCGCTTCCTCTTCGCTCTCAGGAATCTCTTCTTCCGGTTGTGCAGCCTTCTCTTCTTCCGCCATTTGTCCAACGCCTCCTCTCGCTAACCAAAACTAAACCTTCAGTAAAAACAGCTATGACAAGATTATGCCGAAAACGTTTTTTAAAGGCTATCCTGCCCTCTTCAGAAGCACGAAAACCTTGCGTTTCCGTGGGTTGTCGGGATTGTCGGTTACGAGCGTGGTTTTGAATCCCTTGGCCCGAAAAGCCTGTGCGGCAAGCATTGCCTCCTCTTCCGAACGGGGATAGAATTGGATTACGGCAATGCCTTTAGGCGAAAGAACGCGCCAGAACTCGCTTGCCGCTTTTGCCGCGTTTTGTTCAGGGTTTTGCGCCAGAATCCACTGCAAAACCGACACGGAAACTATCGCGTCGAACGACCTGTCTGAAAAGGGAATGTCGCGCAAGTCGCCTTGCTTTACTCTGAAGCCTTTTTTCTTAGCGAATTCAAGCAAGGAAGGCACGGCGTCGAAGCCGGCGATTTTCTTGTAGCCAACTTCCTTCAGCACTTCGAGTGAAAATCCTGTTCCGCAGCCGGCGTCAAGCACTCTTGAGTTTAGAGGAAAGCGCGCCAAGTCAAGGCACCGCAGCGTTAATTCCCGTTGGATGCGGCGCATGGCGTTGCTTTCAGCGTAGCGCTTCGACTCTTCGGAGGAATAGTGTTCGTGGACTGGCTTGTCGTCTTCCGGCCGGACGTGAAAGGTTTTCCACGGACTTTCTTTTATTCGGCGAGGCATTTTTCAGCCCACCGGTCGCGTTACGCGCACTTTTTCTACCAGCGCAGGGGGCGTGAAGACGGGAGTTTCGACTTCCCAGCCCTTTATTTGCTGGCGGTCGCGTCCGAGCGCCTTGACTTTCTTCAGCAATTCAACCATGTTTTCGCTTATCCTCAATCCCTTGACGGGCTGCGCGAGTTCGCCGTCTTTCACCAGGAAGGCGGCGTCGCGTGGAATGGTCGAAAAATCGCCTGAAACGTAGTTCTGGAACCTAGTGTACCACACGTTCGTAATGTACAAGCCGTTCGTTGCTTCCTCAAGCAGTTCTTCCAGCGAGTGGCTTCCTTTGTCGACTACTAAATTCCACGGTTCTGGCGCGACCAAGCCGGCGTTGGCGGTTGTTTGAGTCTTGTGCCTTTTTGCGGTTGAAGTGTTGTGCAAAAATCCGTTGAGGATTCCTTTGTCTATCAGAAGGTTCTTTTTGGTGGGAACTCCTTCGTCGTCGAACGCGGACGAATCGAATCCTTGCTCAATGGTTCCATCGTCCCACATCGTAAACGCAGGCGAAGCCACTTGCGTTCCTTCTTTTCCTGCGAAGAACGAAAACCCCGCCTCAACCGAGAAAATCGACGTAGCTTGGCCGGCGGTGTCCAAGAGGCAGGAGAAGGAAAGCGGGTCGAAGACTACGTCGTAGTTTCCGGATTTGGCTTCAACCGCGTTCTTCGACTTTACAGCCAGTTCTCCCGCTTGCTCCGCCGCTTGACGGGCTTTTAGGTGTGAAAGCGTTCGAGCAACGGCAACTTTGTGCCCCGAACCGTCCGCGGCCATTGCGCGCAGCGAGAAGTAAAGCGAAGTTCCCTTTTCTCTTGCTTCAACCGAACGCGACGTGACGAGAAAATCTTCTTCAGTTCCCCACTCGAACACGCCGGCAGTTCGCTCCGCTCCTTTTTCCCGCGCGGCGTCAATGCCTTCTTCCACCAAGTCAACTGCCTTGTCTTCCAGCGAAGTTACTTTCGGGTCGAAGCCGCGTTTAACGGGCGTGTAATCGAACGGGCCGTCTGCTATTCCGACGTAAGACGGGTTGGGCTGAAGAGACGACGTGAACTTAACCAGCTTTTCAGCTGTTTCGATTGCGTGAGCGCGGTCGAAGCGCCGCAGGGTAGTTGTTGCCGTGCGGCCGTTTTTGGCGATGAACACCGACGCGCTCGCCGAGTCTTCAGTTCCGGTTTTAACGATTTTGTTGTTTACAAACTTTATTTGATGAAGCGAAGACGAACCCGCGTCCACTACCGCATCGTCCGCTCCTTTTTCGAGTAATTGCTTAAGGAGAAGCGCCGCGATTTCTTCGAGTTCTTGCTTCATTTGCCTAACCTGATTCCCTTCAACAGGCAGTGGGGGCCGCCCATTGAAACGGGTATTCCCTGCATTGGCTCTCCCTTGCCGCACGACGCCGCGTGCAACTCTACTTTCTTAGAGCAAGCCACGACCGCGCTCCAAAGTGCGGGAGTAGTAATCTCAATGACGGGCTGGAACACTGGCGCGGTTACTTCGCCGTTTTTGACCAAGTAAGCCTCGCTGCCGACGTATTTTTGGTTGAGGCGCTTGTCGTCGATGTTCCATTCTTGGAAGTTCTTGATGAAAACGCCGTTCTTGACTTCCGCAAGCAACTCTTCTTCCGAAAAGTCGCCGGGAAGCACGAAAGTGTTAGACATGCGCACTATCGGCTCCTTGTCGTACTGGCTTGCGCGCGCTCCGCCGTTGCTTTCGCAGCCGAATTCCACAGCGGTTTCTCGGTTGT
>Ga0315268_10008776_pt1 | contig 10521 bp, 11 predicted proteins | sample C1_top_MG_FD_204535 | JGI IMG/M metagenome (GOLD analysis project Ga0315268, IMG submission 204535) | Sediment microbial communities from Yellowstone Lake, YNP, Wyoming, USA - C1_top | ecosystem: Environmental > Aquatic > Freshwater > Lake > Sediment | place: USA: Wyoming | collected 2017-08-01 | reverse complement strand
CAAACCGCCAAAACTTGTAATGTTTGGCGCAAGCGTTTTCCCATTTCCACATCCGGTTAAGGAACTAGCAGAAACAATTCACTCCGCTGGTGGCGCGGTAGGTTATGATGCGGCACATGTGGCTGGTTTAATTGCCGGAAAGCAGTTCCAAGACCCTCTCAGAGAAGGGGCAGATGTTGTCAGCTTAAGCACACATAAAACGTTCTTTGGTCCTCAACACGGTGGAGTTTTATCATGGGAGAAAAATGCAGAGAAAATAAAGCGTGCAACTTTTCCAGGGATGGTCAGCAACCATCATTTGCATGCTGTAGCGGGCGTTACAATTGCATGCGCAGAAATGCTCGAATTCGGAAAACAATATACAAGTCAAATAGTGAAAAATGCAAAAGCATTAGCCCAAGCACTTTACGAAAGAGGATTCAATGTACTAGCAGAACATAAAGGATTCACACAGTCCCATGTAATCTTGATAGATATAACAAAACACGGAGACGGCGGCACAATTGAAGAAACGTTGGAAAAAGCAAACATAATAATAAACCGAAACCTGCTGCCGTGGGATATTAAAGAAGGAAGGCATTTCATGCATCCCGGCGGTATAAGACTAGGTGTATCAGAAGTTACTAGGCTAGGAATGAAAGAGTCTGAAATGGGTGAAATAGCAGAATTTATCAGACGCGTAATAATAGGCAAAGAACCATTAGAAAAAGTGAAGGCAGACGTTGCGGAATTCAGAAAGAACTATCAAAAAGTGCATTACTGCTTTGAAAATACAACAGAAGCCTACAAATACGCAAAAATTCGTTGAAAGCGAAAGGGCATGAAGGCTTTAGGCATAGCTTTTAGTGCGAGAAAAAGGGGGCAACTGTCTAAATTGTGTGTGGAATATGTATTGGCGAAGCTGAAAGAGCAAGAGTTTGAAACTGAAAGAAACAGATGTTATTTTGCTTGCAATTCCAACATATGGCGGTAAACCTGCAAGCATCTACAGTGCATTCATAGAAAGGGCACAAGGAATCATCAAGAATTATGAGGAATTCAAAAGCACCATATTAAATAAAATCATAGCTTTAATTGTGATAGGAAATGTTCCTGCTGGCGGCGATCTTGCGTATCACATGGTGCTTTGGTTTATCATGGTTGTAAATATCCGCCTCCATCACTCTTAATAAAGTCTGTAGAGTATGGCCAAGGGTCGATTTATGGGACATTAACTGAGAATGAGAAGGTTAGAGATAGATTAGATAGTTTGGTGAATCTAATAGTTAAAAGATGGAAAAAGCAAGAGATAAATGATCACTTAAGCTTTAAGCTTTGACTAACAATATCCACTCTCTGTCAAAGCTGGTAATATTATGCATATAGACGAGTTTCAAAAGATGATGGGACAACTATATTTTCATAGAGACTCTAAACGCGGCATAGATGGAACGTACATTTGGCTTATGGACGAAGTGAAAGAATTAGGAGACGCATTGAAAAAGAATGACAAGAAGGCGTTAGAAGATGAATTTGCAGATGTCATCGCATGGTTAGCTTCCCTTGCAAATATCACCAACGTGAACCTTGAAAAAGCAACCCTTAACAAGTATGACCATGCTTGTCCAAAATGCAAGCACTCGCCTTGCCAATGCACTTTTTAGCCTAAATTCAATAAACGCTTCTGCCCTAAGCCTGTAAGCGTCCAAATGTGCGTTTTACTGCGTTTTCTTTCAACTATGCCTTCGGCTTCTAAAAGTCTTAGATGATGCAAAGCAACTTCATAATGCATTCCTGTTTCTTTGGAAATGGTTTTGGCATCGGCAGACCCTTTATCCAAAATGCCAAGTATCCTAGTCCTAGCTCGCAAGCCAAGCTTGATGTTTTTTATGTTCGACAGATAAGCGTTGGGATGATAAGCCTCTTTAAACATTTTCACCGAGAACAATTATGTAGTTGCCTTTAGAAAAGTTTTGTTAAGCAAAGTCCGTCAGGGTAATCTGGCTTGATTTCTTCCCTTCAAAAAGTGCTTGAATTTCCTCTTTAACAAGCAAGATTCTTTGAGAATAATATCGCGGTAACTCATACTTTTCAATAAGATGCTGAGCGGCTTCCAAGTATTTTTCTATTCCGCCACGATAAACAGTTAAGGTCAATTGCCCACTACAAAAAGTGCATTTGCCACTAAGCGGTAAACGGCGAAAGCGTTTATTACACGACTTGCATCTAAAACCTTGCGTTGAGAATGCCCGAAGGTTTCCAGCAATATCTCGTATGAAATGCCTAGTTAAAACTTTTAACGCCACTTTTTTTGCATCCACAGCCTCAATTTTCTCGGCTAATTCAAGCTGACCCTCAAGCTTTTCCACCATAGTTTTAAACCGTTTATACGCACTTTCAGCATTACCCATATTAATATCAGAAACGGGCGTAGTAAACTTGAAACCTTCAAATTGCGCCTCAGTGCCGAGTCGATGTTTAATGAGATCTATGAAGTCGCTTGCTCGTTTCGCATCTATGTTTTCTAATGTTTTCTCATAAAATTCAAGAGGATACAGCTCAGCAACGTCCACATCATGCGCTTGTCTCTGCACTTCTTGTGTATTAACAATTGGAATAAGCAATAAGGGGGCATCCATAATTCCACCTATCTGAGCGGGCAAGTATTCACGGGAAAAGTTGACAAAATTGTCTAACGCCAGTATTAAAGCATCTTCATCCCCATCACAATCTCTTCGCTTAGCTGAATGCCAAATTGGATGCGCATAACAGACGTTTAAATTTGTAAAACCAACAACGCGACCTAAAATGCCAACGGAGGTATGAGGAGCTAAACCCACGACCAAATGCCCGAGAAGATCTTCAATTCGCTTTACATTGTAGTATGGTGAAACTCCATAAACTTTCACAAGAAGCTCATCAAGAAAATTCGCAACATGCACAAAGTATTCGGCGCATTTAATCGGAATCACGATGTCTTGAAGTTTTAATTCACACATTTGGTCGGAATCCATTAGAGCCTTGCCATGAACATCATGAGAATAGCCTAACAGTCTAAGTTTTTCAACAGGAACCTGAACTTCTACTGGTTTAAAGTGAGTCAATGGAGCGTTTGTAGCATCAAACCGTATTGTACCATCTTTATAAACCGACAAATCATATTTTGCACGCAAAATACCTTTCTCAATCACTTCCGCCGTCTTAGTCTCATTCGTTAAACCCTTAACTCCCTTTAAAACCTTAGGAACCGACACCATTAGATGTTTACATGCACCCTCCAGAAGTTCCTTAAAATTAACAATTTGCCTCTGATATTTTTTGGCTGGCAGTTTGCAAACTGGGCATTCATCCTCTTTCAAATTTTTCCCACAACGAGGACACAATTTCTCATAAAATGTTTCAGAGCCACAAGATGGGCATATAACCCTAAAAGTATAAGCGTGGCAAACAGGACATTTACGTTTAACAATTTCTACCGTAACATGCTCTTTTTTTGCTGCTTCTAGAATATCTCTTTGAGCCCCTCCAGCCAGCCCCACTGGGAAAAGAACATGCACAGCAGGTTTCATTTCACGTCTTTTGGCTTTTTCTGGTCGTCCCATTCTTGCACCAACAAAAATTGGACCCTTTTCCCTTACTTGCACGCCAGACAGTAAACTAATCTCTTCTAAAACTGATTTAGCCGAAGAAACACTCACCTCTTTAGAGAAGCTTAGAGAGAAGGCGAACGCATGTGCATCATCGCCCTCGATGATAATTTTGCCATTCGTAACCTTATGGGGCAAGCATATCATTTCCAATTGCCTCTTTACATCTGTTCTAATTTCGCCAATAATTTCACGAACCACATCGCCTTCATAACGCATCTGAGAATTCCGAAGCCACTCTAACAACACTTGAATCTCGTTGACTGAGGGCAGATTTGACCAGAAAAAAGTGAAGGATGGATGAAGAGGGATATGCAAGGCTAATGATAAGGATACTGCCTCCTTAATGCTGGGCTTGTTAATAAAAGGATCCTCCAAAAAAGCCTTCATTTTTTCCACAGGAACATTAGTTATTTCTGCAGCTTTGTTTAGATCCCCATTAAAAATGCTCGCGATAGCCTTTTGCAGATCCTTCGCCCACCATTCTTCAACATACCCCGAAAGTGCCAAAGGCTTGCTATTGTACAAAAAGTCCCCAAAACTGATTAAAACATCACCCAAAAAAAGAATTGTTTCAACTTTATCTTTTATCTCCCTGAAATTTTCGCTGGACACCCGAATAACAGAACCATCTTTTAACAAGACAATGGGCGGCTCCACAGTATCAACAGGAACAGCGATACCGCCTTTCCCAGGAAGCTCCAAGCGTAATTGTGTACCTGCTGCCAAAAAGCCTTGAAGCACAAGCATAGTAGCAGGGTGAATGCCTACGGCAGCTAAACCTGTGTTCCGCGCTCTACCATATCTTAGCCGAAAACCGCCACGTCTAGATGGAAATGAAAACACTGGGCGCCCAGCAATAACGTCATCCATAAACCCAGCAGATTTTCTCTCAGATTTGTTATGGAACTCTCTTAGCCACTCCCATCCTTGAATCTTAAGCTGCTCTATTATAGTTAAGACTTTCAACGCCCGTCCCACAACACCATCATTCACCACTCTTAGAGCCCCACCTCGCACACGATTGGTTTCTATTCGAGGGAGATTGCGAAAAGAAGAAACCTCAACCGGATCCGATTCTGTACCCGTGACTTCTACTGGAAGCCATTGAAGCGCCTTCCGGAGCTCCTCGTCAGAAATGTGATACTGAAAGCGACCTACAGAACGTTCGTAAAGCCTCATCTCTTCAATGAAGCGGGCTATTTCCTCCTCTGTTGGTTTGTAGCGGTCAAGACCCAATAAGCGTCTAACAAAATCGCCAACAACCAGCGTTAAAGCTTGATCCGTCCCGCCTGCAGACCTTATAGGTCCAGCAAAATAAATGGCAAGATAGCGAGTTCGATCCCGATTTGTCTTAATCTTCACTTTTGCCACACCTTGTAAGGGTGCAGCAGTAAGCCCTTCTGTAAGGATGGCGAGGGCTGTACGTATAGCCTGCTCAGCTGAAGCTTCAGCTTCCATGTGCCCAAATTTGCCGTAAACAATCTCTTCAGCAATTTTAAATGCTAATTCTTCTCTTGGAAGCTTGATGCTCAATTCTCTGATACTTTCTGCAACGCCTTTCGGCCCGACCAATCCTTCTACAAGATCAGCCAAATCTCTAGCAATTTTGCATTCAACATTTAAAGCCGGGTCTAGCCCCTTTCTGCGAACTTCTTCACTTACAATTAAAAGGCGAGTAAGATTACTCTCTAGATCTTTTACATATCGCCGATACGCTTCGCTCATTGGTCCGTTCAAGATGGTCTCCACAACCTCTTGTTTCTATGAGTTTATTTGGCTTTTTTTAAACTAAAAACTCAAAAAGTCTGCTTTCTAGAACTGTTACTCCGTATGAATTCTACACAAAAATAGTGTCGACCACTTTTCTTTTGAACGCCCAGTAGACTTTTGATAAGCCTCTGTTGCAATTTTGTTTCGCTTAGCAACACATTCTTTACAACGCAAATGTCTCAAGTTAGAGGGCCCGTCACAAACTCCACAGTTGAGTATCAAAACTTCGCCGAGGTTTCTAAGCGTTGCCCATGCATACTCCTGCTCGTCATATTGAGGCTCAAAATCCGGCCAAACATCATAGATGTTTTCGTCTCCCAAAATTTTCTTTAAGGCGTTAAAATAGTTCTCGAACGCCGTCAAATGTTTTTTTCACGTCCTAAAGTGTCTTATACCTTCTACAATTTCAGCGACTTTACTCCTAACCCCAGCATCCTCGATAACATTGCCCGTTACTATGATGTCAGCACCTGCAGAAGCCGCGGCCAACGCTTGACTTCGAGATCTTATGCCTCCTCCAACGATCAGGGGAATATCCATGTAACTCTTAACAGCATGAACCATTTCGCGAGGAACAGGCTTTTTTGCGCCAGACCCTGCCTCCAAATATATGAAGCGCATACCCAAATATTGTCCTGCTAGTGCATGAGCAATAGCAAGTTCTGGTTTATTGTAAGGAATTGGGATGGCTCTACCTACGACGCCAGCAGTGCCCCCATCGCCAACAATTATGTAGCCCATAGGAATTGGTTCTAAGCGAGCTTTTTTGATTAGTGGAGCGCCCAAAATGTGTGCACCGATTAAGAAGTAGGGATCAACGGAGTTTAGAAGCGACATGAACCATATGGCATCAGCGTAACGACTTATACCCGTTACATTATTTGGGAAAAGAATTATAGGAATTTTGACAGTGCGCTTAACAGCTCTAACAACATCATCCAAATGAGCAATAGAAAAAAATGTCGACCCACCAATCATTATAGCTGACGTGCCGCTTAATTTTGCTTTTCTAGCAATTCTTGATGCTTGCGGAGGCGTAACCTTTTCAGGATCTATAAGAGTTACGTGAATAGTGCCTTCAGACTCAATTTTCTCAAGTAAATATTTCTCAACAGGTCCTACCATCAAGTTTTACCCCATTAAGAACCTTTGGCTTCGACAGGCTGTGTTTTCTTGGAAACTCCATAAATTAAGTCTGTAAACATACAATAAATGTCAATCTCGGCTTGTGCAGGTTTAGCTTGAAATTCCTGTTTTAAACCACAACTGCTACAGCCAACTACGGCACGGTTTTCTTCACGAAAGATTTCGACCCTAACTGTTTCTTTTCCACATCTAGGACAAGAGAAGAATCTAGGCAAATGTTTCTTGGGAATTCGAACAACTTTTCTTCTCCGTCGCCCCATATCAAAGGCCTTCCATACTTTAAAGGGTACATCCATTAATATTTATGTTTGCCCTTAAATACTTGCTTTCGACATAAACAATAAGGATGCGTTCTCCATGGAATTGGTTCCGTCTATTCTAGACTTAGACTGGCAGGAAGTAGAAACAAAAATAAAGCGATTCATAAGAGATTATTTTGAAAAGGCGCAAGCAAAGGGCATTGTTGTATCGTTATCAGGTGGGATAGACAGCTGTACAGTGGCAGCACTCTCTGCTCGGGCTATAGGGGGAACCAAGGTTTTGGGTTTGATGTTACCAGAAAAAGAGACATATAATCCTAAAGATGTTAGGCATGCAAAACTGGTTGCTGAGAAGTTCAAATTTATAACAGAAAAGATTGACATAACCCCCACTTTAGAAGCCTTCTACCATTCAATACCTGCTTTTGACAACTCAAATAAACTCTCCAAAGGCAACATAAAAGCGCGAACACGAATGATTTATGTCTATTATTATGCAAATACGCATAACCTGCTAGTTTGCGGAAGCTCAGACAAGTCAGAAACCATGATAGGTTACTTCACAAAATGGGGAGACGTTGCTGCAGATATATCGCCGATAATGGACTTATATAAGACGCAGGTTCGAAAACTTGCAAGACATATGGGTATACGGAAGGAAATTATTACAAAGCCATCCTCACCAGCACTATGGCCAGGACAAAGTGCTGAAGAAGAGCTTGGCATAAAATATGATCAGTTGGACCTTATCCTCTATGGGCTGGAGCATTTTATGAAGATGGAAGATATAGCAAAACAGTTGAATGTGAAGGAAAAATTGGTAGATAATATAAAACGCAAATGGCTCTCCGCAGAACATAAAAGGCGAATGCTGTTAACAACAAAACTCGCATATCGAACCATAGGGACAGATTTCAGACTCCCCCGTAGTCCCCGTTAAAAACTTGAAGGGATCGTGAGGATGAAAGAAAAAATCAAGATTGCCCTTGCACAGATACGATGCAAGCAAGAGGATAAAGCAGAAAACATAGCCAAAATCGAGAAAGTTGTGACCAGAGCAAAACAGCGAAAAGCAGATCTCATAATTTTCCCAGAACTTTCAGTGACCGGCTATGTGGTTAGAGACCAAATTTACGAATTAGCAGAAACAGTACCCGGACCATCAAGCAAAATAATAGAAGGCATAGCTAGAAAGACAAATGCGTACATCATTTTTGGCATGCCAGAGCTAAGTGAAAAGGCAAAGGCAACAATCTACAATAGTGCTGTTTTCGTTGGTCCAAAAGGCTTTATTGGAAAATATAGGAAAATGTATCTCCCCACCCACAGTGTTTTCGAGGAAAAAAGATATTTCCGCCCAGGATATCACGCTGAGGCATTTGATACGCCCCTTGGAAAAATAGGAGTGATCATATGCTATGACATTTTCTTTCCAGAAGTGAACCGATTAACACGATTGAAAGGCGCGCAGTTAATAGTTTGCATCTCCGCTTCCCCAGCAACCAGGAGAGCATTCTTTGAAGTGTTAACAGTCGCAAGAGCAATAGAAAACACCGCCTTCCTAGCATACGTAAACCTAGTGGGCATAGAAGATGGATTACAGTTTTGGGGCGGAAGTAGACTCGTAGGACCTAATGGAAAAATTCTTGCACAAGCAAAATATGATGAGGAAGACCTTGTGATGTGCGATGTCAATTATGACGATATAAAGCCTATTGAAACGTTTGTCCCTACGTTGAAGGATTTGCGACCTGAACTTTTTAGTGAACTGAAAACGTACGCAGAAAAATTGTAAGTCAAAACGCCTTTTCTGTTCTCTTAAGTTTTTTAGTTGCTTTTTCTATGCGATTCAACGCCTCTTCTAGTTGCTCATACGCCGCAGCGTAGGAAATTCTTAGGTAGTCTTTGCCATATCTACCAAAAGCTGACCCAGGAACTGTTGCAACATGAGCTTTTTTAACAAGAAACTCTGCAAACTTTTCTGAAGACATGCCGAAGTGTTTTACATTGGGAAAGACATAGAAAGCTCCTTTTGGCAAGGTGCAATTAAAGCCTTCAATTTCATTAAGCCTTTTGTGAACTAGATGCCTCCTTCTATCGAATTCACGCACCATCTTCTTTACAAAATCTTGTGACCCTTCCAATGCGGCAAGGGCTGTGTGCTGAGCTAAAACGTTCACACATGCAACTATGTATTGGTGCACGAGCCAGAGAGGAGAAATAAGTTCCTCTGGACCATAAACGAAACCAACGCGAAGACCAGTCATTGCATATGTTTTAGAAAATGAATTAACAACAAGAGTGCGTTCTCGCATTCCTGGAAATGTGGCAACACAGTAGTGTTTAGCATTATCGTAAACTATCTTTTCATAAACCTCATCAGAAATCACAATCAAATCATGCTCAACCGCAACCTTCGCCAAAGCAGCCATCTCATCAAAAGAAAGAACTGCCCCAGTCGGATTATTTGGATAATTCAAAATAATCACACGTGACTTATCCGTGATAAGAGACATCACATCATCAATAGAGGGTTTAAACCCATTTTCCTCCCGCAAAGGAACAAAAACAGGAGTGCCTCCTGCCAAAGCAACACACGGCGCGTAGCATACAAAGCCAGGATCAGGTACCAGAACCTCGTCTCCCGGATTGGTCAAGCCCATTAGCGCCGAAAAGATTGCTTCCGTGGCGCCGACTGTTATTAAAGTTTCAGATGACGGGTTATAATTAAGGCCGTAATCGCGATATGCCCTTTGCGTTAAGGCTTCTAATAGTTCAGGGATGCCGTTTGTTGGAGCATAATGGGTTTTACCTTCTTGGGATGCTTGCCATCCTGCCTTCAATGCATGACTTGGAGGAGTAAAATCGGGTTCTCCTACGCTTAAATTGATAATGTCAGGCAATTCTTTGGCTAAAGAGAAGAATCGGCGAATTCCAGAGGGAGCTATTTGTTTTAGGCGTTCTGCGGGTTTAAACTTGGAAGGCACAGAATTTTCCTCGGTATGCATTGGTTGAATAAGCATAAAATGTTTACGTTAATAAAACGTTAATATTAATCATGATTCGCTAACTTTAAAAGGATAGTCTGTATACAAAAGCGTATTCATTACAGCAGAGTGAAAGGTGAACTGTTTGAAGCTTAAAGAAAGCGTCCAAGCATTATTAATAAGCTCATTAAATGACCCTATTACAACAATACTCGCAAAAAACAGCCACTTAACAAAAATTCAGCTTGAAACATTGCTTATTGATGTTTTAGCCGAAACTATCACGGGAAAACCAATAAAATACGATGAAAAAGCCAGATTAAGGCTAATGAAGGCAAAATTAAGTCGAGGATCTTTCAATAGAACTTTAAAACAGGCAAAAGGAAATGTCATAAAGTCCATTTATACCGTGCTACTTTTAGGATATTTGGGCATCTTTGAAAGCACAACATTGGACCCCTATCTTGAAATAGCAAACAAACTGCAAGAGTACATAGAAGCATACAAAAATGTGCCAAACCAAAATCAAGAGCCTAGTGAACCTCTAAAGGTAATAGAAATAATAAGAGAAGAGCTTGAAACGAGCCTAGAGCAGCTCTCTAATCCGTGAAGAGACGTAGCGTGACATCACAAATCACATATAAAAAAGCACACCAAAAATCTCACCTAAAGTGCCCACCTATTAATTCGACAGAAAACAGCAAAAAATCAAAAAATAACCTCAAAACA
>Ga0315268_10008775_pt1 | contig 10522 bp, 8 predicted proteins | sample C1_top_MG_FD_204535 | JGI IMG/M metagenome (GOLD analysis project Ga0315268, IMG submission 204535) | Sediment microbial communities from Yellowstone Lake, YNP, Wyoming, USA - C1_top | ecosystem: Environmental > Aquatic > Freshwater > Lake > Sediment | place: USA: Wyoming | collected 2017-08-01 | reverse complement strand
ACCATCCGCGTTCCGGATGATGGGGAAGTGTTAGGGCAGGTCGTCGGCGTCGCCATGCGGATCGTGCAGTAGGGGCCAGAGGTCGGTCTGGCGCAAGACTTGCAGGATCACCTGCACGTTGTGACCGAACAGTTCCCGCGCCAGGGGATGGCAGGGATCGGGTGGAAGGATCTGATAGGCCCGCAGGTGCTGCCAGGTTTCCACCAGGCGGGAAGGATCTTCTTTCAGGGAATCGAAAAAGCGCAGAAGGTCCTCCGTCTGCCTCTCCAGGGTCAGCTCCACCAGCTCGTCGAAAACCCGGGTGTGACATCGGCGCAGGGCTTGATTCACGGCCTCGCTCGGATAGCGCGTTTCGAGACCGTAGTGATGATACCGTCCGGTGTTGTAATCGCGTAAAGACGCCAGGTAGATCAGCCGGCTGAAATGGCCTGTCAACGGCTGGAGGGTTTTCGCCTCGAAGTCCGCGGCCACCCGTTCGACGAGTGCGTCGAGTTCTTCCGGCTCGAAACCTGCGGGTTCTCTTTCCGAAGACATATCAGGGCGAGAGGAGATACCCGGCGCTCCGGGAGGGGTGGCCGGTCCCTTCGCCGGGATTATAGCATCGGGAGCTTCGCGCGGGCGGGCGACCCCCGTGCGTCGTAACAGACCCGCGACAATTTGATGACGAGATATTGATAAAGTCGGCTGCGGGCGCATTAGGATCACACCGTCTTAGGGCTGTCGTCGAAAGAGCCTTACCTTCAATCGGCGCGATCGTCCGGGTCCCGGTGGCGCGCCTCCTTGCGGGTGGGTCGGGAAGGTGACCCTCGCTGCGAGGGGGCGGAGTCCGCGCGGCGGAATTGCGGATGGGCTCACGACCGGCCCTGGGCCGCAGCGCGTTTTTTCATCTCCGCTTCCGACACATCCTCTTTGTGGGTGGCAATGAACCAAACGTGCCCAAAGGGATCCGTCACGGCGCCGGAGCGGTCGCCATAGAACTGGTCTTTCACCGGCTGTAAGGCTTTTGCACCGGCGGCGGTCGCCTGGTTGAACACGCGGTCAACGTCCTTGACGTAGAGATAGATGTACACGGTTGAGCCGCCACGGGACTGCGGGCTGAGCATGTCCGGGTATTCCGGGAACTCGTCGGCGAGCATGATGGGCGAATCACCGATTTTGATCTCGGCGTGACGCACCTTGCCGTCCGGCTGCGCCATCCGCATCAATTCCGTCGCGCCAAACGCTTTCTTGTAGAACTCGATGGCGCGGGCCGCCTCCTTGATGATCAAGTACGGCGTCGCCGTATGGTAACCCTTGGGGACGGGTTTCACGTTGCCAGCCATGGGTTGTCTCCTTTTGCGACGTGCCTTGAACTTCTCAACTCTATTTTAACAGACAGGTCGCGTCCATCCGCGGGGGAATGGCGCATGGACTGGATGAAAGACTTGACCCGCTCGTCCTGCACCGTCAACGCTGAGGCCGAGAACCGTGGACCCGAAGAACAGTGTCTCATTACTCCGAGCCCACCAGGCGGCGATAGGTGTAGCGGATTCGTTCCTGGGTGGCGCGCAGCCGCTGGGCGAGGGTCTCGCCCTCGGGGACCAAGCCCCAGCGGTGGACGAGGTTCTCGACGGCTTCAGCGTGCCCGACGTGGGAGGGCAGGCCATCGGCGGCCTTGCCGGTCACCAGGCGGAGAGCGTGGTCCACGGAGCGCAGGAACGCAGCGCCTTCCGCGAGGGTTCGGGTGTCCTCGTCGCCGACGAGCTTCGCCGCGTGCAGGGCGGCAATCTGTTCGCCCATGTTCGCGCCCGGCTTCAACGTCACCCCATGGCGCACGCGGAGGTAGGATACAGCAAAGTCCACATCGTAATATCCGCCCGGCGCGGTCTTGGTGTTCGAGGGAGGGACCTGCATTTCCCTCTCCAGGCGGCGGCGCATCTGGTGAAGCTCCCCCTCGAGGTCCGGATAATGGCCGAAGCGGGTGAAGATGGCGCTGGCCACGCGCCCGGCAATTCCGCGTCCCAGCAGAAGGTTGCCGGCCACGGGAGTGGCCTTGAGGTAGGTCAGCGCCTCCCAGACTTGCGCGGCTTCGGCCAGGTAGGCGGTAAGCGCTTGCTCGGTGACGACGAGCTCGCCTTCGTGGCCGCGGGGGCGCAAGCGCGTATCCACGGCGAAGAGCGTGCCGTCGCGCGTATAGCTGGAGAGGGCTTCGATGGTTTTTTCGGCGACGCGCGTCCAGTAGGCCAGGTCTTCCCGTGAAACTTCGCGGCCGGCCACGAAGACGAGGTCGGCATCCGAGGCCAGATCGAATTCGTTGAGTCCCAATCTTCCCAGCGCCAGGACGACAAACGGCCCATCGGGAGTTGAGCCGGAAGGGGTCCCCGCGCTGCACTCGAGCGCCTCGCAGGCGATGCGCAAGGCGCTGGCGATGGAGCGAGCGGCGGCGCGCGACCAGCGTCCCAGAACCGCAAAGGCGGGTGCACCCCGGGCAAGGTCCTCCGCGGCCAGCTCGAGCACTCGGGCGCGGTAATGGCGGCGGAGCAGCGCCATCTTCTCGCGCACGGGGAGAGCGTGCTCCGCCGTCCAGGCGTAGGGGGCGAGGTCGTCCTCGTGGTCGAGGCCTATTTCCATCTGCGCGGCGGCCGGTTCGCTGGGCTGAGGTTTCTCCGCCGCATCAAACACGCTCAGGTCTTCCGGCCGGTGGACGAGCAGTTCGGTAAGATAATCGCTCGCCCCCGCCACTTCCAGGGCGCGGCGCACGCACTCGGACTTCTCCCGGGCCAGCGCGAAACGCTCCGAGGTGGCCAGCAGCGCGGCGAAGAGGCGCGTCACGTTCCTGCGCCCGCGCTCGGGGAGCGAAGCCTCGCGCACCACGCGGGCGAGGTCGGGCGCCTGGCTGTCGAGGTACGCCAGCAGCGCCTCGTAAGAGGCGTGGGCGAGGTCGGGGGACACGGCGGGAGGAGGCTCGAGCTCAAACGTGCCCGCGGAAGCCAAGGCAACGCGCGGGTGAATCACCCGCTGGTAGATCTCGTCCACGCGCGCGAAACCTTCCTGAAGCTGGCGCACGAGCGCAGCGCCCGGTGATTCTCCGGGGCTGCAGTCGACTCCCACCCGCCGTGCCAGACGCTCGACGGCCGCCGCTTCTGCAGGCAGGCGGTGGGTCTGCTGGCCCAGGTCGAGTTGCACGCGGTGCTCGACCCTGCGGAGGAATTCGTAGGAGTTGGTCAAGCGGGCGTAGTCGCGGTCGAGGAGCCAGCCCTTGTCGTTGAGCTTGCGCAGGGCGAGCAGCGTGCCTCCGGAGCGGACCCAGGGGTCGCGCGCGCCGTGCAGCCGCTGGAGACATTGCACCAGAAACTCGATGTCGCGGATGCCGCCCCGGTGGCGCTTCACGTCCACGGCCTGGGCGCGGCTGGCGCGCAGCTTCTTGGAGATTCTCTCGCGCGCCCAGAGCACGCTTTCGACCGCCTCGAAATCGCCGGGGGAGGCGTAGATGCGCGACTCCACGCCGCGCAAACCCTCGCGCGTCAGCCGGGCGTCCCCGGCGGAGTGCCGCGCCTTGACGAGCATCTGAAGCTCCCAGTCGCGGGCCCGGCGCTCGTAATACTCGAGGGCCGACTTGAGCGAGATGGCGAGGTCGCCCTGGTCGCCCTCCGGGCGCAGGCGCAAATCCACACGAAACACCTGCCCCTGGGGCGTCGTCTGCGTGATGGTGCGCGTAATGGCGTGGGCGAGACGCACGAAGTATTCCTTGTTGGTGATGATCGACTCGGGCTCGCTGCCGCCCGCGGTCTCGCCGTCGTGGGAGTAGAGGAACAGCAGGTCGATGTCGGAGCTGTAGTTCAGCTCGTTGCCCCCCAGTTTGCCCAGCGAGATGGTGCTGAAGCGGCTGCGCACGATCCGCCCCTGCGCGTCGCGGTACTGAGGCTGGCCGTAGCGCTTCTCCAGCTCCTGGTCGCAGTAAATGAGGGCGTTGGTCAGGATAACGTCGGCGAGCACGGAAAGCTCGAGGGTGGTCTCGCCCAGGGTCGAGATGCCGAGAACGTCCTTCAACGCGATGCGCAGGTAGTTGCGCCGCTTGAAGCGGGCAAGCTGCGCCGAAAGCCACGGGTCGGGACTGGTGGTCGAAAACCGGGCGTAGTCCTGCATCAGGTCTTCTTTGGACTTGAGCTTGGTGAAGTGACGGTCGCGGGCGAATTGCAGGACCAGCCCCGGCTCCGCCAGCAGGGTTTCCGACAGGAAGCGGCTGGAACCAAAAATGGCAATCAGGTAAGACAACCCGGTGGGATAGCGCGCCAGGTCAGCCAGGACGTCCGGCGGAGCCTCGTGCGTGTAGCGCTCCAGGAGATTCAGCGCGCCGTCGGGATCGGGCGAGTGCGCCAGCAGGGAGGCCAGCGGCGTCATCAGTGTGGGCGCCAAGTGCTGCTCGAGGCGCGCCAGGTTGGCGGCCGCTTTTTCGGCATCCTCAAAAAGGATGGCGGCGAACTCGGGTCGCATTGGCACGATTATAACCCGGCTCTTGTTTGTCGTCGTTGCTCCGTTGGTCTTTGTCCTTGGCCCGTCGTCATGAGGGTGGATTGGAGACCATGCGCAGGCGCCAGGAAGGTGGGCCTTCCCGGGAGGGCGAGAGCGGCGTAAACGGGACGTGGCCCGCCGTCGGGAGGATTTTCTTTACCTGACAGCGGACCACGGAGAGCAAGCATTCTCTAGATGTCGTAATACAGCGCGAACTCGTACGGGTGCGGGCGGGTATTGATGGCCTGCACTTCATTCTTCATCTTGTAGTCGATCCAGGTCTCGATGAGTTCCTCGCTGAAGACATCGCCCTTGAGCAGGAAGTCGTGGTCCTTTTCGAGGTGTTTCAGCGATTCTTCGAGCGAGCTGGGGAGCGAGGGCACAGCCTTCAACTCCTCGGGGCCGAGATCGTAGATGTCCTTATCGAGCGGCTCGCCGGGATCGATCTTGTTTTCGACGCCGTCCAGACCCGCCATCATCATGGCGGCGAAGGCCAGGTACGGGTTGCAGGAGGGGTCGGGTGGGCGGAACTCCACACGCTTGGTCTTGGGATTCGCCGAGTACATGGGGATGCGGCAAGCGGCGCTGCGGTTCCGGCGCGAGTACGCCAGGTTGACGGGCGCTTCGAAGCCCGGCACCAGGCGCTTATAGGAATTCGTGGTGGGAGCGATCAGCGCCGCCAGCGCCGGCGCATGCTTCAGCAGGCCGCCGATATACCACAGCGCCATCTGGCTGATGCCGGCATACTTGTCCCCGGCAAACAGGGGCTTGCCGTCTTTCCACAGGCTTTGGTGCGTGTGCATGCCGGAGCCGTTGTCCTGGAAGATGGGCTTGGGCATGAACGTGACGGTCTTCCCGTACTGGTGCGCGACGTTGCGGGCGACGTATTTGTAGATCATCATCCAGTCCGCCGACTTCACCAGGGAGTTGAAGCGTTGATCGATTTCCGCCTGGCCGCCCGTGGCGACTTCATGGTGATGGCACTCGATCTGCATTCCGGCCTTCTCCATCACCATGACCATCTCGCTGCGCAGGTCCTGGTAATGGTCGGTGGGCGGAACGGGGAAGTAGCCCTCCTTGTAGCGGGGCCGGTAGCCGAGGTTGTCCTTTTCGCGGCCAGAATTCCAGCGGCCCTCCTCGGCGTCGATGAAATAGTAGCCGTGCTGCTGGGCCTGGTCGAACCGGATGTTGTCAAAAATGAAGAATTCAGCCTCCGCGCCGAAGTAGGCGGTATCGGCGAGGCCCGTGTACGCCAAGTACGTTTCTGCCTTCTTGGCGACGTGCCGGGGATCCTTGACGTAGTGCTGCTTGGTGATGGGATCGGAGATGTCTCCGATCATGACGAGGGTCGGGACGTCCGTGAAGGGATCCAGCATGTACCAGGTGGGGTCGGGGATCAGGAGCATGTCGCTCTCGTGGATCGCCGCCCAGCCGCGGATGCTGGAGCCGTCCATCCCAAAACCTTCTTCAAACGATTTCGCTTCCAACTCGTGAATTGGGAACGAGATGTGGTGCCACAGCCCGGGAAGGTCGGTGAAGCGGATATCCACGATCTTCACGTTGTTGGTGGCGGCAAACTCCAGGACGGTCTTCGGGTTCATAGCACCTCCATAAAAAATTTTTCTGCCAGCGATTAAGAGTTCGATTGTCGACGCGAATGAATCAAGTCGGTCAACATAGCGTGCAGGGAGATTTTAGTCAAGCCCCGTTCAACGCTGGTTTCATGCGGGTCTGCCGCCGATCACGCTGAAGTACGCCGGGATTGGAGGTCCGCGATGGAGAAGCGGTCAAAGAATGAAGGCTAAGCGTTGGAGGCAGCAGGGAACACGTTGCCGGATGAGGCCCGGCTGCACCAGCGCTTCTCGTCCAGCGCCCCGTCCTGCGGCTGACGGGCGCCTGCGACACGGAGGGAGGCGGGGCCAAGGGGCTTTTGAGCGGAGGATACTCGCATTGTCGCTTCAGTCAGGTTCTTTAATGAGAAATCAGCCGAATTATGTGAATCGGTGAAAGAATCGCTCTCGCGGATTACAACCTATGGTTGGATGGACCCCCGAAACCGCTTGAAGGTGAGAACCCGCGCGCCTTTCTGCAATCTTTCTCCTGCTGGCGCTACCGACTGTGATGGGGATCGCCTTGCCCGGCCTGCAGCAGGGCGGCGCTCCGGTGCCGGAACCCGTTACGCTCCATTTGCAGGGCCCCGTTCGCATCACGGCTAGCACGCGCGTGGCGCCGGGGAGATATGAGGTGAAAGTGCCTGCGGGGTGGGCGGCGATTGAAATCGATGCGGACAACGTCACGCTGGATTTGACGGGGGTCACGTTAATGGGCGGCGCGTCCGAACCCTGGCAGCGAGAGGGAATTGGCGTCCATTCCGCGGGGCGCAGCGATGTAACGGTGCGAGGCGGAACGATTCGCGGCTATCGCTTCGGGATTTTCCTGCAGGGCAAAGAGGGGACAGGCTCCGACATCAAGGTGATCGGCTCCGACGTCAGCGAGAACCGGGCACAGCGGCTCCTGTCAACCGATACCCACTACGATGAGGGCGACTGGGTGGATATCTTCCACCTGGACTCGTGGGAGTCGTACGGTGCAGGCGTCTATATCAAGGATATTCAGGGCGCGTGGATCGAAAATGTGTCGGCGCACAACGGGCAGAACGGCGTCCTCCTTGCCAACACCACGCACGCCACCGTCTACCATTCGGACCTCTCGCATAACTCCGCATGGGGTATCGGACTCTTTCATGCCTCCTGGAACGACGTTCTTGACAACCACGCCGACTGGAACGTGCGTTGCGAAGGGAAAAGCTACTCGGCCGGCTGCGATTCGGCTGGAGTCCTTTTGATGGGCGGCAGCAATCACAACCGCATCGTCGGCAACAGCTTTACGCATTCCGGCGATGGGTACTTTGTCAGCAAGCCGAAGACGGGCGCCTTAAGCGACTTTAATTACGTGGGGTTCAACGACGGCAGTGACTCTCCCCATAACGCCTTCGAATCAACCTTTGCCGAGGGCGACGAGTTCTATCACAACCTTGCCGACCGGAGTGACTACGGGTTCTGGATGGGCTTCTGATGCCACACGGCGGTCATCGACAACCACATTGAAGGCAGCAAGCATGATGGTGTCGCCATCGAGCACGGCAGCGGCAACTTCTTGATTCGCAACCAGATCCTGAAGAACGGGGGAGCGGGCATTCGGCTCTTCCGGCGCCAGCCGGTACCCGACCCCAGCCGTGACTACCTCATCCTGCAAAACAGGATTGAAGGAAGCCGGGTAGGGGTGCTTCTGAACCAGACGTATGACGTGACGATTACCGGCAACGTTCTGGCCGACAATGGTGTGGGGATCAAGGCGGAAAAGGGAAGCACTCGGGTGCGCCTCCGGGCCAACCCGGTCTCACCGGGGACGGCGAAGTTCGTCGAGATCGACGCCGACAGCAAGGTGGAGGAGTGAAGCGCGCGGGCGAGGTCCCGACGCGCCGGCAAGGACAACCCACGCTGCGGGCGAGAAAAACCGTTGACACTTTTCTGGGCTTTTTGTTAGCTTACAAAAATCACGTGTGGAGCAGCGTGTTTTTGAATTCCCGGACTAGCTTTGGGCGGTGCGATTTCCCGCATCTGATCAGAGAGGCAGCAGGGGATAGCGCAGAATGTTTGTAGCCAAGCGGATGTTCTTCACCAAAGGTGTCGGGAAACACCGCGAAAAGCTGAGCAGCTTCGAGCTGGCGTTGCGCTCGGCGGGAATTGCCGCCTGCAACCTGGTTCGCGTCTCGAGCATTTTCCCGCCGCGCTGCAAGCTGATCTCGCGCTCGGCGGGAATGAAGGAGCTGCGCCCCGGCCAGATCACTTTTGTGGTGATGAGTGAGAACTCCACGCGCGAGCCGCACCGCTTGATTGCCGCTTCGGTGGGTGTGGCGCTGCCCGGTGACCGCAATACTTACGGCTACCTCTCGGAACATCACTCCTTCGGAGAAACGGAAGAAGTGGCTGGTGAGTATGCGGAGGAGCTGGCTGCCGAAATGCTCGCCACCACGCTGGGTGTGGAATTCGATCCCGACCGGAGCTGGGACGAGAAGAAAGAGATTTACCGCATCTCGAACAAGATCGTCCGGACCATGAACATCACCCAGTCGGCCATCGGCGACAAGCGCCAACTGTGGACCACGGTCCTTGCGGCCGCGATTTTGTTGGGTGTGGACGAGTAGACTCCAGCCTCATTGAAATTACCCGTGATCCATCGCTCCTCTGCCCGTTGTCTGTTGTCCTATGTCCGCAGCCCGCGACCGCGGACCGGGAACCAAGGACCTCAACATGCGTAAACACCAGATTCTCTCGATACCTACGCGACCGCTGCGGATCGATGGCAAGAAGAACGTCGCGGCGTTGCTCGAAAAGATGCAGGGTGTCTCCTTCCAGGGACGCAACCTGGGCATCGCCTACCAGATCTGGAGGAAGATGCTGGGCGACCGGGTGATGATCATGATGGGCATGGCAGGGGCCATGGTCCCCGCCGGCATGCGCCGCCTGGTGGTTTACCTCATCAAGAACCGCCTGATCGACTGCCTGGTCTCGACGGGCGCCAATTTCTTCCACGACATTCACGAGACGCTGGGGCGGTACCATTACCAGTCTTCGCCCAACATCGACGACGTGCTGCTGCAGAAGCACCTCATTGACCGCATGTACGACACGCTGGCCGACGAGGAGGAATTCCGCGAGGCGGACGCCTTCATCGGCCGCTTCGCCGCCTCGCTCGACGCGTCGCGCCCCTACACGACGCGCGAATTTCTCTACCTGCTGGGGCGGGAAATTTCCAGGCGCGCCAAGGAGGACGGCATCGTCACCGCGGCGGCGAAGGCCGGCGTCCCGCTCTATTGCCCCGCCGTGGGCGATTCTTCCATCGGCATTGGCATCGCCGAAAACCGGCACCTGGGGAAGAACCGCTTCATGTTTGACGTCATCGGCGATGTGCTCGAGACCGCTCACCTGGCCGGAGACTCCCCGGCGAGCGGCGTGGTGTACTTCGGCGGCGGCACTCCCAAGAATTTCGTGCAGCAGAGCGAAGTGACCGCCACCTTCATGCGGCAGGCCCACAACGGCCACAAGTACGCCCTGCAGGTCGTGACCGACGCACCGCACTGGGGCGGGCTCTCCGGCTGCACCTTCGAAGAAGCCCAGAGCTGGGGAAAGATCGCGCACGATGCCAGTATGGTCACCGTGCATTGCGATTCCACCATCGCCATGCCCCTCCTCGTGACCGCCCTCTCCGAACACCCCACCCTCATCCGCAAGCGGAAGAAGCCGGTGTTTAAGATGGGAAGGGAATTGTCGTTCCGCTTCCCGAGGTAGCGGAAGCCGACGCTGGCTACGTTGCCGTGACTTCTCCCACGTTGAAGCCCGTGACGACCACGCGGGGGCATTCTCCGCGCGTGTCGGCGTGCTTCACCTCCGTCCGAAGCGTCCGCCGCTCGCCGGGCATCAGCGCCACGTAGTTGTCACTGTAGAGTGCCGGAAGGATACGGTCTCCGCTCTTTTCACGCACCACCTTCAACCTCACCATCAGCGCCGGGCGGCTCGAAACGTTGCGCAACTCGCTCGTTAACTGCCAGTGGTTGCCCTGCCGTTCGACGTGCGTCGTGGCTTCCAGCTTCACCCGGGGCAGTTCGCGGATCGCCCGGTAGTTGTCTTCCTCAAGCCCGCGCCAGTAGAAGTTCTCAGACACGGTCTCACCGCCGCGCGCGAGTTTCAGTCTGAGAAAATGCACGGAGGTCAGCCCGGGCGGGTATTCCATTTTGATGCAGGAGACCACGCTGTCCTCCGGACTGTCGAGCGAAGCCATCTTCTGCCACTTCACGTTCCCGTCCATGTGCAGCACTTCAACCTGGGCCGTTAATCCCTGGACATTTCCCGAGCTATAGTTCACCACCTCGACGCTCTCGCTGTCGGGGTTCCACTGGATGTGCAGCGGCTCCGACGCCTTCTTGCATACGAAGTACGCGGCCGTCGGCTCGAAATAGTAGTCGTAGGTC
>Ga0315268_10008773_pt1 | contig 10523 bp, 5 predicted proteins | sample C1_top_MG_FD_204535 | JGI IMG/M metagenome (GOLD analysis project Ga0315268, IMG submission 204535) | Sediment microbial communities from Yellowstone Lake, YNP, Wyoming, USA - C1_top | ecosystem: Environmental > Aquatic > Freshwater > Lake > Sediment | place: USA: Wyoming | collected 2017-08-01 | reverse complement strand
TTTACGCGCTCATGGGAATAGCCCACGTTCGTGCCCTTTACCTGGAAGTCGGGCGACGCATGGTGGCGAGGGGTGTCCTCGAAAAGCAGGAGGACTTCTTCTTTCTCTCCATTCCGGAAATTGAGCGAATCGCCAAGGGTGAACTGGGCGTGACCTGGGTCCGGGAGCAAGTTCCTGTACGACGCCTGGAATTTGCCCGGCACATGCGCGCCAACCCGCCCCTGGTGGTTCGCAGCGACGGGAAGCCGGTGATAAAGCCTCCGCCGACGAGCGGCGACGTGCTGCGCGGCACGCCGGGTTCCTGGGGGACGGCACGCGGGCCGGTGCACATCCTGCTCGACCCGGGCGACGGCGCGCTGCTGCACAAGGGCGAGATCCTGGTCGCGCCCTTCACTGACCCGGGGTGGACGCCGCTGTTCCTGACTGCGGGCGCTCTGGTCATGGAAATCGGCGGCATCATGAGCCACGGCGCGGTGGTGGCGCGCGAATACGGCCTCCCCGCGGTGGTGGGCGTCAAGGACGCAACGCGCCTGTTGCGTAATGGAGAAATGATCGAAGTGGACGGAGCGACGGGAGAAGTGCACCGATTGAAGGCTGAGACAAGGGATCCGTGAGGGGTGACGAGCCAAAGCATTTTCGATTGTTGATTTTGGATCTTGGATTGAGGAACGCGCGGCGGTTGTCGGCTCGGCATTCCAGGAGCGTGCTTCGGACTCCTGCTCCTCACTTTCTACTCGTCACTGTCCTTTGACCCAAGCGTGGCGCGGGTCGTCGGCCCAGGCGCCGTAGCGGCGTTCTTCGCCGGCCAGCACCCAGGTGTAATGGAGTTGATAGCCTGGAGCGGCCACCACGGGGTGGTAGCCCTTGGGCAGGAGCACGGTATCGCCGTCCTCGACCACGAAAACGGTGTTGAAGCCTTCGGGGTCTTCCGGCGCCGTGTAGGTCCAGATGAAACCGTAGCCCTGCGCGGGTTTCACGCGGAAGAAGTAGATTTCCTCCAGCACCGCTTCCTGCGGCGGGTTCGGCCGGTCGTGCTTGTGGGGCGGATAGCTCGACCAGTTGCCGGGCGGGTTCAGGGTTTCGCCGGCCAGCAGGCGTTCGGCCGCAACGTTTTCCGCGAGCGCCGAGTAAACCGTGCGCTGCCAGTTGTCGCGCCCAACCTGCTTGGAGACGATGGCGGCGCCTTCCAGCAGCGCGGGAGTCCCGGAAACTCCGGAAGGCGCTGAGAAGATCCCGATATCGACCGCCTCCGACGAGGCGACAACCTCCAGCGAAGATCGCGGCGGAACGTAGACCATCACCGGGGGACCCGAGAAGACGTCGGCGCGGCCGCCGGCTCCCGCAAAGCTCTCCTTCTTGCCACCCGCCGACTCGATGGCGACGGAAGCCGCCCCCGAAAAGAAATCGAGGACGTATTCGCGCCCCCCGGTTTCGATGCGATGCGACTCGCCTTGCGCAAGTTTCAGCCGGGCAAAGTCCAGGAAGCGCATCGTCCCCGGCGGCACGATTTGCTGGAACTTCCCGTTCTTGTGTTTTTTGATTAAACGGTCCATGGAAACCTCAGCGTGTCGAGCGACTCCCCCCTGGATTTCGCGCGCCTACTTTCCTTGTGCGTATTGCTCGTAGGCCTGGGCGACCTTGGCGTCTGCCGCGTCCCCGTGGTGGATGTAGACACGGTAACGCAGGGTCAGCGACCCGCCGGCGGGGATCGTGTAACTCCCGTCGCGCTTGGGGTCGTTATAGAAGTCGTGCTCGCCGAAGGGATTGACGGCGAAGAGGCCGTAATCGCGCGCGTGCCAGTAGGTGGGATGCTTGATGTTCTGCGGGTTGTCGAAGATGGCGATGCCGAGGCTTTCGCCGGCGACCTTCCCGGAATAGTCCACCCAGTTGGCGCGCTTGCCCCAGATCTCCGCCTCACCCACTTTGCCTTCGGAGTTGAGCATCTTGACGTTGGGTTTTTGGAGGGCCTTGACCACGCGGATGGCAAAGGTGCCCTCCTTGGTGTCGCCCAGCTTGAGCGGCTTGTCGAGGGCCTGGATCGTAAACTCGCAGTCGATGAAGCGCGAGTTGGGGTCACCTCGGAAGGTGTAACCCTGGATTTCGTTGCCCATGACTTTGCCGTCCGGCCCCACGAGGTGGAACATGGCCTTGACCGTCCCCGAGTCCGGCCCGCCCTTCATCTCCTCGACTTTCACGAACACTGTGCGGCCTTTGGGCAACTCCTCGCTCGAATAGAACTTGCCCTGGGCGGTTTGTTGGGCCTTGGTGGGTTCTCCCTCGCCCCAGAAATCCACGCCGTTGATGTCGCCGTGCGTAAAGAACATGGCGCGATGATGTGGATGGTCACGGCTCTCGCCGGGGATGTTCTTCACCATCGGGTAGCCGCGAGTGACCACGGTCCCTTCCGCCGAACGCAGCGGATGAAGATAAGGCTTGGGCGATTGGGGGCTGAAATAATAGCCGGTGAAAGGCTTTCCTCCGACCAACACATCGATCCGATCGCCCGTCCGCTGCAAGGTCACCGGCTCGTCGGCGGCGAAACCGGAAACGCAGCTTACGATAATGGCGGCCGTGAATATCCCAAGTCTCTGAGTAAGGTTGCTCATAGGGTCTCCCTCCCGGACTCCGGCATCTGCTGCCTTCGAACTCGCCAGGCCGCAGTCCCGCCAACCTGGCGCCTTGAGGGCGCGCCGGTCCTCTCGGGAACGGTAAGCCGACACACCACCCAGGATCCCGAAGGGGGCTGAGGCGCCCGCAAGGTGGGAAGAGATTATCGGCAGCCGCCCTGCATGGTGTCAAGCAGGCGTTCTGATGGGAAAAGCGATGGACAGTATCCCAAGGCGCGATCCTGCTTGCTCCGGGCCGGCGGGTGTATGATCCCCTCCCATGCGGTGTCGGGCGGGGGTGCACGGCGGCGCGCCCCCGCGGTGGGTGTGCTCGGAGGGGTCAAAGCGCAGTGGTTCGCATTCCGCCGAACGCTTGCGGTGGAGGTGCATGATGGAGAATCGGAGAGAGTTTCTGAGCAAGCTGGCAGCGGCCGGCGGGGTCTGGCTGCCGTTCGCGAGAATTGGCGGAGGGGCGCCGGGCGCTGCAGCCCCGGCAACGCCGGGAGCGCGCGTCACGGCGCAAGAGAGCACCGAGGACCTCCGCGACGGGGTGCTGTTTCACTCCCCGAAGATTTTTCTTGGAGCCGATTACTATCCCGAAGCCTGGGACGAGCCGCGTTGGGAAACGGACGTGAAGATGATGCGCGACGCGGCTTTTAACGCGGTGCGTTTGGCGGAATTTGCCTGGGCGCGCATTGAGCCCGTGGAAGGCCAGCGCGATTTCGCGTGGCTCGACCGCGCCGTGGAGCTGCTGGCGAAGAACGGCATCCAGACGTTGATGGGGACTCCCACCTCGCAGCCTCCCGCGTGGCTCTATCAGAAATATCCCGACCTTTGCCCGGTGAATGCGGAGGGCATCCGGTACGGGTTCGGCGGGCGGTACGTTTACTGCTTCAATCATCCCGCTTTGATCGAGTACACGCAGAAGATCGTCACCGCGATGGCCGAGCGCTACGGCCGGAATCCCGCGGTGATCGGATGGCATCTCGATAATGAGTTCGGACACGTATCACGCGAGTGCTACTGCAAAGAGTACTGCGAGCCGGCCTTCCACAAGTGGCTGGCGGCCCGCTATGGCACGCTGGACAAGCTGAACGCCGCTTGGGGCACGGTGTTCTGGAGCCAGATCTATTCCGACTGGTCGCAAATCCCTCTGCCGCGCCTGACCGAGCAGCAGCACAATCCCGGCCTCCTGCTCGACTACCGGCGCTTCTGGAGCGACACGGTGGTGGGATACCAGAAAGTCCAGGTGGAAATCCTGGCGGAACACGCGCCGCAGCAATTCACCACCCACAACATCTGGGGCAAGCCGGACCTGTTCGCGATGGCGCGCGACTTGAACGTCGCCGGCATGAATTTCTATCCCGCGCAGGGTTGGGGGCGGCTCGAGGACAACGGCTTGGAGCTGGACACCTTCCGCGGGCTGAAGGATGGGAACTTCTGGGTCGTCGAGCAGCGCGGCGGGCGGCCCGGGTCGCACAACGAGACGCTGGAAGCGGCGCCCGGACTCCAGCGCCTGTGGGCTTACCAGGCGTATGCGCACGGCGCGGATGCCGTGCTGTTCTTCCGCTGGCGAACGGCGGCGCGGGGCGGGGAAGAGTACTGGTTCGGCATCCTGAACCAGGACGGCCGGCCCAACCGGCGTTACCGCGAAGTCGCCGCCCTGGGAAAGGAAATCGAACGTATCGCCCCGTTGCTCCACGGGACGGACACCGTCTCGCCGGTGGCGTTCTACGTGGACTATGAAAGTGAATGGGCCAAGACCTCGCCGGACGTTCGTGCCTTCGATGAACGCCGAGCGGACTATTACCGGGCGTTCAAACGCCTGGGCGTCAACGTGGATGTCACCGGGCGCGGCCGCGACCTCGCGCGGTTCAAGATTGTTTTCGCCCCCATGCTCTATATGGTGAACGACGGCATGGTCGAGCAACTCACGCGCTTCGTGCGCGGCGGGGGAACGCTGGTGCTGACCTTCCGCTCGGGGGTCAAGGAGTGGGACAACTCGGTGATTATGGAGCCGCTGCCCGGGCGCTTGCGCGAGTTGGCCGGCCTTGAGATTGACGAATACGAGCCGCTGCTCAAGACCGACCCGGAACTGAAAAACGGCGAGATGCCACTCGCCGGCGCCGCCGCGCCCTTCGCGGGCCGTTCGTCTTCGGGAACCATCTGGGCCGATATCCTGGAGCCCAAGGGCGCGCACGCCCTGGTGAGATACGGCAAGAAGTTTTACTCCGGCAAGGCGGCCGTGACGTTAAACCGTGTCGGCGACGGGCAAGTGGTTTACGTGGGAACGCATCTCAATCGCGACTTCGCCGATGCGCTGGCCGCGTGGCTGCTCGAGCACCATCGCGTCGCGACGTGGCCCGTCCCGGACCGCGTGGACGTGTGCACGCGCGAGAAAGGCGGGAAGAAGCTTATCTTCGCGATGAACTTCAACGATACGGCACAAACCGTACGCTTGCCGCGCGCCTATCGAAGTGTGTTGGCCGAGCGAGAGGTCTCAGGAGACGTTGTGGTCCCACCGCGAGATTTGGTGATTCTCTCTGAAAACGTTCGTGGTCAGTAGTCCGTAGTCAGTTGCGCCCGGTCGATCCTGCAAGGGCGACGCACAACGGACCAGCGACAACGGACTCTCTTGAAGCTGAGTGCTGAACGCCGATAGCTGAACGCTGAAAGCTGATGGCCGAAAGCTGGAGGCTTCGTCTACTGCATTTCCGCCTTGGCGCGCTGCACCGCGCGGACAAGTTGAGCGCGGAAGGCCACGGCCGCCGCGGCCGCAACCAGCACTCCCCAGCCAATGAAGACCGCCCACTGGCCGCCATTGCCCACGTTCTGAAGAATTTGGAGAAGGGGGTAGTTGAGGATCCAGAGGACCGCTGTTCCGACGGCCACAATGGCCGTCAGCGCATCGTAGGCGACAAGCGCCCACGCTGCGGGCGCGAGCACGATCATAGGAGCGAAAAACGCCGCCAATTCGAATCCCAGACCTTGTCCCAACGGCAAGCGGAAGGAGAACGTAGCTAGCCACGCGAAGGCAGGCAGCACCAGGATGAATAGAAGCTGGACGCCCTTATGTGTGCGGTGTTCCAGGAATTTCTTATGCGCATCGGCTGGCCAGTAGAATCCCATGAAGACCAGCCCAAGCATCACACCATTAAAGATCGCGGCAGAGACCACGAAAAGAACGGGAGAGATGCTCGTGATTGACTGTCCAACCGCTGTAGGGTCGGCAATTCCCCAGAGCAGCACACCCGTCTTTCCCAGAAACATGCCCGAGCGCGTCATCGGCCGCAGACTCAGATAGAAGACGAGTGTCTCGAGGCCGGCTAATACGAGCCCCACGCAGGCGCCTCGAAAGACGGCCAGCGCCACAGTGCGTTCCCTAAACCGACCGCGCCAAGCCATGCCGTAGGTGGCAATCCAGGCGGGAGTGCGCCGAACGAAGTAATACTCGGTCGTAACCAAGCCGACGAGGATGAGGGCTGCCGCGGCTAACCCACCGCCCATAAGGACCAACAGGGATGGAGGCGGCCCGGCGACCGCCGTGTTCGGCGGACTGTCAAACGTGGGAGCAAGCATCCAAATTCCCACCAGCCCGAGCACGACCGCCAACGGGGCTCGCTTCCACACTATCGGCAAGCGGTGGCCGATGCCGAAACCGAGGATCATTTGCCCTATGGGAATCAGTATCGCCAGCCGGAAAAGAAATTGCAGGAATGTCGCTGCTCCCCGAGTAACGCCGAGAATTGCGGGTTCAGTTTGAGGGCTGCAATCAAGCGCGACCACTTTTTCACCTTGGAGGGAAACCGTTGCCACCGGCGGGTTGCCAATGGGACGGGAAGGCCTGAAGACAGCGGTGTAGGAAGCGCCCTGCTCGCCTCCCGAAGATTCGATGAGCTCCAGGTTGGGCGGTAAGGACCCGCAGGCCAATTCGACGGCGCTTCGGGCAATGGCCCGCCGCTGCTCGGTGGGAGGAACTTGATAGTTCGGGAAGGTCCAGCCGGCAGGGTAGGGATTGGAAAGTTCTTCCACTCTGCCCTTTCGATCTACGAGAGCGTACCGTGTCGGAGCCTCGCGGAAGGACTCCCAAGGACCTCTGAAGGTCACCTTCCAATAGACCGGAAGTTCCGCGCGCGTGTACGCGTCGTGCAATTTCCTCGGATCAAGATATGTCGGGTTGGTGGACCTCCCCGACGACAATAAGGTATTCCAGTAACGCTGGCCTCTATATTCCAGTTGAGCTCGCGCGATTTCCGGGAATGGCCTCCCCAGACGGCGGGCCAAGTCCTCGGCGGCGCGCTGAGCACTGATGGCATCGACTTCCAGGGGCTTGGTGGCGGCAGGGAAGACCGTGTTGCGGAATTCCAGAAAGTAAATCAAGCCGATCACGCCCAAAGCCAACAAGATCCAGTCGCGCTTTCCCCAGACCGACAAGTGCGGCGCGGGGACGGGCTCGCCTTCTACCAGCTCCGGGGCAGCCTGTTCCTCGAGCGCAGCTTCAACCTGCGCCACTGACTGGAAACGCTTCTTGGGATCTTTCTCCAGACACTTGTCAATGGCTCGCTCCAGAAATACAGGGAGGTAAGGGTCCACGGCGCGCGCCGGAGTCGGGGTCTCGTGGATATGCTTGTAAGCCAATCCGGCCGGCGTTTCGGCATGGAAGGCGGGTTTGCCGACAAACATCTCGTACATGATGAGCCCGAGCGCGTAGATGTCGGAGCGCGCGTCCACGGGCTTTCCCTGGGCTTGCTCGGGGCTCATGTAGGCAGGCGTGCCGATGATGCCGCCGGTTTGCGTGGCGGCTGCTTCAATGGACCGCGCAATGCCGAAGTCCATGACTTTAACGCTGCCATCCCGCAGTCGAGGGATGACGACATTCTCCGGCTTCAGGTCGCGGTGCACGACGCCTTGGGCGTGGGCTTCGGCCAGGCCCGTGAGGATCTGCCGGAGAATCTTCAAGCCCTGCCGCACCGATAGCCCTTCCACCCGCTGGAGCAGGCTGCGGAGGCTCTCGCCTTCGACGTACTCCATGCTGATGGCGACGGTGTCGCCGAAGCGCAGCAGTTCGTACGTTCGGCAAACATTCTTGTGCGTGATTTTGCGGGCCAGCAGGAGTTCGGACTTGAAGCGTTCGATGAGGTCGGGCTGGCCGGCGATCTCAGGCTTGAGGACTTTCAGTGCCACGACATCGCCGGTCTCGCGGTCGCGGGCGCGATAGACGATCCCCATGCCGCCGTGACCGACTTCTTCGAGGATGTCGTAGCGCTGCCGCAGGGCGACCAAGGAAGGTTCACCAAGATGGATCTCCGCTGTCTCCGCCGAGGGGGTAGGCGTGCCGTAAGGCGTAGTGCGCTCGGGCACCTCGGGGGGTGTCTTCGGCCGGTCGTGGGGGTCGTCCGGGCCGGGCATGGTAGTGACCCAGATCTTGTGCGAGGACTTGGGTTGGCGCGAAGTATAACGCCAAAACCTTTTCGCGGCGAAGCAATCCCGAGACTCAGTGGTCAGCCGTCAGTGTTCAGCGAGCAGTAAGGAGTGGAGGGTGGAGCGGAAAAGTTGGGCAATGGTTCGCGCTCCCGCAGGAGCCCGGAGGGCTGCCGAACGCAACGTCTCCAGCCGGGTTAGGGCTTCTTGAGCTGCTGCTCGATGAAGGGAATCCAGTACCACTGGTACTCGGGCAGCACCGTATTGGCGAGCCGAAGCGCCGTCTGGTATTCCGCGCGGGCTTCGGCGGTCTGCTTCTTCTCGGACAGCAGATAGCCCAGGGCGAAATGGGGCATGACGGCGCGCGGCGCGAGGGCCGCGGCCATGCGAGCCTCCGCCAGAGCTACGTCGAGCTTGTGCGCGGCGTCCAGTTCCCAGGCTTTGTTGACGTGGCTGAGGGCGGAGACCAGGTGCATGTCGAATCGCCCTTCGTAAACCAGAATGGATCCTCCGATGTTTGCCGCGGGCGGGGTTTGCATGAACTCGTCGTAGGGATTTAATTCCCCCGGCCCGGTGTACGCCCCTGACCCTTCCGTAGCGCTGACCATGACTGTGCCACTGTAATGCGAAGGAGCCACCGCCACCGGCTTGCCCCACCAGCCGGAGAGCGGGTCAGGCAGGAGTTTGCAGGGCAGGTGGTAATAGTCGGGGTCGGCGCTGCCGAAGTAGGCCAACCAGCAATCGGTGATGTGACGCCGCGCCAGGTAAGCTCGCGCTTCTTTCAATCCCTGTCCCCAATCCACGTTCGAGTCGGTGAGGACGTGATAGGTCTTCTCCGGACCGCCGAAGATTTCATTGGAATAAGCGAGATAATTCGGAAATGCCCGAAGGGAAGAGACGATGTGGAACAGCACGAGCGCGCCCACCGCGATTCTCCATCCCACTCGTTGGGACCGCTCGGCGAGTTGGCTTCCGACGGCGCCGGCCAGGATGAGCAGGAAAGGGTAGATCGGCAGGATGTGCCGCACACCGAGGTTGAGCCCCGAGGTCATACTGACGCCAAGAAACAGAACCGGCGGCACAAGAAGATAGAGACTCTCTCTCCGCAACTTAGGCCGGCGCAACGCCGGCGCCCACTTGGCGAGCGCGAGTAACAGCAGAAAGCCCAGGGTGGATTTAATCAGGAAGGCGACCGGGAAGTAGAACCAGCGCCCGTGGGGATAAAGCCGGCCCAGGATGAAGCTGGGGCGCGGGCCCGCCGAGACCATTAAGACGTCGGCCAGGCCGTAGAGATAGGACTCGGGAAGGACGTGGCCGCGCGCCAGGAGCAAGAGGGCGCGCGTTTCGAGAGGACTCTTGAGGCCGCGCACGAATTCCTGAAGGGGTGGCGTCATGGGTTGGCGGTCTGGGCGGGCGGCGAAGCGGAAGCTGTAGCAGGCCCACAGAACCGCCACGGCGACCGCGAACACAAGCAGCAACGGCGCAACAATCCGCAGCGCGCGTCGGGCGATGTCGGGGCGAGCGCCTTGCGACCCTGTGGAAGGGCCGGGGCCGAATTGCGGGCCAAGCACCGCTTCGGCCAAAGCGAGGAGTGCGAGGATCGGGACCGCCAGAATTCCGGAATGCTTCACGGCCAACGCCAACCCGACGGTGAAGCCGCATTCGACCAGTTGTAGCGCCGAGGGTTTTCTCACGTAACGATAGAACGCAACCACGGAGGCCAATAGGCAGCATGCCAGAGGCGCGTCCGTAGTGACGAGCATGCCGTGAGCGAGGAGGTTGGGCTCGAAGACGGTCAGGAGGAGAGCCAGGAGGGCCGCGCGCGCGCCGAACATGCGGTAAGCTGCTTCGAAGACCAGCAGCGCCAGAACGAAGGTGAACAATCCCACAGCCAGGCGGGCACGAAAGAGCATCGCCTCGGCGTCGTTGGAGTAGAGGAATTCCCGGGCAGCGACGTTCCCTTCGCGCTTCGACGTGCCGCGCGGGACCGGCGGGACGTGGAGGGTCAGGGGAAGGATAGGAAGCGCGGCGAGCCACTTGGCGAGAGGGGGATGTTCAGGATTGACGCCAAAGTCGCGCGCCTGCCAATAACGGTACCCGGCCCAGAGGTGATAGGCCTCATTCCAGGTTTGAGATTCCCGGCGGCTGGACAGTAGCAATTGCCCGGAGAGGACCGCCATCAAGCCGAGCACCATGGCCGCGAGGCGCCACGTCCGGAGCGGTCTCCCGGAGGGGGTCGCAGGGTCGGAATCGGACAAGCTTGGTAACCTCCGGGACGAGATCTATCCCTGAATCTTCGTCTTACGCTGTGCGAATCAGAACTCAGGCGCCCCAAGTACCGTCGAGGTTGCCTTATAGTACAATAACCCGCGCTCACTTTCTCATCGTTCATCGCGGCGCCGGGTGTTACCACTTGGTCGCCGCTGATTCGGCCGCAAATACTCGAAAGACCGAGGTATTCCAAATGGGTAACACCACCGCTTCATTCGAACACAC
>Ga0315268_10008772_pt1 | contig 10524 bp, 8 predicted proteins | sample C1_top_MG_FD_204535 | JGI IMG/M metagenome (GOLD analysis project Ga0315268, IMG submission 204535) | Sediment microbial communities from Yellowstone Lake, YNP, Wyoming, USA - C1_top | ecosystem: Environmental > Aquatic > Freshwater > Lake > Sediment | place: USA: Wyoming | collected 2017-08-01 | reverse complement strand
TTAAGTTTTTAAAGCTGGCTTCCTTATACGGAATAGATTATTTCTCTTTTGATTCCTCAGATGAGATAGACAAACTCTCAAAATTTGCTCCTCACTGTAATGTCTATGTTAGGCTATCAGTCCCTAATGAAGGCAGTGAGTGGCCCCTTAGCAAGAAATTTGGGGTTGAACTCGATGAAGCTGCAGCACTTCTGTTACACGCAAAAGAAAAAGGACTCAATCCTGTAGGCACTACCTTTCATGTCGGCTCTCAGTGCACAAATGTTTATAATTGGCATATTGCCCTTGATAAGGCAAGGGTTTTGTGGGATATAGCCAATAAAAATGGAACACCGTTGACCCTTCTCAATATCGGTGGCGGGTATCCGATAAATTATACCAAACACGTAATCAGTATTGAGACTATAGAGAACCATGTCAGTAGTCTTATCTATGAGAAATTTCCAAAAGAAATTGAAATATATATCGAGCCAGGCAGAGCAGTTGTAGGAGATGCTGGTATATTAGTAACAACGGTAATTGGTAAAGCCTGCAGGTCAGATGAAGATTGGCTATATATTGATGTTGGCGTTTTTAATGGTCTCATGGAGAGTGTTGGGGGTATAAAATACAGTTATATCGTCGAGAGCTATAAACACGCCCGCTCTAAAAAAAGATGGACAATAGCAGGTCCGAGTTGTGACAGCTTCGATGTAATAGACAAAAATGTAGCTCTTCCAGAACCAAACATCGGCAATCTTATTCTCATATTATCCAGTGGTGCTTATACAGTATCTTATGCTTCAGAATTTAATGGTTTTTCTATACCAAAAACAATACTGATATAGGGAAAGGATGCAACAATGATCAAATTTTTTGAAAAAGCCCCGTATGCACCAGTAGAGTACTCTTATGATGTAGAAGAAATCCTTTATAAAGGTAAGAGCAAATTCCAAGAAATTATGGTTATCAGAAATCCACATTTTGGCAAGATGCTTATCCTTGATGATGTTGTGCAGCTGACTGAAAAGGATGAGTTTTTTTACCATGAAATGCTCGCACATGTTGTAATGCATGCCCTTCCATACCCGAAGAAGATTATTGTAATTGGCGGTGGTGACGGAGGAGTAGTGAGAGAAGTGCTCAAACACAAAACAGTTGAAAAGGTCTATTTTGTAGAGATAGATGAAGAAGTGATCAATGTTTCAAAGAGATTTTTCCCGACTGTTGCTTCAGATGTTAATGACCTGCGTGTTGAGATAAAAATTATGGACGGGGCAGAGTTTGTCATGAAGAAAAAACCCTCAGATGTAGATGCCGTGATCATTGACTCTACAGATATTATTGGTTTTGCAAGGAGTCTCTTCACGGAAGATTTTTTTACATCTGTTAAACAGTGCCTGACAGACGATGGCATGTTTGTTACCCACACAGAATCACTTCATTTTCATAAAGATATGGTTATCGAAATACAGGAATTACTAAAAACGGTCTTCCCTGTTGTTGACCTCTATACTGCTCCCATCGCAACATACCCTGGAAATTGGTGGGCATTTGCTATTGCATCAAAAGGTCTTTCACCACGAGAGACAAGATGTAATCTTGAAGTAACAACAAAATATTACGATGAAGAAATTCATCGACTGGCATTTATGCCAAAAGGCTTGTATGAGAAACTGATGCAGAGAAAGCTGGAATGGTGATTAATTGAATGACACAAACATCGTAGATAACTGGTTTATTGATAAAGATAGCAATCACAGGTGGATATATCACAAGATAAAGAGACTCATCTTATGTACAAAGACAAAGTTCCAGCAGGCAGAGTTCCTTGATACTTACAACCTTGGTCGTGTTGTACTTCTCGATAACAAAATTCAGTCAGCAGAAGCAGATGAATTCATTTACCATGAAGCCCTTGTACACCCTGCCATGATTACACACCCTGAACCTAAAAATATCTTGATTCTTGGTGGGGGTGAGGGTGCAACACTCAGAGAGGTGCTGAAACATCCGTCAGTTAAGAGGGTTGTTATGGTAGACATTGATGAAGAATTTGTGAATCTCTGTAAAAAATATCTCATAAAATGGCACCAAGGCTCTTTTAATGATGAAAGAGTAGAGGTAGTCTTTGCTAATGCAAAAGAATATATCAGGAAAACAAAAGCTCAATTTGATGTCAGCATTGCTGATATCAGCGATCCTGTGGATGAGGGTCCTGCACAGGAACTTTACTCAAAGAAATTTTATTCTTCTATAAAAAGAACTCTAATGCCGGGCGGAATCTTTGTGACCCACGCAATGGGGGTTTCCTATACTCCAAACGAAAGCTTCTATATGAAAGTTTTAAAAACGCTTTCTTCTGTTTTTCCGCGAACAGATTTCTATTATGAATATATACAGAGTTTCGGTTCTCTCTGGGGATTTGTCCTGTGCTCACAAAAATACAGTCCTAAAGAGTTATCACCTGCAACGATAGCCAAGAGACTGAAAAAGAGGGGACTCCTTAATCTTTCCTATTATGATCAAAAAACACATGAGAGACTCTTTTGTTTACCTAAATGTCTTAGAAATTTCTGAAAAACAAAATGAAAATCATCCTTAATCCCAAACTATGCAACGATATTTTTAAAATCTTTTGAATCTGTCACCCTGAACGAAGTGAAGGGTCTATCTTTTAGAGATCCTTCGCTTCGCTCAGAATGACATTCCGCCAACCTTTTCGTAACACCTTACGTAATTCAGGTTAATTTATTAGGATTTCTTGACATCCAGTTGTAATAAACCTATAATTTTTTCTATAATTTTAAGATGAAGATAACTATTTCAGAGATACCCCAAGAGGGGTTAGATTTAGAACTCCAGGAAATAATCAATTTTGATGCTTCCCCTTCACCTGTCCAGGCGCAATTGAAGATAAAAAAGGTAGGTACTGAGGTTTTAGTAAATGGTAAGATTTCGACTGATGTGGAACTAAAGTGTAGTCGGTGCCTGAAAGATTTTAGGAGTATGATCACTATTCCTTTCGATGTTATATATCATCCTGTAGAGGATTTTAAGGGAGAAGATAAGCACGAACTTAAGGTCGATGAGCTTGATATGGGTTTTTATTCTAAAGATGAGCTGGATCTGCTTGATCTCATAAAAGAACAGGTTACACTAAACCTTCCAATGAAGCCTCTTTGTGATAATCTCTGCAAAGGGATATGTTTACAGTGTGGCGTAGATCTGAATGCTGGCAACTGCGGTTGTGAGGGAAAAGATATTGATTCACGACTTGCTGTTTTGAAAAAATTACTTGATAAATAGAAAGGAGTAAAACTTTGGCAAATCCGAAACACAGACATACAAGGTCAAGGAGAGACAAACGGAGGGCTCACTGGAAAGGCCAGACCCCTAATCTGAGCCTTTGTCCTGATTGCAATGAACTGAAACTTCCTCATAGGGTATGTCTCCACTGCGGTTCTTATAATGGCCGCAAGATTCTCGAAGTAGTTGAAAAAGAAGCATGAAAATTGCCCTTGATGCGATGGGAGGGGATCATGCCCCTGCTGTAACTATTGAGGGCGCTATCGAGACTGTAAATGATATCGAAGGCATAGACATCATCCTCGTTGGTGATGAATCTTCTATAAAGAGAGAACTTGATAGCAGAAAATACCTCCCGAATCGAATATCTATAAAGCATGCATCCCAAGTGATCGAAATGGGTGAGTCTCCATCTGTAGCAATCAGGAAAAAGAGGGATTCATCCATAAATAGGGCAATAGAACTCGTCAAGGATGGTGAGGCTGATGCCTTTGTGAGTGCAGGACATTCAGGCGTTGTCATGGCAACAGCACTTTTGCTACTCCGTACATCTCCAAGTGTTGATAGACCTGCCATAGCAACCATTATGCCCACCCTGAAAGCTCCCTTTGTTCTGATTGATGCGGGTGCAAATCTTCATTGTAAACCCGAAAATCTCTTCCAGTTCGCACTGATGGGCAGTGCATATTGCAGAGCGATCTTCGGAAAACCGGAACCGAAAGTTGCACTTCTCAGCATCGGAGAAGAAGACACGAAGGGGAATGAACTTACCAAAGAGGCATTCAAACTCCTTAAGAGTGCAAATATAAACTTTAAAGGCAATATTGATGGCAAGGATATCTTTACAGGCATTGCTGATGTCATTGTTTGTGATGGGTTTACAGGGAATGTTGTACTAAAAACAAGTGAGGGACTTGCGGATGCAATAGTAAAAATACTAAAAAGAGAGATTGCTGAACAATCAGTGGGTAGGATTGGATATCTTTTGATGAAGTCTGCCCTCAAAAGTTTTAAGAGAAAAACAGACTATGACGAATATGGAGGGGCGCCTCTTCTCGGAATAAACGGCACATGCATCATAAGCCATGGACGATCAACAGCAAAGGCAATAAAGAATGCCTTGAAAGTTGCAGCAGACATCTCTGAGAAACGGGTACATGAGGTTATAGCCTCTGAAATAGGAAAAGGCATGGTGACCAAGATTGAAAAGAAGTAGGATTATCTCTACAGGTTCTTATGCGCCGGAGAAGATTCTCACAAATTTTGATCTTGAGAAGATGGTTGAAACCACAGATGAATGGATTACTGAGAGGACAGGGATAAAGGAGCGTAGAATAGTAAATGGAAACCAAACGGCATCAGACCTTGCATACGAGGCATCTAAAGTAGCACTTGAAAGGGCCTCATTAAAAGCAAAGGATATCGATCTGCTTATTACTGCAACAATAACAGGTGATATGCCTTTCCCTTCAACAGCCTGCATTCTTCAGGACAAGATTGGTGCTAAAAATGCAGCTGCATTTGATCTCAACGCAGCCTGTTCAGGCTTCCTGTATGGGCTTTATGTCGCCGACAGTTTTATTCGATCTGGAATGCATAAAAGAATCCTTGTCGTTGGGACAGAAGTGCTCTCAACGATCACAGATTGGGAGGATAGAACCACATGTGTCCTTTTTGGTGACGGTGCTGGTGCAGTTGTTGTTGAGCCTACAGAAGAAGACAGAGGTATCATCTCAATGTCGATCAATTCCGATGGTGGCATGTGGGAGCTTCTCTATATGCCCGGTGGCGGTTCAAGATATCCTTCCTCAAAGGATTCGGTTGAGAAAAAACTCCATTTCATTAAGATGAAGGGCAATGAAACATTTAAGTTTGCTGTCAGAACACTCGAAGACCTTGTTGTAAAGATCCTTGAAGAAAATAAACTAAAGCCTTCACAGCTTACACTTCTCATACCTCATCAGGCAAATTTGAGGATTATACAGGCAACAGCTGACAGGCTTGGTATTCCCATGGATAAAGTCCTCGTAAATCTTGACAGGTATGGAAATACTTCAGCCGCATCTATCCCGATAGCTCTTGATGAGGCAGCGAGCACAGGAAGGATAAAAGAAGGAGATTACATTCTTCTCGAGGCTTTCGGAGGAGGTATCACCTGGGCATCGGCATTGATAAAGTGGTAGAGTTGTGATTTTCAAAGAATAAGATATTGTTTGACAAACAGTGTCCGAGAACTTCAATACTTCTTGAAACTTCTTTATGAGCTCCAGAATTTAGCCCTTCCCCTAAAATTAGTAACTTGTGTTAGAATACATTTTAATTAGCTGACCAAACTAATAATTCTTTCGATTTCCCTCCTATTGTCAAAAACAAAAGGGAGTAATCATATGTTTGGGGACCTTTGTGTCATGCTGAAATTAATATGCTTATTTAAGGAGAACTACGAGGGGAAAGGATATAGATAGAGGTAAGAGTTATGGAACGCTCACCTTTGACTCTTAAAGGGTAAAATGCTAAAAAATTATCGAAGGGTGGAACAACAATAGTCACATAAGAAGGATAAAAAAGAATGAATTTTGAAGATTTTAATCTACATGACGAGACAATAAAGGCTATATCAGAAATGGGATTTGAGGAGCCGACACCTATTCAGGTCTCTTCTATACCACTTATAATGGGTGGGCATGACATCATAGGACAGGCACAGACTGGAACAGGAAAAACTGCTGCCTTTGGCATCCCGATTGTAGAAAGATGTCAGAACGGGAGAAATCCCTTTGCCATTGTGCTGGAGCCAACAAGGGAGCTGGCAGTTCAAGTTGCGCAGGAGATTCACAAAATAGGCAAGTTCAAAAAAATTAGTGTCCTGCCTGTTTATGGGGGTACATCTATTGAGAGACAGATAAAGATCTTACAGCGTGGTGTTAATGTAGTTATTGGAACACCGGGTCGTATTATAGACCATTTAAGGAGGAAGACTCTTTCTCTTTTAGAGGTAAAAATTGTTGTTCTTGATGAAGCGGATGAGATGCTCGATATGGGATTTATTGAGGATATAGAGACAATACTCAAGGCAATACCTGCAGAAAGACAAAACCTCTTATTTTCAGCCACAATGCCACAGCCAATAGTTCATATTGCGAGGCGATATATGCGAAATCCCGAGAAGATAAGGGTCAATACAAAGGGTATTGTTATTCCAAAGATAAAGCAGATATTTTATGAGGTCCTGGAAGAAGACAAAGTTAATGCCCTTTCAAGACTCCTTGATGTGGAAGATCCACAGCTTGCGCTCGTCTTCTGCCATACAAAGAGGGATGTTGATGAGGTCTCCATGAAACTCAGCCAGTTAGGATACAATGCAGGCGCCCTTCATGGTGATTATGCACAGGCGAGAAGGGATGAGGTCATGAATAAATTCAAGGGAGGAATGCTTGATATTCTCGTTGCGACTGATGTGGCTGCGCGGGGACTTGATATAAAAGACGTGACCCATGTAATTAATTACAGCATTCCTCAGAATCCTGAAAGGTATGTTCACAGGATTGGGAGGACCGGAAGAGCGGGAAAGCCAGGAATAGCAATAACCCTTGTTAATCCAAGGGAATATAAGCATTTACGATTGATAGAAAAAACTGCGAGGACAATAATTGACAGGAGGAAATTACCTTCACCCGCAGATGTTGTAAGGGCAAAAGAGAAAAATATTGTCAGGGATATTTCCGAGATAATTAAGGAAAATAGACATGTAGAATATATTCAGGCAGTCAAAGAGTTGTCAGATAGCTACGACTTTGGTGATGTTGCAGCAGCAGCCCTCTATGCCGCATACGGTGAGATTAAGGAAAAACCTATAGAAGAACATTATGAAAAAAATAAAATGGTTCGATTATTTATGACTATTGGCAGAAAGGATAAGATGGAAGTGGCTGATATCATAAAATCTATTGTATCAGAAACACACATTCCCTTTAATAAAATTGGAAAGATCGATGTCTTTGATAGGTTCACTTTTGTGGAAGTTCCTCAAGATTTTTCTGATAAGGTAATACGCTCTGTGAATGATATCATGATGAAAGGCAAAAGAGTTAAGGTTCAAAAGGCAAAGGCAAGGATCACCAAGCAAATGTAGCCTCCTTGCAAAGTGCTGCGTTAGCGCACAAGATTATTGAAGGCAGAAAAGAGGATTGTTCGTTTATGAGACGTGATGATTTAAGGAATATTGCCATAATAGCCCATGTTGACCATGGCAAAACTACGCTTGTTGACGGAATGATGAAACAATCTGGAATCTTCCGCCCCAATGAAAAGGTACAAGAACGTATTATGGATAATACTGACCTTGAGAGGGAACGCGGGATAACAATCATGGCAAAGAATACAGCGGTTAAATATAATGGGGTAAAGATTAACATTGTAGACACCCCTGGCCATGCAGATTTTGGTGGTGAGGTTGAAAGGACGTTAAAGATGGTTGACGGCGTATTATTACTTGTTGATGCTTCAGAAGGTCCTTTACCGCAGACTAGATTTGTCCTGAAAAAGGCCCTTGAACTTGAACTCCCTCCAATCTTAGTTATTAATAAGATAGACAGGTCCGATGCAAGGATTCAGGCTGTCCTGAACGAGGTTTATGACCTCTTTATCGATCTTGATGCCACAGAAGCGCAGCTTGAATTTCCTGTTATTTATACAAATGCCAAACAGGGCGTTGCAAAACTTAACATAGAGGAAGACTCAGATAACCTTACCCCGCTCTTCGAAATGATAATAAAAACAATACCACCTCCTGTAGGTGAGAGTAATGACATATTACAAATCCTTGTTACAAATATTGACTATGATGATTATATCGGAAGGCTCGCCATAGGACGTGTCTTCTCAGGAACAGTGAACGTAGGTGATTATGTCTCTATGATAAAGGAAGATGGTGAAGTATCAAAGACAAAGGTTTCATCTCTATTCACCTTCCGGGGTCTTGAGAGGATTGAGACAAAAGAGGTGTCTGCTGGAGAGATTATCGCCCTTGCTGGCATTGAGGGGATAAACATAGGAGATACCGTCACAGATACAGAAACCCCTAAGGCACTGCCAAGAATAAAAGTGGATAAGCCTACGATTTCAATGGTATTTTCTGTCAACACATCTCCTTTTTCAGGAAGGGAAGGCAGTTATGTAACATCCAGAAAATTGAGAGAAAGACTCGAAAAGGAGCTTCTTTACAACGTATCCATAAATATAGATTTTGATGATATGGATTCTTTTAAGGTCATGGGGCGTGGAGAGTTACAGCTTGCTATACTTATAGAGATGATGCGAAGGGAGGGATACGAGCTTTCTGTTGCCATGCCCGAGACTATAACAAAGACAATAAATGGTGTTTTACATGAACCTATGGAATTACTGGTAATAGACGCGCCTGAGGATTATGTTGGTGTTGTTACCCAGCAGGTAGGGATGAGAAGGGGTACAATGCATAGGATGCAGAACAATGGTTACGGCAGGGTGAGGCTTGAATTCAGGATACCATCGAGGGGGCTTATTGGGTTCAGGTCGCAATTCCTTACCGATACAAGAGGGACGGGTTTACTTAACCATCTCTATGATGGTTATGAGCCCTGGCAAGGACCGCTCTCAAAGAGGCAGACAGGAGCACTTATAGCTGATAGACAGGGGATTTCCACTATCTATGCACTTTTTCACTTGCAGCCAAGGGGGGTAATCTTCATCAGGGAGAATACCCCTGTATTTGAGGGCATGATTATAGGTGAGAATTCAAGAGAAAATGACCTTAATGTTAATGTTACAAAGGAGAAGAAACTTACAAACATGCGTGCTGCCAATGCAGATGATGCACTACAGTTGATACCCCCAAGGATTATGGGATTGGAGCAGACGATAGAATTTATTAAGGAGGATGAACTTATTGAGGTCACACCTAAATCTATCAGGATGAGAAAAAAGATACTGGAAACCAATAAAAGGCATTTTGATAGAAAACTATAAAAGAGGCTGTTGCATAACATGAAGCCTTCTGTTTACTACGACTATAGTTACAGAAAAAATAGAAACTTTTTTTTATGAAATTCAAACCTTTTCGGGATTGACAAACTTAGCAAATTTAGTATTTCATGTATATAGTTTATAAGAGCGGTATAACGGGACACTAAAATTTAGGATTTGTTTTAAACCTCTCAAGTTGAAACCTTAGAAATAGGTTTATTAAAACAGTTTTGACGCATTTCAGAAAGGGGGACAAAATGAAAAAGTTCCTTGTATCATCCCAGATAATTTTTTTTATACTTTTTATTATACCAACAGTAAGTTTTGGGCAGCAGATTTATGCGTGTAAGGTAAGAAACGCTGGATTTCTTAGAATCGTTAATCAACCTTACGATTGTTTGCCACCTGTTGAAGAACCAGTATCTTGGAGTATCGAAGGGCCAAGGGGGGATAAAGGCGACCAGGGTCCAACAGGCAACAAGGGTGATAAGGGCGATAAAGGCGACCGAGGTCCGACAGGCAATAAAGGTGATAAGGGCGATAAAGGCGATCAGGGTCTTCCAGGGGAATTAGATACATCACGGCTATACACTCATAAATGCACTGGCGACTCTGTATATTGCGCGTGTGACCATCCTGACGACCGCATTATTTCATGCTCTGCCGACTGTCCCTACCCAACAGTACTGAAGACAAATCTTATTACTACGGTAGAATGCATCTCGGTATACACTTACGAACAATGTATGGATGCACTTGCTAGTACTACTGAGTCAGTTGATTCCTGTAGTGTTGAGTGTTCCAACGTCTGTGAGAATCACAGAGCTGACCCACAACAAATTGTTCTGTGTTATCGCGTGCATTCTCCTTGATCAACCCTATACTTAATATGGATTGACTATAGAAACGCTCCTCCACAAGTTCGTAGTTATTAAGGACCAAGGTCTTAATTTATCAGTCACTACGAGGTCGTTACGACTGTAGCACCCTGATACAATAGTCATCCTGAGCACTTCTCATTCTGTCATTCCTTCATCCCATATCTACTATCGCTGGATTTGAGTATTTCGTGATTAGTATCACATCAATTTCTTTCTTTAAATAACAATTTAACCTGAATCCTGCGTGATATTTTGAAATATGATAACACAAATATCAAGGGGATCAATAAAACATGAGATTCTTTGCTATAATAAAGCACTAATTGCTACTTACATAGAAACCTACCTTTTA
>Ga0315268_10008770_pt1 | contig 10527 bp, 9 predicted proteins | sample C1_top_MG_FD_204535 | JGI IMG/M metagenome (GOLD analysis project Ga0315268, IMG submission 204535) | Sediment microbial communities from Yellowstone Lake, YNP, Wyoming, USA - C1_top | ecosystem: Environmental > Aquatic > Freshwater > Lake > Sediment | place: USA: Wyoming | collected 2017-08-01 | reverse complement strand
TTTTCAGCCGCAGGTGAGAAATGAAGCGCTAAGGTATAGACCTTGAAGTCCACGGGGACGGTGTAATCCACCGACACGGCCACCCGACCGCCACCCACGTCAACCTTCACATCCTCGGCGTTCACAGGGAGGCCCAGCTCCCGGGCTTTGGCGAGGATGGTCTCCTTTATGGCGTCAGCCGGCGCACGCTGCGTCACCCAGAAGGGATTCTGCTGCCGGATGTAGTCCTGGAACTCATAACTGCTTACATAGACAGGGATGATTTTGAAACCGGCGTAGACCACCGCCACCAGAAACAAGAGAGCCAGAATGGTTTTGATCGTAGCACTGGCTGAGTCCGACCGTCGCATGATTCCCCCCTTCCTCAGAGATTCCGCTGGCGCTAGCGGAGATGCCTCTCCCGCAGGGACTGCACGACAGTTTCGAGCTTAACATCCCCGATTTGCTTTGTCGAGCGCTCGAAGATCTCCGCCCGCCCCTGCTCCAGCTTCCTGCTGCCCACGGTAACGCGGAAGGGGACGCCGATCAGATCGGCATCCTTGAACTTCACCCCGGGCCTTTCGAGACGGTCGTCGTAAAGCACCTCGATGGAGTTCGCGCACATTTCCGCGTATAGCTTTTCCGCCGCCGCAATCACGGCCTCATCATCCATGTTGGCCGCCGTCAGGATCACCTCGAAGGGCGCGATGCTGCGGGGCAGAAACATGCCATCCTCGTCGTGGTTTTGTTCCGCGGCCGCGCTCAGAATGCGCTCCAGGCCGATGCCGTAAGAGCCCATTACCAGCGGCACCTTCTTGCCGTCCGCATCGAGCACCGTGGCGTGCATCGTCTCGGAGTAGCGCCGGCCCAGCTTGAAGACGTGACCCAGTTCGACGCAGACTTTCACCTGCAGCGGCTTCCCGCAGCGCAGGCACAAATCGCCCGTGGAGACCACGCGCAGATCGCGATACTCGGCGGTGAAGTCGCGGCCCGGCGTCACGTTCCGCAGATGCATATCGTCACGATTCGCGCCGGTGATAAGGTTCTTGCGGCCTTCGAGCGCGCGGTCGGCCAGAATCCTCGCGCCTCGCAGACCCACCGGCCCCAGCGAGCCTACGTGGGCTCCGTGCAGCGCCAGCACCTCCTCGGGCGTGGCCGGGCGAAACAACGCCGTGCCCAGCGCCGTCGCCAGCTTGGTCTCGCTCAGGGTGTGGTCGCCGCGCAGCAACAGCACCACGGGCTGGCTCTCCACGATGTACACCAGGGTCTTCATGAGCCGCGCAGGACTTTCACCCGTGAACTTCACCAAGGCGTCGATGGTCTTGATCCCGGGCGTAGCGAAGGGCGCGGGCGCAGCCGCGCCCGGCAAGTCCTCGACTGGCGTGGCCCTGGCTGCCGCCTTCTCCAAATTGGCCGCGTAGCCGCACGCGCATACGGCGATGGAATCTTCGCCCGCCTCCGTCGGCACCATGAACTCGTGGGAAACGCTCCCCCCCATGGCGCCCGAGTAAGCTTCCACCACCACGTACTTAAGCCCGCAGCGCTCGAAGATGCGGCAGTAGGCGTCGTAGTGTTTCCGGTAGCTCACCTCCAGGCCCGCGTCGTCCAGGTCGAAGGAGTAGGAGTCCTTCATGATGAACTGGCGCAGGCGCAGCAGGCCCGCTTTGGGCCGCGGCTCGTCGCGGAACTTTTCCTGAATCTGATACCAAATTTGCGGAAGCTGCCTGTAGGAGCGCACCTCGGCGCGCGCGATGTTGGTCATTTCTTCTTCGTGCGTCACGCCTAGACACATATCGTGCTGGGTGCGGTCTTTGAACTTGAACATCGTCTCGCCGAACAGGTCGTAGCGGCCGCTCTCCCGCCACAATTCCGCGGGGTTCAACGCCGGCAGGTAGAACTCCAGGCCGCCGATGCGGTTCATTTCCTCGCGGATGATCTGGGCGATTTTCAGGAACGACCTCTGCGCAAGGTAGAGATAGGCATAGACGCCCGCCGCCACTTGACGCACGTAGCCCGCGCGCAACAAGAGCTGGTGGCTCGGGACCTCTGCTTCCGCCGGGACTTCGCGCAAGGTGGGAATAAAAGCCTGGCTCCAGCGCATGAATTCAACCTTTCGCTTTTGGCGTTCGGCACTCAGCCTTCAGCTTTCAGTTATCAGCCTTCAGCGCGCAGCGTCTGCTTTGGCCCCGACCCAGCGGAAGCCCGGCGACGCATGGCTGACTGCTGACCACTGACGGCTTCAAGGTACGAACCGTCATTCTTGGGGATGAGCGCGTCTCTTGTCAAGGAAAGCGGGTCCCGACTCAGCGGAGGCTTGTTCTCGCCCGTGCGGTCCTCGGCGCGACAGAGTATGCCAAGGTGGGCCACTCCTCGCTCTCAGCAGACCTTTCGCAGCAGGCTCACCTGGCATCGCGACTACCGACAAAACGTCTGAGCCCTATTGGAGGGTCGTTAATTTTTCTCTTTACACGGGGGTGCGAGATTGGTAAGCTATACATGATCTATTAAGTCCGAATGTTTTGCCCACCGGAGGGTCCCGTGCGCCGTAGAGTCTTCTTGGCTACCGCCCTCCTCCTTGGCGTCATCTTTTCCGTTTCGATGATCTGGCGCGCTACGTTCTCGCGCGCGCAGACCGAGCAGGCGACCAGCCCGCCATGCTGCGGCCAGGTTGATGAGACGGCTCCTCGGGAACTCGATTTCCCTTACTGCACGCTCCGTGACGGCTTCAGCTCGACGGTCCTGCTGGTCAGCGACCTGCCCAAGCCGCTTGATTTCATCCTGGCGGTGCACAGCCGCTCCGGCCAGACGCTGGTCGCACCCTCGATGACGATCCAGCCGCAGCAGAAATTGCCCATCGACCTAGCCGCGCTGCTCGCGAGTATGGGCGCCGATCCCACTGGAGACTTCGCCGAGGGCAGCGTTTCCGTCTACTTGAACGGCCCCATGATGCCCCTTGCCGGGCAGCTTACGATGAGCAACCCCGCCCGCCGGCTGACCTTCGAATCCGAGGTGGTCGATAACTCACCCGGCCTAGGCCTGCTGCCCAAGCAGCTTCACGCCCTGTGGTGGGGGATCGCTGGAGGGCGGGACGCGCGCATCATGGTTTCAAATACGTCGGGGGAAGCTGTCATGGCCGATGTTTTCCTCGACTTTCTCGGGAAGCGGCACGCCGGGCAGGCTCCGGCGGGCATCCGTGGCACTTGGATGACGAAACCGACTCGGTGCTGTTCTTGACGAATATGGGCAACAAGGTGACCCCGATCGGGTGCCAGGTCCAGGCGAACGGGATTCAGTACTACCTGACGGACTTGGAGCTGAAGCCGCACGAGACACGCGCCATCAGCCTGCGCAAGCTGAGGGATGCACAGAAGCCGGACCTGTTTGGGAGTAAGATTCCTCCTGGGGCGACGGATGGGAGCGTGGTGTGGGGGCGGGCGAGCAACGTCCCGGTGATGGGCCGGCTGGTGGTGATGCAGCACCACAAGGGCCTGGCCAGCAACTTAACTGGCTGCCCCTCGCGAGGCGGCGCTCACTCCCCCCACATTCCCAGGCGAGCAGATTTGCCTTGGGCGAGAGGGCCGCTATAGGTTATGTTCTCGTCTGATGGAGACCGATCGCGGCTGCGCCGACCGTGGTGTTTGGAGCAGGCTGAGCCACCGATCCGTTCCCCTGATCCTGGCCGTCGTCGTATCTGGCGCAATCCTGCTGGGCGTTCTAATCCGCATGCGGCGCGAGGCGGAACGAAGCCTGCGAGGGGAGGAGCAGCGTGCCAGCGAGTCGGCTCGCTGGGTAGCTGCGCATAAGATCGTATTCACCAAGACCATTGTCCACCCCGGCCTCAACTTCAGCGAAGCCCTCCAGGAAATGGGCTTGGACGCCCCGACCGTGTTCAGGCTCGTACAATTTGCTCGACCGGTATTCGATTTCCGGCGTGTCCGGGCAGGCAACCTGCTGGCGGTGGGCCGATCAATGGCAGACGGGCTCCGCGAGGTGCGCTACCAGATTGATGCCGAGCAACTCCTGCGGATCACACTCTTCCAGGCAACTTTTCGCGCCGCGGTCATTCCCGTCCCGGTCACCACGGAAATGGCTGGCGTCTTTGGCAGAGTCGAGGACTCGCTCTTCGACGCCGTCCTCGGGGCTGGCGAAGCACCCGAGCTTGCCTTGCGCTTGGCCGACATCTTCGGATGGGATCTCGACTTCTACACCGACACTCGGCCCGGCGACACCTTCCGCTTGGCGGTCGAGAAGAAGAAATACCGCGATGGCCAGCTCGCCGCTTACGGGCGCATCCTCGCTGCCGAGTATGTGAACGGCAGCCGCCCATACCAGGCCGTGCTTTTCCATGATGGGGGAGGCAAACCCGCCTACTACACGCCGCAGGGTAAATCGCTACAGAAGGCGTTTCTGCGTTCGCCGTTGAAGTTTAGCGCCCCTATCACGTCACGCTTCAGCCGCAGCCGCTTCCACCCGATCCTCAAACGCTATCGTCCACACCTGGGCGTTGACTACGGCGCCCCCGCCGGCACCCCCGTGCAGGCAATCGCCGAGGGCCGCGTCATCTCTGCCGGCTACAAGGGTGAAGGCGGCAACACCGTTCAAATCCGGCACACGAACGGCTACGAGACTTACTATTGTCACCTCTCCCGTATCTATGTGCGCGCCGGCCAGCACGTGGCGCAAGGCGAACGCATCGGCCTGGTGGGCTCGACCGGCCTGGCCACCGGACCCCACGTCGACTTCCGTCTTCGCCGTCACGGCACCTTCGTCAATTTCGCTGCCCTGACGCTGCCGCCGGCGCGACCGGTCGCCAAGTCGGACTGGGCCGAGTTCGTGGCGATGCGAGACCAGTGGCTTCCCTTGCTCCCCGGTTCGGACACTGTGCTGGCTTCGACGCCTGCTAGGAATGGCAAGCCCACAGCGCTCAGGGAGGCAGAAGGCCAGGGAACTCCGTCGTCCCGTCGCTAGCCTTTCTCCGGCCCGAGGTGCGCACACGTCGGCGTCGCGCCCGGACGAGACGCGGGCTAGCGGCAGAAGCGAATAATTGCGCGCCGCCACATCCTTCGTTAGAATGGCCCGGGGCGCAGGTCTGAGTTTGACGCCCTAATGACCCAGCCGGGAGCTAATCTTTGGCAGAACGAATCCGGATCGCCTTGGGCGCTGATCACGCAGGCTTTCCGCTGAAAGAAAAAATCCGCGAGTACATGGTGAGGAAGGGCTACGAAGTGGAAGACGCAGGCCCCGCCGCACCCGTCCGGGTGGATTACCCAGACTATGCCGCGAAAGTGGCCGCGCGCGTGGCTGCCGGAGAGGCCGAGTTTGGCGTGCTGGTCTGCGGGACCGGCCTGGGCATGGCCATGACAGCCAACAAGGTTCCCGGCGTCCGTGCCGCCACCTGCAACGACACGCTCTCCGCCCATTTCGCGCGCTGCCACAACGACGCGAACGTCCTGGCTCTGGGTGGCCGGCTGGTGGACCCGGCCACCGCGGAGAAGATCCTGGACATCTGGCTTTCGACCCCCTTCGAAGGCGGACGGCACCAGCGTCGCGTCAAGAAGATCGCCGCCCTCGATGAGGAACACCATGCGGAGAGGAACAAATGAGCCCTTCCCTGCCTGCTCGGCTGCGTCCCCTGGCGGAAATTGACCCGGAAATCGCCCGCGCCATCGACCACGAGGTTGACCGGCAGGCGAGAACGCTGGAGCTGATTGCTTCCGAGAATTTCGTGAGTGAGGCCGTACTTCAGGCGCTCGGCTCGGTCATGACCAACAAGTATGCCGAGGGACTGCCCGGCAAACGCTACTACGGCGGCTGCGAGTTTGTGGATGTGGCTGAATCGCTTGCCATCGAGCGCGCCAAGAAATTGTTCAACGCCGAGCACGCCAACGTGCAGGCGCATTCGGGCAGCCAGGCAAATCAAGCCGTCTATCTCACCGTGCTTAAGCCGGGTGACACCCTGCTGGGCATGAGCCTGGCGCACGGTGGCCACCTGACGCATGGCCACCCGCTCAACTTCTCCGGCCGCCTGTACAAAATAGTTTCCTACGGGGTGAGCAAAGACACAGAGACTATTGACTACGACGAGCTGGAGCGCCTGGCGATGGAACATCGCCCCAAGCTCATCGTCGCCGGCGCCAGCGCTTACCCGCGCACGCTCGATTTCGAGCGCTTTGCGGCCATCGCCAGGAAGTGCGAGACGCTCCTGATGGTGGACATCGCCCACATCGCCGGCCTGATTGCTGCCGGCCTGCATCCGAGCCCCTTCCCGCACGCCGACTTCGTCACCACCACCACGCACAAGACGCTGCGCGGACCGCGTGGGGGCGCGGTCTTCTGCAAGGCTCAGTACGCGAAAGACCTCGATAAGAACGTCTTCCCCTGCCTCCAGGGCGGACCGCTGATGCACGTCATTGCCGCCAAGGCGGTCTGCTTCCAGGAAGCCTTGCAGCCGGAGTTTCGGGAATACCAGAAACAGATTGTTTTGAACGCCAGGGTCCTCGCTGAGGTTCTGGCCCGGGAGGGATTCCGCATCGTCTCCGGTGGCACGGATACGCATCTGATGCTGGTGGACGTCTTCTCGCGGAAGGTTACCGGCAAGCAGGCCGAGCAGGCGTTGGAGCGCGCCGGCATCACCGTGAACAAGAACGCGATTCCCTTCGACACCAACCCGCCCGCCATCGCCAGTGGCATCCGCGTGGGCACACCTGCGGTCACCAGCCGCGGCATGCAGGAGCCGCAGATGGAACTAATCGCCCATTGGATTTCCGAGGTGCTGAACAACCTGGAAGATGAGTCGGTGCTGAAGCGCGTCCGCGGCGAGGTCGAGGCGCTAACCGAGAAATTCCCCCTCTACGAAAACCGCCGCGTGGCCGTCGCGAAGGTCTGAGGTAGGGAGCCCTCTGGGCTCCCGCCTGGTTCTTGGCGTGCGACGGCGACCCATCCCGGCGAAGCCGGGAAGCCCTTCCCCTGCCGATTAAGCGCCCTGAAGCTTCTTCTTGCCCTGTTCGGTTGTTGAATACTTCCCGCCTGCGGCCCGCAGTAAGTCGGCACCAACTAGTTCGCGCAGACTGGCGCGAACCAAGAAGAGTGGAAGTCCCAGCCGGGCAGCTATGTCCTCGGGCGCAGCGGGATGTTCCGCGAACTTCAGGAGGGCCTTGGCCGTCTCCGTCAACGTGCCGTCTGGACCGATGCAAGGCATAGTCGTTCTCCCTACTTGAGCTCTTTCATGCAGAGGTACCAGTCCTTGCATTCCACCGTCTTGTCGGTCATCCGCTGTTCGGCCATCTCCTGAGTCCTGGCGGGCGGAACGATAACCTTGTCTCCGGGGCGCCAGTTGGCCGGCGTCGCCACGCCGTGCTTGTCGGACGTCTGCAAGGCCTGAATGACGCGCAGGATTTCCTCCATGTTGCGACCGGTACTCAGCGGATAGTAGATCATGGCCCGCAGGACCTGCTTATCGTCGATGATGAACACGCAGCGCGAGGCTTCGGTCTTGCTTTCGCCGGGCATCACCATGCCATAGAGAGTCGCGACGTTTCGATCCAGGTCCGCGATCACCGGAAAGGTGATTTTCTGCCCCAGCTTCTCTTCAATGTTGCGCATCCAGGCGATGTGGGAATAGACGCTGTCGATGCTCAGCCCCATCAGCTCGCAGCTCAGTTCCCGCAGCTTGGGGTGGATCTTAGCGAAGGCCACAAATTCCGTGGTGCACACCGGCGTAAAGTCGGCCGGATGGGAAAACATCACGAGCCAACTACCTTTGAAGTCTTCCAGCTTGAGCGTCCCGTGGGTCGTGACGGCCTCAAACTGCGGCGCGGGCGAACCCAGGCGGGGAAGGCTGGGAGTCTGCTGAACTTGTTCGGTCATACCAATCCTCCAGAAAAATGAAATTGAAATCCAATGGTGATTAGATGCGGGGCACCTCCGCGGGATTCAATAATTCAACCTGAGGAGCCTGCTATCGGGGCGGACGCTGCCCGGCTTTGAACAATGTCCACGACCCCGCTTTCATATCGCGCAAAAACGGCGCCTGCCAGGCGTATTCCGGATGGGCCTGGAGAAAAGCCTCGGCCAGGAAGTCAATCCCGCAGGGATGGCCGTAGCGGGCGCGAAAGCTCAACGCCCGGGCTAGGCGGCTGTCGATGACCTTGGCCTGCACGGCCCCTTCCGGCGAATAGGGCCCACACTCCCAGATGGGCTCGCCGCGCGGCGAGACCTCCAGGTGTCCGCAAAGAGTGTGCTCGTTAGGCTGCTCTTGCTTGAGGTAGGTGTCGTAGTGGTCGGCGAGGAATTGCTCCGCCCGCGCGACATCAATCTTGCCCTTCCACGCTCGCATGAGCTGTTCGCCGCGCACGCGCCGCGTGTTGGGCGAGCTCTCGGGATTGCCGGGATCGAACGTGGTTTCCTCCGCGCGCACCTGGGGGTCGGTGGGGAAATTAGCCCCGACGAAGTAGCCGTCTTTGGTGCGCTCCAGCCCGTAGTGCTTCAAGCCCAGCTCGAACTGGGCAATTTCGCCGGTTTTGCCGTCACCCAGCAGCCAGGTGTTGGCGTAGCCGCCGTTGTTGCCGTCGAGCATGATGCGGACATAGTCGTCAATGGAACTCGCATACTGGAGTGCCTGGCGCGCGCGCACGAACTCCGGCTTGCCGTTCGGATCCCAGCCGTGGAACTGCGAGATCGTGGTCTCCGTCACCATGAGGCCGGCCGAGTTCACGCCGAAATCGTCGTCGCTGATGATGACGCCGGGATAGCCGTCCATGAGGGTACGGTGGCCGCGCTGCGGCACGAGGTCAAAGATGACGCGCCAGTGCGCGCCCTCCAGATAATTCGTCCAAGCATTGTGCGCCATCACGATCTGCCGATCGCGTGTGTAGCTGCCCGTCGCCACAAAGGCGCTGCAATTGCCGGGAGCCGCCAGGCGCGGCGCATTCGTTACTTTCTCCCGCGCGTTCAGCCACGGCACGTAGTAATCCGGCAACTCCTGAAAGGCGTTCAGGGCGACGACATCGTCCAGGTCCATCTTCACGCCCCGCGCCTGCAAACCCTCGACGATGCCGGCGAGCTCTTCCTGATATTCCGCCTCGATTTTCGGCCAGAGCATCTCGCGTCCAGCCTGGCGGAAGAATTCCCAATCGCGTCCGGTGTGATGCGTGTCGCTCAGCTTGACCGCCGCAAAGGCCGCCGCAATCTCCGGCGCCAGTAAGTAGCCATGCTGGAAACCTATCTGGCCCGGAGCACCTTCGAGATGAACATAGACCCAGCCGGCCTGGTCGAAGCGATAGGCCCCGCGCAGCCGGGGGTCGGAAGACGCCGCCGGCGTCGTCTGAAGCCTCGCGTCAACCTTGGCTCCCGAGGCAGAGGCTGCCAATCCTCCGTTGGCAGAATAGCGAAGGACCACAGCACCCAGGCCAATCAGCAATCCTCCCAACAGCGTAGCCGCAAGAACATTTCGCCTGGATAACATTTGTCTTTTCCTCTCGGATTTTCATCCGGCCTGCATAACTTCGCGCGCCGCCGCATTGCCGCTTTGGACGGCGCCTTCGATGGTAGCGGGCAAGCCGGTGGCCGTCCAGTCGCCCGCCAGGTAGAGGCCACGCACCGGGGTCCGCGCCGGCGGCCGCACTTCCTCCACTCCCACGCAAGGCGAGAAGGTCGCAAACCGCTCCTTAATGACCAGCGAGTGTACGAGTTTCGCCTGGCGCGTGGCGGGCAAAAGCTCGCGCAGATCCTGCAACGCGATGCCCAGCAATTCTTCCTTCGGCCGACCGATATGGGCATGCGCCCCGCTCAGCACCAACGAGATGTAGTTCTCGCCGGAGCCCTGAGTCTTTCCCCGATTGAACAACCACTGCACAGTCGCGCCGCGCAGGCCGACGAAATCGAGCTCCGTGATGGGCCGGTCGAACCACAGGTTGAGGGAGATAATCGGCGCGGGACGCAACGCCAAGATGTTGGTGAAATAAGCCTCGGAGCGCAGCAGGTCACCAGGCAAGAGTTTGACCAACTCGAACCACGGCACCGCACTCACCACCGCCCTCGCTTCAATTTCCTCGCCACTGGAGAGCCGTACGCCTTCGCAGACGTCGTTGGTGATAAGGAAACCGCTCACATTCCGGCCCAGTTCGACGCGCCCACCGCGTGCCGCGATATAAGCAGAGGCCGCGGGCGTGTAACACTCGCTCATGCCCACGCGCGGGATGCCGAGCCGCGAGTCGGCCGGCGAAGTGAACAGCGCCAGGCGCAAAACGCGCTGGAACAGTAGGGCAGCGGCCACGCGCGGGTCTTCATTCATGGCGGCAATCGAGAGCAGGTCCCAGAAGTTGCGCCGCAGCTTCTCCGATTGACCTAATGCGCTCAGCCACTCGTCCACCGTCAGCCGCTCGAGGTTCTCGTGCGAGTCTTTTCCGGCTCGCAGGGCGCGTCCCAGGCGGAATATTTCCCGCTTTTCGCGCCAGCCGAAGCTATCCGAGTTGAGCACTCCAGCAAAAACGTGCCAGGGCGCGGGCAGGCGGCGACATGCGAACGACGTCAAGCGCCCCCGCCCTTCCA
>Ga0315268_10008769_pt1 | contig 10528 bp, 11 predicted proteins | sample C1_top_MG_FD_204535 | JGI IMG/M metagenome (GOLD analysis project Ga0315268, IMG submission 204535) | Sediment microbial communities from Yellowstone Lake, YNP, Wyoming, USA - C1_top | ecosystem: Environmental > Aquatic > Freshwater > Lake > Sediment | place: USA: Wyoming | collected 2017-08-01 | reverse complement strand
CGCCGCATTTTGATCAAAAACGACTGGAATGGTTTTCGGGATATTACATCCGCCAAAAACCCGTTGCGGAGTTAAGCAAATTGTGCACTCCCTACTTAGCCAGTGACATTAAAGATAAGGATTTGATTAAAAAAATCGTTACTGTCCAACAGCCCCGTATGCGTACTTTGAGCGAGATCAACCAGGAAATAAAATTTGTTTTCAAGATTCCCAAATATCCCAAGCAGCTACTGCGCTGGAAAGATATGGCTGACCGAGCGGTAATTGAATCTTTGCGTGGAGCTCTGCAAGTTATTGAAAAAATTCCCGTCAATAAATTTACTTTAGCTAACTTGGAAAAACCGCTGATGACTGCAGCGGGTAATGACCGCGGACCATTCCTCTGGCCTTTGAGAGTAGCCCTGACCGGGCAAGATAAAAGTCCCAGCCCTTTCGAATGCGCCTGGATGCTGGGGAAGAAGGAATCGATTAAAAGAATAAAAGCAGCGATTGTGAAGATGGGGTAGGAAAAAGCCACGCGGGTGCGTGGCCTTATTGTTTGGGGTTGAATCATGCTAACACTTGCTGAGAGATGAGAAATCTAGGGCATTCCCATATTGCAAGGATGGCCGTTGAATCCTGATCTCTTTGGTTCCTCGATTTCTCCTTTGCAAAGACGGCAAACAATTTTTCCTTCGGCTTCCTCGATATCCTCATACGGGATATCTTTAATGTCCATGTGCTTCCCGTCGGAAAGTACGTTCGGACAACCCACCTTACCATTTGACTGCATCAAGCTGCCTCCTTTTTCGCTGATGTTAAAGCTATCTTTAGTCATTGCTTGGCTCCTTCTTTTTCCTCTCCGAATTTTTAATCGCATGCTTCGGATATTTGTTTTTCCATTTGACTTTCCCAATACCTGCCTCCTTATATGTTTGTTTGGCTGAACTGATAAATATTCAGCTGGAAAATTTTCCTTCTTTGTATCCTTGAAAAAAGTCTTCCGCTGAAATGGATTTTTTGCTCTCGACTTGCAGCCGATTCACCAGTAGAATTCCTTTTTGTGCCTTAACAGCTAAATATTTTTTATTGTTTTTGGCAAATAGTTGATAATGGCTTATCGGCAGGTCCCGAATATCCTGTTTTCCAATAATACCCGCGCTTTCCAGAATATTAACCCGTTTCTTCTGACCATTTTTCGTTAAAAAAGTGTAAACCTTAATTCCCAGATTTAAGGCCCGCACCTTTCGGTCAATAATTTCAGCCGATTCTTTTTGCCAATTGATTTTTCCTGCTTCTTTACGAATAATGTTACAATATGTGGCCTGATTTTCATTTTGCTTTTGTAGGAACGTGCCGGTGGCACGTTCGAACGCGCCTCGGCGCGTTCCTACCAGATATTTCTTTAACACATTGGGCAATAATTTCTTGCCCATATCAGTCAATTTCCAAGTTAAGGTTCCAGCGGTTTCCCTCGGATTGATTTTAATTCGCTCTTGCGCTAGAATCGGCCCGTCATCCATCCCTTTGCCCAGTTTCATTATGCTAACACCAGTTTCCTTAAACCCTTCCAGAATTGCACTTTGAATGGGTGATGGTCCGCGCAATTTCGGCAGGAGCGAAGGATGGAAATTAATAAATCCTAATGGCGGTATTGCTAAAATTTCCGGCGGAAATAATTTCCCATACGCAACCACTACGACTAAATCTGGACTAATTTTTTTAAATTCGGCTAAAAATTCGGGGCTATCAAGCTTATCTGGCTGCCAAACAGGAATATTCAATTTTTTAGCTCTCAATTTTAGCGGGTTAATTTTAACTTCTAGCCCGCGGTCTTTGGGACTATCCGGCGGCGTTAATACGCCAATTACAGAAAAACCCTCTTTGCGAAGAAGGTCTAAAAATTCTACCGACCAATCGGTGCCACCGGCAAAAACTATTTTTTCATTCATTCTCAATTATTTCTTTTATCGTATAATTCATGTTCTTCCCCCGGTAACGGTTTTTTACCAGGATATCGGCCATAAGTCCGGAAACGAAGAGTTGTACTCCCACCATCATCAAAAAAATCGCTAAAAGCGGCCATATTTTATCAGTCAGCGAATAAGCAAAAAATATCCGAGCTACAAAAAGAGCGATCAAAAATACTGCTCCGACGATAAAGCTGAATAATCCAATTCCGCCAAACAAATGCAAGGGCCGACTGGCGTATTTCATCCAAAACCAGACCCCCAAAACATCCAGAAATCCTTTCAATACCCTTTTGTAATTATATTTTGTCATTCCATGGATCCTCGGCCGATGGTTCACTTCCACCTCGCCGATCGTAAACCCGCGCATTCCTAGAGTGGCAGGGATAAAACGGTGCATTTCTCCCATCAAATCAAGATTCTTTAAACAGCTTCTTTTGTACGCCCTCAACATGCAGCCTGAATCATGAATGCTGTCATGCAGCAGCACTTTTCTAAGTTGATCCGCCCCTTTTGAAAATAATTTTTTGCTAAAAGAGTCTTTTCTGATTCTTCTCCAGCTGGCAACAACATCATAACGGTGCTCTTTCATTTTCTGAAGCAGCTTGGGTATATTGGCAGGATCGTCCTGCAAATCGCCATCCATTGTTATAACAATATCCCCCTTGGCCTCTTTGAAGCCCGCGTCCAGTGAGGCCGTCTGACCAAAATTGCGGCGGAAATTGATGATTTTGAGCGGCCGCAAATCTTGGCAATTTTCCAAGGTCTTATCACGGCTGCCGTCATTAACAAATATTATTTCATAGCTCTTTCCCAGTTTTTCCAAAACCTCAACTATCTCCGCATGAAGCTTCCTGACATTGTCCTGCTCGTTGTATAGGGGAACAATGATTGAGAGATCTATTTTGTCATTCATTGATTTATTCTTTAAATCCAAAGTCCTAAGCTCAAACCCGCTCAAACAAAGCTCAAAATCCCAGGTCTAAAAATTTGATAATTGTGATTTGGGATTTTATTTGTCATTGAGATTTAGGATTTTGGATTTGCTGGAACTACCGCCCTATCCCTTTATACCTTATCCCCGCTGCGACAAACTTTTCTTTGTCCGAAACATTGGTACCATAAAAACTTCTGCCATCAATGATTATCTTTATACCATTTTTTTTGCACAATCCAGGGGTAACTGCAGCGAAATCCTTATGATTGGTAACAAATAACAAAACACTGACTCTCCTGAGAAGCTCATTAAGATTTTTTACCGTGCTTTCCCGAGTGACATAAGGGTCAAATACTTCAATTTTCGCCTTCTTTTCCAACAATTCTTTCTTAATATCATAAAAGGGCGCATCGCGGGTATCGTCAACATTTGCCTTATAAGAAACTCCTAAGATGCCGATTTTTGCTCCATTAACAGCTTTCCCGATTTCGTTAAGCTCTTTAGTCAAAAGTTTCACCGTGTAATGCGGCATACTGTTATTAATCCGTCGAGCCAACTTGAGAAAATCATGTTCGAAACCCACGTTACGGGCTTTTTCAATCAGATAATACGGATCCACCGGAATACAATGTCCGCCCACTCCGCAACTGGGCCAATGGGGCATGAAAGAGAATTTGCTGGACGCCCCTTTGATTACGTCGATCAAATCTATTCCCATTTTGTCGAAAGATTTCGCCAGCTCATTTACAAAGGCAATATTTACATCTCTAAAAGCATTTTCGATTGTTTTAGTGGCTTCCGCTTCCTTAATCGATTTCATCGGAGTTATTGGAGCATTAATCACTGATCGGTAAAATTTCAAGGTTTTATCCAAACATTTTTTGGTAACGCCACCGGCGCACCTGGGTAAATTCGCCACATTCCATTTCGGGTCACCGGGATTGACTCTCTCGGGGCAGTGAGCCAAATAAAAATCTTTCCCCACTTGATAACCTTTTTTACTAAAAAGCGGGATCAGAATTTCCTCGCATACTCCCGGGTTAATCGTCGATTCCACCACCACCAGCATCCCTTTTTTAAAATTATTAATTATTGATTCGACTGCGCTAATAAGTGGTTTAAACACCGGCAAACTTTTTTCATCGACTGGCGTTGGCACGCAAATTATCGCGATATCAGATTCCCGCAAGATTTTCGGGTCGGTTGTGGCAGTTAGTTTGACCTTGGGTAACAATTTACCGACAAACTCATCCTTAAAAGGTGACTTTTTCTGGTTCACCAAATCTACCGCTTTCTTGTTTAAATCCAACCCATAAGTTTTGTAGCCCTTTTTGGCTACCAGACAGGCCAAGGGAAGCCCCACATAGCCGATGCCGATGACCGTGACTGTAGTTTTGCTTAATGACGACATAGTCAACAAAAATATTTACTGTTTAGGTAACATATATTATTCTTTACCCACTTTTTGTTTAACTCAAATAAATAATGCGATTGATGGGATATAGTATTAATAAAACAACTCCTGATTCTGTACGAAAACACGCTCGCTTTTCCCAGCGAGAAAGCTCGCTCGGTTCTCGTTCGGGCTCGCCTCGCAAGTATGTTTTGAAGAATGTACGGAAGCGCAAAAAGCTTGGTTCCCCGGAGCCCAGTTAGACTGGGCGGAGGGGATTTTTGCGCTGAGTACCAAGCCCTCTGTTTTCGCTGGAAAAAACAGAGGGGCGGTTCTGAAAAACATACTTGCGAGGCACCATGCCCGCCCTCACTCCGTACGGTTTTCTTAACAAAATCAGGAGTTGTTTTTTAACTGAAAGTGCTACCAATGTACTCTTTAAGTATAAATAATTGCCATTTTAGAGAAATTAATATATATAGTATTAGTATGAAGCAACAAACCGATCTAACTCAACAATTAGAAAAATCAATTAAACTCGCCCACTTGGAACTAGCCGGGGACGAGAAAAAGACTTTGTTCAAAGACCTGGAAAAAATATTGCATTTTGTGGCCATTATCAAGCAGTCGGAGAAAAGAGGGGAAGCCAAAATTGGCAAAAAAATTGAACCGAGGGAGCGGGAATTTCCCCAAATCAAAAAAACTAATGCCCTCCGAGCAGATGCAATCGAGCCATTTGCCAACACTAAAGGAATCCTAAAATCAATCCCCCAAAAGAAAAATAATTTAATTAAAGTAAAAAAAATCTAAAAAATGCGCTTCGCTGAAATTTACACTATTCCCTTATATTTGAATGTGATTAAGGTATTTCTGCTTACCTTAATCTCCTTTGTCGTGGCCATGGCTTGGACACCACTTTTAACAAAATTCCTTTTCAAGTACGGAGTCCGGGCTAAAATCAAGAAGAAGTCAGTCGATGGGAAAGATGCTCCGATTTTTTATGCGCTCCATAAGGATAAAGCTGGTACGCCGCTTATGGGCGGTCTGTTGATCTGGGTAACGGTCTTGGTCCTAGCAATAATTTTTAACCTTTTGGGAAATTGGGTGGACGGGTTTTTCAAAATCCTGGATTTTTTACGGCGCTCCCAAACTTGGCTGCCCATTTTTGCCCTGGTTAGCACTGGTTTTCTCGGTGTAATTGACGATATTAAAACCACCCGCGGCACCGGAACCAACAAGGGCGGGGGGATGCGCTTTCTCTACCGCTTCTGGTGGCTTTTGGTAATTGCCATCCTTGGAAGTCTGTGGTTCTATTATAAACTTGATTTCACCACGGTTCACTTCCCTGGGTTTGGCGATATTGATATCGGCTGGTGGTACATTCCGTTTTTTATCTTCATTATTTTGGCAACCGCATTTTCCTCCAACGAAACGGACGGATTGGACGGTCTCAACGGGGGAGTGCTGCTAACCGCATTTTCGGTTTACGGCGTGCTTGCCTTTACTATGCATAAAATTGATTTAGCGGCCTTTTGTGGTGTGGTTGTGGGAGGACTGCTGGCTTTTCTCTGGTTTAACATCCATCCTGCCCGTTTTTTTATGGGGGATACGGGAGCCATATCGCTAGGGACTGCTTTGGGAGTAGTTGCACTTATTACTAATTCCGCTTTGATTTTGCCAATTGTCTGCTTTGTGTATGTAATTGAGTCCTTATCTGTAATTATTCAACTTACATCCAAAAAATTATTCGGCAGGAAGGTTTTTTTGTCCGCCCCAATCCACCACCACCTACAGGCGATCGGCTGGCCGGAATCTAAAGTGGTAATGCGGCTCTGGATCTTGTCTGGAGTAATGGGTGTGGTTGGATTAGTAATTGGGATTTTCGGGATGGGGAAGTAGAAAATACGAAAACTTGCAACATAAACAAATTACAAACAAATATAAATGATTAATTCGGCTTACGCGGTTACAGTTAATCCCGCTACATCATCCAATATCCAAACCGTTGGATTGGCAAATGGCATCTTCCCTTTTGAAATTGCCTTAATTCTAGTTATCGCAGTTGCCGCGGTGGCTTTATTTATTTTATGGCAGCGTAAAAAAAGCCGGGCGCATTTCTTTAAATTTGCCCTGCTGCGAGTGGCAGTGCCTGTTTTTGAATCGAATAACACCGACCCGCATTCTCCCCAAGCTAAAAATGAATCATTGGAGCTAGTCCGAGAAAAAATATCCATTATGGAGCAGTTATATTCCACCCTCAGTAATATTCGGCCCCGCACTTTTTGGCAAAAATTAACTAATTTCCCTTACTTTACTTTGGAAATAGCCGTCCCTTTTAATCATGAGGGGATCGCCTTCTATATGGCGGTGCCCCGCAACCAGATTGACCCGGTGGAAAAGCAAATCCACAGCTTTTTCCCCTTTGTTTCCGTCGACGAAGTCGATAGTTACAATGTTTTTGCTCCTAAAGGCGAAGTTTCCAGCTGCACGCTTCGGCTTTCTCGAGAAAAATATTTGCCACTTAAAACTTATAAGGATCTGGAAAGCGACCCGCTAAACAGTATTACCAATTCCCTTACCAAATTGGACCCCCACAAGGAAGGCGCCTCCATTCAAATAGTGGTATCCCCATTGGCGCCGGGGAAGAACCGGGAAGCCCAAGAAATCGCCCGGGAGATTAAACAGGGGAAAACCTTTGAGCAAGCCAAAGAAAAGGTAAGCCATCCCATTAGAAGGTTCGCCAAAGAGCTAATCGGAAAATCCGTCGACCAAAAAACTTCACCGGATAAAGACCTGCTGGCTTCCCAAAAAGAACAGCACATCTTAACTTCTGGCGAAGAGGGGCTGGTTGAAGCGATTGAAAATAAAGCCCGCCGCAATCATTTCCAAGTTAATTTACGGCTGATTGCTTCCGCTCCCAGCAAAGAACGTTCCGATGCAATTCTTTCCCATATTAAAAATTCCTTCACCCAATTCGACAATCCCTCCTCAAACTTCCTCAAAACTGTCACTCCGAAAAAAGTAAAAACCTATATTTACGACTTTTCCTACCGAGTTTTCAAGAAAAAGCAAGCTATGGTGCTGTGCAGTGAAGAACTGGCCAGCTTTTTTCACTTTGGCATTAATGTCCTAAAAGCCGCTCCCCGTTTGGTTTCGGCCAAATCCCGCAAAGCGCCGGGTCCATCCAATATACCTCAAGCTGGACTTATTTTGGGAAAAAATATTTATCGGGACCAGGAAACCATCGTGCGGATTGAAAAAGAGGACCGGCGGAGGCATCTCTACACTATTGGGCAAACCGGAACCGGAAAATCCTCCTTTCTCGCCGGCTTAATCAAACAAGACATCCAAAATGGCGAGGGCCTTTGCGTCATCGACCCTCACGGAGAATTAGTAGGCAAAGTCCTCACCTTTATTCCCGAGGGAAGGATAAAGGATGTAATTCTTTTTGATCCGGCTGATGTTGAACGGCCGATGGGCTTAAACCTGCTCGAGTTCAACCGTCCTGAACAAAAGACCTTCGTTATTAACGAAATGATCGATATTTTTGACAAGCTCTATGATATGCGCCAGGTTGGCGGACCCATGTTTGAGCAATATATGCGTAACGCGATGCTCCTGGTAATGGCCCATCCTGATTCCGGTTCTACCCTATTGGAAATCTCCCGAGTGCTTTCTGATCCTGATTTTAGAAAGTTTAAGCTGGAACATTGCAGCGATCCGGTAGTGGTAAATTTCTGGGTCAAGGAAGCCGAAAAAGCCGGGGGAGAGGCCGCCCTGGTTAATATGGTACCCTATATTACCAGCAAACTAACCTCCTTTATCGCCAACGATACCATGCGCCCGATAATTGCCCAACAAAATTCTTCGTTCAATTTGCGGGAAATAATGGATGAGCAGAAAATTGTGCTCATGAACTTAAGCAAGGGAAGCATAGGGGAATTGAACGCTTATCTCCTTGGCATGGTTATGGTAGGCAAGATCTTAATTTCCGCTATGAGCCGAGTGGATACTCCGGAAGAAGAAAGGAAAGATTTTTATCTTTACATTGACGAGTTCCACAACTTTACCACCGACTCGATCGTATCCATATTGTCGGAAGCCCGTAAATATCGGCTTAATTTAATTATTGCCCACCAGTTTATCAAGCAGCTGACCGAGAAAATCCGGGATGGCGTTTTTGGAAACGTTGGTTCCCTCGCTTCTTTCAGAGTTGGCCCTGAAGATGCCGAATTTGTGGCCAAGCAGCTGGAACCGATTTTCGGGTCCTATGATTTGATAAACTTAGATAATTTCAACGCCTATGTGCGTTTAATTATCAACGGACAGGTGGGAATGCCTTTCAGTATGGCAACCTTGCCTCCGGAGGAAGGGGATAAATCAATTTCTGCCAAAGTTAAGGAATTTTCCCGTGAAAAATACGGCCGTCCCCGCAAAACCGTGGAAGATGAAATACTTTCTCGCTTAAAGAACACTTCCGGCAATATTGAGACAATAAATCCGGTGGAAAGCGATATGGGAATCAAATAAAATTTTGACATTTATTTATTTGTTCTATTATTTAGCTTAATGACGCGAGATGGTTGTGAAATCTCTTTTAAGTGAAATTTAGAGCTTTTTGCTTGAGGCGAGGAAAGCTAGCAAAATGCTTGAGGCGTAGCAGAGCTACGGTAAAAGCATTTTGTGCCAGCTTGACGAAGTGTCAGGCAAAAAGAGCAAATTGTAACAAAAGAAATTTCATAACCATCTCGCAGGGTCATCGCAATTTATTTGTTTAACTCATAAGTGGAATGAAGACCGGCATTCACCTTATCGGTGACCTTCATGGTTGTAACTTTTCTCCCGAGCTGGGGTCGGAAAAAGGAGTGGAGAAGCTTAAAAAAATCATCAGCGGAAAAATCAAGGAAGCTGGGCTTAAAGAGTTGGGCAACTATTATCATTATTTTGAGCCGTACGCCGTAACCGCCGTCGTGTGCCTGGCCGAGTCGCACATTAGCTTTCACACCTGGGCTAAGGAAAAATATACCAGTTTCGATGTTTTCGTGTGCAATTACAGAAACAATAATACCGAGAAAGCCCGCAAAATCTTTGATTTCTTGATTGCGGAAGTCTTTCGTCCTGAGGAAGTGAAAAGACAAGAAATTGAAAGGTAATTGATAAATTTAAAATATAAAATGGAAACTAAAACAACAGAGTTAGCTATTTCTCGTGTCTGGGTTAATTTAAAATCCCGAGCCGTAGTTGAAACTGCCATTGCGACAGTGATTGCAGTAATTACACCAGCGCTTTTGGCCCATACTCCCCAAAATCAGTTTATCGTGGGACCGATTGTCAATGCCGTGTTGTTTTGGGTAGCTTTGCGGGTTGGAGTTACCAATGCTCTTCTGATCGCGGTTTTACCTTCGCTAATTGCGCTATTCAGGGGATTGCTCCCCCCTACCGCCGCGGCCGTGGTTCCTTTCATTATTTTGGGCAACTGCGCTTTAATCCTGACTTTTTCCTTGATAAAAACTAATTTGTGGTTTCGGGTAATAGCTGGTTCGGTTGTAAAAACCCTGATAATTTTCCTGCCAGTCTGGTTATTCCTGAACTCATCCTCTCTAGTCTCCTTCATGATGAGCTGGCCCCAGCTGCTAACCGCAATCATTGGTGGTTTTATAGCAGTAAAATTTAGCGGATACTTGAGCAGCAAAGGCAGCAATACTTGATTTATATTATATTTTTGCTAGATTAGAAGCGTAGGCAACTACGCTTTTATATTTAATAAGCCAAAAATCCGAGGGTGGCAGAGTGGTCAATTGCAACAGACTGTAAATCTGTCGGACTTGCTCCTACGGGGGTTCGAATCCCTCCCCTCGGACAAACGGTCTATAAACCGCTTGTTTAAGCAGTTTTTTGCTGTATCAAAAAACGTATATTTTAATTTTCTGAGCTTCAGTTTATATTTTCACCGAATAAGTTCAGATACATTTTGGAATAATCCAATCTAACGGGTTATGGATTATTACCAAAAGAAAAACGCTGGTATTAGGGAATACGTGGAACTATTAAGGGACCAGCGTATGAAAAACGTCAAGTTTGACGAAGCCGCCCGCAAGGAAGAGGCAGTGAAGTTCTTTTTGAAATACGGGCTGAAAGCCACCATGGACGCGTTTTCGGTAAGCCGGGGATCGATCTATGGCTGGAAGAAAACATTAGAGAGCAACAACTGGGACAGGATTGCCTCGTAAGCAAATCCCGGGCTCCCTG
>Ga0315268_10008768_pt1 | contig 10528 bp, 11 predicted proteins | sample C1_top_MG_FD_204535 | JGI IMG/M metagenome (GOLD analysis project Ga0315268, IMG submission 204535) | Sediment microbial communities from Yellowstone Lake, YNP, Wyoming, USA - C1_top | ecosystem: Environmental > Aquatic > Freshwater > Lake > Sediment | place: USA: Wyoming | collected 2017-08-01 | reverse complement strand
TACCAGCCAACCTACGGAGTGATGGCGGCGCTGGGCCTGCTCGTGGGCCTGGCGGTCGTCTTCCACCTGGCGCGACAGCAAGGGCTCGATCCCGACAAGATGTGGAACCTGGGCGCGCTGGCCATCCTCAGTGGCATCATCGGCGCCAAGATCCTGATGATCCTGGTGGACCTCCAGCACTACCTGAACCACCTCGATGAACTGTTTTCGGTGAACACGCTGCTGCAGTCGGGCGGCGTCTTCAGCGGCGGACTGCTGCTGGCGCTGGCGGTGTGCTGGTGGTACGTGCGCCGCGAGAAGATCCCTTTCCTCCAGGCGGCGGACATCTTCGCCCCGGGGGTCGCCATCGGGCATGCGCTGGGCCGCATTGGGTGCTTCGCCGCCGGCTGCTGCTACGGCGTCGAGACCCACGTGCGGTGGGCGGTGACCTTTACCAATCCGGTGGCGCAGCAGCTGGTGGGCACGCCACTGAATATCCCTCTGCACCCGACGCAGCTCTACGAGTTCGTGGCCGAGGTCTGCAACTTCGCGGTGCTCTTCTGGCTGGTCAAGCGCAAGCGCTTTGAAGGCCAGGTGATCGGGCTCTACATGTTCCTCTATGGCGTGGAGCGTTTCTTCATCGAGTTCGTGCGCGGCGACGAAGGCCGGGGCGACCTGTTCGGGGGGATGATCAGCGGCACCCAGGGGATCGCTCTCGCTTTGGTGATCGGCGGCGGAATTTTGTGGATGATGCGTCCGCCGTTGCGGGCCGTGGCCGTACAATCGAGCCACTCATGAAGCGTAAAGAACTGTTGGAACTCGAACCGGAGCCCAGCGAAGAATCCGCGGAATACCCTTCCAAGATCGATGCCAACGAGGAAGACGCGGGCATGCGGCTCGACCAATTCCTGGTCTCGCATCTGCCCGATGTCAGCCGGGTGCGGGTGCAGCAACTGATCGAAGAGAACAAGATCCTGGTCAACGAGCGTTCGGCCAAGGCGTCACTGAAGCTCAAAGGCACCGAGCACATCGAGATCACCGGCCAAGTGCAGCGGGAACCGCTGAAAGCCATCGCCGAAGATATCCCGCTCGACGTGGTCTTCGAAGACAAGGACCTGGCGGTGATCAACAAGCCGGCGGGAATGATGGTGCACTCGGGGGCGGGCGCCGCCGACGATGTCCGCAATCGCGGCACGCTGGTCAATGCGCTGCTCTTCCGCTTCAACAAATTGAGCGACGTGGGCGGCGAGATGCGTCCGGGGATCGTGCACCGCCTCGACAAGGACACCAGCGGCCTGATCGTGGTCGCCAAGAACGACGTCACCCACCGCAAGCTGGCCGAACAGTTTGCGACACGCAAGATCGACAAGCGCTACCTGGCGCTGGTGCATGGCTGGCCGGAGATGACTTCCGGCAAGATCGATGCGCCGATCCAGCGCGACCGCAAGAATCCGACGCGGATGACGACCCAGGGCAGCGGAGGACGCGACGCCGTCTCGCGCTATAAGGTGCTTGAAAAGTTCGAATCGCGTTACGGGCGCTTTGCCCTGGTCGAAGTCAAGATCGAGACCGGACGGACCCACCAGATCCGCGTGCATATGTCTTCGCTCGGCCACCCGGTGGTGGGCGACACGCTGTACGGGGCTCCCGGAGTGATCTCTCCGCACACCCTGGCGCGCGAACGATCGGGCAACGCGATCTCGCTCAAGAACGAGATCAAGAAGGCGCAGACACGGACTTCCACGACCGGCAAGACGCTGCGGCTCGAACGCAATTTCCTGCATGCGGCCTCGCTGGAGATCGAACACCCGCGCACCCACAAGAAGCTGGAACTGAAGACCGACCTGCCCGAAGAGCTGCGCAATTATTACGACAGGCTGAAGAGCTGACTCTTCCCCAAAAGGTGGGGGTTCGATGGAAAGGCCCGAAAGCGTGGCATTAGGGTTGGAGCCTGAGTTGCACTTCCGGTGCATGAAGTTCGGGGTACTCACATTTATAATCGTTCCCACATGAGACTCAGGGTGATACTCGCCATCGTACTGCTGACGGCGACTGCGTTTGCGCAGTCGGCAGCAACGTCTACGACCGCGCCACAAGCGCCAGCGTCAGCGACGCCGCAACAGGATCTTCCCTCGGCGCCTTCGGCGACGCCCAAGCTGTTCCCGGGCGCGACGCGTGCTCCGCAGCCAGCTGCGCCGAGCACGACCGTAGCGGCGCCGGCGCCAGTCATCCAATCCGCGCCCCAGGCGGCAGCTCCGGCGAAGAGCCCGGCGGATGCCAGCCCGCAGCAGCAGACGCCCTCGACCCCTGCGGATGCTTCGAAGCCGGCGGCGCAAGCGCCGCAAGGACAGCGCGGCCAGGAGGCGCAGCCTACCGAGCAGGGCGACTTCAACCTGACCTACACGGTCAACGAAGTGAACACGGTCTTCACTGTCAGCGATAAACATGGCCACTTCGTAAAAGACCTGAAGCAGGAAGACTTCCGCATCGTCGATGACGGCAAGCCCCCCAAGATCATCGACTTCTTCGGCAACGAGACCAACCTGCCGCTGCGCGTGGGACTGCTGATCGATGCCAGCAATTCGATCCGCGACCGTTTCCGTTTCGAGCAGGAATCGGCGATCGAGTTCTTGAACCAGATCGTGCGCCGGAACTCCGATGAGGCGTTCGTCATCGGCTTCGATTCGACGCCGGAGTTGAAACAGGATTTCACGGATAACACCAACAAGCTGGCGGCGGGAGTGCGCGATCTGCGTCCCGGCGGAGGCACCGCGCTCTACGACGCCATCTACTTTGCCTGCCGCGACAAGCTGGCCGATGCGCGCTCCAAGAAGGGTCCGGTGCGCAAAGCGATCATCCTGCTGACCGACGGCGAAGATAACCAGAGCCGGGTCTTGCGCGAGGAAGCCATCGAGATGGCAGAACGTGCCGAGGTCATCATTTACGCCATCAGCACCAACATCAGCGGCATCAAGACGAGGGGCGACAAGGTACTGGAACGTTTCGCGGAGATGACCGGAGGACGGGTCTTCTTCCCGCTCAAGCTCGAACAGGTGACCGACGCTTTCACCGGCATCCAGGAAGAACTGCGCAGCCAGTACGCGGTCGCGTATAAACCGATGGATTTTGCGTCGGACGGAAGATTCCGCGCGGTCTTGATCGAGCCGATCAAGAACAAAGGACTGAGAGTCCGGTCGCGCAGAGGATACTACGCACCGAAGAAATAAGTCGACAGTCGAAAGTCGGAGGTTGGAAGTCCCTGGCCTCCGTTATCACACTTGACCGCGACGGCGGTCACAGTGAAATACCCCTCCTGGTAATGAAATCGCGCGATGGGCGGCTTTCGAGATCTGATTGTTTGGCACAAGTCGATGGACCTGGTCACCGACGTCTATCGGCTAACTTCTTCATTTCCCCGGCAAGAAATCTTTGCACTCAGCCTTCAACTGCGTCGCTGCGCGGTATCGATTCCCAGCAATATTGCAGAAGGGGAAGGCCGAAAGAGCGCGACCGAGTTCGCGCCATTCTTGCGAATAGCCCAAGGTTCTTTGGCTGAGTTGCAGACACAAATGATCGTCGCTGAACGACTGGGATATGTGACTCCCCAGCAGCTTGCTGCCGTTTTCGAAAGAACCGAAGAAGTTGGGAAGATGCTGTACGGCCTTATCCGCACAGTTTCAAATTCCAGCTTACCCTCTGAATTGGCTCGTCGGGATTGAACTTTCGACCTCCGACTTCCGACCTCCGCCTTACTTGCTGGGTGCGTAGTAGCCTTTTCTTGCCTGGATCTTCAGATCGCTGTTCTTGGGTTTGACTTCGACCTTGCGATAGCTGCCGTCGCGCTTCTGATTGGTCGGCGCGTAGCCGATGAAGTACTGGGTGCGGAGTTCCTTGGCGATCTGGTCGAGCGCGTCGCGCAGTTTGTCGGACTTATTCCCCACCTCGATGACGCGTCCGCCCGTCTCGGTGGCGAGTTTCTTCATCAGTCCCGCGCCAAAACCGTTGTACATGCCGCGATCTTCGATCAACAGCACGTAGCAGATGGCATCGGATTTCTGGGCCGCTTCGATGGCCGTCTGGATCTTTTCCTGGCTGCCCTGGTCCTCGCCATCGGTGAGGATGATCATCGCCTTGCGTCCGACCTCGCTCTTCAGCTTCTCGTCGGCGGCGAGGAAGATGGCATCGTAAAGCAACGTGCCGCGCGGATCGCGGTTGGGGAATGGACCCTGTCCGATGCCGGGAATCCCGATGGCGCCGCCACCCCCGGTGTTGATCTTGACCTCGTTGAGGGCTTTACGCAGCGTCCGTCCGTTGTTGGTCATGTCCTGGTCGAGTTCGACGTTGACATCGAAGTTCATCAGGAAGGCGAGGTCTTTGGGCCGCAACACCTGCTCGAGGAATTGGGCGCCCACCGACTGTTCGATGGAGAGGACACGCGCCTGGCTGCCACTGGTGTCGATGAGCATGCCGAGGGTGAGGGGCTGGTCGGTCTCCTTGGAGAAGTACTTGACGGTCTGCGGTTTGCCGTCCTCGGTGATGGTGAAATCGTCCTTGGTCAGGTCGGGGATGAGGAGGCCGTGCTTGTCCTTGACGTTGAAATAGACGTTGACCACGTTGACGTTGACTTTCAACGTCTCGATCGACTGATCCTGGTCATCGGCAGGCGGCTGCGGCTGCTGGGCGAATGCGGTGGCCGTGAAAACAATCGAAAGCAGGAAAGCAAGAGCTCGGAGTTGGGGTTGAAACCGATTAGGTCGATTCATAGAAGCTTTAGCCCGGCGCGAGTAGTCTAGTATCTAGTAAACCTTGTCCCAAGCATTTAGTTGCCATCCTGGGGCAGGCGGGGGATTCAAAGGTGGAGGAATTTATGCGAGCGCTTGGCAAGCTGGCAGCACTTTTATTGGTTTTCATGGCTGTCCCGTTGTATGCACAGCAGTTACCGGATTCTCCGACGCCGCAGCCGGACCGCCCAACCTTCCAGCTCCCCAGCCCGTCGACCAACCGGCCGACGCCGGATACGGGCGACCAGACGGCGGCCCCGCCGGCACCCAGCCCGCAGGATGCCAAAGAAGCCCCCGCGGCCGCTTCCGATGGTTCAACCGTTCCAGCCAAGACGCCGGACATCCGGACGGTGCCCGCAGGCGGCGCGACCCGGGTGGCTCCCAGTGGCGGCGAGCAGTTGGAAGCGGATTACAAGAAGATCGTCAACTTTGTCCTGGTGCCGGTGACGGTGAAGGACGATTCCGGACGGCTGGTTCCCGGACTGACGGCCAACAATTTCACGGTCTATGAGAATGGCGACAAGCAGAACATGCGTTTCTTCACCAGCGATCCCTTCGCGATCTCGGCGGCGCTCGTCATCGACGTTGGCATGCCCGACATCGCGCTGGAAAAAGTGCGCCAGACATTTCCCGCATGGATCGGCGCCTTCTCGGCCTACGACGAGGTATCGGTCTATACCTACGGCAACACGGTGAAGCAGCAGCAGGATTTTGTCGGCTCGCAGAGCGAGAAAGTCGTGACCGCGTTCACACACGCCAGCGCCATCCGCGGACGCAACTCGGGCCCGATGATCTCGGACAGCCCGATGACGGCGGGCCCCTCGGTGAATGGGCGCCCGGTCGACCCGGCGACGCCGAATCCGATCACGCGTTCGCGCGCCAATGACGAACCGTCGCGGGTGCTCAACGATGCCATCCTGAAGGCCGCCATGGACCTCAGCCATCGCGACCGCACCCGCCGCAAATTGATCTTCATCGTCAGCGACGGACGCGAGCAGGGCTCGACGGCCAGCTACAGCGATGTGCTCAAAGTATTGCTTTCCAACGAAGTCAGCGTCTGCGCCGTCGCCGTGGATGCCTCGGCCATCCCCGGCTACAACAAATTGGGCCGCATACGCTTCCCCCGCCAGGGCACGGGAAACATCCTGCCCAAATACTCCTCGGCCACGGGCTGCGGCTCGGTGTTCACGGAATTCACCCAGGAGGCGATCGAGAGCGCCTACGCCCAGGTCACGGAGCAGACCCGGAATCAATACACGATCGGGTATTCGAGCCCGGTTTCGGCCTCGGGAAGTTATCGCAGTATCGAGGTCCGGGTGAACCGCAGCGGCTTGAAGGTCTACGCCCGCGACGGATATTATCCATTGCCGCCAGCCAGGAAGTAGCGGATCGTCGTGGCATAGGGTTCCCCTTCTATGTCGGCTACTATCCATTGCCGCCAGCGAGGAAATAGGCAAAATAGGTGACCAACGTACCGTAGGATTTCTCCTTAGTAATGCTGCGTCCGGCGGCTCTTGCCTGTAACCTAATCGGTATCCGAGAATATCTGCGGCCGAGCCCGATTGGGTGGTTCGCGCCGATATGATATAAACGCTGAAGCGATTGCAAGAACCTGGCTACGCCGTAAGGACCGGGTATTGCTGTCCCTAGCAGTCGGAATCCCTGCGAGAGGTCGCGGTTCCCTTGCGACATTTCGCCCGATAGCTGAGGCAATCCTTTGAGCTTCATAAATTTCGCTGCACGCGAGATCAACTGCAAAATCGTCTATTACGGCGCCGGCCTTGGCGGCAAGACGACGAATCTGCAATGGATCTTCGATAAGACCTCCGAAAAGCAAAAAGGCAAGATGATCTCGCTGGCGACCGAGACGGATCGAACATTGTTCTTCGACTTCCTTCCGCTCGATCTCGGCACGGTGCGCGGCTTCAAGACCCGCTTCCATCTCTATACCGTCCCCGGACAGGTCTTCTATGACGCCAGCCGCAAGCTCATCCTGCGCGGCGTCGACGGCGTGGTGTTCGTGGCCGACTCCCAGGAAGAACGTATGGACGCCAACCTGGAAGCGCTCGATAACCTGGTGGATAACCTCAAGGAACACGGCTACGACTTCAACAAGATCCCCTACGTGCTGCAGCTCAATAAGCGCGATCTGCCCAACGTGCTGCCCGTGGAGAATCTGAAGAAAGAGCTGGTCAAGCGCGGCGAGCCGGTCTTTGAAGGAGTCGCGTTCCAGGGCACCGGCGTCTTTGAGACGCTCAAGGAAGTCGCCCGCCAGGTCCTCGTCGAACTGAAGAAGGGCTAAACCGCCTCTTCCCTGCCTTTTTCCGTGCAATCTGCACTTGGTAGAAACTTCCGTGGCCGCCCGGTAGTCTAATCAGGTAGGTGCCGCGGTCTGGCGCTCGTCCCATTGATGAAGATCAACTCTCGAATCCGCGTAGTCCTGTTGCTGACACTGTCGTCGGCCAGCCTGTTTGCCCAGCCCAAGAAAGCGGCGTTGCTGCCCGATGGCTTTGCCGGGTGGACGCTGGAAGGCAAGGCGGTGGTGGCGACCGATCCGGCGTCGGTGGATGCGGCGCAGAGCGCCGTGCTCAAGGAATACGGCTTCACCGATTCCAGCCGAGCCACCTACGTCAACGGCGATAACAAGCTGACGGTCAAGGCGGCGCGCTTCAAGGATGCGAGCGGCGCATATGGAGCCTTCACCTTCTACCGCCAGACGGAGATGAAGACCGAGTCGATCGGGACGATGGCGGCTTCGGCCAACGAGCGGCTCCTGTTCTTCAAAACCAACGTCCTGGTGGAAGCCCACTTCGAACGCCTCACCGCGATGTCGGCGGCGGCGCTGCGCGAGCTCGCAGCGGCGCTACCGGCGGCGGAAGGCACGGCCGCAACCCTGCCCACCCTTCCCAATTATTTTCCGCGCCAGGACATGGTGACCAACTCCGCGCGGTACATCCTGGGCCCGGTGGCGTACGCCGGAAGCGGACTCCACATCCCGCAGGAGACGGTGGCATTCAACAAGGGCGCGGAGGTGCTGACCGCGCGGGTCCACACCGATGCCGGCGAAGCCGATTTCACGGTCGTCAACTATCCGACTCCGCAACTGGCGATGGAGCGCGTGAAAGCTTTCGAGGCATCGAACCCGAAAGATCAGAACGCGACCTACGCGGTGCGACGTTCGGGACCGATGGTGGCGGTGGTGAGTGGCGCCATTTCGGAAAAGAACGCGCGTACCCTGCTCGGCCTGGTGAACTACGAAGCCGAAGTCACCTGGAACCAGAACACGATGTTGAGCAAGCGCGACAACATCGGCAATCTGGTGATCGGCGCCATCACGTTGGCGTTCATCCTCTTCATGATTTCGCTGGCGACGGGAACCATCTTCACCTTCCGCAAGGTCTTCTTACGCAAAATTCTGCCGGCCCGGTTTGCACCCAAAGAGGAGCAGGCGGAGTTCATCCGATTGCGTCTGGAAGACTGATTCCGGGTTGCAAGCTGAACATTAGCTGAGACTTACCCCGAAGTTGCACCAAGAAGTGGCGCTTTTTGTCACTTTCAGTAACCCCCAAAATCAATTCGTAACTTACTGAAAAGCAAGGAGTTTAAGACGGCAAAATTCCTTGACACCCCCTTTTCTAAGCTCCTAGTATCTCGACAGAAAGTTTTGACGGTCTAGCCTCCGTTGGAACTATTCTCCCTTGAAGAGAAGGTCGCCCTGTTGCCGGGCGGCCTTTTCGTTTGCGCCGATGAATCGTGCTTCACTTGCTTGCTACAGAAGCGGTGCTACCATCGCGCAACTCTTTCGGGAGAATTCTTGATCGGCACCGCAAAAACGACTTTGCTCAGAGCTCCCACCGCCACTGGCATCGAGGCGAAGCGGCAGATCGAAGGATTCCGGCAATACCTGGTCTCGGTGGAACGCGACCGCCTCGACAAGTTGAACGAGCCCGAGCAGGCGCCGGTGATGCTCGACGAACAATTCGCTTTCGCCATCGTGCTCGAAGTGAGAGAAGGTTGGGGCGACCGTCTGGAAAACGCGTTGTTCGGCGTGGCCACGTGGCGTTGAGCGGAATGCGGCGGCGGCGGCTTTACGATTCCGGCAAAAACGAATTACAATCGAAGTTGTCGAGCCGATCGGTGGGCGCGAAGATCATGGAAGCGCCGAAATCCTGACGCACGGCGGAAGGGTCTCTCGACAAACTTCACAACAAGCCGACGTAGCTCAGTTGGTAGAGCAGTCGATTCGTAATCGACAGGTCATCGGTTCAAGTCCGATCGTCGGCTCCAGAGATTTGAAACGCGCTCCCGGGTGAGCGCGTTTTGTTTGGCCCGAAATGGGGAGGGGGTTCCTGCCGCGGTACCTGTGCAACTTCATCGTTTTCAACAGTTTTCGTCCTCTGGCCTCAAATTACTGCTTGCATCGGACCCCCTAAGTTGTTGATAATCTGCCTCAACGCCCGTGCGAAATACTGTGAACCGATTCAACCGAACGGACGCATTGCGGATCCTCCGCATCTCCCCGCGGCAATTGAGCGGCTGGCAGAAAGCCGGACTTGTCGCTGTTGGTGAGTCATTCTCGTTTTTCGATCTCCTACAACTGAAAAAGGTTCGCGACCTGCGGGCAAAAAAAGTCACGCCCACGATCATACGCAAGTCGCTGGAAGCGATGCAGCGCCAGGTGGCCGGCATGGAGAATCCTCTGCTCGAGGCCAGCTCGTTCACCATCGGCTCGCGGGTCGCCTTCCGCCACGATGGCCACGCGCTCGATCCCATCGCCGGACAATTCGTGATGGAGTACGAGCCTGCCGGGACCCTGATGGAGTCGCCCAAGGTCCGCAACATCGAACTCTCGGCGAGCGCCGCGGAATTCTTTGCCAAGGGCGTATCGCTGGAAGACGATCCGACCTGCGCCGACGACGCCATCGAGGCCTACCGCAAAGTCCTGGAGTTGGACGAGAGCTACGCGCCGGCGCACATCAACCTGGGAACGCTCTACTACAACCAGGGCGATTACATCGCCGCCGAGCAGCACTATCGCGAAGCCATCGCCTGCGACCCGCGCTACGCGCTGGCCTACTTCGACCTGGCCAACGTGCTCGACGAGACCGGGCGGATGGATGAAGCCACCCACTGCTACCGCATGGCCATCCAACTGGCTCCGACCTACGCCGATGCGCACTACAACCTCGCCCTCGCCTACGAAAAGCTGCGCCAGCCGCGCAAAGCGCTCAATCACTGGAAGATGTACGTCAAGCTCGACGCCAACGGGGCGTGGGCGGTGCATGCGCGCAACCAGATCAAGAAGATCCTCGACGGCGAAAAGCTCAAGCTCATCTACCGGCGCTAATGCGGAAACCCTGTAACCTCCGCCATCAACAATTGCGACAACTGGAAGCCGAGTTCACGACGCTGCGCACCGCGGGCGACCTCGTACGGCGAAAAGAGCTGGCCGCCGAGATCGTGGCCCTGCGCGCCGAGTTTGGCGGCAGCAACCCGGAGTGCGAACGCGTCCTCGCAGATCGCCATGCATAAATACCTCGGCCATCGCTACCGCGTGCGCTTTTCGATCCTGCTCTGGGTCGTGCTGCTGGTGCTCTTCGAGATCGCGCCCAGCAACGCGGCGTTCGTTCACAATCCGAATAACCGCATCCTCCTGCAAGCGGCGATGTGGATTACCGTCGGCTTCACGATCCTCACCTTCGTGCTCTGGCTGGTCGAACGCGTTCGCCAGGCGGCGTCCAAGAAGGTCCCAGGCGTAAAGTAGACGA
>Ga0315268_10008767_pt1 | contig 10529 bp, 7 predicted proteins | sample C1_top_MG_FD_204535 | JGI IMG/M metagenome (GOLD analysis project Ga0315268, IMG submission 204535) | Sediment microbial communities from Yellowstone Lake, YNP, Wyoming, USA - C1_top | ecosystem: Environmental > Aquatic > Freshwater > Lake > Sediment | place: USA: Wyoming | collected 2017-08-01 | reverse complement strand
CTCCTAACGAATATGCCCTCAAAAACAGCAGCAAAATACCTATTACGCCTATGGAGGAAATATCCTGCCGGATGCCGGTCTGAAAATTATTCACCAGGGGAACAAGTCGGTCTGTGTGGGTAAAAACACCATCAAGCAACATCAAGAGGTGGGTTGAGACAAAGACCACAAAAATGGGCGTCATGATCATAATCGATTCCTTGACACCGCGAATATTCAGAATAATCAATATCAAACACAGGAAACAGGCAAAAGGAACTTTATAGTGGTGTAAGTTCAGGGGGAGGTAGCTGAAAAGCGCGTCCACGCATGCGGCAATGGATATGGTTATTGTCAGCACATAATCTACCAGAAGAGCGCTGCCGGAGATGACTCCGGCCTTTTCACCCAGCATGTGAGTTGCTACAATATAACCACCGCCGCCATGAGGAAAATGTTCGATGATGCGGGAATACGCATATGAAATAATGAAAACCGTCAGTGCAGTGGCCATGCCCAGGAGGATGGCCAGATACGTGTGGCTCCCGAGCGCAAGGAAGGCCTCTTCGGGGCCGTAGGAAGAGGATGAAAGACCGTCGGCGCCCAGCCCTATCCATGCCAGCACCGGAATAAGTGACATCTTATGAAAAAGATGCGGATCTTTTAACTGTTTCGGCGCTCCCATGACAGCGTTCAATATTTTGATGGAAAAATTATTTTCTTTGCTTTCATCCGAAACCATATATCCTCCGTAATAAAGTTACGATATGTGTTTTGCCATAAAAAAAAGCCGCCGGCACAAGACCGGCGGCTTTTAAATGGCGCTGTCAATTGCCCTTTCAAATGCCTGCGAGGTTAGCTGACGGGCTCGGGCTTGAAAGTGCCCTATCCCCAAAAAAAGAATACGCCCCAAAATATCGGGTCCCCCGCATTCGTATATTAAACGAATTTAGGCTGCATGAATTTATGTAACAAGTCTGTAAAAAGTCATTTTCCAAAAAAACAATTATGCCATGATCAGAACCGGACTTTTTACTTATCGGTCATATTTCCCCTTTTTACCTGCATAATAGACTATATTATCGAAGTCATTTCTCCGTCAAACCGGATTTTCTTACCCGGCATTTGAACTGCAGTAAATTATATATTAGTTTATCACTTCCATTTTAGAACACAAGAATTATTTGCACAGGATTATGTTGCACTATAAAATTGGAGCAGATCCATATCAAATTCCGATCAGCCGGTCATTTTTGATCCGGAGTGTCTGTAATTTTTACTTGACAAAGGAGCGCTTGTTCTCTTTAATAAAAGCCATGCAAAATACAGAAATCAGGCTGAACATCAAGAAGAATTTTGCGACTGGCAACCGGGCAGCCGGCAAGAACTGGTGCTGGGCCGAATAAAGGGTCCTGAGTGTGCCGCTTGTAACGTGTATATAAAGCCGCTGACTTTGAGCCCGCTGTGAATTCAGCGGGCTTTGTTGTTTTTTAGTAAGTTAGAAATTATTTCCTGCGTTTTTCTACCCCTCAAGGGGGCACTGAAAAGAGTACCCCTCAAGGGGGTACTGAAAAGAGTACCCCTCAAGGGGGTACTGAAAAGAGTCCCGTTTATCGGGGTTTAGGCAAGGCAAATTCTTTTACAAGAAGGAGACAGAATGAAACCGAAAGCGATTTTACTGCCGGCCGGAGAAATGCCGCGCCAATGGTACAACATCCTGGCGGATATAAAGCTTAATCCGCCCCTCGGCCCTGACGGCAAACCGATAAGCCCCGATATGCTGTCACCGGTCTTCCCGATGAACATAATCGAACAAGAGGTCAGCACTCAGCGCTGGATAGATATCCCTGAACCGGTGCTTGATGTTTACAGCATATGGCGCCCGAGTCCTTTAATAAGGGCAACCGCCCTGGAAAAAGTTCTGGGTACGCCGGCGCGCATCTATTATAAGAATGAGGGATGCAGTCCCCCGGGCAGCCATAAGCCTAATACCGCTGTTGCCCAGGCATATTACAACAAGCAGTTCGGCATAGAACGCATCACAACGGAAACAGGCGCTGGCCAGTGGGGCAGCGCTCTTTCTTTTGCATGTGCTCAGTTCGGTCTTGAGTGCAAGGTCTACATGGTGCGTGTCAGTTTTGAGCAAAAACCATACCGCAAAACAATGATGGAGGTATGGGGCGGCAAGTGCATCCCAAGCCCCAGTACGGAGACTAAGGCCGGACGGGACGCCCTCGCAAGGGACCCTAACACTCCCGGAAGCCTCGGGATAGCAATAAGCGAAGCGGTTGAGGCCGCGGTAAGTGATACTACAGGTAAGACCAGGTATTCCCTGGGCAGTGTGCTCAACCATGTCATGCTCCATCAGACCATAATCGGGCTAGAAGTAAAAAAACAACTTGCAATGGCCGGAGAGTACCCGGATATAATCATCGGATGCGCCGGAGGCGGCAGCAACTTCGCCGGGCTCGCCTTTCCCTTTGTTCTTGATAAGATCAACGGCAAAAAAATCGAGATTTATCCGGTGGAGCCCCAGGCATGTCCATCCATGACCCGCGGACTCTTTATCTATGATCACGGCGACACCGCCCGTTACACTCCGCTACTTGCCATGCACAGCCTTGGGCATATGTTTGTGCCGCCCCCGATCCATGCAGGGGGCCTGCGCTACCACGGCATGGCTCCGACGGTAAGCCAGCTTGTGGAGGAAGGTCTGGTAACACCGAAGACCGTCAACCAGTTGTCCTGCTACGAGGCAGGCTCTCTATTTGCAAAAACAGAAGGTTTTATCCCGGCGCCGGAAACCACTCACGCACTTGCCCAGACGATCGCCGAAGCGCGCCTTGCGAAAGAAGAGGGAAAGGAAAAAGTTATTGTCGTAAACTTCAGCGGTCACGGCCTGCTTGATCTTGCCGCTTATGAACGATATATGGCAGGAAATCTGAAGGATGTCTCTCTGAGCGATGACGAAATCGCCGGGCTGAAAGATGCGATAAAGGGCAATCCGGTGCCTGAACGGCTTAAAAGTATCAGAAAATGAACCCTGACGATCTCGATATCCGATGCCCTCGTCTTGGAAGCATGGTGGGCTTTGGCTACTGCCGCACATGCGGTGACGGCCAAAGCCCATGCTTCAAGATTTTCGACTGCTGGTGGGAACGCTTTGATGTTGCAGCCTACTTTAAAGACATGCTTTCAGAAGAAGAATTTATGCAACTGACCATGTCCCGGCCGAAGTCTAAAGTATCGAGCCTGCTTGAGCTTATCGAACAGGCCCGCCGGAATGCGGCAGGCGGAGAAACTAATTGATTATTTTGTTGAATTTGGCAGTTTCGGATGATAGGAAATATCTCATAAATTAAGTCATTATATGAAAGTATAATTTTATTTCGGAGATTCATATGGACAACTGGACATTTGGTTTTACGATGATAATCGTCGGGATGGGAGGAACGCTTGCGGTTCTTGCGCTGTTTGCCGTTTTCATGGTTCTTCTTAAAAAAATTTTTCCGTTCCGGGAAGAAAATACCAAATAATTTGCTTAATAGAAAGGTTTTGCAATGTTCAATGCGATAGTAGGTGGATTGAGCGGTCTTGGGTCCGGTTTTATCAATATGCACTGGTCTAATCCGGTGATGATTGCGCTGGGGGGCCTGCTTCTCTACCTGGGCATTAAAAAAGACGTTGAGCCGCTTTTGCTTGTGCCGATTGGGTTCGGAGCGATTCTTGTCAATATTCCGCTTGCTGGCCTCATGGAGGAAGGGGGTTTCTTAAGGACCATTTATAACATGGGTGTTGCGAATGAATTGTTTCCCCTTCTTATATTTATCGGAATAGGCGCAATGACGGATTTCGGTCCTCTCCTGGAAAACCCGAAGATATTTCTATTAGGAGCCGCCGGGCAGTTCGGTATTTTTCTGACTATCGGCCTTGCCCTCTTTTTCGGCTTCGCCAAGCTGGATGCCGTTGCTATCGGCGTAATCGGCGCCTGCGACGGGCCGACGGCAATCTATGTGACGGCGAAATATGCTCCGCATCTTCTGGGAGCCGTATCGGTCGCCGCATATTCCTATATGTCTCTCGTCCCGATAATCCAGCCTCCTATCATGAGGTTGCTGACCACTGAAAAAGAACGGTTGATCAGCATGGACACCAACACACAGCTGGCGTCAAAAACCGCCAAAATCGTTTTTCCTATAGTCATTACGGTTGTCGGAGGATTCATAGCTCCAAAGGGCCTGCCTCTTCTTGGAACAATCATGCTGGGCAACCTTATGAGAGAATCCGGTGCGGTGAGTCGGCTCGCAAAAGCTTCCGAGAACGAAATTGCCAATGTCGTGACGCTGTTTCTGGGAATATCAATCGGGGCCTCAATGTCCGGCCCGCTTTTTTTAAAGCCGCAAACTCTTCTTATCCTGGCTTTCGGTTTCTTTGCTATCTGTCTCGATACGGCCTGCGGTGTTCTGTTCGGAAAGCTCATGAACGTTATGACAGGCGGAAAGATCAATCCGCTGATCGGAGCAGCCGGCATTTCAGCCTATCCGATGGCCGCGCGGGTTGTACAAAAAGAAGGCCAGAAATACAATAAGTTCAATTTTCTCCTTATGCATGCGGTGGGTGCCAACACCGGAGGGCAGGTCGGCTCTGTCATAGCCGCCGCCATCATGCTTTCGGTGCTTCAGGGGATGGGCCTCATTCCGTAAAACCTGCGCGAATATGTCCCTCCTGGTAATTTATATTAAGCAATCATGATAGAAAAATATTTCTCCATTTTATACGATGCGGCGGGACGGCATAAGCGACTGATCGGGTCGATTATTCTTTTGATTATAATCGCTTCGGCTTTTGGCGTTAAGTTTATTCCGTTCAGCAGCAGCATGGAATCGATGCTTCCGGCAGACAGAGAAATAATCCGGGACATGAAATTTTTACGGGAGTCGGACTTTTCGGGAAAAATTGTGCTCTCGTTGAAAATCAAATCGCCGGGCCATTCTCTGGATGAGCTGATTGCAGAAGCTGACAGGCTTGCTCTGAGCCTGAAAAAGCCCCTGATAAGCAAGGTTGAATCAGGCGCTGCCTCTGAAACAATAAGGGATGAAGCACTCCTGTTCATGCGTTATGCGCCGCAGCTTGTTACCGAAGAAGACCTTAAACTGATCGAGCAAAAGTTAACCCCTGAAGGTGTAAAAGAAAGCTTAAGCCGCATATACCGGCAGATGCTTTCGCCGGCAAGCTCATTTCTGGAGCCGGTATTGCGCGCTGACCCGCTTGGAATTTCCTCTGTAAGCCTCAAAAATCTGCTGAATCTTTCGGGAGCTTCGGGTTATGAAATAAATTTTACCGATAACCATTTTGTATCACGCGACGGCACGCATCTCATGCTGATACTGGATACGCCGGTTGATATAACAGATTCCGGCGGTTCGAGGGAATTGATCGGATATCTGAACGGTAAAATATCAAAACTTCCGGACTATATTTCCTGTGATATAATCGCAGGGCATACACATACGGTAAGTAATGAAGATGTTATAAAGAGGGATATCGCCATAACATCCGTTACCGCATCAATTGCTTTCCTTTTGATATTCCTTTTTAATTTTCGCGATTACCGCGCCGTGATATTTTTTCTTATCCCGATGTTTTCAGTCCTGATCTCCATGAATATTTCAGCGTTTGTATTCGGGAAGCTTTCCTATTTTGTTGCAGGTATGGGCGCGGTGATCATCGGGATTGCGGATGATTACGGCATACATGTCTACACAGCTATGCGAACGTCAGGCCGTATTGATGTGGTAAAAGAGGTGGCAAGACCGCTTATAATAGCTGTCCTTACTACCATAAGCGTATTCGGAGCCTTCTTCTTTTCAAATGTGGCGGGCTATCATGAACTCGCATTTTTTGCGATTGTAAGCATCCTTCTCTGCCTGGGATTTGTTTTATTCGTATTTCCCTACATTATTGCTGCCCGGCCCCTGGCTCTTCCTGAAAAGAATTTGCCGGTTAAACCCGTGTTTGCAGTTCCGGATGGTATTAAAATTCTGACCTGGGCGATTATTACGGTAGTTCTGATATTAGTTGCTTTTTATGTTAAATTTGACAACGATGTTCAGCGCCTCGATGGAGCAGGCCCGGCAATTGTGCAGACTGAAAATGAATTCCATCGGGTTTGGGGGGGCAGACATCAGCCGGCATTTTTTGTGACAGGCGGAAAGACTGAAGAAGATGCTCTTAAATTAAACGAAAAAATTTATGCCCGGGCTGTGCAAGTGGCGGGAAAAGATGTTTTTTCCAGCATTGCCTCCGTCTTTCCTTCAAAAGAAACCCGCATGGCAAATGAGTTGCGATGGAAAAACTTCTGGCAGGCCAACCGTATTGAAAAGACCCGCAATCTGATTAAAGAGCAGGGGAAAATTTATAATTTTTCAGATAAGGCTTTTGAGCCGTTTTTTAATAATTTAAATCCGTCACAGGCAGCAGGTGATAAATTGCCGGAATTTTCGTTTCTTGGCAGTATCAAGGGGAGATTTGTTCATAATAATGACGAGGGATTTTGGGTTATTTCTTTTTTCCCGGACAGCAGTGAATATGTCTCCGTCATGAATAATATTTCGAAGAACCACCCCGGAACATTTATTGTTTCACGCCGTTCTTTTTCAGATAGAATTTCACTGGCTGTTTCAAGAGAGGTTCTCTTCCTTGCTTCGGTTGCCGGGGTTTTGATCATGGCGCTTACATTTTTGTTTCTTAAAAACATAAAACTCACTGTTATTTCACTTGCGCCTGTGGCTAGTGCTATTGCTGCCGTACTGGGGGGATTTTCTTTTCTCAACATCTCCCTGACCGCTCCGGCCATTATTGCAGTCATGGTGGTAGTTGGGCTTTGCATAGATTACGGTGTATTCATGCTTTACAGTTATCATCATGAACTGGATACAGGCACGGAAAAGGCGGTGTGGGTTTCGGCTTTAACTACGATTGTCGGCGCGTTTTCACTTCTGTTCGCCCGCCATCCGGTGCTTTTTTCAATCGGCCTGACGCTTACGATTGGCCTTATGGCAGGTTATCTGGCAGCACAGTTTGCAGTGCCGGCTTTATACAGGATGTGGATGAGAAAGAAGGAAAAATAGGGCGGAGATTTTTTACGAAGCCGTCAATTATTACGAACAGGTATAAGACGGAGGATGAGGATGAAGATTGAAGATATAAGACAGGTGTTGATTATCGGCGCAGGAAACATGGGGCAGCAGATCGGTTTTCAGTGCGCCGTAAGCGGATACGATGTTATATTTTATGATGTGGGGCAGGGCGCACTTGAAAAGGCAAAGGACAGGATAGGGAAGTTGGCCAAAACATATATGGCTGCGATGCGGTTGACTGAAGAAAATGCCCATGCTTCGCTGAAAAGAATTAAAATGACATATGATGCGGAAGAAGCAGGCAGAAATTCCGATTTTGTCAGTGAATCAGTGCCTGAAGATCCGGTGCTTAAAGGCCGTGTCTTTGCTAAGTTCAATAAATTCTGCCCGGCTCATACGGTTTTTACTACAAATACATCGTCACTCATACCATCTATGTTTGCTGAAGAAACAGGCCGGCCCGAAAAATTTGCAGCCTTTCATTTTCACGACGTCCGTGTAACCAATATTGTCGACATCATGCCGCATCCGGGCACTTCAGAAGAAACCATCGGGCTGATAAAAACCTTTGCAGAACGGATAGGGCAGGCGCCCATCATGCTTAAAAAGGAAAATTTCGGATATGTATTCAATGCCATGCTCATGGAATTGTTTAAATCGGCTCAAACTCTTGCCGCAAATAATGTATCAATGCCAGAAGAGATCGACCGTGCCTGGATGGGCGTTATGCATACCGTTGCGGGTCCATTTGGAATAATGGACAGCATAGGTCTCGATACCGTCTGGAAGGTCACCGATTACTGGGCCAATAAGACCAAGGATCCGCAGTCCCTTGCCAATGCGGCATTTCTGAAACAGTATGTAGACAAGGGGCTTCTCGGGGTAAAAAACGGGAAAGGATTTTACTCCTACCCTGAGCCCATATTCGGGAAACCCGGATTTATCGAAGGGAAAAAGCCTTTGTAAAACTTTTGTAAAACTCTGAATACTGCTTTGCAATTACACTCCTTTTCACCTAAAGGTCGAACTTGATCATAGATGAAGCTTTATAGAAAACCTTATTAAAGGAGCGGTAACTGTGCAGTATACAATATTTGATACACCACTCATAAAAACTCTGATGAGATGGCTTTCCCTGTTTATCCTCAAAATATCCGGGTGGCGTATTGAAGGCCGTTTGCCGGGAATTCCTAAGTTTGTTCTGATTGCAGCTCCGCATACCTCGAACTGGGATTTTCCGATCACATTATTCATAGCCTTCGCCGTTAAGGCAAAAATGTACTGGATGGGGAAAGACACATTGTTCCGGTTTCCTTTTGGAAGTTTATTCAAATGGCTGGGAGGCATACCGGTTGACCGTTCCAGATCAAACAATATAGTTGAACAGATGATCCGGAAGTTTTCCGATAATGACAGACTGATTGTGACAATTCCGCCATCCGGGACCCGCAAAAAAGTCATGAAATGGAAAACAGGATTCTATTATATCGCAAGAGGGGCCGATGTTCCGGTTGTACTTGCATTTCTTGACTACCGGAGAAAGGCGGGCGGGTTCGGACCTGTTTTCATCCCTACAGGAGACATCGAGTCTGATATGAAACAGATCAGAGCATTTTATTCCGGCATTCACGGAAAGAATATGGTATCAGAAGAACCGTTCCTCATAAATCCCGGTTGTATAGAAAAGCCGAATGAAATGATTGTTCCATAAATTCCAGCCTCCTGTTTTAGTAAGTTAGAAATTATTTACACCCCTCAAGGGGGTACTGAAAAAATCCCGCTTATCTGAGTTAGGGTCTCCATTCAGCATTTCCGTCCCGGCAAAATGCATTGACAGTCCGCTATATGTCTGATAATTGTCGATTTAGTTATTATTCATTTCGTGACTTCCGCATTATAAGGCTGATTTTCTCTCTGTTACAATTGCGGATTTAAGTTCTGCCCGTATCAAAATCGCGAACAGGAAATTATCATGCCAGGTAATAACGGTAATAATGATGTCAGTCAGGTCAGAGAGATAATCCAGTTATTCCTGAAGTCGAAAAAAATATTGAAGATGTACCCTCCCAACAACCCCCTGTGTGTCAACATTACAGATGCCTGTTTCGCCAAGTTTACCGAATTCCTTAATTTCCGGGAAAAATTGAGCATTCAGATAAGTCAGAACGACATATTCTATGATTCCGAATCGGTATATTCCAACCCCGAGAAGGAGGATAACCTCGCACTTTTTTTCTTTAAAGACGGTTTGAGGGAAATCACCTTTAAAAGTGGATTGTCGCGGGAGGATATGTATGATTTTCTCAAAATCATATCTTTTGATTTTGGTCGCGAGGCAGTGGACGATGATATTGTGACGCTGTTGTGGGAAAAAAATTTCCAGAATATACAGTACATTGTTGATGAGATCACTCTTTCCGATGAGGAAGATTATGAAACACGGGCGGTTGCGGAAATAGAGGAGAAGAGTGCCGATGAAGAGAGTCTTCTGAAGGCATATGAAGATACATTAAAGAATACCGAGTCGGTTAAGGAAGTGGAAATAGCTCCCCTGACGGATAAAGACCTGCAGGATCTGGCCGGTGAATTTGAAAAGGATACACTCGACAAAACTGGAAAGCTGGTTGAAATTCTGTTCGAAATGTTTTTGCTGTCCGAAACAGAGGATGATTTTAACGATCTCGCCGGCTTCTTTGCCGGCGTGATTGAATATGTATTGAGCAGGGAGGAGATTGACACAGCGACCGACGTACTCTTGAAGCTGAATCACCTGAAAGACGCGAAGGGCGTTTCAGAAAAAATCAGAAATTGCTCAAAAAAAATTCTTGTAAATATCAGTACCGAAAAAATCATAAATCTTCTGGGGAATATACTGGACGGCAGCCGTAAGATAAAGGATAAAAAAATAGAGGATTTCGTCAAATGCCTCGATGTGCAAGCTGTCCCGCCTCTTATAATGATACTCGGAGAGCTGAAGAAAATTCACTCCAGAAAACTGATTATCGAAGCGCTTGTAATCCTGGGTAAAAAAGACATGGCCTCGCTTGCAGAAAGGTTGAACGATTCCCGCTGGTATGTGGTAAGAAATATCATATATGTCCTGAGAAAGATCGGGGACAGGAAAGCGGTGGATTATCTTTTAAAGACCGTCAAGCACGGCGATGCCAGGGTAAAGAAAGAGGTGATAAGGGCTTTTGGGGAACTGAGGGGGGCCGGAGTGCTCCAGGCGTTGCGGAATTGCCTCGACGATCCTGATTTTCAGGTAGAATCAGCCGCTCTGACGGAGCTCGGCAATATCGGATCTGATGCCGCTAAACGCATTATTTTAAGCAGGATTGCCGGCACGGATTTCGGAGCAAGGGATTTTAAGGAGAAGAAGAAATATTTTGAAGTAATTTCAAAATGGAAAGA
>Ga0315268_10008766_pt1 | contig 10530 bp, 15 predicted proteins | sample C1_top_MG_FD_204535 | JGI IMG/M metagenome (GOLD analysis project Ga0315268, IMG submission 204535) | Sediment microbial communities from Yellowstone Lake, YNP, Wyoming, USA - C1_top | ecosystem: Environmental > Aquatic > Freshwater > Lake > Sediment | place: USA: Wyoming | collected 2017-08-01 | reverse complement strand
CCATGAGCAGCGCACCTTGATGGTTCGGGCTGCAGTGCCACCAGAAGCGCCAAATGAAGGCGGTCGCCGTGACCAGCAGAATCAGCACCTGCGCGGTCGGCGGCACGTGCAGTACGGGGAGGGCCCACTTCAGGCCGAAGAGCACGCCGAACGTGAGGCCCAAGCGTACGCCAGGCGAGAGCGAGGACTGGGCACACGTCGGGCCGGTTGGGGAGGCGAGCCGCGCGTCTGGCGGAGGACTATCTACCAACGGAACCCCCTGTCTATCGGCTTGAGTGGACTGGCGAACGACCTGCGCTTCGGCCGCGAGGCCAGATGCGGCCGTCGCATGCTTCCATCAATCACATCCGGCGGCGATCCGCAGTGACAATGGGGCGCCCTTCGCCTCCACCGGGATCCACGGGCTCAACCGCCTCAACGTCTGGTGGTTGCAGCTCGGGATCACGCACCAGCGCATCACGCCGGGCAGCCCGCAGGAGAACGGGGCCCACGAGCGCCCGCACAAGACCCTCAAGGCGCAGGCCACCCGGCCGGCGGCGGCCAACCTCAACATCCAACAGCGGGTCTTCAATCGCTTTCAGTACACCTACAACGAGCTGCGCCCGCATGAGGCCCTGAACGACGAGACGCCAGCGTCGCGCTGGGCGCCCTCCGCGCGCGCCTATCCGGAGCGCCTCACCCCGCCCGAGTATCCAGGCCACTTCGAGGTCCGGCGCGTCAGCCGCGCGGGCACCTTCCGCCTCCACTCCGGCCAATACTTCCTGAGTCAGGCGCTCAACGACGAATACATCGGGCTGGAAGAAGTGCAGGACGGCGTCTGGAATCTCATCTATTACGACACGCTCTTAGGCCGCTTCGACGAACACACTCACACGATTACCGGGGCTCCCTCCCTCAAGGACAAGTGTTAACCATGTCCCCGGACATTCTGTCACTCATGTCCCCGGTTGCTCACCGTTGCCTCTGGCTCTGCCGCCAACTGGGCGCTGTGCCACACCCCGACCACCCAGACGGTAGTGCCCTGCACTCGATAGAAGAACCGATAGGGCCGCACGAGGACCTCGCGGTAGGGGAGGCCTCGGAACTCCGGAATGCGGCGTCCGGACTCGGGGAACTTCCCCAGCCGGCTGAGACTCTTGAGGGCCCGCGTGTAGAAGCGACGGGCGGCCGCCGGCCGCTCCGCCAGGATGTAGGCGATGACGTCGAGGAACTGCCGATCGCCCGTAGGGGTGAAACGCACTTTCACGCGTTGACATCCCTCAGCATCTGGTCGGCTTCCGCCAAGACCGCGGCGAGCTCCCGGCCCTTGCCCTTCGAGATCTCCCGTTCGCCAGCGGCGAGGATGCGGAGGATCTGTCGTTCCCGCTCCCCGAGCTCATACGCTTCCATGCTGAGCATTACGGCCGCCGCTCGGCCGCGTTGGGTAATGACCACCGGCTCGCGGGACCGGCGAACCCGGTCGAGCGCCCCAGCGGCATCCTGGCGGAGATCGGTAATGGGGATGATGTCGGGGATCTTCGGCATTGGAGGTAGCACCTGTTAGATGTACGTCTAACAGTACTGCATTGCGGTGGGGAGCGCAAGACGGGACGCCGGGGGACTCGGACGGGTCGGGAACCGGATGGAAGTGCGCCTAACGCCCCCGCATAAGCTGCAAAGCCCAGCCAGAATGGGCTTGAACGGGAACTGGCGGACGGCTGGGCTTTGACAGCTTCATGCGGTTGTTAGGCGGCTGGTCAGCAGCCTACTATAATGTGCGTCGGCCATTTGCGCGAAAGCGTGACCAAGCTGATATTGGCACCCTCAGATGTCCGCCAAGACGATTTGGTTGACCGTGATGTACAACCAGATCGCCCTCGACAAGTCATCGGGGTTCAAAACCACCCAGCGGTCTCCGTCTGGGCGTTACCCCTTCAATGCAGCCGGCCCCGGTACCGTAAAGTGGCGAGGAATCGGGACGACGTGGAACGTCGCATATCAAGAGGTGCCGCGCCGCCGACAGCATGTACGCGATCATCAAGGCCCCGAGCACCGCAATGACGATCGCGCCGCCAGTTACCAGTCGCTCGGAGGGCCCTGCCTCACCGCCCGCGATCGCGCGGTTGACGGCACGGTAATGCACCAGGGCCGCGACGGCGAGCAAGCAGCCGAATGCCATCATCCCCACCCCCGAGCGGGAGCGAGGCACCTGTGGGCCGGAAGGTCATCTGGGGATTCAATTGCGTCGCGAGCTCACGCAACCAGACGCTGAACTTGGCGACGATGAAGCGGGCAGGGGTCCGCCCGGACCGTACACGAATAGCGTCTCGGCCGGAGCGCCGACGCCTGTTGTTCCCGAGCGCCCCTGCTGCGCGGGAGACGTGGCTCCCCCGAGCAGTGCGCCTCCTACCGCGCCGAGTAGGCCGAGCCACCGAACGCGTCCTGGTCCCGGATTGCACCAATCGTGTATGGATTAGCACGCTCCGAGTGAGTCCCGAGTTGGGCGGCGGCAGCACGAGGGTTGCGGAATCGCGCTCGGCGTGCCGAGTCGGCGCGAACGATCACCAGCTACCGATCGAGCATGCTGCGCAGCATCCATGCGGTCTTCTCGTGCGACTGCATCCGCTGGGTCAACAGGTCGGTCGTCGCCTCGTCAAGGACCTTTGTGGCCGCCGGGAGGACCGAACGGGCGGTGCGTACGACGGCCTCTTGGCCTGCCGTAAGCAGGCGGATCATCTCGTCCGCTTTTGGTACCCCAGCGGTCTCTTCGATGGAGCTGAGCCGGGCATAATCCTTATATGTGGCAGGAGCGGGAAGCCCCAGGGCCCGAATGCGCTCGGCAATGAGGTCAACGGCGAGCGCCAGTTCAGTGTACTGCGTTTCGAACATCAGGTGGAGCGCTGGGAACATGGGGCCCGTGACGTTCCAGTGAAAATTGTGGGTCTTGAGGTAGAGGGTGTAGGTGTCCGCCAGCAACCGCGACAGGCCTTCGCCGATCACGGCGCGGTCCGCATCCTGAATGCCGATGTCGATCTTCATTGTGGTCCGTCCATTAGCTTGAGAAATAAACGTGCAGTACTGCAGGGATATGCTTGAACCAGGCCCGGCGCTTGCGCGCCGAGACCACCGCGCTCGGAGGTCATCTCACCGTTCCACCGGTAGCTCCGCCATACGGCTCCATTCGAGGAACGACCCGTCATACATCCGCGGTGAGTAGCCCAAAAACCGCGCTACAAAGTAGAGATAGCTCGCTTGCACCCCCGTCCGACAATACGTGACCACGTTTCTACCAGGCGCGAGCCCGGCCCGCGCGAGCAGCTTTCGGAGCACCGCAGCATCCTTGAGGAAGGCGGGCTCCGTGCTGGTGAGCGCGGTCCGCCAGAAGAACCCGCGTGCGCCGGGGATATGGCCGGCTCGCGGCACTCCCTCTCCAGCCACCTCGCCACTGTATTCGGCTGGCGGACGGGCGTCGAGGAGCACCAGGTTCGGGTCGCCAAGGCGCCGAGCCAGTTCGGGTGCCTCGATCAGGATGCCAGCTTGTACCCGTGGATCCAGCCGCCCGGGAGAGACTACTGTCGCCGTGTCCACCACGGGCAGGCCGGCGGTCCGCCACGCGGGAAGTCCCCCATCAAGGAGACTCGCCTGCCCCCCGAATCCCAGATAGTCCAGGGTCAAGAAGAGGCGGCCGGCAGCGAGCGGATCGCCGTAGATCACGATGCGGCTATCTGTCGAGACCCCCACGGATTCCAGGGCGGAGTCGAGCTGGGCCAGTGGCGGGAGCTCGTTCGGGACCCCGTTCCGTTCGACCACAATCGATCCGAGTGGCAAGAAGCGAGAGCCGGGAATATGCCCTGCAGTGAACGAAGCCGGGTCGCGGTCTATCTGGATGACGACCAGGTTCGAATCGTCCAGCCGCCCCGCCAGTTGAGCCACGGAAATCAGGAGACCTGTTTGGGTAGGCGGTCCGACTTGTGCCGCGGCGGGCGTAATGGCCAGGGCCCCAAGGAGCCCCAGCAGGAACAGGCGACGGACGAGGAACTTCGGGTGAAGCCGGCCGTCGCCGGAGGGTTGAACGGCTGAAGCCGCGCTCGAAGTCCGTGTTGCACTCGCGGCCTGGGTTCGCGGCAGGAGGCGCATTGGCTACCGCCCCGTATGGGCGCTCCGAGGGCATGTGGAGATGCCCAGCAACGCGTACAGTGGGCACCACCCCAGCGCCGCGGTCGCCAACGGGACGATGCCGATCAGGCCCCACCAATGGTGCGGGCCCGCGTTCGTGGCGAAGAAGGCCAGCGCGGCAACCCCCAGCACCACACGAATCAGGCGGTCGGTGCCGCCGACATTGTGCGTGAACATGGTGTACTCCGGTCAGATGGTGAACCGGCACGATAACCGCTGCGTGCCCGGCGATCAGTCACTTTGGTTACCGTACGTCCGCAGCGCCGCCCGATCCACCGGCTCCACCCGCCGTCGCCCCAACCGGACCCAGCCGCGTCCCTCGAAGTCTTCGAGCACTCGACTGACCACCACCCTGGCCGTGCCCAGGTGGGCTGCGATCTCCTCGTGGGTCATCGTGAGTGCGGCCGACTCGGCCAGCCATCGGGCCGCCCGCTGGTCCACTCGTCGAAATGCCACCTCCTCCACCAGTGCCATCGTCGTGGCCAGCCGTTCGGTGAAGTGCTGCAGTACGAACACCCGGACGGCGGGCACCGTGTCGAACAGCTGACCGAAGACGCCCGCCGGGATGAGCGCAGCCCGAACAGCTTGCATCGCGACCGCCCGTGCCGGATACCTGGCTCCGGTGAGCAGGCAGGAGGCGCTCAGGATACACGTCTCGCCCGGCACAATGTCATAGAGAGAGATGGTGCGCCCGCCCGGCGACGTCTTCGAGACCCGCAGCGACCCTTCGAGCACCAACGCGATGGCGGCGCAGGTGTCTCCCTCATGGAGATAGGTGGCACCGTGTGGAAGACGCCGCATCATGGTACGCTCGGCAAGCATCGATCGGTGTTCGCCGGCCAGCGAGGCAAAGGCGGGGAACTGCGCCGTTAGCGCGTCCAGCTCAGCGGGAGTCATTCTTGGGGATCCACCGGGTGGCCTCGTTTTGAGCTCTGCCGCGCTGCGCCAACGCCCGTCTGCCGGTGCGGGCGGGCTGGCCGAGGCTTTCACAGACGATTGCGCAGAGTTCCAACACGGCGGAATCGACCAGACGATAGAAGGCTCTGGCGCCGTCCCTGCGGCGCGCCACAATGCCTGCGACGTGCAGGACGCTCAGGTGCTTCGAGATATTCTGTTGCGAACCACCCGTTCGAGCCGTCAGGGTGCTGACGGTGGCCTCGCCCGCGCGCAAATTCTCGATGAGGCTCACGCGCATCGGGTCGCCGAGCACGCGGAAACGCTCCGCAATGCGTTCGACTAATTTGGGTGATAGCACGTGCCGGGGCGGCATGGGGGTTCGTGTGTCCGAAAAAGATTGGTTCAGTGGCTTCGGCGGATGATGCCGAGCATTTTGATGTTGATCCGGACGAATCGCCAGAGCTGCCACGGCAGAAACGTCCGCAGGAACACCGTCCAGCGGGTCGGCCGGCTGACGTAGGGGTGCATGAGGGGCGCCATGGCAGTTACTCCGGTATCAGACTCCACCCTGGGCGGAGTCGGGCCTTGTACAAAAAGAGATGGTGCAGGAGAATCTTGATCCAGTGGCCGGCCAGCCCGATCTCGCCGAAGGTCCGCCCCAGATCCCGACCGTATTCCGGGTAGCGGTCGAAATCGGGAACGATCGGGAAGACGGTCATCGAGGCGGCGGTCCCGGTGAACGGGTTGGCGCCGGCCGAGGCGACACAGGCGGCGCCCATTTCGGCCATCGAGGCGGTCCGCGTCGGTCCTTGGCTTCCCCGGATCATGTCCACGATGCTTCGGGCGACGGCCTTGCCGATCATTGCCGAGGGCATGCCGGTGCGCGGGGGAGCAGGGGCGATGGCGGCGCCGCTCGGGCTGGTGTAGGGCCGAGAAATCGCATGCGGCGGCGCGAAGGCAATTCCCGCCGCGAAGACGTTGGGATACGCGGGTGACTGGTACGTCCGGGGCCAGTCCGCCGCCCGCCACGCTTCGAACGGTTTCGGCTCGTAATCGGCATCGACTTTCATGAAGTCGTTCGGTTGAAACAATCTTGTGGTGATGTCCCCGCCATCCCGGTCGAACGCCTTGATGCCCACGCCCGAGAACGGCGGCAGCAGCATCGCGAAATCGAAAGGCCGTTCGCGAACCTCGCCCGTCAGCGTCTCGTAGTGAATGACTCCCGGGTCCACCTGACGGGTATGCGCCCGTGTGATCCAGTCAATCCCGCGCTCGGCGAACAACGACGCGTTGAAGGTGCTGCTCGGCGTCACGTATCCGCCATAGCGGAAATGCATGCCTCCCATGCCGAAGTCCCCGAGCTCGTACTCGTTGGTGAGCCAGACGATCTCGGCCCGGTCGCGTACCCCCCGGGCTCGAAGTTCGAACTCGAGATTGACGATGTACTCGAAGGCCGCCCCCTCGCAGGTGCAGGTACCATGGCCGATACCGACGATGAAACGTTGCCGCTCGCCCCGGCGCATCCGCTCCACCGATTCCGCCAGGGCGTGGGCCGCCTGAACGGCATGCCCTTCGGTACAGACCGACTGACTGTTGGCGTCGGGTCCCAGCCCTGGCGTCTTGTCGAACCGGAGGCGCGGCCCAGTGGCGTTGATCAGGAAGTCGTACGGAACCCTGATGCTCGCGCCCGCGAGACCGCCCGCGGGCTCGACTGTCACATACGGCGTCGGACTCGCTCCGTCCCCTTCGGGGTAGATGGTCCTGGCCGATCCGTGGACGAACTCGATGCCGTGCCGCGCGTACACCGGTCGTAACGGAATGGTGACCTGCTCAGGGCGCATCAACCCGACACCGACCCAGATGTTCGAGGGGATCCAGTTGTAATAGTCCTTGGGGGAGACGACCGTGACACTGCCGTCCCGCCCCAGCCATTTGCGGGCGAAGGCGGCGGCGGTGTGACCGGCGATTCCCGCACCCAGCACCACAATCCGGTTCATTCGGTCCCACCTCGACTGTTGTCTCGGGATTGACGACGCGCAACCGCCTGCCTACAATACAACCGTGCGGTTGTAGACGCAACGCCGGCCCCGGATCAAAGGTGGGTGCGTCGGGCCGATGCGCTACGTTTCGGCAGTTGACCGACCTCTTGAGGACCCGACTCGTGCCGATCCTTGCCGTTGTGCTCGTCTCAGCTGTTCTGGTGACGGTGGTGGGAGTCGCCGTCTATCTGGTCGGTGGCGGGGTGAGCCGGCGGGTCGCGTGGCAGGAACAAGCCCGGGTGATCTTCTGGGACGGGGAGCGTCCCGAAGGCGAGGAGCCGGATCTATGACCCCCGACGGCCTCCCAGTCTCCCTGGAGGACCGGGTCGCGCTGCGGATCGCCGGCGACCGCTCCGTCCGTCGTGTTGTCATGCTGTTCTTCGGTTCGGCACTCTTCTGGCTGCTCCTCGGGTCGGTGTTCGGGCTGGTCACCTCACTCAAGTTCCAATGGCCCGATCTCTGGAGCGATACGGCCTGGCTCACCTTCGGGCGGATCCGTCCGGCACACCTCAACACCATGGCCTATGGCTGGTCCAGCCTCGCCGGGCTGGGCGCGGCGGTCTGGCTGGTCGCCCGGCTCACCGGAACACGGTTGCTCCATGAACGGCTTGCCCTGGCCAGCGTACTCCTGTGGAATACGGCTGTGGGAGCGGGCACTATCGCGATTCTCGCAGGACAGAGTTCGGGCATGGAGTGGCTCGAGTTCCCGCGCTGGGCCGGAGTCATCCTGGCCATCGCTGGTGCGCCGGTCGGACTGTCGTTGTTAGCCATGGTACGGCGCCGGACCCTGCCGCACATGTATGTGTCGCTGTGGTATCTGGTCGGCGCGATCTTCTGGTTCCCGATGCTGTATATCATGGCCAACGCCCCCGTCTGGAGCGGGGTGGATCAGGCCGCGATGAACTGGTGGTACGGGCATAACGTGCTCGGCTTCTGGTTCACCTCGCTTTCGCTCGGCACGATCTACTATCTGATGCCCAAGATCATCGGCCGGCCCATCTATTCGTATCAGCTCTCCCTGCTGGGATTCTGGGGGCTTGCCTTCTTCTACTCTCTGGTCGGCATTCACCACCTGATCGGCGGTCCGCTGCCGGACTGGGTGGTCAGCGTGAGCATCGTCGCGAGCGTGCTGATGGTCATCCCCGTCGTGGCCGTGGGCTACAATCATCACATGACCACCTTTCGGCACTTCGGCGCCCTGCGGTGGAGCCCCACGCTCCGGTTCATCGTCTTCGGGGCGGTCAGCTACACACTCGTGAGCCTGCAGGGATCGCTCGAGGCGCTGAGGTTCTTCAACCGCGTCGTTCACTTCACCCACTACACCGTCGCGCACGCCCATTTCGGCCTCTATGGGTTCGTCGCCATGGTGCTATTCGGTGCCGTCTATTACATCGTACCGCGCGTCGCCGAACGGGAATGGCCCTATCCGCGTCTCATTTTCGCGCACTTCTGGCTCAGCGTCATCGGATTCGGGCTGTATTTCATCGGGCTCTCGATCGGGGGCTGGAAACAGGGGATCGCCATGCTGGATGCCTCGCGCCCGTTCCTCGAGTCCGTGACCGTCACGCTCCCGTATCTGGCCAGCCGCTCGGTCGCGGCGGTCATTCTCACCGTTGCACACCTCATTTTCATCGGCCATTTCACGCTGGTCGCGCTGCGCTGCGGTCCCGCCCGCACCACTCCCGCCGTGCTGCGGGATCTTCCCGATTCGGTGCCGAACTCATGAAGCGATTCGTGATGCTCGTGGCCGGCGTGCTTGCGGCCTGGATGTCCGGATGGATCGCGCTGACGATTCTTCCGCGGCAGCAGCTGGCCACAGTCCAGGCTCCGGCCGGCTTGGCGCCGTACACTCCGGCGCAGCTGGCCGGACGCCGGGTTTATGTGGCGGACGGCTGTCTCTATTGTCATAGCCAGCAGCCGCGGACCGCGGATTTCGGCCCGGACGGTCTCCGGGGCTGGGGGCGGGCGTCGGTACCGGGTGACTATTTCTACGATGACCCGCATCTGCTCGGAACGTCACGGACCGGCCCTGACCTGCTGAACATCGGAGTGCGGCAGCCCAGCGAGGACTGGCATCTCATACACTTGTATCAGCCTCGGGCCCTGGTACCGGGCTCCATCATGCCGGCGTTCCGCTTCCTGTTCGAGGTGAAGGACCGGGCAGCACCTGGCGACCGGGTGGTACCGGTCCCTCCTCAGTGGGTACCTCCGGGCAAGGTCGTAACTGCCCGCCCAGAGGCGCTGGCCCTGGTTGCCTATCTGCGGGGCCTCAATCGGTCCTACCAGGCATCCGGAGAGATGGGAGGGCATCATGGACAGTAAACCTCACATCGGATCCGCCTTTGATGGTGAGGAACGGGAGGAAGAGAGCGTGCTCGAGCTACATCGGGCCCAGCTCCGCGAACGCCCGGAACCAGACGAGGGGTCGGAACCGGTGCCATGGTGGCTGTGGGCGATCGCGACCGCTGCCGTGTTCTTCGGCGGGTTCTACCTCGGGCGTTATGGAGGCGAGTTCACGGCGGATGCCCACGGGGTGCCGTACCGCGGCTCGCCGTGGGCCAGCTCCGCACCGCAGGCGGGTGCCATGGCATCGCCGGCAGTTCAGGTCGGGGAAGCCGATCTGGCCAAGGAGGGTGAGAGCGTATTCTCCACCACCTGCGCGGCTTGTCACCAGGCCACAGGTGCGGGGATTCCAGGCGTTTTTCCGCCGCTGGCCAATTCGCCATGGGTGCTCGGCAGGGACACGGTGCTGGTGAAGATTGTACTTCTCGGACTTCAGGGACCGGTCGTGGTGAACGGAACAACCTATCAGGGTGCGATGCCGAGTTGGCGGGCGTCCCTGTCCGACCGGCAGATCGCTGCCGTGACCAGCTATATCCGGTCGAGTTGGGGGAACACGGCCGGAGTGATCTCGCCGCAGCTTGTGGGTGCACTCCGCCAGAGTCTTGCGACGCGAGAGCAGCCATGGTCTGCGGAAGAACTCCGGTGATGGTTCCGCAGGCCGGATGGCTGCGTTCAATCTCAGCACAGAGGTGAGGTGACTTCAGGTTCAGTCGGGCATATGAACCTTGTAGCCGCCTAACGGCGTGCGTTTCTGCGGCGGGGCCTGCCGAGGCCCGCGCGTGCCCTCGTAAGACTACAGCGCGCGGGCCGAGGCGTTAGGCCCCGACCGCAGCAAACGCTTGTTATGCCGCACTTCGGGTTGAGCCCGGAGTGAGTGCGTCCAATGCGCAACGCCGCCGCGCCCACATGTTCCACAGCGTCGCGACCACGAGCAGAATCGCACCCCCGTAAATCATTGTCATCGCCGGCAGGCCATGCACGACAATGACCCCGCAGGCGAGTGAGACGGCACCCAAGGCGCCGATGGCCAGCGGGCCCTTGTTGCGGTGGAATTGCCGACCCTGCCAGAAGCCCCACAGGGCCACCGCGAGCGAGA
>Ga0315268_10008764_pt1 | contig 10532 bp, 5 predicted proteins | sample C1_top_MG_FD_204535 | JGI IMG/M metagenome (GOLD analysis project Ga0315268, IMG submission 204535) | Sediment microbial communities from Yellowstone Lake, YNP, Wyoming, USA - C1_top | ecosystem: Environmental > Aquatic > Freshwater > Lake > Sediment | place: USA: Wyoming | collected 2017-08-01 | reverse complement strand
CCGATTCATGATTGTCCAGTTCACCCAGCCGCCCCGCGTATTTCTGCGCCGCGGCCCAGTCCTTCGCCGCCGTGGTCTGCGTAAAACGCACTTCCAGCACGCCGCACATCCGCTGCCGCGCGGCCGCAAGGCTCGCCTTGGCCCGCTCCGCCTGCACAGAGTTCGGCGCGGCCGCCGACAGCTCCTTTTCAAGCGTCGCCAGTTGCCCCTCGCCTGCCTGTTCCGCATTCATCAGGGCCTTGGCCGCGTCGTCCGTCTTTCCCGCATGGGTGAGGCGCTGGTAGCGCAGCCATTCGCGCCGCGCTTCATCCTTCACGCTCTTGATCTGGTCCTCGAAAAGTCTGGCCACTTCCTCCGGGTCCGGCTTGTCGCGAAGCTGCAACTCCCTCATCTTCCACTCGTAGGTCCCCTCCGCCGTGGCCAACTGCCGCGCAAGCTCGTGCGCGCGCTGGCGGCCGTCCGTCAGTTTCTCGTCCGCCAGGTATGCCAGCACCAGGAGGAGGCTGGCGGGGTATGTTTCCCTGAATGCCGGCTGCGTTGAGGGCTGGACTGTGCCCATGCTGCTCCGTTCCAGCTCCGAGAGAGGCAGCAGGATCAGCATCGCCCAATCGGGTGCGTTCTGCGCCAGCAGCAGTCCCGCCGCCCTCAGCAGCTTCTGGCGTTCGGTCTCGCTCAGCAGCTTCGCGGCGCCCGCCAGCTCCCGGCGCTGGGCGTCCGGAAGCTCCAATGTCGCGTCCAGCAGTCTTCGCCGCTCCTGATCACTCATTTGCAGGACGGGGCGGTTGGGCTTGGTCAGCAGGATCTCGTCGACCGGCAACCCCGTCAGGATCCTCTTGCAGATTTCCCCGCGCGGCACGTTGTTGGCGGCCATAATGGCCAGCCGCAGATCTGTCGCCCTTTGCACAAGAGACTGGCGCGTCGGGTCCTGGACATTCGCCAGCAAATTCAGCGTCCTCTGCGCGTCGTTCAATTGCCGCTCCGCCTGGTCCGTCTGCCCTTCGATCAGCAGCAGATTGGCCAGGTCCAGCTGCGCCTGCACGTCCGTGGGGAAGGCCGACACCAGCTTCGCGAGGTAGCCCTTGGCGTCGCCGCTCATCCGCTCCGATTGGAGCAACCCGATCAGCAGCTTCGTCCACCCGTACTCGAGCCCCCGCCGCGCTGCCAGGCTGTCAACCGCTTTCCGCAGCAGGGCGATCGCCTCCTGTCGCGACCGTCCGTCCAGCGTTAACGGCCCGTTCGCCGGCAGGATCACCAGCATGCGAGCCCGCAGCGCCAGCAGCTCCGGCTGCTCCGCCACCGTCGTTTGCGACAACTGCTGAATCTCCGCCCGCAGCTCGGCCTCAAGGTTCGCCCGCTCCTCGGCGCTGGGCCGCCGCCCTTCGCTTTGCCAGGCCGCGGCGTATTGATCGAGTCGCGCGGTGGCCAGCGCGATCCGCCGATTGGTTTCAAGCCGTTCCTGGACGAGCGCTCGCACTCCCTTCGCGGCCGGGTCGATCGGCAGCGGCTTCTTCAGCTCGGTGATCGCATCTTCGTACCTCCCCATCATCGACAACATGGTGGCCGCGCCCGAACGCGCGGTCATGTCGGCCGGACGATCGCTCAGCAGCCTTCTCAGAAGCTCCCGCGCCTCGTCCGATTCCCCGCGTGCCATCCGCGCCCGCGCCGCCGCCAGGCTCACGTCCGTGTATGTCGCATCGTCCGGCTTCACGTTCGCAACGGCGCTCTGCAGCGCGGCGATGGGCATCACCTCCCGCACAGGGGCCACGCCGCCGATGCTCGGCACCGCTGCCGCCGGCGAGGGGCACCATCTCGCGACCGATGCGCTTAGCAGCGCCGCCAGCCGCTGCGCTCGTGTCATCATCGGCCGCTGGATCACCGTCTCGCCCAATCGCTGAAACTGGTAATAACGCAGCCACAGCAGTGCATCATTCGGTTGCGCCGCAATGGCCGTTTCGTATGCGGCCAGCGCGTTCTCCGCGAGTCGCTCCGAGGCCGCGGGGTCGCTCGTTTCCTGTTCCCGGGCCATCTTGAGGCTGGCGCCCGCGATCGTGTCCGCTATCAGCGATGACTCCATCGGTGCCGGCTGGTATGGATCGTCGGCCGGCCATTTCGGCTTCGCGGGAGGCCTGACCAGCATCGGGCGAATAGCCTCAATCTCTCCGGGAATGCCCGCGTCGGTGCCGCCGGCGATCAGCCAGGCCATGATCGTTCCGATGTGCTGCCAGGCCTGCGCCCGCGCGTCCGTCGGCTCCGCCGAAGCCAGCCGGCTCGCCCGCCGCGCGGCCTCCTGGAAGCCGTCCGCCTGCTTGGAAAGCTGCGCGCGCACGATCTGCTCATCCAGCAGCCGCTGCAGCGCCGGCACGTGGCTGGGTTTCACCTCCAGCACGCGCTCCCACTCGCGCATGTCCCCGTTGCGAAGCTGAGGGTCGAATCGCACCAGCTCGTGATACACATCCCCCAGCCTCAGCCTCACCTCCGCGTTCGCCGGCGCCATCCGCAATGCGCGCTGGTAGCAATCGGCGGCGTCGGTCAGCGCCTTGCGCTGCATCATGACCTTAGCGGTCAGTTCGCTGGTCGGCTGCGTCGAGGCGAAACCGACTTCCTGCGCATACTTGCGAGCCGCCTCCCAGTGGCCATTGCCCTCGATGATGAGGTTGGCCGGGTTGGGACGCGCGAGATATGAGATGAGCAAGGCGGCCACGCCACCCCCGACCACCGCGACGCTCAGCACCATCAGGAATCGCTTGTTGACTCGTTTCGCCATTATCGGGCCTCAGAAAGCTCCTTTGACGTTCTCACCGCGCCTTGTCCCACTCCGGCAGCGCCTCTTCGATTTCCGGCAAGGCCAGCCCCAGGAACTCCTGCAGGCTCTCCTCGGCCTTCGCCTTGTCCGGAGATTCGCAGGACACCTCCACCTTCGCGTAATAGCCCCGACGCTCGAACAGATTCGCCAGCGTCAGCCGCACGTTCGTCGCTTCGTGCTCGTAGCGCCCGTTCACGTGGAAGAAATAGGCCACGTGCCGCACCGCCCCCTCCGGGTTCCTGAATGTCAGGGTCTTCACCTTCAGAGTGCGATAGACCCGGCCCTGCGCATCACGCAGCGGCCAGGCCGCCTCGTGGTTGCCGATCTCGTCGTATCCGCCGCCCAGGTAGCACCGCTCGGGGATGTGCGCTACCGTGTCGCCTTTGCCGGTGTAATACGTAAGGCCCAGCCCGATCACCGCCGCGCCGTTCTTCCTGCGGTACATCTGCTCCTGTTCCCGCTGCTGGGGCAGATCCATGGTTTTGATCCTGTCCTTCAGGTCGCCGGGCGCCTCGCCGATCAGCATGGCGTTCACATAAGCGCAGTAGAGATACTCATCCGTGCCCAGGGAGCGCAGAAAGTCCGGATCGACGAACTTTTCCTTGGCGATCTGCACCCACCTGTTGTCCAACGCAAGGTCCGCCGGAAGCGCCGCGTCGAATTTCATCGCCATCGGCACCGGCAGCTTGCGAAAGTTCAACTTGAGCACTCGCACCGTCAGGTTCAGCCCGCCGGCCGCCAGCACCAGCAGCACGAACGCCGCGATAAACCGCCGATCCGCGAAGAAGCGGGCCAGCGCCGACTCGACGGCGCGGCGGCTGTCGGTTCCATACTCGAGCACGTGCTGCGCGCCCTGCGCTGATTCGTCTCGCTGCGTCATTTCTCCTCCTGACGCGGGCTCGCCGAGCCGGTCGCGCTTTGTCCCTCCTGCCGCTTCGACTGCCGCATCGCCATCAGCCGACGTGTCGCCGCCGCCAGGTCGCTGCTGTCCTCGTCTCCGGCCGTCACAGGATGCGGCGCCGGCGCGGCCGGTGCTGAAGCCGCCGCGGGCGAGGTCGTTGCGGCCTCCACCGCCGGCGCCCCGCGACGCGACCGCGGAATGCGGATCACCAGGGGCTCCTGCGGCCCCTTGCCGTCGGTGAGCCGGCGCTTGTCGACCTCCTCCACCACCAGCCGATCGACCATCCACGCCACCGCCAGCATCAGCAGAAAGGCCGGTATCAGCATCACCAGCCCCACAAACTGGTGCGCAAAGCTTTCCGAGAGCTTTTCGCTCACGTAATGATCCAGCAGCCCCTGCCCCGCAACGCGCAGCATGTTGGCAAAGATCGCGATCGGGATCGCCGACAGCGTGATCGCCACTTTCTGCCACATCTGCCTCGACGATAGAAAACCGATCGTCGCCCCGATCGCGATGAACGTCATCAGCGACTTGAGGCCCGCGCAGGCCTCCGCCACGTTGAGCTGCCTCTTGGTGCCGTCCGGCCGCCGGATCGTGATCACCGTGCCCTCGCGCGTCGCATCGACCTTCGTCATCCGCAGCCCCGCCGTCGCCGCCGTGGCCGCGCCTTTCTGAAGCGGCAAGGCCACGCGGCTGTAAAACAGCTCCGGCCACGGCAGCGCCGCCACCAGGAACACCACCGGGAACCACGCCACCTTCATCACCCCCCACCCGCACAGCAACAGCACCACCCCGAACACCGACACTACCATCCCCAGGTCTTTCAGGAAATCGTTGCGCCCCGGCCAGATCGCCCATGCAAACAGCACCATTCCCCACAGCATCAGGTAGAAGCCGAACCAGGTTGCGGAACTCTCCGCCATCCTGGCAACGATGCGCCCTGCGCTGCTCTGCGCCTTGCCTCGACCCGCCCACGCCACCAGCCCCGTCGCCGCTCCCAGCACCACCAGCCCGCCGACGACTGCCGTGAGCATCGCGCTCTTCAGGATGGCCGGCGGGTAATAGCCCCACGTCAGCACTGCCAGGCCCCAGAGCACGAACTGGACTTGCGTCCACGTGCCCAGCGCGCGCCGGCCCTGCGACGCTCGCTTGGCCCGCCTGGCCGCCTGCAATGCCTCTCGGTTCAGATACAGGTAGTAAAGCCCGATCAGCGGCACAAACATCGAGTGGGCCCAGTTCGCCTCACCCGTGAATGGATTGGTCTTCAGCCACAAACGCTGAAGGTTCGGCCAGAACAGCGCTGCCACAAGGGCCAAGACGGTCAGGCCCCTGACCCACAAAATGCGACCCTCGCCCGGTTGGCGCGCGGGCCCTGTTTCTGCATAAGCTCCTGCAGATGATGCAGTTGCATCATTCATGCGCTTCCACCAAAGCACCGACCCCACTAACGCCCTAAAACCGGCTCAGGCAGGCGTCGCTCGCCTGCCTGCGCCTCTAGTATCCTTTTGCCCGCGCTCGACGGCTTTACAGCATCCGTACGCCGGCGGAACGCGACAGTTCTTACTCGCCGGGTATTATCCGCCCGCGTTTCCGAACTGCCCCGGCTGGAACGGAGCGTAGTTCCTGTCATACAGGAACCCAAAGCCGTACGTCAGCCGGAAGGCTCCACGCACCGCCTGCAAGAACGGCGGATAGAAATCCGTGCCCACGATCACCAGGTCATTGGGCTTCAAGAATACGTCAGGCTGCGTCCCCTCGTGAATCTTCCGCAGATTCACCCGCACAAATACCTCGTTGCCGCCCACTCGCCTCACCACGTCCGTGCGCTCCGGCACCGCCAGCGGATCCAGCATCCGCGCTGCCGCCACGGCCTGCTTCAGCGTGATCTTCTGCCCCGTCATGTTATAGGCTCCCGGCGCACCGAAATGCCCGCTCATGTAGTAAAACCCCACTGTCGGCTCCGGCACGATGATCAGGTCTCCAGGCCTCACCACGATATTGTAGCGCAGATCGCCGTTCTTCAGAAGCTGAAGCGGCACGCGGATCACCCGCGTATCTTCCACGACCTGCCCCGCGCCAAACTCGAACGCGGGCTGCGTCGTCGGTGCCGCGAAGCCCGTGTCCACGGTCGGCCTCGCACCCGTAATTGCCGGCGGCACCACCGGTTGTGTGCTCGGAGCCACCGTCCGCACCTGGCCATCGAGATTGAACAGCCTCTCGCCCGTGCCGCTCAGCGGCGCACGCCCCGCCGGCGCCGTCGTCGGAGCGGTTCGCTCGGGCGTCTCGGCCGCGAGGATCGGCCGCTCCACCGCCTCACCCTGCAGCCGCGGCTCCAGAATATCCGGCCCGGTCGGTTGCGTGGTCTTGACCGGCGGCGGTGCGGTTTCCACCGCCGGGCGCGTCGTCGGCGTCTCCGACCTGATCTTCCTTACGACAAACAGGTACTCCGCCGGATTGGTCGTTCCTCCCGCCTGCACCAGCGCGTTGAGAATCCGAAAATCCGTTTCCACGATCGCGTATTGACCCGGGCGGGCCACCGCGCCGAGGATGCTGAAGGTCCGCTGCCGGGCCTCGACGACGCTCACCGACACGCGCGCGTTGGTCAGAATCCCCGCCTGTTGATAACGCTTGACGATCGCCTGCTGCAGCTCGAACTCGGTCAGCCCCGATGCCTTGATCGGCTCCGGCAGCATCGGAAGGCTGATGTTCCCCGTCTCGCTGACCCGTGCCATCTTCGTCGTCTCGACGCCGCCGGGTCCGATCAGGTCATAAACCGAAGCGCTCAGCAGATCGTTGGGCCCGATAACGTAATCCGACACGATCACCTTCAGGTCAAAGGGGCGCACATCCTGCGCGGAGGCAAACTCCTCTTCGGCTTCATCGATGGGATCGATGCTGGTCAGAATGGGCTTCACCAGCCGGTCCGATCGCTCCCTGGCCAGTTCCGACTGGTCAAACCAGCTATTGCATCCCGCCAGCCACAGGCTTGGCAGCGCGACCAGCGCCAAGAGTACCTGCCTGCGGAACATCCGAGAGGATCTGTCCTTGCAGCGCACGATGCGCTCCTTTCAGTATGTGGGCTTCCCTGGTTCCTGGGGGAACGGATGGCTTCGGTGGATCTCCCCTCCACGCCGACGCCGAAGCGCCTGCCGCCACAGGAGATCCGCCGGCGTCTCTCAGGACACCGGCCCAGCCGGTCGCGCGTAATGTACTCCACACGTGTGCCATTTCAAGTACACGTGCCGATTGTGATCGGCTGGATCAGCATTTATCTTCACGAGGCCTCCTCCAATTTCCTGCCATGACCCGCGGCAACGCTGGCACGAAGTCCAGCAGGTCTCATAACCGCGCCAGCGCCGAATCCGCCCCCGCCCTTCGCCCTTATCGGCCCCCTCTGTCTCTTCACGAACGCGCCCGGCAAGAGGCGCACTTGCCCCAGCGCCCCGCGCCGCCAGAGCCCCAGGCAATCGCATGCAGGCGCGAAACACCCGCAGGGGCGGCCGAAGCCGCCGTCTGTCGCTCGACGGCGGCTAAAGCCGCCTCACACCGGCACATGCCATTGCCCGGGCCTACGGCCCGTTGCTTTCGCAGCCTACTTGCGTTTTGTTGTTGCACAGCATAGGCTTTGGGCGTCTGGCGGCCGATGGTGATTGCCGATGGGCTGGAAGTCACGTCTTGGGTTGCTGACCGATAGGCTGCCGTCATCTCCGGGGGATGGCTCATTTTGTCTGCAATGCAGGCGATGGAGGAACACATGGATCGCTGGATCAACGGATCGTCGCGGCCGTTTCGCCGATCTCGTTCCGTTTTCTTACTGAGGAAGGCTGCCGGCGCCTGCTCGGGCGCGTTGCCGTCGCGACCCGGTTTGGAGGCCCTGGAGCCGCGTACGCTTCTGACCGCGGGGGCAGTGGGCCCCGAGTTCCTCGTCAACACCTGCACCACCGAGTCTCAGAGCGGCGCTGCCATCGCCATGGACAGCGCGGGGAACTTTGCCATCGTCTGGCAGAGTTGGTCCCAGGACGGCGACGGCGTGGGCGTCTACGCCCGGCGCTACAGCGATGCCGGCGTGCCGCTGAGCGGCGAGTTCCGCGTCAACACCTATACCACCGGCGATCAGGAGCGACCCGCCGTCGCCATGAACAGCGCCGGCGACTTCGTCGTTGCATGGGAGAGCAAGGACCAGGACGGCCTCGGGAGGGGCGTCTATGCCCAACGCTACAGCGCCGCCGGCGTGCCCCAGGGCGCCGAGTTCCAGGTCAACACGTTCACCCAGGCCGACGAGATCCTGCCCGCCATCGCTATGGACAGCGCTGGCGACTTTGTCGTGACCTGGTACGGCGTCGCCCAGGATGGCAGCGCCGGCGGAATCTACGCCCAGCGATACAGCGCCTCAGGAGTGCGCCAGGGCAACGAGTTCCTCGTCAACACCTGGACCACCGACTACCAGAGCTATCCCGCCATCACCATGGATGCCGCCGGGGACTTCGTGATCGTCTGGCAGAGCAAGGGGCAGGACGGCGACGGCTGGGGCATCTACGGCCGGCGCTACACTCCTGCAGGAGCGGCCCTGGGACAGGAGTTCCGCGTCAATACCTCTACCACCGGAGACCAGACGGATCCTTTCATCGCCACGGACAGTGCCGGCGACTTTGTCGTCGCCTGGTCCAGCCCGGATGGCAACGGGCAAGGTGTCTGCGCTCAGCGCTACAGCGCCGCCGGCACGCCCCAGGGCGGCGAGTTCCGCGTCAATACCTACATTACCACCGACCAGTACTGCAACGCGGTCGCCATGGACAGCGCCGGGGACTTCGTCATCCCGTGGCAGAGCGCGCTTCAGGACGGCAACGATTGGGGCGTTTATGCCCAGCGCTACAGCGCCGCCGGCCTGCCCCAGGGCGGCGAGTTCCGCGTCAATACCTGCACCACTGGCGAGCAGAGCTTTGCCGCCGCCACCATGAACAGCTCGGGGAATTTCGTGATCGCCTGGCAAAGCTACGGCCAGGACGGCAGCTTCTACGGCGTGTACGCCCGGCTCTACGATGCCACACCGCCCAAGGCGCAGCTGGCCTTTGCCCCGAACGTCCTCAGCCCCGGCGCCACCATCTACGACTTCACCATCGTCTATTCGGACAACTCCCAGATCGATCTGGCCAGTCTTGGCGGCAGCGACATCCTCGTGACCAGCGCTAGAGGCTTCAGCGCCTCCGCGCAGTTCATTTCCGCCACGCCCGCCGGCAATGGCTCACCCCGCACCGCCACCTATCGCCTCACTCCGCCCGGCGGCACCTGGGATGCGGCCGATTCGGGTGTCTATACCATCGCGCTGCAAGCGACCGAGGTCGCCGATGTCGGCGGCAATCATGCCGCTGCCGCGACGCTGGGCTCCTTCAAGGTCGACTGCGCCCTTCCCGCCGCCAAGCTCAAGAAACTCGCCAAGGTCAAGCGCGGCAAATCGCCCTTCAGGTTCACGGTCACCTACTGGGACGACCTGGCCCTCGACCACACCACCATCGGCCCGCGCGACATCTACATCGCCGGCCCCAAGGGCTTCAGACAATACGCCAAATTCAAGTCCAAGACCCTCATCGCTCCCAACACTTGCACTGCCGTCTACGAGATCGCCCCCCCGAAGAAGAAATGGGACTCGAGTGACAACGGCAGTTACACCATCTGGCTCAACGCCAATCATATCCTCGATTCGATGGGGAAAGCCGCGAAGAAGACCCGGCTCGGCGTGTTGAAGGTGAAGTGCTGACGGCGGGCGGTTGAATTGTGTTGCTGCGGCGCGGATCTTCCCGGGGCACCCTTCGAACCTCCGTCGCTCCGTCGTTTTGCCTTTTTCCTTTTCCCTTTTGCCTTACAATCCTCCCATGCCTCGCCCCCGACAGCCGCTGATCGACTACCTGCAATACCTCGGCTTGCGCTTCGTCTCCATGGGCCTTCATTGCTTCCCCGTCAACCGCAACCTCAAGACCGCCCGGCTCCTGGGCGATCTGGTCTACTTCATCGACCGCAAGCACCGCGAACGCGCCATCGGCAACCTTAAACGCAGCTTCCCCGACTTCTCCGGGCAGCAGGTCCGCCAGCTCGCCCGCCGCAGCATGCAGACCCTCTTCATGTTCTTCGTCGAAACCCTCTTCACCACGCGCCTGATCCGCATCGACACGTGGGCCCGCTATGTCCAGCTCGAAAACTTCCGCCCCGTCCTCGATCTGCTCCTCCGCAACCGGCGCGGCCTGATCATGCTCACCGGCCACTACGGCAACTTCGAAATCTCCAACTATCTCCTGAGCACCCTGGGCTTTGAGACCGTCGCCATCGGCCGGCCGCTCGACAACCCCTACGTCAACGAGTGGCTCATGGCCGTCCGCCAGCGCCAGGGCTCGCGCATCATCGCCAAGAAGGGCGCCACCGATGAAGTGGCCGCCGCTCTCGAAGGCAGACACGCCATCGGCTTCGTCGCCGACCAGAACGCCGGCTCGAAAGGCATTTTCGTCGATTTCTTCGGCCGAAAGGCATCCACCTACAAATCGATCGGCCTGCTGGCGATGCAGTACGAGGTTCCGGTCGTCGTGGGCTATTCCCGCCGCATCAACGACGAATTCCGCTTCGCGGTCGGCGTGCAGGACATCATCTACCCGCAGGACTGGCAGAACCGGGACGACCCGCTTCGCTACATCACACAGCGGTACACCAGGGCGCTGGAAGACGCCGTCCGCGCCGACCCTGGCCAATACTGGTGGGTCCATCGCCGCTGGAAGACCCGCCCCAAAGGCGAAGCCCCCGAGGCGTTCGATTGAATCTCCCTCTCCCGCTCCAAGAGGAACC
>Ga0315268_10008763_pt1 | contig 10532 bp, 9 predicted proteins | sample C1_top_MG_FD_204535 | JGI IMG/M metagenome (GOLD analysis project Ga0315268, IMG submission 204535) | Sediment microbial communities from Yellowstone Lake, YNP, Wyoming, USA - C1_top | ecosystem: Environmental > Aquatic > Freshwater > Lake > Sediment | place: USA: Wyoming | collected 2017-08-01 | reverse complement strand
CTCTCTCAGGAGATGGGCCTGATCAAGAGCATGGTGATGGACCTGGTGAAGGAGACGCGCAGCGCTCAGGCGCCGCAGGTGCCCGAGGAGCTGTTCGATCATTACCTGGGTCTCATCCAGAACCAGGTGGCCCGCGAACTGGCGGCAGACATCGTCGCCAAGCTTCACTCACAGCTTCGCCCGGAACACCTGAAGAACGGGGAATTCGTCCGCAGCAAACTGGCCGAGCATGTGGAGCGCATGCTGCCCGCCGCCGGCCCGATCGTCCGCACCAAGACAGCCGGGCCGCACGTCGTTGCGCTGATCGGTCCCACGGGCGTCGGCAAGACCACGACGATTGCCAAGCTCGCCGCCAACCTCAAGCTGCGTGAAAAGCGACGCGTGGGCCTGATCACCATCGATACCTACCGCATCGCCGCCGTCGACCAGCTCAAGAAATATGCCGACATCATCGGCTCGCCCCTGAAGGTCGTCTCCACCCCCGATGACCTGCGCGAAGCCATCTCCGCCATGTCCGATTTCGAGTTCATCCTCATCGACACCGCCGGTCGCAGCCCCACCGACGCCCTGAAGCTCAGCGAGCTGCGCAACTTCATCGTTGTGGCCAATCCCGACGAGGTGCACCTGGTTCTCTCGACGACGGCCAGCCAGGAATGCATCGAGTCCGCCATCGCCCGCTTCGGCGAGGTCCGCGTCGACAAGATCATCTTCACCAAGCTCGACGAGGCGGTGCACATCGGCGTTGTGCTCAACGTGATAAGGAAGGTCAACAAGAGGCTCTCGTACCTGACCACGGGGCAGGACGTGCCGGACGACATCGAGGTGGTTGCGGCCGGCAAGCTGGCACGGCTCATCCTCGGCGGCAACGCGGAAGGAGGCGGCCGATGACACTCATCGACCAGGCCACCGGTCTGCGGACGCTGGCGATGCAGCGGCGCTGCACCAGCGTAATTGCCCTGACCAGCGGCAAGGGCGGCGTCGGCAAGAGCAACATCGCCGTCAACCTCGCCATTCAACTGGCGCGCGCCGGGAAGGACGTCGTGCTCCTCGACGCCGACCTGGGGCTGGCCAACTGCGACGTGCTGTGCAACATCGACCTGCCGTTCAATCTCTCGCACGTCATCGCCCGGCAGAAGGAGTTTTCGGATGTGATCATCAGGGCCCCGGGCGGCTTCCGGCTGATCGGCGGAGCATCCGGCCTGGCGCGGATGGCCGACCTCGGTGAATACGATCGCGAGCGCATCATCAACGCCCTGGGCGAACTCGAGGAACAGACCGACGTCATCCTGATCGACACCGGCGCCGGCATCAGCCCGAATGTGCTTTCCTTTGCCCGGGCGGCCGATCACGTGATCGTCATCACCACCCCCGAGCCCACGGCGATCACCGACGCGTATGCGCTGATCAAGGTGATGATGCGCGGCGAGCGCGAGCGGCGTGTGAGCCTTCTGGTGAACCAGGCTCGATCCGCAGCCGAAGCCAGAGTCGTTTATGAGCGCATCGCGCGCGTCGCCAGGCAGTTCCTTTCCGTGAACGTGTCGGATGCCGGCTACGTGAGCCTCGACCCGAGCGTATCGGCGGCCGTGCGCCGGCGCGCGCCGTTTCTCGTGGTTGACCCCAGGTGCGCTGCAAGCCTCTGCATCGCGCAGCTCGCCGCGCGATTGCAGGCCGGCGTTGTCGAGACCCCGGGCCCCAGGGGCTTTTTTGCGCGGATGGCGCGATGGTTTCGAAGTCGAGAGGCGAGCTGAAACGAATTGCGTACGAAGCGAAGTGTTATGCCATACCGCATCGCATCAGTTCTGGCGCTCATCGCGTTCGCCGCGTGCATCGTGATCGGCGGGCTGGGCGCTGGCAACACCTTCGGCACGACGGTGCTGCGGGCGCTGCTGGCAATGGCCTGCACGTACGTTATTGGACTGTTGATCGGCATCGCAGCGCAAAAGATGCTGGAGGAGAACCTCAAGGTTGAGGAAGAAAAGTTGAGAAAATCTGAAAAGTTGGAGCCGGAAGACCGATAAACGGAATTGGCCCCTGGTGCCCGCGTCGACATTTCCGTCACATCGCGCATCAGCCCAGTTTCCGACAATGAGGACCCCATGGATCGGGAGCAGAACATGGCCAAGACAGAGGCTCGCGACATCAAGGATGTCTGGAACGAATACGAAAAGGTGAAGTGTGAGCTGGAGGCGCTGCGGGGAGGCGGCGCGCGAAGCGAGGCGGACCAGCGCCGCGCGCAGGACCTGTACAAGAAATCGGAATTGCTGCGCAACATCCTGATGGAGAACTATCTCCATCTTGTCCGCTACAATGCCGAGCGCATTCACGCCAAGCTCCCCGACGAGGTCGAGCTGGACGACCTGATGTCGGCGGGAATATTCGGGCTGATGGATGCCATCGCGGCCTTCGACCCGGAGCGCGGGGTGAAGTTCGAGACCTACTGCGCGCCGCGCATCCGCGGCGCGATCCTGGACGAGCTGCGTTCGATGGATTGGGTCCCGCGCCTGGTGCGGTCGCGCGCTCACAAGCTCGAAGGCGCCACCAAGCAGCTCGAGGTGGAGCTGGGCAGGGCGCCGACCAACGATGAGATCGCCCGGCGGCTGAAGATCTCCATGGGCGAGTTTGACAAGATGGCCAAAGACGCCAGCGCCGTGGGGCTGGTCTCGCTGTCGCGCAAATGGTTCGAGACCGATTCGAACAAGGACGTGCGCGAGATCGACGTGCTGGAGGACAAGCGCGGCGCCGACCCGGTTCGCGAGATCCAGCGCAAGGACCTCAAGGAGCTGATCACCAAGGGGCTTTCCCGCGCCGAGCGGCTCATCGTCATTCTCTACTATTTCGAAGAGATGACCATGAAGGAGATCGGCGCCACGCTCGACCTGTCCGAATCCCGCGTCAGCCAGATGCACAGTTCCATCCTCATGCGGCTGAAGGCCCAGATGGCCGATCGCAGAAAAGAACTGGCCCAGGCGGCGGCGGTCTGACTTGGGCAAGAGCGGCATCCAACGCGTGGATGAGGGATGTCCTTCGAGGGGAATTCGCGTCGCGGCAATGGCTTATGGCATCTTGCGTTCGGACGGCGGGAACACCGATGCTGTGAGTTGCCTTCCAGATTTGCCCAGTTTACCGACGTGCTTCCCGTGCTTGCATTTGTCCCGCCCGGTTGTATCCTTCCCCAGTTTGCCGGGCTGAAGTCCGTCCGCGCGAGGGATGTCCTGAACAAATTCCCGGCGCCGACATACGATCTAATGGAAAGAGCGGCCGCTGGTCGGCGTTTGGCAGCCCCGTGGCGGATCAAGCCGGCACGGACGGCCTGCCCGCCGGCAGTTTTTCACATTTCGCACCATGGACAGCACTAAGTCACCCCCCGCGGTTGAGCGCAGCAGTCGCAAGCCGCTTGTGAACCTCGCCTCGGTCACCATCCGTTTCGCCGGCGACAGCGGCGACGGGATGCAGCTTGCCGGAACCCAGTTCGCCGATGCCGCGGCGCTGGCCGGCAATGACGTTTCCACCCTGCCGGACTATCCGGCGGAAATCCGCGCCCCCGCCGGCACCATCGCGGGGGTCAGCGGCTTTCAGATTCAATTCTCCAGCGAAGACATCTTCACGCCGGGCGACGACGTGGACACGCTGGTGGCGATGAATCCTGCCGCGCTGAAAACCAATCTCAAGTTCGTGAAGAAGGGCGGGATCATCATCGCCAACGCCGACTCGTTCGATGCCACCGAGCTGAAGAAGGCCGGCTATGAGAAGAACCCTCTGGAGGATGGATCCCTGGGCGGCTATCGCCTGATTCGCGTTCCGATCAACACGCTGAACGCGGAGGCAGTCAAGGAATCCGGCCTCAGCAGCAAGCAGGTGGATCGCTGCAAGAACTTCTTTGCGCTGGGCGTTGTCTGCTGGCTTTATGATCGCCCGCTGGAACCGCCGCTGGACTATATCCAGGCGAAGTTCGCCAGGAAGCTGCCCGCGGTGGCGCTGGCCAACAGCATGACGCTGAAGGCTGGCTACAACTACGGCGAGACGACGGAGATATTCAACGAGCAGTATTCGGTCGGGCGGGCGAAGCTGCCGCGCGGCACCTATCGCAAGATCACCGGCAACGAGGCCGTCGCCCTGGGGATGGTCACCGCCGCCAGGCTCGCGGACAAGCACCTGTTCTACGCGAGCTACCCCATCACGCCGGCCAGCGACATCCTGCACACCCTGGCGGAACTCAAGAATCATCGCGTGGTGACGTTCCAGGCCGAAGACGAGATCTGCGCGATGGGCGCGGCCGTCGGCGCGGCCTACGGGGGCGCGTTTGCCTCGACAGGCACCAGCGGGCCGGGAATGGCCCTGAAGACCGAAGCCATTGGCCTGGCGGTCATGACCGAGCTGCCGGTGGTGATCGTGAACGTGCAGCGGGGCGGCCCGAGCACCGGCCTGCCCACCAAGACCGAGCAGGCTGACCTCTTCCAGGCGGTGTTGGGTCGGAATGGCGAGTGCCCGGTTGCGGTGATCGCGGCCACATCGCCGGCCGACTGCTACGACGCCGCGATTGAGGCATTCCGGATTGCCGTGCGCTACATGACGCCGGTGATCCTGCTCACCGATGGTTACGTGGGCAACAGTGCCGAGCCGTGGCTGATCCCGGATGTCTCGAAGATGGAAAAAATCAGCGTCGAGCATCCCACTCAGCCCAACGATCCCAAGGGCTTCATGCCCTACAAGCGCAACGCCGAAGGCGCCCGGCCGTGGGCGATTCCGGGCACGCCGGGCCTCGAGCACCGCGTTGGCGGGCTGGAAAAAGCCGATGTCACCGGCGCTGTCAGCCACGATCCGAACAATCATCAGAAGATGGTCGAGCTTCGTGCGGCGAAGGTCGCGGGCATCAAGCCCGCCGGAAAACCGTGGGTGATGACCGGCCCCGAGAGCGGCGATGTGCTGCTGGTCGGCTGGGGCGGCACTTATGGCGCGATCAAGGCCGCCACGCTCGAACTTCAGAAGCGAGGAAGAAAGGTCTCCGCGTGCCAGTTGCGATACTTGAACCCCATGCCGGCGGGGCTGGAAAAGCTCTTGAAGAGCTTCGAACAGGTGATCGTCCCCGAGCTGAACCTCGGTCAATTGCGATTTGTGCTCCAGGCGAACTACCTGATGAGGCTGAAGGGGATCAACAAGATCAAAGGCCAGCCGTTCACGGTGCAGGAGATCATCGCCGGCGTCGAGTCGGACCTTTGATGACGGATTGGCTATTCACGCCAGTGTGCAAATATGAGCATCGCTCCTTCACAAGTCGGCGCAGCGTTGAAACCCACTGATTTCGCCAGCGACCAGGAGGTGAAATGGTGCCCAGGCTGCGGTGATTACTCGGTGCTGGCCCAGACCAAGCGCATTCTCTCGAAGCTCGGCTACGACAAGAGCAACACCGTCTTCGTGTCCGGCATCGGCTGCTCGAGCCGCTTCCCCTATTACATGGCCACGTATGGCTTTCATTCGATCCACGGCCGGGCCCCGACCGTCGCCACCGGGCTGAAGCTGGCGCGGCCGGACTTGAACGTCTTTATTGTCACCGGCGACGGGGATGCGCTGTCGATCGGCGGCAACCATTTCATTCACCTGATGCGGCGCAACATCGATCTGAAGATCATCCTGTTCAACAACCGCATCTACGGGCTGACCAAGGGCCAGTATTCGCCCACGAGCGAACACGGCAAGAAGACCAAGAGCTCGCCGATGGGCACGGTTGAGCCGCCGATCCGTCCGATCTCGGTTGCCCTGGGCGCTGAGGCGAGCTTCGCCGCCCGCGCGCTCGATGCCGATGTGAAGCACCTTGAGTACGTGCTCGAGCGCGCCTGCAAACACGTAGGCACCGCGTTCGTCGAGGTTTACCAGAATTGCGTCATCTTCAACGACGGCGCCTACGCCTACGCGGCCGACAAGGGCACCCGCGCCGACAGCGTGGTCTATCTGGAGCACGGCAAGCCACTCGTCTTTGGCAAGAACCTGGACAAGGGCATCCGTCTGAACGGGGGTGGTGAACACCAGGGACGTGAAGACCGACGATCTGCTGCACCACGACGAGCAGGACGACGCGCTGGCGTTTTTGCTGAGCCGCTTGCGTCACCCGGAGTTTCCCGAACCGGTCGGCATCTTCCGCGACGTGGACGGGCCGAGATATTCGCAGCAGGTGCACGAGCAGATTGCGCAAGCCGTGGCGACGCAGGGGGAGGGCGATCTTCAGAAGCTCCTGACCGGGCCGGACACGTGGGTGGTCGATTGACGCGGACTTCGGCCTGTTTGTGAAGACCCTTCGCAGTCTCGCTGCACCATGGGCATGAACCCGGGGGGGCTTGCGCGGCATTCGCGCTGTTTTTTGTACCTCCACAACTTGGCGGCGCAGCGCCTACAATAGCCGATAAGCCCGCCGGGTGTTCTGGCGGACCACAGTCGCACTGCAACCACCGTGGCCGGTTTCGCTTTAGCCAAATTCGAACCCCCCAAGCAGCCGGCGCAGGAGCCGCGGATTGTCCTGGCGTGGCTCTGCCATCTGCGCTGGCTCGCCGTCGTAGGGCAGGTGCTGGCGTGTGTGGTGGCGGCCGGCGCCGCCCACCTGCCCGTGTCCGTCCGGCCCGTTGCGCTCGTCATCGCCCTGACCGCGCTAAGCAACGTTGCCGTGATCCTTCACATCCGCCGGAACGAACCGGCGCGATGGCTGGTTCCCGGCATTCTTCTTCTGGATGTGCTGCTTCTGACGGCGCTGCTCTACTTCAACGGCGGATCGCACAACCCCTTCGCAGCGCTCTACCTCGTCCACGTGGCCATGGCGGTCGTCGTTGCGCCGGCCGTGTGGACGTGGATCATTGTTGCGGCGGTGGCCGGCGGGTACGGCACGTTGTCTTTCGGGCATGTTCCCGGAAGCGGCTTGTTGCTGCCTCACGATGCAACCTCGCTGCTCAACTGGGTCGCGCTGGTCCTGGTAGCCGTGGTCATTGCCTATTTCATCGGGCGACTGACACGATCCCTGCGGATGCGCGAGCGGCAACTGGCCGACCTTCGGGAACAGTCGTCGCGCAACGAGCGCCTGGCTGCATTGACAACGCTTGCGGCCGGCGCTGCGCACGAGCTGGGGACGCCGCTGGCCACGATAGCGGTCGTGGCGAAGGAATTGGAGCTGGCGTGTTCGCGGTCTTCGAACGGCATCGGCGACGATGCCCGCCTGATCCGCCAGTAGGTCGATCGATGCAGGGGGATTCTCGATCGGATGCGCGGCGACATCGTCCGACCGGGTGGGGGCGAGGGCGCGGATGTTGAAGCGGTTGTCGAGCAGGTGGTGCGCAGCCTGAAACCGGCCGAGCGACAGCGTCTGAGCGTGCGCACGTGCGCCGGCGTGGAGCTTTCGGCCGGGTGCGCGACAGCGGTGCAGCAGGCTGTGGCGGTGCTCGTGCGGAACGCGCTGGACGCGGGCTCGGGGGAGGACAGCGTCGAGCTGACGGTGGCGCGCAACGACGGAAAGCTGGCTTTTGAGGTGGAGGACCACGGATGCGGAATGTCACAGGAAGTCCTGCGGCGGGCCGGAGATCCGTTCTTTACGACCAAGCCTCCGGGCCGGGGAATGGGGCTGGGCCTGTTTCTCGTACGCCTGGTGGCGGACAGATACGGGGGGACGTTACGAATGGCGTCGCGCCCGGGGAGCGGCACGCGATGCGTTCTGGAGATCGCCCAGGACCAGATGAGCGCGAGCCTAGGAATGGGGTCTTTACCAGGGCCGCGGTGAGGATGCTGGTCGTCGATGACGATCCGGTCTTCCGGACTCGACTGGTCAGGGCGCTGGAGAGCCGCGGCGTTGAAAGCCATGCGGCGGGTGACGTCGAGGAGGCGATCGCCGTTGCGCGCCAGGCCCGGCCCCACAGGGCGGTGGTTGACCTGCGAATGCCGGGCGGATCGGGGCTGCATTTGGTCAAGGAACTGATGGCCATCGACAACCGAATCCAGGTGGTGGTGCTTACCGGTTATGGCAGTATCGCTACCGCGGTGGAAGCCGTCAGGTTGGGGGCGCTGGACTACCTGAACAAGCCTGCCGATGCGGAACAGATCCTGGCGGTCTTCGCTCGGCCCTCTGACCGGGACGAGTTGCCCTCGCCGCCCGGCACGCCGCCATCGCTGGCGCGCATCGAGTGGGAACATATCCAGCGCATCCTGGCCGAGTGCGGAGGCAACATTTCCGAAACGGCCAGGAAGCTGGGCATTCACCGGCGATCGCTGCAGCGGAAGCTGGCGAAGCTTCCGCCACTGGAGTGAGCCGGGGGCGGCCCTGATGGCCCGTGGGTGCGGCGTCTTGCCGCAGCGGATGAGCTTTGACCTTCCCAAAGGCCAAGCCTTCAATCCAACGCATTTTATGGCTGAGGCAAATCCGACCAAACAGTTCGTCTTTCCGCGCTGGGCGAACTATTTGGGTCCGGCCGTTGTTGCGCTGGCGGTGGGGGGGCTTGCTTACGTGACGATCCTCTTTGCGTTCGGCGCCTCGCCGCGCACAACGGCGGTGGGCTATCAGCCGCCGCAGCCGGTGCCCTACAGCCATGCGATCCATGCGGGGCGCCTGGGACTGGATTGCCGCTATTGTCATCACACTGTGGAAACAGCGGCATTTGCGGCCGTGCCGCCAACGCAGACCTGCATGAACTGCCATACCACTGTCAAGGCGAATTCCGACAGCCTGAAGCTGGTGCGTGAAAGCTGGCAGACCGGTGAGCCCATACAGTGGGTGAAGGTTCACGACCTGCCCGACTACGTCTATTTCAATCACAGTGCTCACGTGAACAAAGGCGTGGGCTGTGTGAGCTGTCACGGCCGAATCGACCAGATGGAAGTGGTGCGGCAGGTGCAGCCGCTGTCGATGGGCTGGTGCCTCGACTGCCATCGCAACCCTGAGAATCATCTCCGCCCGCGCGACAAGATCACCGACATGAGCTGGCAGCCGCCAGGCGGCGATCAGCGGAAGATCGGCCTGGCGCTGAAGAATGAATATCACATCCGCGGTCCTGATTACATGACGAGTTGCACGACGTGTCATCGATAGATCTTCAACTTGGCCGGACGTACTGGCGCAGCCTGGAGCAGCTTGCTGGAAACCCGGCTGTTGCGGCGAGAATCGAGCGCGAATTTGCCGTCGACGATCCTCAGCGAGCGCACGCTGGCCTCTCCAGGCGCAAGATGTTGAAGCTCCTGGGCGCGTCGATGGCGCTGGCCGGGCTGACGCTGAGCGGATGTCGTCGCTGGCCGAAGGAGAAGCTGGCGCCGTACACCAGCAATCCGCCGGATCGAATTCCTGGTGTTCCGGAGCAGTACGCAACGGTGATGGAGCTGGGTGGCGTCGCTCAACCGCTGGTGGTTAAGAGCTTCGATGGCCGGCCGATCAAGATCGAAGGCAATCCGACGCATCCGTTTTCGCGGACCACAACGCCGGGAATCGGCGCGGCGGATTCGTATGCGCAAGCCAGCGTGCTCGAGTTGTACGATCCCGACCGCAGCCGCTATCCGATGGATCGCACGGGGGAAGCGCCGCGTCAGTGTACGTGGGAGCGGGCGGCCTACATGCTGCACGCCCTGAGCGGTGAACTGCGGAAGACCGGTGGCGAAGGGTTCGCAGTGCTCGCCGAGGCAGGCTCCAGCCCGAGTGTGGCGGACATACGGCGGAGGCTCCTGCAGGCGGCGCCCCGCGTGAAATGGTTCGAATACGAGCCGCTGTGCCGCGACAACGAAATCGCCGGCTCCGGGCTCGTGTTCAGGCGGCGTCTGCGCCCCGTGCTTCACCTGGACAAAGCCGATGTGATCGTGTCGCTGGATGCGGACCTATTGGGCACTCACCCAGCGCACGTGCGATATGCCTCCGACTGGGCGCAGCGCAGGACGGCTGAAGCGGGGAGGATGAACCGGCTCTACATCGCCGAGTCGAGCTACAGCATTACAGGTTCGGTCGCGGACAAACGGCTGCCGATGCGCCCCTCGGGCGTTCGGACGATCGCCCGCGCACTGGCAGCGAAGCTCGGATTGATCAGCGCCGACCATGCTCCACAAGTCACGCCCGAGGAGCAGAGCTTTGTCGATCGTGCGGCGGCCGACCTGAAGCGCGCCCCCGGGGCGGTTGTTCTGGCGGCCGGCTCGCATCTGGCCGCGGAATTGCACGCCCTGGTGCATGCGATGAATGGCGCCCTCGGCGCTATCGGCAGCACCCTGACGTTTGTCCCCGAGCTCGACGAGGACCGCCCGTCGCACATCGACGACATTCGTGCGCTGGCCGCCGACATCTGGGCTGGGCGAGTCCGCACCCTCGCGATCCTGGGTGGCAACCCCGCGTACGATGCGCCTTGCGAACTCGAATTCGGCGCCGCGATTCGGCAGGTGCCGATGAGCCTGCACTTAAGCCTTTACCTGAACGAAACGTCGCTTACCTGCAAGTGGCACCTGCCGCGGGCTCACTATCTTGAGTGCTGGGGCGACGCTCGGGCCTGGGATGGCACACTGAGCATCCAGCAGCCGCTGATTCAGCCGATTTA